>Ga0307373_10014447_pt1 | contig 10864 bp, 9 predicted proteins | sample OX2MG_FD_202534 | JGI IMG/M metagenome (GOLD analysis project Ga0307373, IMG submission 202534) | Soil microbial communities from Risofladan, Vaasa, Finland - OX-2 | ecosystem: Environmental > Terrestrial > Soil > Coastal area > Acid sulfate soil | place: Finland: Risofladan, Vaasa | collected... | reverse complement strand
GTGGCGGGCGAACTCGCCGCAGAGGTCGCTCAGCGGGTGGCGATTGCGGGGGTTGAGATCGTCGAGGTGCGAATCAGCCATCTGGCGTACGCACCGGAAATCGCCCAAGTCATGCTGCGGCGACAGCAAGCCAATGCCGTCGTCGCGGCCCGCTCGCGCATCGTCGACGGCGCGGTTGGAATGGTTGAACTGGCGCTCAACCGCCTCAACGAGCGTGGCATCGTCGACCTTGACGAGGAACGCAAGGCGGCGATGGTGAGCAACCTCATGGTCGTCCTCTGCAGTGACCAGCCAGCTGCGCCGGTCGTCAACACCGGGACCCTCTACGCGTGATCCGTGACTCACCGCAAGCAGGTACTGCTGCGACTTGACCCCGCTGTCCACGATGCTCTAGCCCGGTGGGCGGCCGATGAGCTCCGCAGCCTCAATGCCCAAGTCGAGATGCTGCTGCGCGGTGCCCTGGATGATGCCGGACGAATGCCCAAGCGGGTCGGCCCCCTGCCACGGCGGGGTCGGCCACCCGCGGCTTGATCCGCCACCTCATCGTGTCATGCCGCCGGGGTTGCCGGCCATGGCGTAGACGATGCCCCCCTGCGAGGATGCAGTATGCGCCCCAGCTGGGGACGCATCCCTGCCGCTCTCGTCGTCAGCGACAGGGAGCGCAAGCCGGGGCCGCGGTGGACTTGGCGTCACACGTCGGACCGGTGGCTGCCTCTGCGGGCGCGCATCGTGGTGGAGTCCATCCCGCGTCCCACCCTCCAATGGGTAGCGGCGGGGCCGCGGAGGCGCAACCCGGCGGTGGGCGCGTGTCGTGCCAGCTTGAGAGGATGGAGGCCGTTGGGCGGCGCGTGCAGGCGCGCTGTGGCGTGCCCGTCAGTATCCCGGAGGAGCCGGTACGGGCGATCGTCGTGCGGCCTCTGGAGAAGAGGGCCGACGAGGCCCCCCTGGGGTGTGCCGAGCCTGTCCGTCGCGACGGGGCTCAGCCGGCTGCCCATCGCATCGTGCACGCCTTGGGGGTTCCGCACCCCTATCTGGGGTAGGTGAGGAGCCCCTGGGCACGACCACGCCGCCTGCACCGACCGTTTCTCCTCGACCGAAGGGAGGGCTGAGGGCGCCCGTCGGACAAGACGATAGGCTCGGCTGCTCGACGTGGGGGTGGATCCTGGAGGACGTCGACGCAGCGATCGCGGCGGCGGGGAGCTGGCGGCGAACGTGGGGACGGTCCGGGTACGGTGACGGGAGGCGGCTCGGTGCGGGGTGTGCTGGCACCGGTGCCCGGGCTATGACCTGGGGTACGGTCGGCGTCGCTGGCGGGTACTGGACCTGGGGACCTGCCCGACCTACCTGGAGGCCGCCCAGCCCCGGGTGCGTGGCCGTGTCCTCGGGGTCGTGGTGGCGTCGGGGCGCGCCCCGGGGCCGGGAAGCCCCGGGCCGTGGCCAACACCGTCGACTGGCCGGCCACTCACGCTGCCCAGAGCAGCGCCGTCCCCCTGCTCCGGGTGGCACGACGGACGCTGCCGGCGATCGTCATGCGCGGGGGGGGGGAGCCGACGCGTACGCGAAGCAGCACCGCTTCACCCAGCTGAGGCGGATCGGCATCGACGAGATCAGTGGCCAGCGCGGACACCGGGATCCGACGGGGGTGGTGGATCATGACAGCGGGCGGTTGCTGTGGGCGGCGGTTGGACAGGACGAGGCCACGCTGCGCCCATTCTTCGACGCCCTGGGCCCCGAGTACTATGCGGCGCTCACCGTGGCGCCGATGCTGCCGCACGAATCGCCTGGGTCATCCACGCGCAGTGCCCGCAGGCGATGGTGCCGTGGGTGACCGACGCCCTCGATGAGGTGCGCCGCTCTCGAGGCGAGGGCGCGCGTCCTCTGCGGAACCGTGCGCGCACCACGGGGGCCGGCGCCCTGCTGCGTGAGGCTCGGCCCCACCCAGGCGCCCTGGGTCCAGCTCCTGGGAGGGGAAGGAGGACTAGGCCGACCCGACGGTAGTGGGCCGGGGCGACGGCCGTGGTCGGGTGCGCCGTCGGCTCGACGTGGCCCTCGATGTTCACCGATGCGGGTGGGTGGAGGTCGTCCAACCCCACCTTGAGTGGGGCAGCTGACGCTATCGGTCTGGACCCCAGTGACGGCGCAGGGGAGCGGAGTGCGGGTCGCGACCGCGGAGGTCGTGGTGAGCGCGCTTCCCTGCCTCGTGTCAAGGACCACCGGGGTTTGGTGGAGCGCCCCCCACCGGTGGACTTTGGGGATGGTCGATGCGACGGCCAGCCTCTCCGCAGACGGCGAGGTGGGCGCCGGACGCTCTCGCGGCTTCTCGAATCCGGGGCTTGCACTGCTGTCCCCGTCCGTACCGGTGCCGCGTCCTGCACCTGGACTGGGACCGGCGGCCGCCTCGGGGGCGAGCCCAGCCGCCGAATCAGGAGGCCCACGACCGGCAGCGACTTCTCCACCCCGTGGTGCTGAGCGATCAGCGCGACCACCAGGTCCCACGGTCGGAGAGCGAACGCGGCCGATAGCTGGCGGGGATGCTGGCGGATGATCCCGCGCCGCCCCGCCGCGCATGGTTCAGGCTGGCCGCCACCGGCAGACGCTCGAAGGCCCCGACACACCCGCAGCGACCACCGATGTGGGGACGAGATCGGACCTGTGGCGACGCCGTCACCCACCGCTGGCGGGTGTCTTCCGGCCCCCACGACGCGGGCGATGGGGTGATGCTGGCACCGGCCACGGGGGGTCAACGGTCCGTTCCGCGTCGGGGTGCTGGCGTGCGCGCGGCTCACAGTGAGCGGGGCCCCGCGTGGCGGCACGGTGGGGGGAGCCACCGGTCGACCGACCGCGGTGCGCGTCTCCAGCAGCCCACCGGCCCGAAGGCAGACGTGGCGGGACCGGTCGGCCGCGTCAGCCGGAGGGCGGCGCCGCGGTTGCCTTCGCAGGGGGTCCACCGTATAGTGCGGCCTTGGTGCGATACAAGACGTTCCTGTCCTCGCACGGTGGGGCGCTGGCGATCGTGGCGGTCGCCGCCTTCATCCTGGTGGGGGTCGCCGTGCTGGACGGGCACCCACCCCACCTCCGATCCGCGCTGCGAGTGGCGCCGGGGACGATCACATTCGGACTGGCGGCGTCGACGCGGTCGGTCGTGCTCTCGAATTCCCAGCGGGCGACGATCCGCTGGTCCGTGGATCCGCTCCCCGGAATCTCGGTCGAGCCGACCGCGGGCACCCTCGCACCCCGAGGTCGCGCGACCGTGACCCTCACCATCCACCGCTACGGCCTGGGTGCGCTGCAGACCCCGGCCGAACTTCGGTTCCACGACAGCTTCAGTCGCCCGACCTCGGCGGTGGCCGTGAGCTGGGAGACTCCGGGGCCGACTCTGAGCCGCCTCAGTCGCGCCGACGGGCCCACCGGCGGCGGCACCCGCATCACCATCGCCGGCACCGGCTTCGGTGCCGGCGCCACGGTCGACTTCGGGCCGGATCACCCGGCCGCTAGCGCCACCGTGGTCTCCCCCTTCCTGATCAGGGCGACCAGCCCGGCGGGGGCCGGGACGGTTCAGGTCACGGTCACCTCGGGGGGGAAGACCTCGGCCGGGTCGGCGGCCGGCCGCTTCACCTATCGCGGTGTCGGGCCGGGCGTCACGGGGGTCAGCCGCTCCGCCGGACCGGCCAGCGGTGGCACCCAGGTCACCATCACGGGTGCGGGATTCCGGCGAGGCGCGCTGGTCGACTTCGGACTGACCCCAGCCCGCGACGTGCGGATTCTGTCGGCCACCGCCATCAGCGCTCTGAGTCCGGCGGGTACCGGGACGGTCGACATCACGGTGACCGACGCGGGCAACACATCGCCCGCGTCGCTGGCCGACCGGTTCGTCTATCAGCCCGTGATCAGATCGGTGCGATTCAGCGGCTCACCCCGGGATCCTTTGGTCACGGTGGCGGGTGCCGGACTCGGCGCGGAGCCGGCGCGGTCGCCCTCCGGATGTGGGGGCGGGGACGACTTCGCGAACGACGCTGTGGTGGTGGAGGACTCGTCCAATCAATGGTTTGCGGGCAAGCCGGGAGACTGTGTCGGACTCGTCATCACGCGCTTTTCACAATCGGAGATCACCTTCACGTTCGGGAGTTCGTACGGGCAGCGATTCGTCAACGCGATCGGCCAGAGACCTCCGACCATCCTCAATCCTGGGGACCGATTTGTGATCGAGATCGGCGGGACCTCGCTCGGGGGCGCGGTGAGCTACCGGTCGAGCCAGACGGCCTAGGGGTGCTGTCCTGGGAGATTGGTGACACGCGCGAGGGGGGCGAGGCCACCGAGCGCAGTGCGGGCGCGCTGGTGATTGTCGGTGTGCAGCCAGCGCGGCAGCGCGTGAGCGCGGGCGGTGCGGGAGCGGTAGAGGCCGACGTAGGCCCACTCATCCAAGAAGGTCCGGTGGTAGCGCTCGACCGTGCCGTTGGTCTGGAGGTGGTAGGGGCAGGTGCGCCGGTGGGTGGGGGTGGTCGCGGCCAGGGCCGGGGCGACGTCGCGGCTGCGATAGCCGGAGCCGTTGTCGGTGAGGACGCGGTGGGCGGGGATGCCATGGGTGGCCAGAAAGGCCGCGGCTCGGCCCCAGCAGGCCGCGCAGGTGGTCGCCCGTTCATCGGTCAGGATCTCGGTGTCGGCCACCCGGGAGTGATCGTCCCGCGCCGAGTGCCGGAACTCATAGCCGCCGGCGCGCCGATCCGCGCGGCGGTGGCGGCCCCCAGGCTCCGCCCCAGCGCCCGATGCCCCCACCCTGCGGGATCCGGCCCAGCTTCTTGACGTCGACGGGGATGAGTTCCCCGGGGGCGGCGTGCTCGTCGCGGCGGGTCACCCGGCCGGCGGGCCGGTCCCGCCAGCGCAGCCGGTTGAGCCCGAGGCGGACCCGCACGCGGGGCCCGGTGGAGGTTGCCAGCCCCAGGAGGGCGCCGATCCGGGCCGGCCCCCACTTGCGCGTCTGCCGCAGCGGGGCGATCCGGTGCTCGAGGCGCCGGGCCAGCCGGCGCGGGCTGTGCCGGGCACCGCGGGCCGGTCGAGCAGGCCCTCGACCCCTTCTGCCTGGTACCGGGCCCCCCAGCGGTACGCCGTGGTCCGGGAGATCCCCATCTCCGCCGCGATGTGGGCGATCGGGCGGGCGTCCGTGGCGATCCGCTCGCCGAGCCAGCGCCGGCCCGCCGGGGTCACGCCTGGGTTAGGGTGGGGCAGGAGAGTCTCCCGCGTGGGGGCTGGTAGTGCTCCACCTACGCTCGGAGACTCTCTTCCTCGCTGTCACCAACCTCCGTGGGCACTACACCTAGCCGGCGGTCCGGGTCGCGGATCCCGCAGCGAACTCTGGCCCCCCGTCCCGCCCTCAGGCGGGGGTCAGCGAGCCGCTGGAGCCGGCTCGCGCGTGCTCGTTGGACGATCGCGCCGCCGGCAGCAGGGAGAGCGCCAGCAGCACGAAGAGTGGGCCTGAGCTCGGGTCGGTGGCGGTCCCCGAGAGCACCCCGCCGAGGTTCTGGCCCGCCACCCAGAAGACGACCGAGGTGACGATCCCCAAGCGCAGGAACAGGGCGGAGTGGAACCGGCGCAGCACCGTGAGCCCGATCGCGGCCTCCCAGACCGCCAGGCCGACGGTCAGCGGCTCTCCCAGGGTGACCGCAAGATGCCACACCACCTGGTCGAGGGCGGCCAGCGGGGCGGGCGCGGCGCTCGCGGCGAAGGCGGACCCAAGGCTCATCCAGAACGGGTACGAGGGCTGCAGCTGGAGGAACGCGCCCCCGAGCCACAGCCCGGCCCACACGATCCGGGCCCCCCGCTCGCCCACCCACCCCGCGCGTCGATGCCGGCCCGGCCGCTCGGGAGGGTGCCCGACCGGCCATGCGACCAGGCCGATCAGGGGATAGAGCAGGACCGGGCCGGGAGCGCCGGTCGGCAGACTGGCCAGGCCCGTGAACAGCCCGCCCAACCCCTCCCCGAACATCCACACCCACAGTCCCCAGGCGATCGACGCCAGGATCGCCACCCGCACCGTCGGCCGATACAGCATCCCGAGGCCGATCGCCAGCTGGGTCGCGGCGAACAGCGAGTTGAAGACCACCAGGTGCGGCTCGGCGATGCCCACAACCGAGGTGAGGGCGTGCGCCAGTGCAGTCGGCTGCTCCATCACGTCGTTGACCGTGATCGCATACACGAAGCCGCGGCCGAACATCGCCGGCTGCAGCTGGAGCGCGCCGTCGAGCAGCCAGAGCCCTCCCAGTCCCAGCTGGATCGTGCGCGAGCTGACAGCGAGCCGCTGCGGGGGGCGCGCGGGCCGGGGGCCGTCGCACGGACGCGGGGTCAGTGGCCCGGTCATCGGGTGGCGCGTGCGGCGGCCGATGGGAGCGCGACCACCCCGGTCGGCCCGGCGAGCGGCGGCGGGCCGCCGGCGGCACCCCGGACGGTCACCCGCGCGCCGACCAGCGGCCGCCCCCAGGTCCGGTCGCCGGGATCGCCGGTTTCGTCCGCCGGAGGATCGGGGCCGCCCTCTGGCCGAGGGGGATCTCCCCGGGGGCGCCGGGGAGCGCCGTCCCCGCCGGTGGGGGACCCTGCGGGCGCCCCGGGGGGGAGGTCAGGCGGCTCACGAGGCCCCCACGGTACCGGGGCGGACCGGAGCGGCGCCGGAAAGCCAGAGGTGGACGGCAGCGAGGCCGCGCCACGGCTGCCAGGCGGCGGAGATCTCCCTGACGGTGGCGTGGCTGACGGGTCGACCCAGCTGACCGGCGAGAGCCCGCCGGACCCCGAGGTCGGTCGCCGGGAAGGCATCCGGCTCGCCGAGGCGGAGCGCGATGTACTGAGCGGTCCACGGCCCGAGGCCCGGGACCTGGGTGAGGCTGCCCACGAGCTGGTCCAGCGAGGCCGTTCCCTCGAGCGCCACGGCGCCCGCGGTCACCGCATCGGCAAAGGCCCGCAGGGCGGCGGCCCGGGCACGGGTGAGCCCGAGCCCGGAGAGGTCGCCGGCGAGCAGCGCCGGCGGCTCGGGAAACAGGTGCGTGAGCCCGAGCCGTCCAAGTCCGGGGACCGGCGTCCCCAGCCGGGCGACCAGCCGGGTCACGATCGTGCGCGCCCCCGCCACGCTCACCTGCTGGCCGACGATGGCGCGGACCCCGGCCTCGAAGGGCTCCCAGATCCCGGGGGGCCGGGTTCCCGGCCGGGCCGCGAGCAAAGGTCCCAGGATCGGGTCGCCCGCCAGGTGCGCACGCGCCCCCTCCAGGTCGAAATCGAGGTTGAAGACCCGCCGGGCGCGCTGGGCCACGTGGATCAGGCCACCCCAGGCACCCAGATGCGCGGTTAGCCGCAGGTGGTCGGGGCCTCCCCTGGTCCACTCCAACAGGGCGGGAAGGCCCTCGACGGTCACGGTGCGCCGGTAGGTCGCCTCGGAGACCGTCTCCACGCCACCGATCGCGCGGGTCGCCAGGAAGGCGAGCATCCCGTCCCAGTCCAGCGGGGGCCGGAAGGGCAGGCGCAGCGCCAGGCCCCCATCCGCCGCCAAGCGGTCGTGGGCGCGCCGCCGCGCTCGCAGCTCACGCGGCGGCGCCCGGAACACTGACGCCAGCACCCGATTCATCTGCCGCGCGCTGCCGAATCCCGACGCCATCGCGACATGGGTGATGGTGAGGTCGGTGTCGTCCAGGAGGCGCCGCGCGAAATGGGCGCGGCGGGACCGGGCGAGGCGGTCGGGGCTGACTCCGAGGTGGAGCTGGAACAGGCGCCTCAGGTGGCGGGCGGACACCCCCAGGCGAGACCCCAGCTGGTCCTCGGTGCTCCGATCGAGGGCGCCCTCGAGGATCAGCCGGACCGCCCGGCAGACCACCTCGGGGCCGGCGATCTGGGGCGGCGGCGTCGCCCGGTAGGGCCGGCATCGCAGGCAGGCGCGATAGCCGGCAGCCTCCGCCGCCGCCGCCAGGTCGAACCGGCGGACATGGCCGGGCAGTGGTCGACCTCCGCACCCGGGGCGGCAGTAGATGCCCGTCGTGACGACCGCCTGGACTCCGCTCATCGGTCCGATTGTCGGACCTTGGATCGGTCAGATCCGGACCGGCGAAGAACCTGTCCGGATCTGACCAGAGTGCGCCCGACCGGGGCGCCATCATGGGGTCCATGACGAGTGCACACGAGGCATCGCAGGAGGCGGGCGCCGGCAGTCGCGTCGGGTGGGTGGAGACCCCGCTCGGCTCGGTCCTGGTCACCTGCGAGGGGGAGTCCCTGACTGGCCTGCGATTCGCGGATGGCGCCGGTCCCGCCCCCGGGGGGGCCGCGGGGAGCGACGATGCCATCGTCGAATCCGCCCGCCGCCAGCTCGGCGAGTACTTCGCCGGGTTGCGGACCGATTTCGAACTGGAGCTCCGGCCGGCGGGGACCTCGTTCCAGCTGAGCGTCTGGGCCCAGCTGGCGGCGATCCCGCACGGGCAGGTGACCACCTACCGAGAGATCGCCCAGCGCGTGGGACGGCCCCGGGCGGTGCGGGCGGTGGGGGCGGCGATCGGGCGCAACCCGATCGCGATCGTGATCCCCTGCCATCGCGTGATCGGGTCCGACGGCGGCCTCACCGGCTACGCCGGTGGCCTGGCGCGCAAGCGCCGGCTGCTGGCGCACGAGCGGGGTCGGTCGGCGCCGCCCCGGCGGAGGTAGCGGCGGGCGTCCCGGGGGCACCGTGGCCGCCCCACTGCCGCCGCCCCCCGCGGCCGCGCGGGCGTCCCGCCGCGCCTCCTCCTGACACCCGGTCGCGGGTCACCGAACCCGTAGGCTGATCGCCATGTCGAGCCGGCTGCTCGCGGGGGCGGCGCTGGGGCTGGCCTCGGTCGGGATGGCGCTGGCGAGGGCGGGGGTCGAGGCGCCGGCCCTGAGGGGGACCGTCGACCCGGCGCTACTCGCCCCCGCGCCGTTCCCCGGCTCCCTGCCCGCCCTCCCGTGGCCGCAGCGGGGCGAGGCGGCGGTGGCGGTGGACGGAGTCGGCGTCCTGGGAGCCTCACCCCGGCAGCGTCCGCTGCCGATCGCGAGCCTCACCAAGCTGATGACGGCGCTGGTCGTGCTCCGCGACCACCCCCTTCGGCCCGGGCAGCGGGGCCCCGTGCTGGTGATCACGACGGCGGATCGGGCCGTCTACCTAGCCGAGCGGGCGGCCAACGACTCCACCCTGGCGGTTCGAGCGGGGGAGCGGATCTCGGAGCACCAGCTGCTGGAGGGGCTGCTGATCCCGTCGGGTGACAATGCCGCAGGGATCCTCGCCCGCTGGGATGCCGGCAGCCTGGCGGCGTTCGTCGCCCGGATGAATGCGACCGCCGCCACCTTCGGCCTGCGTCACACCAGGTACGGCGACGCCAGCGGACTGGCTCCGAGCTCGGCCAGCAGCGCGGTCGACCAGACCCACCTGGCCGAGGTCGCTTTGCGCAACCCAGTGGTCCGGGGGATCGTGCGCCTGGCCCACGTCCGCCTTCCCGTCGCCGGATGGGTCGACAACCCCGACCCGCTCGCCGGTCGCCCCTTCGTGATCGGCCTCAAGACCGGCTGGACTGCGGTCGCGGGCGGATGCCTCATCCTCGCGGTTCGGCGGGCGGAGGCGGGCGAGCCGGTGACGGTGGTCGCGACCGCGCTGGGCCAGCGGGGACCTGCCCAGCTTCCTCGGGCGGCGGCGGTGAGCCAGCGTCTGGCCCGGATCGCCCTCTCTCTGGTGCGGCGACGCCGGGTGGCCCTCACCCGCCCGGTGGGTCGTCTCGCCACCTCCTGGGGCGCCGGAGTGCCGCTGCTGGCGGTGGGATCGGTCGACCTGCTGGGGTGGCCCGGCCTGCCGGTCACGATCCGGGTGCGACTGGACCGCACCCTCCCCGCCCTGCCGATCCCGGCCGGCACTCGGCTGGGCACAGCCCTGGTCACCGCCGGCGCCCAGTCGCTGCCGCTCCCGGTGGTGACCGCCCGCCGGCTTTTGGCTCCCAGCCCGCCCTGGTGGCTGCGGGCGAGCTGAGCCGCGCAGGCCCGTCCCGGCCCCATCCCAGCTGGCGGCGGCCTAGCTCGCGTAGGCCTCCAGCAGCCGGCTGAAGGCAAAGGGCGCCTGGCGCACTCCCGAGCACGTGTCCCGACCGGGAGCGTGGGGGCAGCCGCCGTTGTCCCGCTGGAGGGCCCAGATCGAGAGTGCGCCGATCCCGCGGGCCCGGGCGAAGGCGGCCACCTGGCGGACGTCCGCCAGCGTGGTCACCTCGTCCCGGGTGGGGTTGTCGTCGATCCCGGGCATGAGGGTGATCCCGACCATCCGCCAGAGCCGGCGCGCAGATCGCCTGGGATACCAGCGGGACAGCTGGCGGACCAGCCCGGTGGCAGCGGAGATCGCGGCCGGGCCCATCGCGGTGGTCCCGTCGTAGTAGTCGAAGGCCATGATGTTGACGAGGTCGACCCGGGTGCCCAGGGCGCGGGCGCTGGCCAGCACCGCCAGCCCACTCGGAGCCAGCCCGGTGGGCAGCACTGGCAGGGTGTACTGGACCTGGAGCCGCCGACCCCGGTCCTGCGCCCACGCCTCCACCATTCGGATCGCCTGGTTGCGGCGGGCGATCCCGGTCGCGTCCTCCAGCGAACGCGACTCGACATCGAGATCCAGCCGGGTCGCCCCGTAGACGGTGAGGGCGGCCTCGTAGCCGGCGGCGATCCGGGCGACGCTCGGGCAGGAGTCGGCCAGCTCGGTGCCCCTGGTATCGGCGGTGTACCCGCCGAACGAGGGGATGAGGGCGCCGCCCCGAGGCGCCAGCCGGGCCGCCTCCCCGGCGAAGTGGCTCATCGCCGCCTCCGGACCGCTCCCTCCGTTCCAGCTGACCTGGCAGGAGCCGCGATGAGGGGTCTG
>Ga0307373_10014444_pt1 | contig 10866 bp, 9 predicted proteins | sample OX2MG_FD_202534 | JGI IMG/M metagenome (GOLD analysis project Ga0307373, IMG submission 202534) | Soil microbial communities from Risofladan, Vaasa, Finland - OX-2 | ecosystem: Environmental > Terrestrial > Soil > Coastal area > Acid sulfate soil | place: Finland: Risofladan, Vaasa | collected... | reverse complement strand
GAGAGGCTCGCATGTCCCAGCAATTCCTGGATCGAGCGGAGATCGGCGCCTTCGCTCAGGAGGTGCGTCGCAAAGCTGTGGCGCAGCGCATGCGGCGTCGCGCGCGCGTCGAGGCCCAGCATCGTCCGGAGCATGGCCATTTGCTTTTGCACTTGGCGCGGTCCCAGCGCCTTGCCGCGCGTGCCGACGAATAGCGGGGCATCGCGCGTCAGCTCATGCGGGCATGAAGCGAGATAATCGCCGATCGCGGCTGCGACCGCCGGCAGGATCGGCACCATGCGGGCCTTGTTGCCCTTGCCGGTAATCGTGATGGTGCCGGGTTGCAGCGGCGCCGCGCCGCGCGTCAGCGACAGCGCCTCGCCGATGCGCAAGCCGGCGCCGTAGAGCAGCGTCAGGACCGCGAGGCTGCGCTTGCCCTCCCATCCTGCGCGTGCCAGCGTCGGTGCGAGGTCGAGCGTCGCTTCCGCCTCGGCGATGCTTAAGGCTTTTGGCAGCGCCTTGGGCAGTTTCGGGGACCGCACGGCGGCGAGCGCGGCGTTTTTGACGAGGCCGCGGCGATCGAGAAAGCGGAAAAAGCTGCGCAGCACCGAGAGCGCGCGCGCGGTCGAGCTGTGCTTGATCTGCGCGAAGATGCGCGCGGCCAGGAACGCGCGAAAATCGGCCGGCGCTAGCGCGGCAAGGTCGCCAAGTCCAGGCGTGCCGCCGCGATGCCGGGTCAGGAAATCGAGGAACTGCGCGAGGTCGCTGCCGTAGGCGGCGACGGTGTGGGGCGAGGCGCGGCGCTCGCTCTGCAGCCAGGTCTGCCAGTCGGCGATGGCGCGCTGCAGTTCGGGCTCGGCGGAAAAACGCGCAGGCTGACGCGGCACCGGGCCTTGCTGCGTCGGGTCTAGGCGGGCAGGTCGAGCCATGCGGCGATGGTGATGCCGAGCGCGTGCGCGAGGAACGACAGCAGCTCGGTTCCCTGGCCGGCCTGGAATTTGCCGGGTTTGCGCGTGCCGACGCACAGCATGCCGGCAGGGGCGGAGCGGCCGACCGGTAACCGGACCAGCGCGGCCGAGCGAACCAGCCCGGCGCCGGCCCCGAACAGTCGGGCATCGCCGTGAATATCGGTCTGGAACGCCACGTCGCGCTCGCTGCCGAGAAATTCGGCGACCGTGCCGGGCTCGATAATCTCGATGCCGTGATGCGGCATGCGCGCCCGCGGGCCGCCTTGGCGCTCGACCGCGATGGTGACGACGTCGGCATCGAGCAGGGTCGCCAGGTCGGTGATGACGATCTGGATGAGCTGCTCGAAACTCTGCGCGCCGATGATCGCCAGCACCGCGCCGTGAACCCGCGCCTGGCCCATCAGCGTGGCGCGGGTGGTCGCCACCAGGCTTTTGTTCTGGGTTTTCAGCCGCGCGATCTCGTTGCGCTGGTGCTGCAGCATGAAATGCTGCATGTCGACGACGCGCTCGCCGCGGTCGAGCTCGGGCGGCGTCAGCACCGCGAGCAGCTCGGGATGCTCGATCAGGAAATCGGGATTGCGCTTGAGGAAGCCCACGACCTCGCCGGCCGACGGGCCCACCGCCGGTGCGGGCCGCGCGGGTGCCGGTAGCGTGTGCTTGTCTTTCGGCAGGTCCATTCCCGATCCTGATTCCGCCGCCCGCTACTCGGCGGCTGCCTTTTCGGTGCCGAGAATGCTTTGCCCGGTCTTCTTCCAATCCGCGAGGAAGGTCGCAAGGCCTTTGTCGGTCAGCGGATGCGCGAACATCTGGCGCAGCACGCTCGGCGGCATCGTGCCGACATGCGCGCCCATCTTGGCTGCCTCGATGACGTGCAGCGGGCCGCGAATCGAGGCGACCAGGATTTCGGTCTCGATCGCCGGATAATTACGATAAATCTCGACGATCTCGCGAATGAGCCCCATGCCGTTCTGGCCGATATCATCGAGCCGGCCGACGAAGGGCGAGATGAAGCTTGCGCCGGCTTTCGCCGCCAAGAGCGCCTGCGCTGCCGAGAAGCACAGGGTCACATTGACCATCGTGCCTTCCTGGCGCAGCGTGCGGCAGGTCTTGAGGCCGTCGGGCGTCAACGGCACTTTCACCGCGATATTCTTGGCGATCTTGGCGAGCTTGCGGCCTTGCGCGAGCATGGTCGCCGCATCGGTCGCCGTCACCTCGGCGCTCACCGGGCCCGGCACGATGGCGCAAATCTCGCGCACTACGTCGAGGAATTGGCGCCCCGATTTCGCCACGAGGGTCGGGTTGGTGGTGACGCCGTCGACGAAGCCGGTATTCGCGAGCTCGCGAATTTCGTCGAGGTCTGCCGTGTCCATAAAGAACTTCATGCCGAAGCCTTTCCTGCTTTCCGTGGCGCGCCGCAGGCTTTCACACTAAAAGTCTAGCCCATGCCCGAGCGCCACGCCAGTTCCGCCGAGAGCACGGAACGCCGCGTCAGCGTGCTGCTGCCGCTGCCCTTGGCTGGTGCCTATGATTATGGCGTTCCGCGTGAATCGAACGTCTCGCCGGGCGATTTCGTTGCCGTGCCGCTCGGCCGGCGACAACTTGTCGGCGTCGTCTGGGGCGAGGCGTCAGGCGAGATTGCCAGCGCCAGGCTGAAAGCGATCGCCGAGCGCCTGCCGGCACCGCCATTGCCCGACGAATTGCGGCGGCTGATCGATTGGGTCGCCAATTATACGCTATCGCCTGCCGGCGCGGTGCTGCGCATGGCGATGAGCGTGCCCGACGCGCTGGAACCAGCGCGCTCGCTCGCCGGCTTCGTGCTGACGGATGCCGGCCGCGCTGCGCTCGCGGCGGATGATGCCGCGCTCACCAAGCCGCGCCGCCGCGTGCTCGAAGCGGCTGCCGCGGCCGCCACCGCCACCGCCCCCGATCTCGCCGAGCGCGCGGCTTGCGGCGCGGGCGTGGTGCGCGCGCTGGCGTCGCTGGGCTTACTCCGCGCCGTCGCGCTGCCGCGCCGCGTGACGCCGCTGGCGCCCGATTTCCGCCGCGAGGGCTTAGCCTTGTCAGGCGCGCAGCAGGAAGCGGCGCGCGATCTCGCCGGATTGGTCGCGGGCGACGGCTTCTCGGTTACGCTTTTGGACGGCGTTACCGGCTCGGGCAAGACCGAGGTTTATTTCGCCGCCATCGCCGCCTGTCTGGCGCGCGGCCAGCAGGCGCTGGTGCTGCTGCCCGAAATCGCGCTGTCGGCGCAATTCCTTGCGCGCTTCGCCGCGCGCTTCGGTGCGCCGCCAGCGCTGTGGCATTCGGAGTTGCGCCATGCGCAGCGCCGCGACACCTGGCGCGAGATCGCCGAAGGCAAGGCGCCGGTCGTGGTCGGCGCGCGCTCGGCGCTATTCCTACCGTTTCCCGATCTCGGCCTCATCGTCGTCGATGAAGAGCAGGACACCTCTTATAAGCAAGAGGAGGGGGTGATCTACCACGCGCGCGATATGGCGGTGGTGCGCGGCTCGCTGGCCAAGCGCCCGGTGATCCTGGTCTCGGCGACGCCGTCGCTCGAGACGCTGGTCAATGTCGAGCAGGGGCGGTATCGCCGGCTTCATCTGCCCGCGCGCTATGGCGACGCGCGCATGCCCGAGATTCGCGTTGTCGACATGCGCCGCAACCCCCCCGAGCGGCAGCGCTTTCTCTCGCCGCCGCTGGTCAAGGCGCTGACCGAGACGCTCGCGGCCGGCGAGCAGGCGATGCTGTTCCTCAATCGCCGCGGCTATGCGCCACTGACCTTGTGCCGCGTCTGCGGTCATCGTCTCGAATGCCCCAATTGCACCGCGTGGCTGGTCGAGCATCGCCTGCTCGGCCAGTTGCAATGCCATCATTGCGGCCATGCCGAGCCTTTGCCCGCGCTGTGCCCGAGTTGCGGCGAGGCCAAGAGCTTCGTGCCGTGCGGGCCGGGTATCGAGCGGCTGTCGGAGGAAGTGGCGCTGCGCTTTCCCGAGGCGCGGCTCGGCGTGATGGCGTCGGACACGCTCACCGGACCGCATGCCGCCGAAACCCTCATCCACGCGGTCGAGGCGCATGAGATCGACGTGCTGATCGGTACCCAGGTGATGGCGAAAGGCCATCACTTTCCGCTGCTGACGCTGGTCGGCGTGGTCGATGCCGATCTCGGCCTCGAAGGCGGCGATCTGCGCGCCGCCGAGCGCACATTCCAGCTTCTCCATCAAGTCTCGGGCCGCGCCGGCCGCGCCGAGCGGCCCGGCATCGTCCACATCCAGACCTGGATGCCGGATCACGGCGTGATGGCGGCGCTGCTGGCCGATGATCGCGATCGCTTCTTTGCTCTCGAAGCGGAGAGTCGCAAAAGCCACGGCATGCCGCCGTTCGGCCGGCTGGCGGCGATCATCGTCTCGGCGCCGAGCGATGAATCGGCCGATTTCGCCAGCCGCGCCTTGGCGCGCGCCGCGCCGCATCTGCCGGGCGTCGAGACGCTTGGGCCCGCGCCGGCGCCGCTGCGGCTCTTGCGCGGCCGTCACCGCCGCCGCTTCCTCGTCAAGGCGCGGCGCGACATCAATCTGCAAGCGGTGATCCGGCAATGGCTTGCCCGGGTGAAAGTCCCGAGCAACGTGCGGCTTCAGGTCGATATCGACCCGTATAGTTTTTTGTAGCGAGCCCCCTCACCGCCTCGCTCCCCTCACCCCCACCCTCTCCCCGGCGGGGAGAGGGTGGGGGTGAGGGGGATAAAACTCAGACCAGCGCCTTTTCTTTCGCGGAAACCGGTGCCTTCTTGGCGTCGCGTTCGGCGTTGGATTCGGCGCGCTCGAAGCCGTGCTCCGACAGGTCGAAGGAATTGCCCTCGGTATCGCAGCCGCGGAACTCGGCATAGGGCCGGTCGGCGGGGCGCTTCTTGGGCTCTTCGATGTCGGCATCGAAGGCGACGATCTTGCGCGACATCGCCGCGATGTCGTCGACCTGGAAACCGAAATGATTGAGCCCGATCGAGCCGTCATTCTCGAGCTTGTGCGGTAGCACCGCCATCGTGATGTAGCCGTCGGAGAGGAAGAACGCGTTGCCGGCGGCGTTCTGGTGGATGATCTCCATGTCGAAGACCTTGGTGTAGTAATCGGCCATCTTCTTGGGATTGCGCGCAAGAATTGCCAAATGACGGATTTTCGGACGTGCCATTGCTGCACCTCGGGGGTTCTAAGGCGGTTCCAGGTTGCGGCATTGTCGCGCTTCCCGCCGGGGCCGACAATCCCCTTTGTCGCAGCGTGCCGGCCCCGGTTGCGCCGCACTATCGCGTGTGTTAAAACCCGGCCGCTTTCCGGGCGGGTTACCATGCGGGGATCGAACCCTGGGATCTTGCCGGAAAGCGCGTCATTTCAGGCACTTCCGGCGCAATCGCTTTCGTCCTGGAGCAACCGAGGGCTCTCTCACCGTGGCATCCAAAACCGCAGGCGCAACCGGTCTGGGCAAGCGCTACGCGACCGCGCTGTACGAGCTGGCGGACGAGCAGAAGGCGCTCGATCCGGTGGCCGAGGATTTGCGCGCGCTGCGCGGCTTGATCGACGAGAGCGCCGATCTCAAGCGTCTCATCCGCAGCCCGGTCGTGAGCCGCGCCGACCAGGCCAAGGCGATCGCGGCCCTGGCCGAGCGCGCCGGCTTCCAGGCGCTGGTGCGCAACATCCTGGGGCTGCTGGCCAAGAACCGCCGGCTGTTCGTGCTGCCGGAAGCGATCGCCGCCTATCTCGCCGAGCTGGCCGCGCGCCGCGGCGAGGTCACGGCACAGGTGGTTTCGGCGCAGGCGCTCAGCGATTCGCAGCGCCAAGCGCTCGACGAGCGGCTGCGGCGCGCGGTGGGGGGCAAGGTCGCTATCGAATTGCGGGTCGATCCGAGTCTGCTCGGCGGCCTGATCGTCAAGCTGGGTTCGCGCATGGTCGATGCGTCGCTCAGCAGCAAGCTGCAACGGCTGCAGCTTGCCATGAAGGGGGTCTCGTAAGATGGAAATTCGCGCGGCGGAAATCTCCGCCATCCTGAAGCAGCAGATCGCCAGTTTCGGCACCGAGGCGGATGTCGCCGAGGTCGGGCAGGTCTTGTCGGTCGGCGACGGCATCGCCCGCGTCTATGGCCTCGACAAGGTCCAAGCCGGCGAGCTGGTCGAGTTCCCGAACGGGGTGAAGGGCATGGCCCTCAACCTCGAGAGCGACAATGTCGGCGTCGTGATCTTCGGCGACGACAGCGGCATCAGCGAGGGCGCCACGGTCAAGCGCACCGGCGCGATCGTCGATGTGCCGGTCGGCAAAGGGCTGCTCGGCCGCGTCGTCGACGCGCTCGGCAATCCAATCGACGGCAAGGGGCCCTTGAAGGACGTAACCCGAACCCGGGTCGAAGTGAAGGCGCCGGGCATCATTCCGCGCAAATCGGTGCACGAGCCGGTGCAGACCGGCCTCAAGGCGATCGACGCGCTGGTGCCGGTCGGTCGCGGCCAGCGCGAGCTGATCATCGGCGACCGCCAGACCGGCAAGACCGCGGTCGCGATCGACACCTTCCTCAATCAAAGGTCGAGCAATGAAGGTAGCGACGAAGCGAAAAAGCTTTATTGCGTCTATGTCGCTGTCGGCCAAAAACGCTCGACCGTCGCCCAGATCGTCAAGACCTTGCAGGATTACGGCGCGCTCGATTACTCGATCGTGGTCGCCGCGACCGCGTCGGAGCCGGCGCCGCTGCAATTCCTCGCGCCCTATTCCGGTTGCGCGATGGGCGAGTTCTTCCGCGACAACGGCATGCACGCGCTGATCGTCTATGACGATCTCTCGAAGCAGGCGGTGGCCTATCGCCAGATGTCGCTGCTGCTGCGCCGCCCGCCCGGCCGCGAAGCCTATCCTGGCGACGTGTTCTATCTCCACTCCCGCCTTCTCGAGCGCGCGGCGAAGATGAACGAGGCGCACGGTTCGGGCTCGCTGACCGCGCTGCCGATCATCGAGACCCAGGCCGGCGACGTCTCGGCCTATATCCCGACCAACGTGATCTCGATCACCGATGGGCAGATCTTCCTCGAGACCGAGCTGTTCTATCGCGGCATTCGTCCGGCGATTAACGTCGGCCTCAGCGTCAGCCGCGTCGGCTCGGCGGCGCAGATCAAGGCGATGAAGCAGGTCGCCGGCAAGATCAAGCTCGAGCTCGCGCAATACCGCGAGATGGCGGCCTTCGCGCAATTCGCCTCGGACCTCGATCCGGCGACCCAGCGCCTCCTCGCGCGCGGCGCGCGGCTGACCGAGCTCTTGAAGCAGCCGCAATTCACGCCGATGCCGGTCGAAGAGCAGGTGGTGTCGATCTTCGCCGGCACCCGCGGTTATCTCGACAAGGTCGAGGCCTCGGCGGTGACGCGGTTCGAGACGGCGATGCTGAGCGATCTGCGCGCCAAGAAGCCCGAGATCCTGAAGACGATCCGCGAGAAGCGCGAGCTTGCTGCCGATACCGAGAAAGAGCTGACCGGCTTCCTCGACGGTTTCGCCAAGACCTTCGCCTAGGAACGAGATAAGCCGGCGATGGCGACGCTCAAGGAATTGCGGCTGCGGATCCGCAGCGTGCGCTCGACGCAGAAGATCACGTCGGCGATGAAGATGGTCGCCGCCTCGCGCCTGCGCCGCGCGCAGGAGCAGGCCGAGGCCGCGCGTCCCTATGCCCGGCGCATGGAGCGCATGCTCGGCTCGCTCGCCGCCAATCTCAAGGGCATGGTCAACGCGCCGCCGCTGCTCGCCGGCACCGGCAAGGATGCGACCCATCTGATCGTGGTCGCGACCTCGGATCGCGGCCTCGCCGGCGGGTTCAACGCGACCATCCTGCGCGATGCGCGGCGGATGATCCGCGAGCTCACCGGTGCCGGCAAGAGCGTGAAGCTCCTAACCATCGGCCGCAAGGGCCGCGACGCGCTGCGCCGCGACCATGCGCGGCTCGTGGTCGACAGCCTCACCGAGATCGGCCGGCCGCGGCTCACTTTCGAGAATGCGCGCGACATCGCCGATCGTGTGCTGGGGCGCTTTGCCGCCGGCGAGTTCGACGCCTGCACCATCGTCTACAACCGCTTCCAATCGGCGATGACCCAGATCGTCACCCGCCAGGCGCTCATTCCCTTCGCGCCGCCCGAAATTGCCGCGCCTTCGCCCAACCAAGGCGTCTATGAATTCGAGCCCGACGAGGAAGACATCCTGGCCGAGCTGCTGCCGCGCAATCTTGCGATCCAGATCTACACGGCGCTGCTCGAGAACGCGGCGTCCGAGCAAGGCGCGCGCATGACCGCGATGGACAACGCGACGCGCAATGCCGGCGACATGATCGATGCGCTCAACATGACCTACAACCGCTCGCGGCAAGCCGCCATCACCAAGGAATTGATCGAGATCATTTCGGGCGCCGAGGCGCTCTAAGAGGGAAACGACGAGTCATGGCGAAGAACAATATCGGCTCCATCACCCAAATCATCGGTGCGGTCGTCGATGTGAAGTTCGACGGCGAGCTGCCGCCGATCCTCTCCGCGCTCCACATCCAGCATCAGGGCAAGACGCTGGTGCTCGAAGTGGCGCAGCATCTCGGCGAGAGCACCGTGCGCACGATCGCGATGGATACGACCGACGGCCTCGTCCGCGGCGCCGAGGTGACGGACACCGGATCGCCGATCCGCGTGCCGGTCGGCCCCGAGACTCTCGGCCGCATCATCAACGTGGTCGGCGAGCCGGTCGACGAGCGCGGCCCGGTCAATGCCAAGATGACCGCGCCGATCCACCGGGCGGCGCCCGACTTCGTCGATCAATCGACCGAATCGGAAATTCTCGTCACCGGCATCAAGGTCGTCGATCTGCTGGCGCCCTATGCGCGCGGCGGCAAGATCGGTCTCTTCGGCGGCGCCGGCGTCGGCAAGACCGTCATCATCATGGAGCTGATCAACAACATCGCCAAGGCGCATGGCGGCTACTCGGTGTTCGCCGGCGTCGGCGAGCGCACGCGCGAGGGCAACGATCTCTATCACGAGATGATGGAATCGGGCGTCATCAAGATCGACGGCCCAGGCTCCAAGGCGGCGCTGGTCTATGGCCAGATGAACGAGCCGCCGGGCGCGCGCGCCCGCGTCGGCTTGACCGGCCTCACCCTCGCCGAATATTTCCGCGACGAGGAAGGCCAGGACGTGCTGTTCTTCGTCGACAACATCTTCCGCTTCACCCAGGCGGGCTCGGAAGTATCGGCGCTGCTCGGCCGCATTCCCTCGGCGGTCGGCTATCAGCCGACGCTCGCGACCGACATGGGCGCGCTGCAGGAACGCATCACCACCACCAAGAAGGGCTCGATCACTTCGGTGCAGGCGATCTACGTGCCTGCCGACGATTTGACCGATCCGGCGCCGGCGACCTCGTTCGCGCATCTCGATGCGACCACGGTGCTGTCGCGCCAGATCGCGGAATTGGGCATCTATCCGGCGGTCGATCCGCTCGATTCGACCTCGCGCATGCTCGACCCGCGCGTCGTTGGCGACGACCACTACAAGGTCGCGCGCGACGTGCAGCGCATACTACAGACCTACAAGTCGCTGCAGGACATCATCGCCATTCTCGGCATGGACGAGCTATCCGAAGAGGACAAGCTTACCGTCTCGCGCGCTCGCAAGATCCAGCGTTTCATGTCGCAGCCCTTCCACGTCGCCGAAGTCTTTACCGGCACGCCCGGCGTCTTCGTGAAGCTCGACGACACGATCAAGGGCTTCAAGGGCATCGTCGCCGGCGAATATGACGAGCTGCCCGAAAGCGCCTTCTACATGGTCGGCACGATCGAGGAAGCGGTCGAAAAAGCGCGCAAGCTCGCCGCCGAGGCGGCCTGATCCGCGATGGCCGACAAGCTGCAATTCGAGCTGGTCTCGCCCGAGAAGCTTTTGCTTTCCGAGGCGGTCGGCATGGTGGTGGTGCCCGGCACCGAGGGCAATTTCGGCGTGCTGCCCGGGCATGCGCTGTTCATTTCGACGGTGCGGCCGGGTGTGATCGACGTCTACGAGGACAAGACCGTCAGCGAGCGCATCTTCGTCTCCGGCGGCTTTGCCGAGGTGACACCCGAGCGCTGTACCGTCCTTGCCGACGAGGCGATGCCGATCTCGTCGCTCGACCGTACCGCGATCGAGGCCGAGGCGAAGAGGCTTGAGTCGACGGCGGGCGGCTTGAAAGATCAAGCCGCGCGGCTGTCGGGCGCCGAGCGCGAGGAAGCGCTGATGCGGCTGCGCGCCGCCGAGCGGCAACTCGCCGTCGCCGCCGCCAAGCTCGCGGCCTTGGGCGCGGTTCATTAAACGACGACCTCGGAAAATCCCCCTCACCCTCCCGCTGACGCGGGGCCCTCCCGCTCCCCGCCGGGGAGGGGTGGAGATAACCGACGAGGGCTTGAACGGTTTTGACAACACTGTTCAGGCCTTCGTTTTTTCGCGTCGAATTAAATGATGGCTTTGTGAAGCCGCCGGATGACCTCATCCGAACCGAGGTTCCATCAACGCCGACCCTATCCATTCCTTTTTTTCACTGACACGCCTTGTTGCAGTTTCCGAACGTTGTCGAGCAATTGCCTACGCACGTGTTGTATTCGTCGGGATTCGTGAATCTCTTGCATCCCGTTATGCAGTTCGAATTCTGGCAGCTACAGCATGTCCAACAAGTTTGTGTTCCTTTAAAGCGTGAACAGTTTTCGCAGGGACCCTGAACCTAGGCGAATACGGCCCGGATCGGCAAAGCCGTCGCCGCCGCCACGAGGATGAAGCTCTTGGCGAATGCCATAACGAATTGACGTCGCGGCTGAAGCGTACGATCGGTGACGACGCTGCCTTCAAGCGCACCGCCCTTCGATGCGCTTGCGTTTCCCACCATTCTTAGTGCGAACGCTGTTAGGTGCGAGAGCCACA
>Ga0307373_10014442_pt1 | contig 10866 bp, 11 predicted proteins | sample OX2MG_FD_202534 | JGI IMG/M metagenome (GOLD analysis project Ga0307373, IMG submission 202534) | Soil microbial communities from Risofladan, Vaasa, Finland - OX-2 | ecosystem: Environmental > Terrestrial > Soil > Coastal area > Acid sulfate soil | place: Finland: Risofladan, Vaasa | collected... | reverse complement strand
GCAGCCCGGCGCCCGACTGGTAGCTGGTGAGCGCGGCCTTGGTGTAGTTGCCCCAGCCGCCGTCCACAACCAGCCGTGGATTGGCTCCGAGTTGATTCAGTGCGGTCTGCAGCCAGTGGGTATCATGCACGGTGCCATCGGGGCCGGTGAGGCTTGGCTGCGCGGGAGGCGCATCCCAGCCGAAGGCCGTGGCAATGGTCGGATCCAGCGCCATCATCGCGGCCAGCAGCGGCGCGCATCCTTCCTGGGAATCCACTACCGTGGGATCGTAGTCGTGATCGGCGACGTATTTTCCGGAGATATAGGGGCTGGTTCTCGACCAGATGTAGGGTGAGGGCGCGGTTGGATTCAGGTTGGCGTAGCCCAGACCGTTGTACATCTCAAGGCGAGTGAGCACGCCGCCAATGGTGTCCCAATGGCCCCACTGATCCAGGTGCTGGCACGCCGTCAGGGCATCGATCGCGGCCTCCTCCCAGGATGCGAACGGGCCGCGGCCGGCGGGGACGTGGATGGAGACGGCGTTCCAGGGATCGCCCTGGGCGATGCTGAGGTTCCAGTTCTGTGAGCACTCGCGCTCGTGGATGACCGCGATGACCGGCCATGGCACGCTGGTCTGAGAATAGATGGACTGGTAGCGCGCCTTGGCGGCCACCAGCCGCGCAGCCGCCTGCGTCATCGGAGAGACGGCATCGAAATCGACCACCATCTGCGGCCAGCGCGCAGAGTTGACCTGGATAAGATCGGCAAGCTGTATGGGACTCATGGGTGGAGAGTCCCACAGCCGGGCCGATTTTTCAAGATGGTAATTGTGATTTCCTACGATTTATTGCCGCGCCACCTGCCCCGAGCCCACTTCGCTTGAGGCGGGCGGCGGAGGCACCTTTACCGCCGCAATCGCCTCCGCCTCTTCTTCCTTGGGCTTGGGCAATGGGCCTTCGAGGGCCAGCGCCAGCACCTCGTCCATGGAATCCACGAAGTGCAGCTTCATGGCGTTCTTGATGTTGTCAGGAAGCTCCTGCAGGTCCTTCTCATTGCCGCGGGGCAGGATGGTTTCAAAGATGCCGGCGCGCAACGCCGCCAGCAGTTTTTCTTTCAGGCCGCCGATGGGCAGCACCTTGCCGCGCAGGGTGATTTCGCCGGTCATGGCGATGTCGCGGCGCACGGGGATGCGCGCCAGGGCGCTGGCCAGCGCCGTGGCCATGGTGATGCCGGCGCTGGGGCCGTCCTTGGGGATGGCGCCCTCGGGCACGTGCAGGTGCAGGTCCACATTGCGATAGAATTCGCGGCTGAGCCCCAGCATCTGCGCCTTGCTGCGGATGTAAGCCAGGGCGGCCTGCGCCGACTCCTGCATCACGTCGCCGAGCTGGCCGGTGATGGTGAGCTTGCCCTTGCCGTCGAGCACCTGAACTTCTGTGCTCAGGATGGAGCCGCCCACCTCTGTCCACGCCAGGCCGGTGACCAGGCCTATTTCGCTCCTCTCGTGGACTTCGCTTTCGCGGAACCTGGGGACGCCGAGGAACTCCGCCACATTGGCTGCGGCGACCTCTTCCTTGTGCTTCAGCCCGCCCTTGATCACCTTGCGCGCCACCTTGCGGCACACGTTGCCGATTTCGCGCTCCAGGTTGCGCACCCCGGCTTCACGCGTGTAGGCGCGGATGATCTCGAGGATCGCATCATCGTTGAAGACGATGTTCTTGTCGCTCAGACCGGTCTGCTCGCGCTGCTTCTTAACCAGATACTGCTTCGCGATTTCGAGCTTTTCCTGCTCCGTGTAGCCCTGGAGGCGCAGGATCTCCATGCGGTCCTGGAGCGCCGGAGGAATGGTGTGCAGGACGTTGGCCGTGGCCACGAAGAGCACCTGCGAGAGATCGTAGTCGACGTCGAGGTAGTGATCCTGGAAGGCAGTGTTCTGCTCCGGATCCAGAACCTCAAGCAGCGCCGACGCAGGATCGCCGCGGAAGTCGGAGGAGATTTTGTCCACCTCGTCCAGCAGGAACACCGGATTCTTGGTGCCGGCCCTCTTCATGTGCTGGATAATCTGCCCCGGCAGCGCACCGATGTAGGTGCGGCGGTGGCCGCGGACTTCGGCTTCGTCGCGCACTCCGCCCAGCGAGAGGCGGACGAACTTGCGCCCGGTGGATTTCGCGATCGACATGCCCAGCGAGGTTTTGCCCACGCCCGGAGGCCCGACGAAGCAGAGGATGGAGCCCCTGGGATTCTTGACGAGCTGGCGCACGGCCAGGAATTCGAGGATGCGCTCCTTCACTTTTTCCAGACCGTAGTGGTCGGTGTTGAGCACCTTTTCTGCAAAGTCGATGGAGCGCGTTTCTTTGGAGCGCTTCTTCCACGGCACCGCCAGCAGCCAGTCAATGTAGTTGCGGCTCACCGTGGACTCGGCCGACATGGGCGGCATGGCCTCCAGCTTCTTCAGTTCCTGGATTGCCTTTTCGAGCACCTCCTTGGGCATGCCGGCGGCTTCAATCTTCTTCTTGAGCTCGTCGAACTCGCTTTTCTCGCCCCGGCCCAGCTCCTTCTGGATGGCCTTGATCTTTTCGTTGAGGTAGTACTCTTTCTGGGCCTTCTCCATCTGTCGCTTGACGCGCGACTGGATGTTGCGGTCGAGGTCGAGCTTTTCGATTTCGATATCGAGCACGTCGGCCACCCGCGCCAGCCGCGCCGCGGGATCGAAGATACCGAGCAGTTCCTGCTTTTCTTCGATGCCGAGCTGGAGGTTGGCCGCGATCACGTCGGAGAGCTTCGCCGGCTCGTCCATGCGCACGCTGGCGATGATGGTCTCGTAGTTGAGGCTCTGCTGCAGCTTCACGTACTGCTCGAAGAGGGAAGTGACGCGCTGCATGAGCTGCTCGACCGCCGGCGTCATCTCGAAGTTCGATTTGCCCACGCGCACGGTGGCGACGAAGAAGCCGTCGCGGTCCGTCACCTCGACGGATTTGGCGCGCTCCACGCCTTCCACCAGCACCTTGATGTTGCCGTCGGGCATTTTGACGCTCTGCACGATGTTGCAGATGGAGCCGACCTGGTAAATCTCCTTGGCCTTGGGCTCGTCCACGCTGCCGTCATGCTGGGTGGCGAGGAAGATTTTACGATCGCCGGTGAGCGCTTCTTCGAGCGCGCGCACGCTGGATTCGCGGCCCACCACGAAGGGGGTCATCATGTAGGGGAAGATCACAAGCTCCCGTATCGGCATCATGGGCAGCTTGCGGGTGTCGTTTTTATCGCGGGATGAATTCATAGAAACCTAACCATTGGACGCGGCCGGATGCGCAAGGATTCGCCCTGTCGCCGAACGGCTTATTGGGATTGTACAGCGTATTGTCGATTCGCCGCTTTTCGATTCAGAAGGCGGGGTTTTAAGCCTGGCCATTGGCGTACAGGCCGAACCCGGTCGATCTCTTCCCTGGAAATGAGACCCGCTCTTACCGCAGTGGATTTACAACGCGCACAGTTCCGTACAACTGTCCGTGATTCAGGTCTTCCGTGTACAACACGGCAGCGCCTGCGTCCTCGGCCGATTGCAGGATAAGAGCATCCCAGAACGAGATTTGAAACTTCGATTCCTTGTCCAATGCTCTCATGATCGTGGAGGGCCAGATGAATTGGACTTCCCAGGCTTGATACTCATCGAGAATTTCGCGAACCTCTTCGAGCGGAAGAGGAACGCGAACTCGGTGCCGAATGTTGACGCAGAACTCCTGAAGCACTTGCGTGCTGAGCACGCCTTCACCTGTTTCCCAAAGTCGTTCCAGCAACGACCGCGACTGCCGGTGTTTCTTGCCGGCTGTCCGATCGTGGGCATAGATCAGGATGTTGGTGTCGACAAAGTATCTATCGCTCATAGAGCTGGTCACGGCTTGAAGGAGGAATCCAATGTAGCTCGTAGCCCGTTTTCAGGCGCGCAAGCGCGCTTCGCCGCGCACGCTCGTACATCCGGCGCCGATGAACAACCTGATCGAGCTGCGACGCAACCAGCGCGCTCACCGACGTTCCATCCTCCGCCGCGAGCACCCGGGCCTTCCGGAGAAGTTCCTTTTCAATCTTGAGAGTGATGTTCGCCTTCATTGCACACCTTTACGTGCAGCACAATTTTACGTGCTTCCGCGCATGGGAGCAAATCGGGACAAAAAGCCAAGCCTCCCCAAAAGGAGGCCCGATTGATCGCACAATCGGCCGCGACTCTTAGCCTGCCTTCTCCAGCAGGCACAGCGAGAGGTCGCGCCGTTCCACCATGTCCTTGGTGATCTCCAGATCGCGCACGCGCTTGTTGGAGGGCAGATGGTACATCAGGTCGAGCATCAGCTCTTCCAGGATCATGCGCAGTCCGCGCGCGCCCACCTTGCGGGCCAGAGCCTTCTCATATTCGAACAGCCGCTGATACTGCTTCATGCGCGCGCAGGCGGGGCGCCAACCAGCCCATTCTGACACGGAAGTGACACAAAGGTCTGGGCGCGCGAATTCAGTTTCTGCCACTTCGACTCCGCCGCCGACTTTCGCGTGAGAGACCATATGGTCTATAATGCCATCACGAGCGCCGCATGAAAGCAGAGCTGCTCTTTAGTCAGCGGATCGATTACGACGACGGTGCAATCGTGGAGATGGTCCTGTGGCGCGTTCCGTCGCCGGTTCCACCTTCGGCCCATCGCCTGAAGTATTCGTTATTTTACGGACGCCCCGGCGTTCGCGAGGTTGCCTACGACAACGAGCGCGGCAAAGGCGATCACCGGCATTTTCAGGGCGTGGAGACCGCCTATCGCTTCACCACCGTCGAGCGGCTGATTGAAGATTTCTGGCGCGATGTGCGCGGATTGCGAGGGGAACCATGAGCCACGTGAAAATTGCAGTAGGCGGCGCGATGGAGGACGAGGCTTCGCGCCGGTTCGTCAGTGCATGGCATCGCGGCGAGCGAGGGGAGAAGTTCCATGAGCGCCACCTGGCGTTTGAAAGCTGGGACGCGCTGGCCCGTATCCTGACGGGCAAGCGGATGGAGCTGCTGCGCTACGTGCGTCGTCACAACGTGACCAGCATCCGATCCCTGGCCAAGGCGCTGAACCGCGACTACAGCAACGTCCATGCGGATGTGCAGGCCTTGGCGGGCGCAGGGCTCCTCGATACCACGAGCAAGGGCGTAAAGGCCGACTACGACGCGATCGAGACGAAAATAGCAATCTGAAAGCGCGTGCCGCAAGCGAAAGTGGCCACGGCAGGAAAGCTACTTGCTGAAAATGAAAGTCCCATCCATTGCTTCAACTGGGCTCCAGTTGTTCAGATACCCGGAAGAATCCCGATCCGGGTTCTGGTAATGATCCTTTGCGATTTCCAGTCTCTCCTGGTTCTTGAGTCCGCGCGGCCGATTCGCACAGAAGTACGGGGATCAGCCTGCCTTCTCCAGCAGGCACAGCGAGAGGTCGCGCCGTTCCACCATGTCCTTGGTGATCTCCAGATCGCGCACGCGCTTGTTGGAGGGCAGATGGTACATGAGGTCGAGCATCAGCTCTTCGAGGATCATGCGCAGTCCGCGCGCGCCCACCTTGCGGGCCAGAGCCTCGCGGGCAACCGCGCCGATCGCATCCTGGGAGAAGTGCAGCCTCACGTTCTCGTATTCGAACAGCCGCTGATACTGCTTCATGATGGCGTTGCGCGGCTTGGTCAGGATCTCCACCAGCGCGGACTCATCCAGTTCGTCCAGGATGCCCATCACCGGCAGGCGGCCCACGAACTCCGGAATCAGGCCATATTTGATCAGGTCCTGCGGCTCGGTCTTGCGCAACAGCTCGGTGTCGCGGTGACTGCGGGTAGTAGCCGCATCGGCCTCGGCATCCACAGCCTTGAAACCCAGCGCCTTCTTGCCCACCCTGCGCCCCACAACCCGTTCCAGGCCCACGAAAGCCCCGCCGCAGATGAACAGGATGTTGGTGGTGTCTACCGCCGTGAACTCCTGGTGGGGATGCTTGCGGCCGCCCTGCGGCGGCACATTGGCCACGGTGCCTTCCAGGATCTTCAATAGCGCCTGCTGCACGCCCTCCCCGCTCACGTCGCGGGTGATGGAGGGGTTCTCGTCCTTGCGCCCGATCTTGTCGATCTCGTCGATGTAAATGATGCCCTGCTGGGCGCGGGTGACATCGCCGTCGGCAGACTGGAGCAGCTTGAGGATGATGTTCTCCACGTCCTCGCCCACGTAGCCGGCCTCGGTGAGCGTGGTCGCGTCCACAATCGCGAACGGCACGTCCAGCATCTTGGCCAGGGTGTGCGCCAGCAGGGTTTTGCCGGAGCCGGTGGGGCCGATCAGCAGGATGTTCGACTTGGACAGCTCCACTTCGTTGTTGCGCATGCGGTTCATCTGGATGCGCTTGTAGTGGTTGTAAACAGCCACCGCCAGCTTCTTCTTGGTCTGGTCCTGCCCGATCACGTATTCGTCGAGGAAGCTTTTCACTTCCGACGGCTTTGGCAGGTGTCCCGCCGTCGTGGAGGGATGCGATTCCCCGCGGTCGTCCTCGAGAATTGAGTTGCAGACCGCCACGCATTCATCGCAAATATAGGCCCGGGGATAGTCACTGGGCGACGAGATCAACTTTGCGACCGCGTCCTGCGATTTGTGACAGAACGAGCAGCGCAATGCTTCTTCAGGTCCCGTGCGCGTTTTCATGGTTGAACGACTCCCTCCGGACTCCCGCTTGCCAATCCCCCTGGTTTTTTGCCCCCCATTGGGCCTTGCTCTGGTGCCCTATAAGCCTCTGGGCCGATCGATAATTTCATCGATGATGCCGTATTCCTTGGCCTGCTGCGAGTTCATGATGAAGTCCCGCTCCACGTCGCGCTCGATCCGCTCCAGGGGCTGGCCAGTGTGCCGCGCCATCAGATTATTGGTAATTTCGCGAATTCGCAGGATCTCCCTCGCCTGAATGTCGATATCGGTCGCCTGTCCGCTCACCCCACCCATCGACGGCTGATGGATCAGGATGCGCGAATTGGGCAGGGCAAACCGCTTGCCCTTGGTTCCCGCCATTAATAAGAATGCACCCATACTGGCAGCTTGTCCTATGCAGTACGTCACAACACTGTTCTTGATGAACTGCATGGTGTCGTAGATCGCCAGTCCCGCCGTAATGGAGCCGCCCGGAGAATTGATGTAAAGCTGCACGTCCTTCTCCGGGTCTTCGCCGGAGAGGAACAGCATTTGCGCTACCACAAGGTTGGCCACCTGATCGTCGATCGGCGTGCCCAGAAAAATGATGTTGTCGCGCAGCAGACGGCTGTAAATATCGTAGGCGCGTTCGCCCCGGCTCGTCTGCTCAACCACCATGGGTACCAATGCCATCTTCTTCTCGCTCTTCGGTTGGGGGAATCTGCCCACTTGTCCGCCCGCGTGCCCGCTCTTCCAGCCCGCGGAATCCTGCCCGGCCGCTCTTCAGCCCGGCAGCCTTTCGTATAACAATTGAGCGGTTTTTTCGCGTTTCAGTTGTTCCCGGATTCTAGCCAGTCCGCCATCCTGAGTCAAACGCGAGCGCAGCGTCTCCACCGGCTCCCGGCTTTGCAGCGCCGCGATCTGGATGTCCCGATCGATCTCCTCGTCGGTCACCTCCACGTTCTCTTCCTGCGCGATCCGCGCCAGGATCAGGTCGCCTTTCACCTCGGCAATCGCCCGCTCCCTTTGCACTCCCCGCAGCCGTTCAAAGTCCAGCTTGCGCATCGCTTCGGTCGTCATTCCCTGCGCCGCCAGTGCCCGCAGGCCCCGCTCCAGCCGCGCGTCCACCTGCTCCTGCACCAGCGACTCCGGCACCGCGAACGGGAAGCGGTCCACCAGCGCTCCCATCAGCTTGTCTTTGGTCTCGCCTTCTACCGCCCGCCGCTTGCGGTTCTGCAAGTGCTCGCGCACCCGGTTCTCCAGCTCGGCCAGGTTCTCGTATTCGCCCAGTTCCCTGGCAAAGTCGTCATTCAGCTCCGGCACGGTTCGCTTCTTGATCGCCTTCACGTCGATCTCGTAATCCACGGCCTTCCCAGCCAGCCGCTGCTCCGGATACTCCGCCGGGTAGCTCGCCTCTACATTCAGTTTCTGGCCGGCGGTAGCGCCGCGCAGGGCGCTGGAGAAGGCCTCCACCGTGTCCGCTCCGCCCACTTCCACCAGCGAGTCGTCGCTCTGGAGAGCCGCCGCATCCTCTTCGCCCTGAATTTTGCCGGTGTAGGCAATCTGCACCCAGTCCCCATCGCGGATCGGCCGATCCTCTTCCATCGGCTCCACCGTCGCGCGGGTCTCGCGCAACTGGTCCATCTCCCGCCGAAACTCCTCCTCCGTCACCTCCGCGGAGGGCTTGGGCACCACCACGTCCTTGTAGCCCTCGATGGAAAACTGTGGCAGGTATTCAAACACCGCCTTCACATGCATGGGCTGGCCGTCTTCCACCGTGAGTTCCGTCACCTGCGGCTGGCCCACCGGGCTCACGCCCATCTCCCGCACTGCTTGCTGGAACCGCTCAGGCAGCAGCCGCTCGATCGCGTCCTTGCGGATATCCGCGGCATACCTGCGCTTGATCACCGCCTCCGGCACCTTGCCCGGCCTGAATCCCGGAATGCGGGCATGCTGCTGGTATTTTCGCGTGGTGATGCGGAAGGCCTTGCTGACGTCTTCTGCCGGAACGTCCAGAACCAGCTCGCGCGTACATTCGGGGTTGAGGACGGGGCCGTGGCGGTGTTCGTGCGCGGGTTCGTCGGGGCTGTGGGTGTGGCCTTCGTGACCGCTCTCTGCCGGCGGCTGCTGATTTTCTACGGTATCTGTGGAGCTCAACTTCACTCACCTTCCGGCGCGCCAGGCGCCGATAGAAGAAACGGAACCACGCGAGCAGCGCGCGGGCATAGCCGCCTCCGCTCTCGTGGGGAAATCCATCTCCCCATGGTAAGAGGGAATTGCAGACAGGGTCAAACCGGCAGGCTACTTTAAAAGCTGCAGCGATACACGAAAGTTAATTACTGTTCCGATGCCTGTCCGCGAGTTCACAGCTCAAAGTTCTCAGTTTGGACGCCCGGCTCCCGGAGGGAATCGCACGGTTTTCCTAAGAACTGTGAACTGCGAACTGTGAACTAAGAACTGTGAACTGTTTCTACTGTTCCGATGCCTCCGGCCGCCGCACGTGGGGCAAAAACCGCGGATGCGCAGCTCCGCACTCACTATAGTGCATTCTGGCCTCGCGCAGGCTCAGCATACCGTTGACGGTCAGCCGCACCTCGGCGGCGTCGGCATCCTCCTGGCCGTCGTCTTCCCACCAGCACACCGGGCACAGCTCCATCGACTCCGGCGCCTTGAGGGTCCGGTACCCGCAACAGGGGCAGCGAAACAGGGGACTCATGATGGAATGGACGTGGATTTTCACGCCGGGGTTACGAAGCGCCACGCCGAACATGATTCCAATATCGGCCCGAGCCAAAACCGGGAGAGTGCCGGGTTTCGGCATTCCGTCATTCCCCTCGGCCCTGCGGCAACCCGGCCTGGCGGCGATCCCACCGGCTAAGGCGCGGTAAAAGTCCCGGACTGCTCGACGAACGAGATCGACGCATTGGAGGGCGGAGCGGAAACAAAGTCGAACACCGGCGTGGTGCCGCCCCAGACGCTGGCCACCCAGTAGATCTTCGATCCCGAAGTTGCGGAAGGGAAAAAGCCGCCGAGGGAACTCAGGTCGGGAACCGCGATGGAGTTCGATCCCGCCTGGTAGTTCGCGGTTGCGATCACCGTAAGCGAGTAGAGAGCATTGGTGGAGGGAATCCACTCGATCGCAGCCTGCTGTGCCACTGCCGCCATGCCGCTGTATCCCGAGTAATTGAAATCGAACGTAGGCAGCGTCGCTGGCGTTGGACCGGTGTAGGTCCACGGCGCGGGCAGGGAAAGCGTGACTGCGCCGCCTCCGGTGCCGTTCTGCATCGCGCCCAAAGATGCGGAGTGGGTGCCGATGTCGCTGGTATTGGCCTCGAACGCGTAAAAGTCGCCGCTCTGGACGGAGGCGGCCGGAATCACGGGATATTGCCCGGCCGCGTCGCCGTCGAGGACAAATGGCGTGCCACTGGCCGTAACGTAGCCGACGGATGCGGAGGCCGGGCTCGTGAATCCGCTGGGGACGTTCTGGACGTTGAGGGTTTGCAGGGTGGTCTGATCGCTGGCCTGGAAGCTGATGGTGTGACCGCTGTTCAGTGCGCCGGGAACGGTCTGCCCACGCAGGATCTTGACGGCGCGCACCTTGCCTGATCCATCCACGGCGATAAAGGCCACGTCGTCTGTGCCCGACGGGAGGTTCACGTTGAAGCTTCCACCGCCGGAGCCGACGCTGCCGCCGTATCCCAGGCTGCCGCGTATCAGCACATTGGCCACACCCGCAATCGCCGACGTGTCTACGGTTCCGGTGGCGCTGCCGGTGCTCCCCGAGACCTCATTGCAGGTTGTGGTGAAGGAGTTGCCGTCCGCGGTGCTGGCCTCGATCACGTACTCGGCGGTCACGATGTTGCCGAGTCCGGCCGCCTGCGGACAGACGTAGGCGATCGCGTAGCTCGTGGTCCCGTTCGGCACCGAGAGGCTGAGCTGGCCGGACATCAAAGAGCTGAGCGTATAGGCGCCGCTGCCGATCTTCACCGCTACCACGCTGGGCGCCTGCCCCTGGAAGTTGTAGACCACCGACATCGAAGTCGGTCCTGTGCTTCCGCCGTTCTGGTTTCCGGACGTTCCGCAGCCGGTAAGGGCAATCGCGGAGCCTGCTGCCAATCCAATGTATAGGTGCATCGAGCGCATAGAACCCTCTTGGTAACAAGGTAGTTCAATCCGTTTAACGGTGCGGACAACTATGCCGGGGGAACAACAATCCTCTGGATTGA
>Ga0307373_10014441_pt1 | contig 10867 bp, 10 predicted proteins | sample OX2MG_FD_202534 | JGI IMG/M metagenome (GOLD analysis project Ga0307373, IMG submission 202534) | Soil microbial communities from Risofladan, Vaasa, Finland - OX-2 | ecosystem: Environmental > Terrestrial > Soil > Coastal area > Acid sulfate soil | place: Finland: Risofladan, Vaasa | collected... | reverse complement strand
TGGCGTTCAGTCCGTACGAAACCGTGAGTTCCATCCTGCCCGGCTACACGCACAACCCGTACGAGCTGGATCGCGTCACGGCGGGTTCGAGCGGCGGCACGGCGGCGGCGGTGGCGGCGAGCTTCGGCGACGTGGGGCTGGGCACCGACACCGGCAATTCCATTCGTGGACCGTCGTCGCACCAGGCGTTGGTGGGGATCCGTCCGACGATGGGGCTCACCAGCCGTGCCGGCGTGGTGCCGCTCTTCCTGGGCGCCGACGTCACGGGGCCGATGGCGCGCACCGTGGCCGACGCGGTAGCCGTATTGCAGGTGATCGCCGGCCCCGACCCCGAGGATCCGGTGACGCTCGCCAGCCGCGGCCACGTGAGCGCCGACTACGCATCGGCGCTGGTGCGCGACGGGCTGCGCGGCGCGCGCATCGGCGTGCTCCACCAGGCGTACGACACGCCGACCATGGATCCCGAGATCAGGACGCTATTCCAGACCGCGCTGGACGACATGCGCCGCCAGGGCGCCACGATCATCGATCCGGTGGCGGTGCCCGGCCTGGATGCGATCCGCCGGCTGCAGAAGGGGGGATGCAACACGTTCAAGCGCGACTTCAACGCGTATCTGGCCACGCTGGGCCCCGCCGCACCCGTGAAGAGCCTGGCCGAGTTGATCCGGTCGCGGAAGTACCACCCATCCATCGAGGTGCGCCTCAAGGACGCCGAAGCGGTGGAGGACACGTCGAGCCGCACCGAGGGGTGCACGAGCGGCGAGGCGATGCGCGCCGCCCTGCGCACCGCGGTCACGCAACTCATGGACTCGATGCACCTGGACGCGATGGTGTACCCCACGTGGAGCAATCCGCCGCGGCTGATCGGCGATCTCAACACGCCGGCGGGCGACAACAACCAGTTCTTCTCGCCCTACACGGGATTCCCGGCCATCACCGTGCCGATGGGGTTCACGCACGGCGGCGTGCTGCCGGACGGAGTGCAGTTCTTTGGCCGGGCGTGGGACGAGCGGACGCTGATCAAGCTCGCGTATTCGTACGAGCAGGCCACTCGGCATCGGCGGCCGCCGGTGACTACGCCACCGCTGGTGGCGGTAGGACGGTAGGACGGTAGGGGGGAAGGACGGGGACCGCGTTCGACGTTTGCCGTCCTACCCCCCTACGCCCCTACCATCCTACCGTTCAATGGGCGCTCTCACGGCGTTCCCCCACTCCGTCCAGCTGCCGTCGTAGTTCCGCACCTTCTCGTAGCCCAACAGGTACGTGAGCACGAACCACGTGTGCGAACTCCGTTCGCCGATGCGGCAGTAGGCGATCACGTCGTCCGTTGGCGTGAGCCCCTGCTCGCGCTCGTAGATGGCGCGCAACTCGTCGGCGGTCTTGAACGTCCCGTCGGGATTGGCGGCCCGGGCCCACGGCACGCTCCGCGCGCCCGGAATGTGGCCGCCCCGGAGCGCCCCCTCCTGCGGGTAGTCGGCCATGTGCAGCTTCTTGCCGGTGTATTCGTCCGGCGACCGCACGTCCACGAGCGGCGCGTGCGCGGCGAGATGGCGCTTCACGTCGTCGATGAACGCGCGGATGCGCGCGTCACTGCGCTGCGGCGCGCGGTACTGCGTGGCCGGATACCGCGGCACCGTGGTCTCGACCGGGCGCTCCTCCTGCTCCCACTTGATGCGGCCGCCGTCGAGGATGCGCGCGTTGGCGAATCCGAACAGCTGGAACACCCAGAGCGCGTAGCAGGCCCACCAGTTGTTCTTGTCGCCGTAGAACACGACCGGGGTGGACTCGTCGATCCCCAACCGGCGCACCAACGCCTGGAAGTGCCCGGCGTCGATGTAGTCGCGCACCACGGGATCGTTGAGATCGAGGTGCCAGTCCACCTTCTGCGCGCCGGGAATGTGGCCGCTGTCGTAGAGCAGCACGTCCTCGTCGCTCTCGATGACGCGAAGCGTGGGATCGCCGAGGTGCTCGGCCAGCCAGGCGGTGCTGACCAGCGCCTCGGGGTGGACGTACCCCTTGGCGAGGACGGATGGATCGGTGGGCGTCGTGCGCATGCGGCCACTCCCGTGACGAAAGAAAGACTACTGCACGGAGCCGCCGACGGCGCGAAAAGTTCCGGGCCGCGCAACGCCCCGGCCCGCCCACCTCACCGGTCGCTCTCGCCCTTCCAGTCGCCGGTGAGATCGATGGACCAGCTGCCGGTGCGGCGATCCTCCGGCAGCGCGGCGCGGTACATGATCACCTTGGCCCGTTCGATGGTGATCAGCCCGCCGCCGATCATCCCGTCCAGCTCGGGAAGGATCGCTTCGATCTTCTCCGGCGTGTCGATGCACTCGACCACGATCGGCAGGTCGCTGGACAACTCGAGAAACCGGTCGGTGTGCAGGTGCGAACTGGCGCCGAATCCCATGATCCCGCGGAACACCGTGCAGCCGGCATAGTGGCGTTTGCGCAGCAATTCCACGATCTGCTGGTACAGCGGCTTGCCCTCGAACTTGTCGCTCTCGCCGATGTGGATGCGCATGAGAACGCGCTCGCCCTTGAACCCGTGGGTGATGCTCCCGTGTTCCTGGTTCATCGTCAGGCCCCCCGCTGCAGGTGGATGGCGCCGCGCGCCGCCGCGAATCCCGCGAACATCGCGACCAGCGACACGCCGACGCTCAACAGCACGTACACTCCGGCTCGATTGTACTCGCCGTCGCGCAGCAGCGCGAACGTCTCGTAGCTGAACGTGGAGAACGTCGTGTACCCGCCGCACACGCCCGACGTGAGCAGCAACCCGAGTTGCGGATTCACGGCCGCCGTCTCGGCGAGATACGCCACGAGGAAGCCGAGAAGGAGCGAGCCGGAAACGTTGATGAGCAGCGTCGCCACGGGAAACCCCGGGCCGGCGCGGCCCTGCACGTACACCGTGGCCAGATAACGCATGGCCCCGCCGGCCGCGGCCCCCACGGCCACGTAGGCCACGTTCACGAGCAGTCTCATGGTGTGTTCGGCGCGGACGGGCCGGCCGCCTCCCAGGTGGCGAGTCGCGAGATGGCGCGGAATCGTTCGATGAGATCGTCGAGCACGGGGTCGAGCTGCTCGCGCACCGACGCATCCACGGTGCCGTAGCCGCGCAATCCGCGCGCCCGGCTGTCCTCCAGCCGGATCGTGGCCGACGTGACCATGGCCCGGATGCTCCGCGCGCGCGACATCTGGCGGGGCGCCGTGCCGAGGAGCGTGCTCAGGTGGAGAATGCGCGCCCGGAGATCCTCGACCAGCGGATGGACCTCGGCGGAGAATCGGCCCGGGAGGTCTTCCGCGTAGCGCGTGAGCGGACCCCACGCCTCGCGGTCGGATGCGGAGAGCTGCTCGATGCGCGCCAGCGCTTCGTCCAGGCTCACGAGGAGCACACTGAAATGACGGCGCTGGTTCTCGTTGAGGACCGGTTGCGGATCTGGCATGGACATTAGTATGGCTCCTGCGCGATGCGTTGCGTAGGAGCCATCAGCCGAATGCCGCCCGGCGGTTGCGGGTGAGCTCCATCACCCCTAGCCTACTGCACAGGAACGCTAGCCGCGACCGCGCGGCCGGGCAAGGTCGAAGGTGGAGAGGTCAGGATGCTACGCACGAGACATGTCGCCGTGACCATGGCGACGCTGATGGGCGCCGCGGCGTGTTCGCCGGGCAGTACCGGCAACGCCATCACGCCGCCAAAGTCCGGAGTGACGGCGGTGATCGTGGCGCCGGGTCAACTGAACGTGATCTCCGATGCGCCCGTGCAATTCACCGCGATGGTGATCGGTACCGGCAACGTGAGCCAGGCCGTGCGCTGGAGCGTGCAGCCGCCCAATGCCGCCACGGTGACCGCCGACGGACTCGTGACGGTCTGCTTTCCCGCCAGCAAGTTCACCGTCGTCGCCACCAGCCTCCAGGACACCACCGTCTCGGGATTGGCGTCGGTGCTCGCGGTTTCCACGCTGCCCGGAATCAGCATCGCATCCATCACGCGCAGCGGCACCACCACGCCGGCGACCACCGACTCGATCGCCGGCTCGGTGGACATCGGCGCCACGTTCAACGCCAGCGGCTTCGCGTGCCACGCGCCCACCGAGGCCGACCTCATCGTCACCCGCGCCGCGGGCGACACGGTGGTGGCCCGCCAGACGTTCGGCGCGGGCGTCGCCGGCCCGCAGCAGGTGCTGCTCACGTTCCGCTCCGCGGACAGCACCGCCGGCCATCCGGCGTTCCCCAACGGACCGTATCAGATGCACGTGGGCCTGCTACTCACCGGGCTCGCCACGCCGGTGCCGTCGTCCACGTTCAATATCACGGTCCGCAATCCCTGACGGGCCGCCCCCGCCCCCATATGCCCACACATCCGCGCGGCACGCTGCTCGTCGTGGACGACGAGCCGAAGATCCGCGCCGCCGTGTGCGACGCGGTGAGCGGCGACGTCGATCGATGCCTCGAGGCCGCCACCGGGCGCGACGCCCTCTCGGCCACCGAGCGCGAGCAACCCGACGTCATCGTGCTCGACCTCGGCCTTCCCGACCTCGAGGGCGTCGAGGTCTGCCGGCGCATCCGCGCGCACTCGCACGCCCCGATCGTCGTGCTCTCGGCGCGCCACTCCGAGGACGAGAAGGCGCGCCTGCTCGACTGCGGCGCCGACGATTACATCACCAAGCCGTTCGGCACCGTGGAATTCCGCGCGCGCATCCGCACCCAACTGCGCCGCGCCCGGCTCGCGGCGCCGCCGCGCGGGCCCCTGGCCATCGGACCGTTCACGATCGACGTCGAACGGCGGAGCGCCCTGCGCGACGGCCAGAGCGTGCACCTCACCCCCACCGAGTGGGAGCTGCTGCACGCCCTCGTCTCCAACGCCGGCCGCACGATGACGCACCGGCAACTCTTCCATACCGTGTGGGGCTCGTCATCCGGCGACGCGCAGCAGTACCTGCGCGTGTACATGGCCCACCTGCGGCGCAAACTCGAGCTCGACCCCTACACGCCGCGCCATTTCGTCACCGAGCCGGGTGTGGGTTACCGGTTCGAGACCGAGCCCACCGATGTCCGCTGACGCCGGCCGGCAGATATCGCCGGTCGCCCGCTGGGCATGGCCGGCATCGTTCGCCGCCCTGGCGATCGCCGCCTTCGGCCTGTTCGTGGTCCGCGCCGAGCTCGACAAGGCGCACGTGGCGCTCACCTTCCTGCTCATCGTGCTCGGCGGCAGCGCCGCCGGCGGCCGCGCCCTCGGCATCACGCTCTCCGCCGTGGCGTTCCTGATCTTCGATTTCGTCTTTCTCCCGCCGTACTACACGCTCCAGATCCGCGATCCGCTCGACTGGCTGGTGCTCGTCGCGTTCCTCGTCACCGGCATCGTGGCCGCGCAACTCCTGGCCCGCGCCGAGGAGCGCGCCGACACGGCGTATCAACGCGCCGTCGAGGTGGAGCGCCTGGCGGTCCTCGGCGCCGAGGCCCTCAACGTGGGGCGCGCCGAGGAAGCCCTCACCGCCGTCGTGCGCGTGATCCAGTCCACGCTCGGCGTGCGCTGCTGTGAGATCTTCATCGAGCGCGGCGCAGGCCCGGCGTACGCGCGCGTGGCCAGCGCCGGCACCTGCGAGGACGCCGCCGCGCTGAGCTCGGCCAGTCTGGCGGCGTGGGTGGCGCAGGCCGGCTCGCCGGCGGCCGAGCGCGCCGACCGCACGGCGCAGGTGGCGCCCACCCCGGGTGAGTCGCTGGGGCGCATCGAGTCGTGGGGACACCCGGCGGGTTGGAGCGCCGAAGGCGACGTCCGTGCGCTGCTCGTGCCCTTGCGCGTGCGCGCCCGCACGGTGGGCGTGCTCCGCATCTCGCACGGCGGCGCGATCACGCTCGATCCGGCGCAGCGACAGTTTCTCGATGCGCTGGCGTACTACGCCGCGCTCGGCGTGGAGCGCGTGCGGCTGGGCGCCGAAGCCGAACGCGCCGAGGCGCTGCGCCAAGCGGACCGGCTCAAGGACGCGCTCATCGCCGCCGTGTCGCACGATCTGCGCACGCCGCTGACCACGATCAAGGCGCTGGCCCACGGGCTCGCGGCGCGCGGCGAACAGGATGCGGCATCCATCGAGGACGAGGCCGACCGGTTGAATCGCATGGTGGCCGACCTGCTCGACCTGTCGCGCCTGAACGCGGGCGTGCTCCCGATGCGGCTCGAGCTGAACATGGCGGACGAGCTGGTGGCCGCGGCCATGCAGAGCGTGCGCGGACTGCGCGACGGCCGCGAGATCCGCATCGAGCCCAGCGGCGGCTCGATGCTCGCCGGCACCTGCGACCTGGTGCAGTCGGTACGCGTGCTCGTGAACCTGCTCGAGAACGCGCTCAAGTACTCGCCGGCCCATTCGCCCGTGGAGCTTGGCGTGGAGCGGCGCGGCGACCGGCTGGCGTTCACCGTGTCCGACCGTGGACCGGGCATTCCCGACGCGGAGCGGGAGCGTGTGTTCACGCCCTTCTACCGCCCCCCCAACACCGCGCCCGACGTGGGCGGCGCCGGCCTCGGGCTGGCGATCGCGCGGCGCATCGCCGAGGCCCAGGGCGGTCACGTGCGGTGGGAGCCCCGCCCCGGCGGCGGCAGCGCGTTCGTCTTCGACATCCCCGCCGCCGACCTGCCGGCGCTCGATCGGCCCGCGTAGCGCCGGCCGTCCATCCGGGGTCGCGACGATCGACGCGAATCAGGGATTCCCGTACCTCCGACCGGCCGCCGCGCTGACACCACCACCCGCGCCAATCGCGGTTCCTTTCCGTTAACGCGGTTTTCACGCCGGCGCGACTAGCGTTCCCCCGCGTGACACAGCGGACCGCGCAGGGGAACGCGATCCGGCGACGACGCGGTGAAGGCCGCTGCTCGTCGAACACCTCCCGGCGCGGCACTCGCGCAAGGTTCGAGCGATGTACGACGTCATCTACGTGGGCGGGGCGATCGGCTTCTTCGCCGTCATGCTCGTCTACGTTCGCCTCTGTCAGGCGCTCGCGCACCGGCCAGAGAACGGAGATCGCCCCACATGACCAGCGACAACGTGGTCGGCGCGATCGTCGCCGGCCTGCTCCTCATCTACCTGCTCTACACGCTGTTGCGGCCGGAGAAGTTCTGACATGACAGCCAACGGCTGGCTTCAGATCGCGTTCTACGCGGCGGCGCTGCTGCTGGTCACCAAGCCGGTCGGGATCTATCTGGTCAAGGTCTACGACGGCTCGCTGCACTGGCTCGCCCCCGTGGAGCGCCTGCTCTATCGGCTGAGCGGCGTGGATCCCGACGAGGACCAGCATTGGACGCGCTACGCCGCCTCGATGCTGATCTTCAGTCTGGCGACGATGCTGCTCACGTACGTCGTGCTGCGCGTCCAGCAGTGGCTCCCGCTCAATCCGGCGCACCTGCCCAACGTGGTGGCCCGCCAGGCGTTCGAGACGGCGGCCTCGTTCACGACCAACACCAACTGGCAGTCGTACAGCGGCGAGACGACGATGTCGTACTTCTCGCAGATGACCCAGCTCGCGTTCCACAACTTCGCGTCGGCGGCTGTGGGCGTGGCGCTGGCCATCGCCTTCACGCGAGGCATCGCGCGCCACAGTGCCGGCAAGCTCGGCAACTTCTGGACCGATCTGGTGCGCGGCACGCTGTACGTGTTCCTGCCCGCGTCGTTGGTGTTCGCGCTGCTCCTCGTGCAGCAGGGCGCGATCCAGAACTTCGCGCATTACGTCACGGTCACCACCGTCGAGGGCGCGAAGCAGGTGCTGGCGATGGGGCCGGTGGCCAGCCAGGAAGCCATCAAGCAGATCGGCACGAACGGCGGCGGATTCTTCAACGCCAACTCGGCGCATCCGTTCGAGAATCCCACGCCGTGGACCAACTTCTGGCAGATGTTCACGATCTTCCTCGTGCCGGCCGGGCTCACCTACGCCTTCGGCCGCATGGTGAAGAACCAGAAGCACGGGTGGGCGCTCTGGGCCGCGATGTTCGTGCTGTTCATGGCCGGGACGACCACCGCGTACTGGGCGGAAGCGCGCGGGAACCCCATCCACCGGCAACTCGGCGTGAACACGGTGGCGACCGCCAGCAACCCCGGCGGCAACATGGAGGGCAAGGAGGTCCGATTCGGCATCGCGAATTCGGCGCTGTTCGCGACCATCACCACCGACGCCTCGTGCGGCGCGGTGAATGCGATGCACGACTCGTTCACGCCGCTCGGCGGATTGGTCCCGTTGGTCAACATGCAGCTCGGCGAGGTGGTGTTCGGCGGCGTCGGCGCCGGCCTGTACGGCATGCTGGTGATGGTCGTGCTGACGGTGTTCATCGCCGGCCTCATGGTGGGGCGCACCCCGGAGTACCTGGGCAAGAAGATCCAGGCGCGGGAAGTCCAGATGGCGATGCTCTACGCGCTGGTGTTCGCCGCCGCGATCCTCGTGAATACCGCCGTCGCCGTCTCGCTGAAGGCGGGGCTGGCCGGGCTCAACAACGCCGGCCCGCACGGGCTGTCGGAGATCCTGTACGCCTATTCGTCCACGGCCGCCAACAACGGCAGCGCGTTCGCCGGCCTCTCCGGCGGCAGCTACTTCTACAACACGACGCTCGGGCTCAACACGCTCGTCGGCCGGTTCGCGATGATCGTACCGATGCTCGCCCTGGCGGGGTTCCTCTCCGAGAAGAAAGCGGCGCCGGAATCGACGGCGTCCTTCCCGGTCACGACGCCGCTGTTCGTCATCCTCCTCATCGGCGTCATCGTGATCGTCGGTGCCCTCACGTTCTTTCCCGCGCTCTCGCTCGGCCCGATCGTCGAGCACTTCCTGATGCGCGCGGGGAGGCTCTTCTAACATGGCCGTCGCTGCCCGTCCGCTGTTCGATCCGCCCATCGTGCGCCGCGCCGTGCGCGATGCGTTCGCCAAGCTCGCCCCGCGCGACATCGTCCGGAATCCGGTCATGTTCGTGGTGTTCGTGGGCAGCATCCTCACCACGCTCGTCCTCGTGCGCGACATCGCGCAGCACCTGCCCGGCGTCGGGTTCACGCTCCAGATCGCCGTCTGGCTCTGGTTCACCGTGCTGTTCGCCAACTTCGCCGAAGCGATGGCGCAGGGGCGCGGCAAGGCCCAGGCCGATTCGCTCCGCTCGGCGCGCACGCAGACCGTGGCCAAGAAGCTGGACGACCCGACGAACAAGATCGCCGTGCTCGCCACGCCGGCGTCGCAGCTCCGGGTAGGCGACTTCGTCATCTGCACGCCGGGCGACGTGATTCCCGGCGACGGCGAGGTCGTGGAAGGCGTGGCGTCGGTGGACGAGTCGGCGATCACCGGCGAGTCGGCCCCCGTCATCCGCGAGTCGGGCGGCGACCGCTCCGCCGTCACCGGCGGCACGAAGGTCCTGTCCGACTACCTGATCATCCGGATCACCGCCAACCAGGGCGAGACCTTCCTCGACCGCATGATCGCGCTCGTCGAGGGCGCCATGCGGCAGAAGACGCCGAACGAGATCGCGCTCACGATCCTGCTGTCGGGACTCACGATCGTCTTCCTGCTCGCCGTCGCGACGCTGGCACCCTTCGCCGCGTACAGCGGCACCACGGTGTCCATGCCGGTCCTCATCTCGCTGCTCGTCTGTCTCATCCCGACGACGATCGGCGGCCTGCTCTCGGCGATCGGCATCGCCGGGATGGACCGGCTCATCCAACAGAACGTGATCGCGATGAGTGGCCGTTCGGTGGAGGCCGCCGGCGACGTCAACACCCTTCTGCTCGACAAGACGGGCACGATCACGCTCGGCAACCGCCAGGCGGTGGAGTTCCTCCCGGTATTCGGCGTGACCGTGGAGCATCTCGCCGATCGCGCGCAGCTCGCCTCGCTCCCCGACGAGACTCCCGAGGGCCGCAGTATCGTCGTGCTGGCCAAGGAGAAGTTCGGCATTCGCGGCCGCACACTGGCCGAGGGGCGGCGGGTCGTCCTCTCCGACGGCAATCCGGAGGGTGCGACCCAGGAGGCGGAGTTCGTCCCCTTCTCGGCCACCACGCGCATGAGCGGGGTGAACCTCGGACCGCTGCACCTGCGCAAGGGTGCCGGCGACGCCGTGTCCAATTGGGTCGCCGACAATCGCGGCATGGTCCCGCCCGACCTCGGTCCGATCGTCGAGCGCATTGCCCGCGAGGGCGGCACGCCGCTCGTCGTCGCCGAGCGGAGCAACGGCGAGGCGCACGTGCTGGGCGTGATCTACCTGAAGGACGTGGTCAAGGGCGGCATTCGCGAGCGGTTCGCGCGGCTCCGCGCCATGGGCATCCGCACGGTGATGATCACGGGCGACAACCCGCTCACCGCCGCGGCCATCGCGCAGGAGGCCGGCGTGGACGATTTCCTGGCCCAGGCGACGCCCGAAGACAAGATGGCGCTCATCAAGCGCGAGCAGGCGGGCGGCCGGCTCGTGGCAATGACCGGCGACGGCACGAACGACGCGCCGGCGCTGGCCCAGGCCGACGTCGGCGTGGCCATGAACACCGGCACGCAGGCGGCCAAGGAAGCCGGTAACATGATCGACCTCGACTCCAACCCCACCAAGCTCATCGAGGTGGTGGAGATCGGGAAGCAACTGCTCATGACGCGGGGATCGCTCACCACGTTCTCGATCGCCAACGACGTGGCCAAGTACTTCGCGATCATCCCGGCGATGTTCGTGACCACGTATCCCCCGCTCGCGGCGCTCAACATCATGCGCCTGCACTCCCCCGATTCCGCCATCCTGGCCAGCGTGATCTTCAACGCGCTGATCATCGTCGCGCTCATTCCGCTGGCGCTGCGGGGGGTGCGGTACCGTCCGGCGCCGGCGTCGGTGATCCTGCGCCGCAATCTGTGGATCTACGGCGTCGGTGGG
>Ga0307373_10014433_pt1 | contig 10872 bp, 10 predicted proteins | sample OX2MG_FD_202534 | JGI IMG/M metagenome (GOLD analysis project Ga0307373, IMG submission 202534) | Soil microbial communities from Risofladan, Vaasa, Finland - OX-2 | ecosystem: Environmental > Terrestrial > Soil > Coastal area > Acid sulfate soil | place: Finland: Risofladan, Vaasa | collected... | reverse complement strand
CGCGGCCGAACTCGTTCAGCTCCTTTTCGGTCGCGCTCGGTTTCGGCTTGGGCTCGCCCAACAAATTCTGCTTGGCGGTGGCCACGTCCATCCCGTCGGCCTCGACGGAGAGGTTGTGGTCGTCGCACATGATGAATGCCATCGTTTGAAACGCTCCTTACGAATCCGACTACGCTAACCGAAAGCGCCGATGCTGTCAGCCTGCCCCGCCGCGCCGTGCCGTTTACCGATCGCGCCAAGTTTGTGGTAGTCCGTGGTAGTCGATAGCGATTGGCGATGAAACAGAGAAACAGCGCGGGAGCATTTTGCGATGAGTCTTAAGGGAACGGCCGCCGTGGTCGGAATCGGCGAACTGAAACCCACTCGGGAGGCGCCCCCTGACGCGACCGCGCTCGGCCTGATGTCGAACGCGGCGGCCGAGGCGATCGCGGACGCGGGGCTCGAGATCAAGGACATCGACGGGTTCCTGTGCGGGATGGCGTTCGCGGATGCGGGGTTGCTCTACCCGGCGAGCGTCGCCGAGGTGATGGGAATCAATCCGCGGATGCTCAACCAGGTCGATATCGGCGGCGCCAGCCCGGCCGGGATGGTGTGGCGGGCGGCGGCGGCGATCCAGGCCGGGATGTGCCAGGCGGTGCTGTGCGTGGTCGGCGACCTCAACAAGTTCGGCGACCAGAAGCCGCCGGTCATCTCGGTGCAGCGCGAGTTCGAGGCGCCCTACGGAAATATCGGCGCCAATTGCGGCTACGCGATGATCGCCAACCGCCATATGTACGAGTACGGGACCACGGCGCGGCAGATGGCCAAGGTCGCGGTCGACCAGCGCAAGAGCGCGGTCAGGAACCCGCTTGCGACCTTCAACGACCGCGAACTCACGATCGACGACGTACTCAACTCACGCATGATCGTCGACCCGCTGCACCTTTACGAAATCGTCAGCCCATGCAGCGGCGGATCGGCGGTCGTGGTGGCTTCGCCCGAAGTCGCGCGGCGCACCAAGCATCCGCCGGTCTGGCTGCTCGGCGCGGGCGAATACTCCAATCATGCGACGATCACTTACGCGCCGTCACTGACCGATTCGCCAGTGAAAGTCGCCGCCGAGACGGCCTTCAAGATGGCCGGCGTCGCCCACAAGGAGATCGACCTGGTCTGCCCATACGACTGCTACACCATCACGGTGATCGTGACGCTCGAGGATGCCGGGTTCTGCAAGAAAGGGCAGGGCGGCAAATTCGTCGAGGACCACGATCTGTCGTACGCCGGCGACTTTCCCTGCAACACGCACGGCGGCCAGCTCTCTTTCGGACAGCCGGGGCTGGGCGGCGGGATGAGCCATGTGACCGAGGCGGTGCGCCAGTTGATGGGCCGCGGCGGCGAGCGCCAGGTCAAGGACGCAAGGCTCGCCTACGTCAACGGCAACGGCGGCATCATGAGCGAGCAGGCCAGCCTGATCCTGGAGCGGCGATCATGAGCGAATACCTCAAGCCCCTGCCCAAGCCGACGCCGACCAGCCGCCCGTACTGGGAGGCCGCGCGGCGCCATGAACTGAGCCTCCAGCGATGCGCCGCGTGCAAGACGTACATCTATTATCCGCGCGCGCGATGCCCGCATTGCTTTTCCGACCGTCTCACGTGGGAGCGGGTCAGCGGGCGCGGCAAGGTCTACAGCTACACGGTGGTGCGCCGCGCCTCCAGCCGCTCGTTCGCCGATCAACCTTATGTGCTGGCGATCGTCGAGCTCGACGAAGGACCGCGGATGACGAGCAATATCGTCGCCGCGCCCGAGAGCGTGAAGGTCGGGATGCCGGTGGTCGCGCAGTTCGACGACGTGACCCCCGAGCATACGCTGGTGAAGTTCAAGCCAGCCTGAACGGCTGTCATCCGCGAAGCTGCCGTTTCAGCCATCCTGAGAGGGGTGAGTTTTTAGCGACGCCTCGCCTCTCAGGTCGTCCTGAATTTTTGTGAATTTTTTGAACGAAGCAAATCTGCTTCTCAAGTCATCCTGAGCGAAGGCTGCCGGAGTCGAAGGACCTCGCGCGGTCTTCCGCGCGTATCCACGATTTCGGAATCTTGGCGATGACTCAGATCGATCATGCTGCGCTGGATCATCCGTCGGCTGCCAGTCACCTAGGTTGACGCGCGGAGGAACCGCGCGAGGTCCTTCGACACGGCTCGCGCCGCTCGCCGGCTCAGGATGACCGAAGAGAGAAGTTCGCTCAAAAATTCACAAACTCTCGCGGATGACAGAGGGCCGTTGGTGAACGGCTCGCTTGAGTGGCGAAGCGTGCGGCGTGCTTTGCCGTGCTTTATGCGAGCAGCACCGCCACAATCCCGGTCAGAAAAATTCCGTCGAAGGTCCCGGCGCCGCCAATCGACGCGACCGGCGCGCCCAGCTCGCCGAGCCGCCCGAGATTCATCAGATCCGCGCCGATGAGCGTTCCCATCACGCCGCTGACATAGGCGATCGCGTCGGCATGATGCGGCACGCCGCCGCTCAGCAGCCATCCCACCAGAGCCGCGGCGATCGGCGGAATAAACATCGGCGTGGCGATTCCGACTCCCGGAATCGGACGCGCCGCGCGATGCACGATGAAGGTCACGATCGCGGTTCCGAGAACCGCGTGCAGGAACACCGCCGGAGCGGCCGCGAGTATCCACGCGCAGATGCATAGCGGCACAATCGCGCCGCCGACGTTTATCGCCACCACCGTCGAACGCCCCGCCGCCAGATGCGCCGGTACCCGGTAGCGCATCCCGAAGTATCCCACGACGTCGGGCGAGGGAGGTTCGCCGCCGCTCTCGATACGCGAGACCGGGATGTTGATGTAACTGCCGAGCAAGCTGATGATCAGCGCCCAGAGGGCCGCATGGGGCGGCAGGCCCAGCGCGTGGAAGGCATAGTCTATGGCGCCGAGCTCGAGTAGCGCGAACACGACGACCAGTGCGAAGAAGAAGATTATCGCGTACAGAAAGAGAAACGGCGCGAAGAACATGGTCGGCGATGATACCAATACGCCGCCTTGGTGGCACGCGCCCGCGCGCCCGCGTGCGCGCGGGAATATTCCGGCGCGGCTCTTGTGCCCGCCGCGTCGGCGGGTAAGATCGCGCGCAAGACATCATGAATCAAACCGAACGCGACGAATTGCTCACGCTTCTCGCCCGCGAGTCCTACTTCGAGCGCTCCGCGCTCACGCTGGCCTCCGGGCGGTCCTCGAACTACTACATCGATTGCAAACGCACGCTCTACCTGCCACGCGGCGCGTATCTGGCCGGCGAGCTGATGCTCGAGCTGGTGACGGCGGAAAGAATCGAGCAGATCGGCGGGATGGCGGCCGGGGCGCTGCCGGTCACCGACGCGCTGATCGGCGCGGCGCACCGTCACGGCGCCAACCTGCGCGGCTTCTTCGTACGCAAGGAGATGAAGCCGCACGGTTTGCAGCAACAGATCGAGGGCGCCTTCCGCGCCGACCTGCGCGCGGCGGTGATCGACGACACGATCACCACCGGCGGCTCGAGTCTCCAGGCCGCCGCCGCGCTCAAAGACGCGGGCGCAACGCTCGCCCATGCCTTCGCGCTGGTCGACCGCGGCGAAGGCGCGGCTGCGGCCTTCGCCGCGGCCGGCCTCAAGTACCGATGGCTCTTCACGGCCGAGGAAGTGCGCGCCGAGCGCGCACGAATTGGCGGTGGCTGAGCGCCGCCGCCGCACGGCGGACGCGCTTGCGGCGGATGCGACGGCGGTGAGGCGGGTCGCGCCGCTCGGCGGCGCGCCCCGCCTCACCGCCGTCCTCGGCGATCCGGTCGAGCATTCGCTCTCGCCCGCGATGCATAACGCGGCGTATGCCGCGCTCGGCGTGGATCGCGCCTACGCGGCTTTTCACGTTACGCCGCCGATGCTCGCGGCGGCGCTGCGCGCGCTTCCCGCCCTTGGGATCATCGGCGTCAACCTGACCGTGCCGCACAAGGAGCGGGCGCTCAGGATGGTCGCCAGGCTGAGCGCCGAGGCGCGGATGCTCGGTGCGGTCAATTGCGTCGTGTGCGTCGCCAAGCGCCCCGCGGGCCTTTATGGCGACAACACCGACGCGCGCGGTCTCGAGCGCGACCTCGATAGCCTCGGCGTGACGCTTACGGGTGCGACGGCGGTCGTTATCGGCGCGGGCGGCGCCGCCGCCTCGGCGGTCGTCGCCTGTCTGCGCCGCGGCGCGGGCGAGGTGGCGATTGCCAATCGCACTCGCCCGCGCGCCGCCGCGCTGGTCCGCCGCCTGCGCGCGCGGCTCCCGCGCGCGCTGGGCGGCGCGGCGCTCGCCGCGCGCGGACTCGACGCGCTGGCCGACGCGGCGCTGCTCGGGCGCGCCGCGGTCGTGGTCAACGCGACGCCGATGGGGCTCACGTCGGCCGGCTTCGTGCGAATCGACTACGCGCGCACGCCGGGCGAATGTTTCTTCTACGATCTTATCTACGCGGCTCAACCAACCGCCTTTTTGCGGCCGGCGATCGCGCTTGGGCGGCGCGCCGCCGACGGCGCCGGGATGCTGGTGAATCAAGGCGAGCTGGCGTTCGAGCTTTTCAACGGCGTGCCGCCGCCGCCGGGCGTGATGCGCCGCGCGCTATGGGGGCGTCTGGGCCGGGATGATTAACGAGTCTGACGGCGCCGTTTTATCGCACCGGTGTTTTCACCGACGCTTGCGCGCCTTTCCTCTGTAGCGGCTTGTCCGGCTGCTTGTCGTCTACGTGCTGACTCGCGCGGATTCATGGCGGGCCGTTTCCTGGTTTCGCCGACGCTGTCCCGCAATCTTTTTTTATGCCCTCGCCCGCATGGTTCGCGGGAGAGGGTAGGGTGAGGGTCCATTATTCAGCGCGCTTCGTCGCGAAACGCGGCTTGAAATTCTGTTCCTGTGCGGGACGTTTGCACGGAAGGGACGCGGCGCGCGGCGGAGAAAAACCATATGCGCACCGCGAAGGGACCCTCACCCGCACCCTCTCCCACGCACAACGTGGGCGAGGGCTCGGAATCAGCAGGCGAGGGTTCGGCTGGCGCAACGTGGGCGAGGGCTCAGCATCGACGCATGGCGAGCGAAAGTTCGGTCGGGCTAGCCGAACATCTCTTTGAGCTTGTCAACGAAGCCCTTGGACAGCGGATGGTTGACGGCTTCGCCGTCGATGCCCGCGAATTCCTCGAGCAGCTCGCGCTGGCGCGCGGTTAGCCGCCGCGGAGTCTCGACCACCATCCGCACGAGCTGGTCGCCGCGCCCATAGCCGTGCAGATCGGGAAAGCCCCTGCCCTTGAGTCGGAAGACCTTGCCTGATTGCGTGCCGGCCTGGATTTTCAGCTTGACCTTGCCGTCGAGCGTAGGCACCTCGACCTCGGTGCCGAGCGCGGCCGCCGGAAAGCTTACCGGCATTTCTATGATGACGTCGTTGTCCTGACGCACGAAGAGGTCGTGCTCCTTGACATGGACCACCACGTAGAGGTCGCCCGACGGTCCGCCGCCCCATCCGGCCTCGCCCTCGCCGCGCAGCTTGAGGCGCGAGCCATTGTCGACGCCGGGCGGAATCCTCACCGAGAGCGATTCCGAGCGGCGGATACGTCCCTGGCCCTGGCACTTGGGGCAGGGGTCGGCGATGATCGTGCCCTCGCCGCGGCATTGGCCGCAGGTGGTGGCGATCGAAAAGAAGCCCTGCTGGGTGCGGACCTGTCCGCTGCCGCGGCAGTTGGGGCAGGTGCGGGCGCCCTCGGTGCCGCCGCGCGCTCGGCTACCATTGCAGGCCTCGCAGGTCGCGAGGCGCTGGAACTCGATCCTCTTTTCGGCGCCGCGGGCCGCTTCCTCGAACGCGACTTCAAGGTCGTAGCGCAGGTCGTCGCCGCGCCGCGAGCGCGAGCGGTTGCGGCCGCGCCCGGTGCCGAAAAAGTCGCCGAAAATGTCCGAGAAGACTTCCTCGAAGCCCTGGGTGAATTCGAAACCGAAGCCGTTACCCTGCGGGCCCTGGAACGCGGCGTGCCCGTAGCGGTCGTACTGTGCGCGCCGCTCGGGGTCGGACAGCACCTGGTAGGCTTCGTTGAGTTCCTTGAAGCGCTCCTCGGCCTGCTTGTCGCCGGGATTGCGGTCGGGATGGGACTGGATGGCGAGGCGGCGGTAGGCTTTCTTGAGATCTTCCTCGCCGGCGCCGCGGTCGCAGCCGAGAACCTCGTAGTAGTCGCGCTTCTTGGCCTGGGACGCCATGGCCGCGATTCTAGACTACGCCGCGGCCGAAAGTAAGCGGATCGCGACGCTCTGTCAGGGGCTCGCGCCGAGATCCGTTGCCTTCTGTCATTTGCTTCGACGGCCGCCGATTACTTCACTTCTTTGAAATCGGCGTCGACCACGTCTTCCTTCTTTTCTTCGTGTGGCTGACCGTCGCCCGCCCCACCGGCGTCCGCGGCGTGGCCGTCGTCTCCGGCAGGACCACCAGGACCGGCCTGGGCGCCGGTGCCCTGGCGGGTTTTGCTGTACATCATTTCGGCCAGCTTGTGCGAGGCGGTCATCAGGGACTCGGTGGCGCGGTTGATGTCGTCGAGGTCCTTGGACTCCAGCTTCTCCCGGGCCGCCGCGAGCGCGTCCTCGACCGACTTGCGCGCGGTTTCGTCGAGCGCCGCGCCATTGTCCTTCAGCGTCTTCTCGGTGGTGTAGACCAGGTTGTCGAGCTTGTTGTGCGCCTCGGCCAACTGACGCCGCTGGTGATCGTCCGCCGCGTGTTGCTCGGCCTCGTTCACCATCCGCTTGATCTCGTCCTCGTGCAGGCCCGAGGAGGCGGTGATCTTGATCGACTGCTCCTTGTTGGTGCCGAGGTCCTTGGCGTGAACGTTCACGATGCCGTTGGCGTCGATGTCGAAGGTGACTTCGACCTGCGGCAAGCCGCGCTGCGCGGGTGGAATCCCGATCAGGTCGAACTGGCCGAGCAGTTTGTTGTCGGCCGCCATCTCGCGCTCGCCCTGGAAGACCCGGATGGTGACCGCGGTCTGGTTGTCCTGGGCGGTCGAGAAAATCTGGCTCTTGCGGGTCGGTATGGTGGTGTTCTTGTCGATGAGCTTGGTGAACACGCCACCCAGCGTTTCAATCCCCAGCGACAGCGGCGTCACGTCGAGCAGCAGGACGTCCTTGACCTCGCCCTTGAGCACGCCGGCCTGGATCGCCGCGCCGATCGCCACGACCTCGTCCGGGTTGACGCCCTTATGGCCTTCCTTGCCGAACAGCTTGCGCACCCGCTCCTGCACCGCCGGCATCCGGGTCATCCCGCCCACCAGCACGATCTCGTTGATGTCACTGGCGCGCAGCCCCGCGTCCTTGAGCGCGGTCACGCAGGGATGGTCGAGCCGATCGAGCAGGTCGGCGCACAGCGCCTCGAGCTTCGCCCGGGTGAGCTTGATGTTGAGATGCTTGGGGCCCGACTGATCGGCGGTGATGAAGGGCAAATTGATGTCGGTCTCCATCACCGTGGAGAGCTCCATCTTGGCCTTCTCGGCCGCTTCCTTCAGCCGCTGCAAAGCCATCCGGTCCGTGCGCAGATCGATGCCCTGGTCCTTGCGGAACTCGTCGGCTAGGTAGTCGATGACGCGCTGGTCGAAGTCCTCGCCGCCCAGGAAAGTGTCGCCGTTGGTCGCCTTGACCTCGAACACGCCGTCACCTATCTCCAGGATCGAAACGTCGAAAGTGCCGCCGCCGAGATCGAAGACCGCGATCTTTTCGTCCTTTTTCTTGTCCAACCCATAGGCGAGCGAGGCCGCGGTGGGCTCGTTGATGATGCGGAGCACGCTAAGCCCGGCGATGCGGCCGGCATCTTTGGTCGCCTGGCGCTGGCTGTCGTTGAAATAGGCGGGCACCGTGATGACCGCCTCGGTTACCTTCTCGCCGAGATAGTCTTCGGCCGTCTGCTTCATCTTCTGCAGGACGAAGGCGGAAATCTCGGGCGGACTGTACTTCTTGCCGCGGATTTCCACCCAGCCCGCGCCGTCTTCGTTGCGCACGACCTTGTAAGGCAGCACCTTGAGCGCCTTCTGCACTTCGGGATCCTCGAACCGCCGCCCCATCAGGCGCTTTATCGCGAACACCGTGTTGGTCGGGTTGGTGATCGCCTGGCGGCGCGCGATTTGCCCCACCAGCCGCTCGCCCGAATCCGTGAAGGCGACGACCGACGGGGTGGTGCGGGCGCCCTCCGAGTTGGCGATGACGACGGGGTCACCCCCTTCCATCACCGCAACGCAACTATTGGTCGTGCCCAGGTCGATTCCGATTACTTTTGCCATTGTTTTGAGAAGCCTCTAACCCTTCAAATAATCATTATTTAATTGTTTTCAACGCCGCCGCCTTCACCGTTTTTTCGCGACGGACCGTCGCGCGCCGGCGCCTTGGCGACCGCTACCCGCGCCGGGCGCAACACGCGCTCGCCGACCTGGTAGCCGCGATGGAACTCGCTGATGACCGTGTTGGGCGGATGCTCGACGCTTTCGACGTGGTCGACGGCCTCATGAAATTGCGGATCGAACGGCCGGCCCACCGATTCCCGCGGGATAACGCCGTTGGTGCGCAGAAAGTCGAGCAGCGCGCGCAGCACCATCTCGACTCCTTCGACGATCGGCTTGCCATTGCCGCCGCCGCTCGCGGCCTCGACCGCGCGTTCCAGGTTGTCGGTTATCGGCAGGAGGTCGCGCAGCAGGTTCTCGCGCTGCAGGCGCACGGTGTCCTCGCTCTGCTGGCGCATCCGCTTGCGGATGTTTTCGGTGTCGGCCAGTGCGCGGAGGTACTTGTCTTTGAGTTCGGCGATTTCCCTGTCTTTGTCGGCGAGCTGCTCGCTAAGCCCGGCCGTTTCCGGGGACTGCGGCGTGGCCAGGTCCTCGGGGCTGAGTTCGATCGGGCGCTCGGCCGCGTCAGCCGGTTTATCGGATGCGGGCTTGCGCTCATCGTGGCCCAGGCTCCACTCGGCCGCGGACTCATGGTGGCGATGCTTTTCGTCTTTGTGTTTGCTCATCTAATAACGTAAAGCGCGCAATTTCGGCAAAGCGCGCAGGGCCGCAATTTCCGCAGGCGCGCAAATTTCATGATGCCTGCCTAATGAACATAAGCATTATTCCGGGCGATGCCAGCCTTGGCGAGAGATTTCCTGAAGCGCTCGGCCCGGTTCTCTACGACGCTCCCCGAGCGGCACTAAAAAGCTACGTCCAGAGCCACGAGAGCCCATCGTCCGTCCTGGTGCTCGACGCGAGCCCGACTTGAGGTGGCTGACGTCCGCTATTCGTTGCGCTCAGATTAGGTGTCGATTCTTGGGCGGTCGACCGCCTTCAAGGCGCCAAAATCCGGTCACTCTTCTGCGCTAATTCACGTCAACGTTGCTTCACGCTCGTCTCTGGTTGGTGCACCACTTTTGCAAAGAAGAAGCGAAACCCCGATGGCTCTTCGTCAAAGCCGGAGTGTTTAACAGAGGAAATCCGATGCTACCAACGCCAGGGCATACGCGCAAAAACAAAATCTATAAGATATGGCTTCCGGCGTTGCTGGTAGCTTTCATGTTTGTGGTGGCCGGGTGCGGCGGCGATAGCGGCGGCAGTACGCCGAGACCTATTCCCACTGCCACCGCGACCCGCGCCCCAACTCCGGTTGCTCCAACTCCAACTCCAACTCCAACGCCGGTTCCGACCTCAACTCCAACGCCGGTTCCGACCTCAACTCCAACGCCGATCCCCACTCCAACTCCAACGCCGGTTCCGACCTCAACTCCAACGCCGGTTCCGACTCCAACTCCGACGCCGGTCCCGACCTCGACTCCCACGCCGACGCCAACTCCCACACCGACTCCGACGCCTACCCCCGCACCCACCCCGGTGGTCATTTCCGTCATCCCGGCTATTCCAGGCTGCGGAGGCCAAGGGGTGCCGATTAATCGAAAGATCGCGGTGAGTTTCAGTCAGGCGATGGATCCGACAACCATCACCACCACAACCTTTACGGTGACGGGGCCGGGCGTAACTCCCGTAACCGGAACCGTGACCTACGACCCAACCAACAATTCCGCGATCTTTGCGCCCACGGGCTTACTTCCGGTCAGCACCACATTCACCGGAACGATTACCACCGGGGCCAAGAGCGCCGCCGAGGTTCCCCTCGCAAGTGATTTTGTGTGGACCTTCACGACGAGCGCGGACTCAGACACGACCGCACCAACCGTGATCTCCACAAATCCGGCTGATCTCGCCGTCAGCGTGGCTACCAATAAAAAAGTCGCCGCAACCTTCAGTGAAGGGATGGACTCGACAACAATCACCGGTTCGACCTTTACGGTCACGGGTCCCGGCTCAACCCCAGTTGCCGGTACGGTGACTTATTCCATCGTTGGCGCAACCGCGACATTTACGCCGACCAGCGCTCTGGCCGCGGGCGTGTTGTTTACTGCGACGATTACAACCGGGGTCGAGGATCTGGCAGGAAATCCGTTGGCGGCTGCGTTCACCTGGACCTTCACCACAGGTGCGGGACCGGACGGCACCGTGCCGGCCGTAACCTCCACAACGCCCGCCGACACCGCCACCTCGGTGGCCCCTAATGCAGGAATCAACGCGACATTCAGTAAGGCGATGGACCCTTCAACGCTCAACCCGGCGACTTTTACCTTGACTGGGCCAGGTCCTACTTCGATCGCCGGAAAAATCACCTATGACGCGACGGATCGAATTGCGACGTTCACTCCCACAAGCGCTCTCGCAAGCAGTTCGGTATTTACTGCTACGGTCACGACCGGGGCCGACGATTTGGAGGGCAATGGCCTGGCAGCCGACTTTTCATGGAGCTTTACCACGGGTTCTACGGCGAGCCTTTCGTCGGTAGATCTGGGCGCGGCCTCTGGCTTC
>Ga0307373_10014432_pt1 | contig 10872 bp, 8 predicted proteins | sample OX2MG_FD_202534 | JGI IMG/M metagenome (GOLD analysis project Ga0307373, IMG submission 202534) | Soil microbial communities from Risofladan, Vaasa, Finland - OX-2 | ecosystem: Environmental > Terrestrial > Soil > Coastal area > Acid sulfate soil | place: Finland: Risofladan, Vaasa | collected... | reverse complement strand
TTCCTGCGTAGATCCCAAAGAGTTTCGTGCGCCGGCAAGCGTCTGCAACGCAGGGTTGCATCTGTGCGCGTTGAAAGCTAATACAAACGCATTGGTTGATGTGACGCCACTCTGGTGCGCCGGTGTCTCCACCGGCGAAAAACCGGCGATGACGACATCGCCGCACCAGCAGGCATCACGCCACTTAATGCGTTTGCATTAGGTTGCTGAACTAGGCACTTCATAGGCTAACAATATTACCCACTGGGCGCTCAATTGACACCTTCGAGAACCCTCTGTTAAATTCGAGGACAGGTCGAGATTCGCCAAGGGGTTTTCTGCCGATACGCCAGCGGTTTCAAAACATCCCCGTCCTCTTTCTGCTCGCCCTGCAAACGTTGGGTTGCGCCGTGAGCCAGACACGGCACATCGCCCGGTCTCAAGCGCCGTCCCCGCCGCGAGAGGCTTCTGTGGCGCAACTGGTCGCGGAGATTAATTCGCAAAGCGGCGCCGTCCGCAGCTTCACGGCCACGGTGGACTTGGAACCGTCAGCCGGATCGGCGTACTCCGGCGTAATTAAGCAATATCACGATGTGCGCGGCTTCATTCTGACCGAGCGGCCCGAATGGATCCGCATGGTAGGGCAGGTGCCTGTTGTACGCACCGACATCTTCGATATGGTTTCCGACGGCAAGCGCTTTAGCCTCTACATTCCTTCCCGGAACAAGTTTTACGTGGGACCGACAAAGCTGACAACGCCTTCCCGGAATTCGCTTGAAAACCTCCGCCCCCAACACGTCCTGGACGCGCTGCTGCTGCAACCTCTCGACGCCGCGCGAGCATGCTATTTTCGGGAAGAAGCCTCGCAGGGAATTGAGCAGGACTACGTGATTACGGAGATTAGCGGCTGCGGACCAGGGCCGGTGCGCCTGAAGCGCAAAATTTGGTTTGACCGCTCAAACCTGGCAATCTCCCGCGTCCAGCTTTATGGAGTAGACGGCAGATATTTGGAGGACATTCGCTATTCCGATTACAGAGATTTCGGCGGCGTGCGCTATCCAGCGCAGATAGCCATCCAGCGGCCTGTTGAGGATTATTTCTTGACCATCAGGATTCTCAATGCGCGCTTCAACCAGCCTCTTCCGCTTTCCAAATTCACGCTCACAAAACCCCAAAGCGCACAGGAGATAGACCTGGGTTCGCCGGGCGATGCGGAGGTTTCCCATGGTCGGTAGGATGATCGTCGCCAACGTCTTCCACCGGCCTGTGCGGACGGCGGTCAGTATCCTCGCAGTTGCTATTGAGGTGGGAATGGTGCTGCTTGTGGTGGGCATGACCACAGGCGTGTTGAGCGAAAGCGCCAAGCGCGTGGAAGGCGTGGGCGCGGAAATCATGGTGCAGCCGCCTGGAGCATCGTTTTTCCTGGGCGTCACCGCCGCCCCTATGCCTGCCAAGATCGCCGGTCGGCTGGAAGAGATACCCCACGTCGCCAAGGTGGCGCCCGTCCTTTTGCAATTCAATACCAGCGGCGGATTGAATCTGATTTATGGGATCGACATGGAGACTTTTGACCAGGTAAGCGGAGGGTTTGTCTATTATTCCGGCGGCCCGCTTAAGAACACCTGGGACATTTTGGTGGATGATTTTTACGCCCGCGCCAATAACGTGAAAGTGGGTGACACGCTGAACCTGCTGAACCACGATTTCCACGTCTGCGGCATCGTCCAGCACGGCAAGGGCGCCCGGCTCTTCATCTCGCTCTCAACCGCGCAGCAGATGACCGGCGCGCTGGACCGGGCGTCGATCTTCTTCGTGAAATGCACGGACCCCGTTTACACAAGCGAAGTTCTGGGTTCTATCCGCAAGCTGCTGCCCCGTTACCAGGTGCTGTCGGTGAGAGAATATATGTCCATGATGACGTCGAACAGCCTTCCGGCGCTCGCGGACTTCGTCACCACCATGATCGCGGTTGCGGTGGGCATCGGATTTCTGGTCATTTTCCTGTCCATGTACACCACCATTACGGAACGCACGCGCGAGATCGGCATCCTGAAGTCCCTTGGCGCTTCCAAGATCTACATCATCCAAGCGATTCTGGAAGAGGCTGGACTGATGTCAATTGCGGGAATCGCCGTGGGTTATGCGGGCACGCTGCTTGTGAAAAGGTTGATTGTCTCGTACTTCCCGACGCTCCCGGTTCACCTTACAATAGATTGGGTCTTGCGGGCTGCCGTATTGGCGCTAGTTGGCAGCCTAATCGGAGCCTTTTATCCAGCGCTACGGGCGGCGCAACTGGATCCGGTTGACGCGCTCGGCTACGAGTAGGCGAATCCACGGCACGGTGGGTTTTTTGCCGATCCAGGCTCCTATTGCGGAAGCCTTCTGCTGTGGCTCTGCTAGGACCATCTCCCAGGCCCGGCTGCAGCGAAGTAAGCCGCATGGCAGAGCAGCGCAGAGTGACGGGGAAGGCCGCCCGGCCGCGCACGAAAAAAGTGGAACCGATTATCGTCACTCACGAGTTGAAGAAGGCCTACCGGGTGGGCAAGGTGGAAACGCTCGCCCTGCGCGGCGTCAACCTACATGTGCAGGAAGGTGAATTCGTCGCCATTGTAGGCCCCTCCGGCTGCGGCAAGTCCACGTTGCTACATTTGTTGGGAGGCCTGACTTCACCAACCAGCGGCAAGATTCTGGTTGACGGCAACGACTTCAGCTCCATGACGGATGCCGAACGCACGCGCTTCCGCCGCCATAAGGTCGGCTTCGTGTTTCAGCGCTTCAACCTGCTCCCCACGCTGACGGCGAGGCAGAATATCCATTTGGCTCAGCACATTCAGGGTAATGGATTCAATCCTCACCGGTTTGAAATGGTCGTGGAGATGCTGGGGATTGCGAGCCGCCTCGACAACCGCCCGTACGCGCTTTCCGGCGGCGAACAACAGCGGGTGGCCATTGCCCGCGCAGTCATTTGCGAGCCGAAAATCCTGTTGGCTGATGAGCCCACCGGAAATCTGGACACCGAAAATTCCCAGGCGGTCCTCGCCATGATGCGCACCTTGAATCGCTCGCTGGAGCAGACCATTTTGATGATCACGCACAATCCTGAGGCGGCGGCGGTGGCGGATCGCATCATCCGAATGCGAGACGGCCAAATTGTTGATGATTGATTTGGAATCAGTTCTCGGTTATTTTCTAACGGTTGAAACATGGCGGAAAGCATGGAATTTCACGATAGACCCCTGCCAGGCGCTCTCGCCCCTGAAGGCTTGAGTGCGGGCCGCCGCGTCTGGGAAAAGGTGAAACTGGTTGTCAGCCGGTCCCTTTTCTGGTCTTACGAGCGCGGTTCCTGGCAATACGACCTGATCTGCGCCTTTATTCTCGCGTTTATCTTTCTCACCCCGGCTTCATGGTTTCATGACCGGCCCACGCTCGGCCTCACGAACCTTCGCAACACCCAGGGCATCATCGAAATCGGACGAGCCAGCGATGGCTGGCACTATCTGGTGGATGCCCGCCTCGCTTCCTCCCTGGCTCCCCTTCAGCCGAAAGACGCCGTCCAGCGGATTCTCGAACTCCGCCTCCACAAGCCAGTCGAAATAAAATCCATCATCGCTCTGCGTGACCGGAACAACGTCATCCTCGGTTATACTGTGGTGTTGGCGCGTTAATTGGCGCGTAATTGCGAGCCTCTCCGGCGGGGTTGGTTGCCGTGCTTTATCAACAACGTCCGGTTGCCGCTTGAAACCTTCACAACTTGGCGTTCGTCTTCATTCTTGAGGAATGTCTGAGCAGGTGAAGTCAAGCCGCTCAGCCTTACTTTTTCTGAATACCGTCTTCGAAATCCGATTCTTGCCGGGGAATGGAGGCAATTGAAGCTCAGCGCTGTCCGACTTCGCGCCGCATTCATGCTGATGGGCATCATGGCGCTGCCTGCGGGACTACGCGGCGCTGGCATGTTCAGCCAGGCCGTTCACAAGATTCCTCTCACCGTGGGCGACGTTCTGTCACATATGGACGATGCCGCGCGGCGTTTGAAGACCATTTCCGCACGCCTCAGCTATACCACCGTCACCGTGCTCGTGAACGATCGGGCCACTCAGAGTGGATATCTCTTTTTCCGCAAGGGAAGGCGTCCGGAAGTCCTGGTCCGGTTTTCCAAACCAGAGACCAAGGTGATCCTGTTCAAAAAGAACCGGGCTGAAGTCTATTACCCGCGAATCAATCAAATTCAGGAATATGATCTCGAGAAGCGCCGCGATCTACTGCAGCAGTTTCTGTTGCTGGGTTTCGGCACAGGAAGCGGGAAACTCGAGGGAACTTACCACGTGCGGTACTTAGGTGAGAAAACGTTGGGCGGAACCATGACGCCCGTTCTGGAACTGACCCCGATTCCAAAAGACGTCGCCGCCCAGCTCAGCAAAGTGGACTTGTGGATCAGTCCGCAATCATGGCTTCCCGTCCAGCAGGAGTTTTTTGAAGCCAGCGGCGATTACCTGATCGCGAGCTATAGCCATATGCGAATTAATGAACCCCTCGGATCGTCCACTTTCAAGATTCGAGCCAAGCATGGCGCCGAACGGGTGAAAATGAATTAGCGCCGCCTAGGGCAAGGAATCACGGCGCATCGGATGCTCGCGGTTGCCGCGCAAATAACGTCTTTTCCTTACTTCAACTTAACGCATGGGTCAGCGGTTCGGGGCGATTTTTTCTCCGTTCAGAGGGTTGGCATTGTCAGAAGGTAGCGGGCGGGCGTAGCGTTAATGAGACGCTTGAAAGATCCACTGGGCGTTTTTATGGGTAGCATTCAAGCCGGAAAGGCGTGAGCCGCTCATAAATGCAGTGCATCCTTCGCCTCTCCGTGCACAGCTTTACGAAAGGTTTGGATTTGCAATGAACCGGTTGGCGCTTCGCCGGAAAATTCGATTCGCTCATCTCCGGCTCCGGGAGCTGCGGATGATCGCACGGGGGCTTCTCTCCACCCGGCATCCTATTGATGTTCACCTGATCCCCATCCGCAGGTGCAACCTCTCTTGCGGCTACTGCAACGAGTTTGACGATTTCTCAAAGCCCGTTCCGATCGAGGAGTTGCGGAAACGCGTCAATCACCTCGCGAATTTAGGTGCTTCCATCGTCACGATCAGCGGCGGAGAGCCTTTGCTCCATCCCGATTTGGATGACCTGATTCGCGCCATCCGCCGCCGCGGCATGATCGCCGGCCTCATCACCAACGGTTACTTGCTTACTCCGGACCGCGTCCAGCGGCTGAACCGCGCCGGCCTGGACCACATGCAGATCAGCATCGATAACGTCCAGCCAGACGACGTTTCCAACAAGAGCCTTAAGGTGCTGGACAAAAAGCTTCAGGTACTTGCAGCGCACGCCGAATTCGGCGTGAACATCAACTCCGTGCTGGGCAGCGCCATTCGCAATCCGGAGGACGCCATCGCCGTCGCCCGCCGCGCCGTAGCCCTCGGCTTTACGACTACCGTGGGCGTCATTCACGACCATTCCGGCCAGCTCATGCCGCTGAATTCGCGGCAGCAGGAGATTTTTGACGAAGTCGCGGCGATGGATAAGCGCTCTTATGCGCGCTTCTATGAAATCTTCCAAAGGAACATCGCGCGCGGCAAGGAAAACCGCTGGCGCTGCCGCGCCGGGAGCCGCTACCTCTACGTCTGCGAGGATGGCTTGGTCCACTACTGCTCGCAGCAGCGCGGCTATCCGGCTATTCCGCTCGAGGACTACACTCCCGCCCACATCGAGCACGAATATTTTACCGAAAAGGCCTGCGCCCCCCGCTGCACCGTCTCATGCGTACAGGTGATCGGGATGTTTGACAACTGGCGCCACCCGCAGACTCGCAAAGCGTTTGACCGGTCCTCCACTCCCCTCGTTCAGCTTGAGTCCGAGCTTGCCGGCAAGAACTCCTAACCCTTTCTCATTCCGGTGGCTCGCCGCAAGAGCAGGCAAGCCATGCAAGTTGCACCGCCATTGGCGCAAAAGTGGCGAGGGGCCGTCAAGCAACTCCTCTTCCTGCCGGATGTGCGGGGGCCGAAAGGCGATATGAATGCGGCATGGGGTCGCGCGCCATTGTGCGATAGCGTAGCATACTACGCTAGCCTATGCTGGTGTTAAGGAAAGGAAGGGCGTTCCGGGAATTGCTTCTTCATGGGCTGGAAGCCCATGCCGCTCCGGGTGGACGTGGGCGCAGGGTCCGTCGTGCGACCCTGCGGTTTTTTGCCGTTGCGCGTAAGCCTGGATGGAAGAGCCGCAGCGTTAGACGGCGAACGCTGCGCTTGTATCTACAAATCCTGCGCGAAACCTTGCAGACACGACCGGAAGCTGCGCCACCCTGCCAACGCTCAGTTTAGCCTGCGGTCACTGCGATGACAATGCGCCCGCGGCCGCCCGGCACTTCGCTCGCCGCTTTCAGCCGGGAAAGATGCCCGGAGCGGGAGAGCAGCTTTGGGGCAAGACGCGTAGCCGGAAAACGGGAGGCTCGAATGTGATTCGGATAAGCGCATGACCGCACATATCAAAATCGACCCGTGCGATAACCGGCGTGCAGGCCTCCGTGGGTGAGCGTGTCCACAATGACTCAGGCAGATTCTGAGATGGTATCAAGCAGCTCTGACGGGCGGATCAGCTTTTTCTGAAGCAGGTCAGCGTAGTGAAGTAGCTTTGAGTAGACAATGACCCGGCGATGCTCGTCTCCCAGGACGCGACCGCTCGGCGAGTCAAATATTTTCTGCGCCATGTTTCGAAATTTGTCAGGAATAACAACATAGGTAGGAACCTTCAAGTGCTTTAGCTTTTCGGTGAGGTTTGCTAACCGCTGGACTCCTGGAACAACGCCAGTCGAGTTTTCGATTTCAAACGCGGCGTATTTCCCTTCATCCGGGTTGAGCCAAATCAGATCGATCTGATCTATTCGGTTATTGGCGATAAAAGTCTCGCTGAGGCCGGGGATTTCCAGGCGCCGGACGCTCAGCTCTTGTAGAAGTTCACTCTTGTTCTGTTCGTTTTTGCCAACCCAAACTGCGTATCCCAGTCCGGCGCCTAACCGCGCCAACTGATAAATGAACTGTTCGTGCTCGCGCAGGTCTTCCTCTGGGAGGGCAGCCCTCGATGCGGTTTCGTACCCAGGTAGCAGATCGAGCTGACGTTCCCTTAACGGGTACCACTTATCCCTTTTGACCTTGGCGCGCTGCCGCAGCACCTCCAGAATTTCTTTGTTGTCGGGCGTTAACCCATTCTTGAGCTGGGTAAAGATTGGAACCAGAAAGTCATCCAGTTCGAATCCGTGCTGGCTATTACCCTCCAAAACGCTGTCTACGATGAACTCAATACGCTTGTGCAGAGGTATGTAGGCCAGCATGCTCTGGGGCTCGGAGTCCGGCAGGGCCCATACATTGGGCATCTTTTCAACGATCGGAAGGGTGCCCAGCACCTTGCGGATGTCTGTGCTCGGCAACTTGGTAAAGAGATTCGCCTTGATCAGGTGCGAATAAATCCCCCGCGCGAGCTGGTCAGTCGTCGCCTGCCCGTTGCGGGATTGGATAATCATCCTGGCTTCGTCGGCAATGACGCCGCTGACCTCTTCAAACGTCATCTCCTGCTGCCGCTTCATCCTCGCGGGTTTCCGGAAATTGATGTAAATATCGCCCGTCATGCTCCCGCTTTTGGCAAGAAGTGATTTTGCCGAAACACGAGGAGGCAATACGTAGTTGTCGTTTTCGTAAACAAACCCGGAGTCCAAGGCGGCTGCGACGAGGGCGTTCCAAACGCGGATCTCACGGTTATGAAACGTGACCGTAACCGTGCAGTTGCTTTTCAGAACTCGGAACATCTCGTGGAAAGCCTGCCTGAGCATTTTTTTGTACCGTTCCAGGTCAAGCTCATAATTCCCCTTTTCAGGGATGACGATCTCTCGGTCAAAGCAAAGCTGCTCTTTAATCCCCAGCCAGCTTGCCCACATCAGCGATAGGCCAAAATAGGGGATGGCGTCACCGTAGGGCGGGTCTGTGAAGATATAATCTACGGAGTTAGAATCCACGCTCTCAATCTTCGTTGCGTCCTCGGTGAGAAGCTTGAAGCTTGGAGGAATCGTCAGAGACGTCTTACCACGGTAGACCTTGCTATACCGTTCTGTGAAGCAGTTCCACACATTAATCTCGAAATGCTCTTCTGGAACCCAGTAATTAGGGACGGTCCAGGAACCAACCTCGAAACGATGCGTTGCCTTGCCATCGCGCTTTTTTATTACGAAAACCAGCTTGCTTGCCTGGGAAAGCGCTGACGTAAAGCAAAACTTGAGCAGATCACGAATCCTATCGTCCCGCTCCGATAGGATTTGATCCCAAAGGATAGACAGGCAGATCAGGGCGCGACGGGTGAAGAGCTCGTGGATGAACTCCACACTTCGCTTGGCAGTTGAGTGGAGAGGCACATTCTTCGGGTAAAAATACGGAATCGGCTCTCGCAGGATCTTCTCGTACCGGGCTAAGTCGTCGTCCGTGGGTTTCCGCTCGCCCTTCCACGTGCAATGGGGGCACACTGCCTTTAGCAAGAACATCTTTTCGGACTTGAATTTGTCTTGCTTCCATACGATGTGCGTATCAATCGCATCCTTGCCACATCGTGGGCATGTGACCCGGTAAAAAGCATAGATTTCTTCTCTGACGGCCTCTCTGACACGTTTGAAGGCTTCTTGGAATTTGTCCGGGTCAACCCGCAGGAGCGTCATGCGCGCAATAAAACAGGCGACTGGGTTGAGATCGTTGCCGATTGCGTTACGGCCGAGGCGAACGGCCTCAACCACGGTTACCCCGCTGCCCATGAACGGGTCAAGCACGAGGTCTCCTGGTTGTGTGTAGTACTCAATGTAACGCGCCACGACGTTGTGCGGCTTCCGCGCCCAGTACTTGTGCATGAGGTAGAGGGGCGAATGCGTCTTGGCGGCCACTGCCTCATCGAATGGATGCTTGACCTTTTTCATAACTCGGTGGGCGGCGCGTCATAGCATCGGTTCGCCACCATCTATGCGATGAACGGTTTCAGTAGTAAGGTGAATCGCAGCACGTTCGGTGCTGTCTTCGGTTGGCCTTGTAATTCGAACGAAGTGGGTTGCTAGGTCCAACTGGGCATGGTATCACATTGCCCCACGAGGTCAGGTCGTTTACATTGCCTACCATTTGTGGGGAAAAGCCGGGCACTCAGCGGAGCGGCGGCTGTGCTAGACTCGGTGCCTTAAGAGTGTGAATACTTCAATCCCTAACGATGCCGACGGCCAGAGGCCGCCGCACCAGCCGTGGTTTTCGCATCGAGTCCGTAAGCGACGATCCTACCACAGACGCTGATGAACCTTTTCCTCATTCCGGCAATCTTCCTCCTGATCGAAAGCTTGTGGTCCCTGCGGGGAGGGTTCCGGTTTCTTGACCTTGTACGTAAGAGCCGACGCGCTCCGCTCGGCGACTATTGCCCGCTTGCTGCGGTGATTATTCCGTGCAAGGGAGTCGATGACGACCTGCGCGGGAATGCAGCGCGTTTTCTCAGCCAGGACTATCCTGTCACTCAGTTAATCTTCGCGGTAGCCTCACGGGATGATCCGGCCTACGGCTTTCTCGCGGACCTTGTGGCCTCTTCGCAGCGCGGGGGCGAGCGCGCCGCAAAAGCTCGGGTGATCGTTGCCGGGCAGCCGCAGAGCAACGGAGAAAAGGTGAACAATCTGCTGGCGGGAGTTGCCGCCGTGAACTCCGAGGCGGAAGTGCTGGCATTCGCGGATATTGACGCGCAGCCTTCGGCGGATTGGCTGCGCGCGCTGGTGGCGCCTCTGGCCGACAGGGCTGTTACCGTGAGCACAGGCTACCGGTGGTATCTTCCCGGCGCCGGCTTCGGTTCACGGCTGCGGGCCGCGTGGGACACGGCGATTGCCATGGTGTACGGCGACCATGGTCACAATTTCGCGTGGGGCGGTTCGATGGCGATTCGCGCCGCGGATTTCCGGAGGCTTCGCGTAGCGGAGCGCTACTGGCAGCAGACCGTCAGCGACGACTACGCGATCACTCGCGCTGTCCGGGAGTCCGGTGGAACGATCCGCTTTGAGCCGCGCTGCCTGCTTGCTTCGCGCGGAGAGACGAGTTTCCGCGAATTCTTACGATGGAGCACCCGCCAGATCATCATCACGCGCGTTTACGCCTCACACCATTGGAGGAAGGGACTGGCGTTTTACGGTCTGTACGCACTCACATTTTTGTCCGGCCTCACAGTGGCCGTTTGGCCGGGAGTTCCGGCCTCGCACCGGATCGCGGCGGTGGCGCTGCTCGCAGCGATTCTGGGCGCGGGCGCGGCCAAAGGAGCGGTGCGCACGCGCGTGACGCGGGAGATTTTTCCCGGCGAGTGCGAGCTTCTGCAGCGCTACGGGTCCTGCTATTGGAAGCTCGCTCCTCTCCTGCCTTGGGTCATGTTCTGGAATTTCATTGTCGCCGGATTTAAGCGGCGGATTGAATGGGCGGGTGCCGTCTACGAGCTGCGATCTCCGCATGAGCTGAAAATCTTGAAGCGGAGCCAGAGCGCAGCGAGCGCGGCTTCGGGCCAACGTTGAGGGTTGGATTAGCGAGGTCTGCGAGGGGGCTTTCCGTGGTGGCGAGAAATATAGCGGGCCGGTGTGGCGGTTCGCTTCTTCGGCGGGGCCGGTGTGGCAGGAGGTTCGACAGGGGCAGCGGGCATCTTAGCCACCACCTGGTCGAACAACACCGTGCGAGGTTCCAGCTTCTTCTTGCCGCCTTCGCCATGGCGATAAGGATGCTCAGTGTGGCAGGTCTGGCAGACCACCTTCGCGACTTCGCTGTTAACCATGCCAGCGATGGCGTGGTTCAGAAGAAGCCGGCAGCGCGG
>Ga0307373_10014431_pt1 | contig 10873 bp, 5 predicted proteins | sample OX2MG_FD_202534 | JGI IMG/M metagenome (GOLD analysis project Ga0307373, IMG submission 202534) | Soil microbial communities from Risofladan, Vaasa, Finland - OX-2 | ecosystem: Environmental > Terrestrial > Soil > Coastal area > Acid sulfate soil | place: Finland: Risofladan, Vaasa | collected... | reverse complement strand
GCAGCGCGCGAGCGTGGCCGGCGGCAGGGTGCCGTCCGCCAGGCGTGCCAGCGGCGTGGCGTTGAAACGCGCCGCGGCCAGAGCACAGGGCATCAGCCACGCCGCCTCGGTCGTGTAGTCGTAGAGCGCGCGACCGTGACCGGGCGTGCTGACGTTGGGCTCCAGCGCCACCACCGCGGCCAGCATGTGCGCGTCGTCGAGGCCGGCCGCCTGCAGCACCGCGCCGCCGCCGTTGGACAGGCCGGTGGCGATGATGCGCGTGTTCGCCGGCGTGAACGGTGCCTGCGCCGGGAAGGCGCGATCGAGCATGGCCAGCCCGAAAGCCGCCGCCTGCAGCACGTCGCGGCCCCAGTCGGCCTCGGGGTTGTCGCCGGAATGGGCGTGCTTGATCGCGATGCCGGCATCAGCGTCATCGTGTTCGGGCTGGAACGCGAGCGGTGCCGTGCCGGCCTTGGCGCGGGTGCCGTCCAACGTGACCCCGGTCGCGTCAGCGGTGTCGAAGTAGTCGCCGCCGGTGCCCTTGTCGGTGTAGGCCACCGCGCAGCCGTGCGGCAAGCCCCAGGCGCCCGCCAGCGCGATCGCGCCGTAGACGCCGCGCGACCCGGACGAGGCGGTGACGACCAGACAACGCGCCGTGGCGTCGAAGGCATCCGGCACCTGCGCCAGCACGCGATGCGGAGCGTGCGCGCCGGGAATGCGCGCCAGGGCCTGATACTCGCGCCCCGGCACGTCGGGCACGGCACCGTAGACACCGCCGTATCCGCCCAGCGGACCGAGATCGGCGATGCCCTTCCAGCTCATCTGGATCGCGCGGCAGCGCAACTCGACCGGTGTCGGCCGTGCGGGATCGGCGAACGCGACCGGCGCGCCGCGCAGGCCCGCCAGTCCGAGTCCCGCGCTGAGCAGATCGTCACCCTGGCGATGCGCGGTTTCGCGCACGGGGCTGATCAGAAAATCCATGGCCGTACTCCCGGCGGTCGCGCCAACGCCAGGACGAACGAAATCGCAGCGCGCCTCATAAACCGGAATCTAACAGTTCCGCCAGCGCCGGCCAGCGCGCGAAGGCTCACTGCGCGCGGCAATGCTCGGCGGAACTCGTGCAGCCCGATAGCTGCAGTGGGGCCACACCAGCTGGTGTGAGCATCACCCGTCGGCAACACGGGAGGGGGAGTAGGAAGTATGCGGCGCTGGCACGCGGGGTGCGAATCTCGCAGATTGCGGGCCGTCGGCGTGAAAGATCCCTCGCTTTGCTCAGGATGACAGCACTCTTTTCCTGCTTCCTCCCGCAACCCGCATGGGACGGACGTGGCTGGCGGTCTGCGTCGTTGCGCAGATCCTTCGCTGCGCTCAGGACGACAATAGAAACATGCGCGTCTCGCTGCCCTACCGACAACAGCAGCATGCGCATCTCTCAGCGCTCACCGCCAAGGCCTACCGTCGCGCCCACGCGGGCTTGATATAAAGAGCCAGCAGCCGTCAAACGCCCCGCCCCGCTATACTCGGCAGTCCACTCCACTGTCAGGCGCCTGCGCGCAAAGCCGGGCGACGCCGCATGTCCATCGAAAATCTGCGCAACATCGCCATCGTGGCTCACGTCGACCACGGCAAGACCACGCTGGTGGACCAATTGCTGAAGCAGTCGGGCACGTTCAGCGCGCGCACGGTGGTGCCCGACCGCGTGATGGACTCCAACGACCAGGAAAAGGAACGCGGCATCACCATCCTGGCCAAGAACACCGCGATCACCTGGCGCGGCAATCGCATCAACATCGTCGACACCCCCGGCCATGCCGACTTCGGCGGCGAGGTCGAGCGCGTGCTCAGCATGGTCGACTCGGTGCTGCTGCTGGTCGACGCCATGGACGGGCCGATGCCGCAGACGCGCTTCGTGACCCAGAAGGCATTCCAGATGGGCTTCAAGCCGATCGTGGTGATCAACAAGGTCGACCGTCCCGGTGCGCGGCCCGACTGGGTGCTCAACGCCACCTTCGACCTGTTCGATCGCCTCGGCGCCACCAACGAACAGCTCGATTTCCCGGTGGTCTTCGCCTCCGCCCTGCACGGCTACGCCGGTCTCAACGCCGACGTGCGCGATGGCGACATGACGCCGTTGTACGAGGCGGTCATGCAGCACGTGCAGCCGCCGCAGGTCGATCCCGACGGCCCCTTCCAGATGCGCATCAGCCAGCTCGACTACTCGAGCTACGTCGGCCTGATCGGCATCGGCCGCATCGAGCGCGGCAGCGTGCGCACCAACATGCCGATCGCGGTGGTCGACAAGGACGGCAAGAAGCGCCAGGGCCGCGTGCTGCAGGTGCTGGGCTTCATGGGCCTGGAACGCCGCGAGGTACCCACCGCCGAGGCCGGCGACATCGTCGCCATCTCCGGCGTCGAGGGGCTGACCATCTCCGACACCCTGTGCGATCCGTCCGCGCCGGAGGGCCTGCCGGTGATGACGGTGGACGAGCCCACCATCAGCATGACCTTCCAGGTCAACAACTCGCCGTTCGCCGGCAAGGTCGGCAGGTTCCTCACCAGCCGCCAGATCCGCGAACGCCTGATGCGCGAGATCCTGCACAACGTCGCCCTGCGCGTCGAGGAAACCGAGGATCCGGACAAGTTCCGCGTCTCCGGCCGCGGCGAGCTGCATCTGTCAGTGCTGATCGAGACCATGCGCCGCGAGGGCTACGAGCTGGCGGTGTCGCGTCCCGAGGTCATCATCAAGGAGATCGATGGCGTGCTGCACGAGCCGTTCGAGCAGCTGGTGGTCGACATGGAGGAGCAGTACCAGGGTGGCGTGATGGAGCGGCTCGGCAACCGCCGCGGCCAGCTCAAGAACATGGAGCCCGACGGCCGCGGCCGCGTGCGCCTGGACTACATCATTCCGGCGCGTGGCCTGATCGGCTTCCAGACCGAGTTCCGCACCATCACCGCCGGCACCGGCCTGCTGTTTCACGTCTTCGACCACTACGGTCCGCGCGGTGAAGGCGCGATCGCCAAGCGTCCCAACGGCGTGATGATCTCCAACGGCACCGGCCGCGCACCGCCCTATGCGCTGATGAGCCTGCAGGAGCGCGGCCGTCTGCTGATCGGCGCCGGCGAGGATATCTACGAAGGCCAGCTGGTCGGCATCCATGCCAAGGACAACGACCTGACGGTGAACGCGCTGCGCGAGAAGCAGATGACCAACATTCGTGCCGCCGGCAAGGACGAAAATGTCTCGCTGACGCCGCCGGTGAAAATGTCGCTCGAGCAGGCGCTGGAGTTCATCGAGGACGACGAGCTGGTCGAGGTCACGCCCAAGGCCGTGCGCCTGCGCAAAAAGTACCTCACCGAGAACGACCGCAAGCGCTCGTCGCGGCAGGTGGCGTAGGCGTCGCACCCGCACGCAGCCGGCGACGGCCGGCGACGGCCAGCGCCATGCCATGCGCTTTCGCAAGGGGGCGCAAGGGGCACACGGTGGGGCACGGGTTACGCCTCGCTCAAGCACTCAGCGGGTCTCGACACAAGCGTTAACAATTGTGTTATCACAACTCCGGGCCACCCCTGGAGAACCCGTCATGAGTCGCGATTTCGTCCGTACCGGAGCCTTGAAAGACCCCGCCAGCTACCCGCAGTGGGCGCAGGACTTGATGCAATCCAGCAATGAGGTCAAGCGCGAGGTGCTCGCACACCCGCTTTGGCCCGACATGCGCGAAGGCCGCCTCGATTCTGCTTCCATGCGCAATTTCATGGCGGGCATCTGGCCGGTGATCGAGCAATTTCCTCGATATATGGCCATGAGCCTGCTGAAAACGAGTTATGGCCGCAGCCGCGGCGAGACCATGGCCCGGCGCTGGCTGGTGCGCAATATCCGCATCGAGCAGAACCATGCCGATTACTGGTTGGACTGGGCGGATGCGGCGGGCGTGCCGCGTGCCGAAGTGATGCGCGGGGCGGTGGCGCCAGAAACGCAATTGCTCAGCCACTGGTGCTGGCAGGTCTGTCACAACGACAGTCTGGCTGCAGGCCTCATCGCCACCAATTTTGCCGTGGAGGGAACCACCGGCGAAGGCGCCGTCCTGGTGACCCAGGACGATATCTATGCCTACGGTTTCGATGCCCGCGTGCGTGCCAAGGCCATGCGCTGGCTCACCCTGCATGCCGACTACGACGACTCCCATCCCTGGGAGGCGCTTGACATTGTCTGTACGCTCAAGGGAAATGACCCTGCACCGAGTGAGGTGGAGCATCTGCGCCAGTGCGTTGTCAAATCGTACACATTCATGCGTGCGAGTCTTGATCACTGCTATGAGAATGTGCGCATGGAGCGCAAGCCAGTCTCCGTAGCGGCCTGAGCTGCGCAAGCGGCCGACTTGAGGCGGCGGGCGGAATCGTCCGCCGCTGCGGCCTAACCGGGAGCCACCGCCGTGCGGGAGATGCGCAGCAGTCTTCTGTCTTCGGATCTCGCAAAACGGTTGCGGCCGCTGATCTATGGCTTGATCGCCATCGTGGCATTCGTGCTTTGGCTGACGTGGGTTGCGCTGCAACTGCAAGTGTCGGTCGCCGGCATCCTCAATGCCGAAAGCACCTGGTCCAAGGCGCAAAAGCAGGCGACCCTGGATCTTTACGCCTATGCGGTCAATGGAGATACAACCTCTCTGGCCCAGTTTCGACGCGACTTGGTTATTGTCGAGATGGATCGCGAAGCTCGCGACACTCTGTCTACGCCGCACCCTGATTACGTTCTCGCGAAGAGTGCTTTTGTCAGAGGCGATTTCCTCAAGCCCGCCATCCCTGGAACGATGTTCATCATTCACTCCTTCGCGGGAGCGCCTTACATCCGCAACGCCCTGCAAAGCTGGCGCGCTACTGATCCTTATCTGGATGAACTCAACACCATCGCCGCGCGGTTACAGCACGAGTATGCCCGGCCGCAGCCCTCGCGCACCCAACTCGACCGCGAGGCGCAGCGCATCCTCGCCATCAACGACACCGTCAGTCCGCTGACCAATGTCTTTTCGCGCAGCATCGCGCTGGGCGCGGCGTGGCTGGCCAGCATCCTGTTCTGGGCCGTGGTCGGCGCCTCCGGGCTGGTGGTGTTGATCTGGCTGTACTTCGCGCGCCGCACCCTGGCCGGCATCCGCAGCTCCGACGAGCGCTACCGCACCCTGCTCGAAGGCGCCGAGGACGCCATCGTGGTGATCGACGAGCGCAGCGGGCACATCGTCGAAGCCAACCGCGCCGCCATTGCGCTGACCGGCTTTCCGCAGGATCGCCTGCTGGGCCTCGAGTTCGACGGACTGTTCGCGCAGCGCGCCAGCGCCAGCGGGCATGCCGCGCTGCCGGACAGTCCTGTGGATGGCACCGAGCAGGTAATGCTGGATGCGCGCGGCAATGCGGTGCCGGTGGAAGTGCGCAGCAGCGGCAGCAGTCTCACCGGCGACGCCGTGCGCATGGCGGTCATCCACGATCTCAGCGAGCGTCTGCGCATGGAGCAGGAGCGGCGCACCGCGGCCGAAGCCCTGGGCACGATCGCCGAGGGCGTGATCATCGCCGACAGCGCCCATCGCGTGCTCGCCGTCAACGCCGCCTGCCGCAACATCAGCGGCTACAGCAGCGGCGAGGCCGTCGGCCTGGATTTCACCGCCTGGCGCTGCCTGGAGGACGGCCGACCGCTGCCGGCAGACCTGTGGCAGACGGTGGAGCGCAACGGCCATTGGCGCGGCGAAGTCCTGAGCCTGCGCCGCAACGGCGAACACTACCCCGAATGGCTGAGCATCAGCGCCATCCGCGACCGCAACGGCGTCGTACAGCGCTACGTCGCGGTGTTCAGCGACATCTCCGAACGCCGCCGCTATCAACAGCACCTCGAACACCTCGCGCACCACGACGCCCTGACCGGGCTGGCCAACCGGCAGTCTTTTGAACAGCGCGCCACCCAGATCATCGCTGACGCAGCCCGCAGCGGCAACCAGTTGTCCCTGCTGTTCGTCGATCTGGACGGATTCAAGGCCGTCAACGACAGCTACGGCCACGCCTTCGGCGACCGCCTGCTGGCGATGGTCGCCGAGCGCATCAACAGCCAGTTGCGCGAAGGCGATTTCGCCGGCCGCATCGGCGGCGACGAGTTCACCGTGCTGCTCGATCAGGTGCACGACCGCGAGGAGTCCACCCAGGTCGCGCGCAATCTGCTGCTGACGCTGGGCGAGCCCTACCCGATGCTGGAGCATGAAGTGTTCCTCTCGGCCAGCATCGGCATCGCCAGTTTCCCGCGCGATGGCGAAGACGTGCCGACGCTGATCGCCAACGCCGACGCCGCGATGTACGCCGCCAAGGCCGACGAGCGCAACAGCTACCGCTACTACGCGCCGGTGATGCACGCCTCGGCACGTACCCGCCTGACCCTCGCCGGGGAACTGCGCCAGGCGCTGGCACGCGGCGAGTTTCATCTGGCCTATCAGCCCAGCGTGCACCTGGACGATCGCCGCGTGGTCGCGGTCGAGGCGCTGCTGCGCTGGCACAACGCGGAGCGCGGCTCGATCGCTCCGGCCGAGTTCATCCCGCTGGCCGAAAATCTCGGCCTGATCCGCACCATCGGTGAATGGGTGCTGGATGAAGCCTGCCGGCAAAGCCGCGCCTGGCTGGACGCCGGCCTGCCACCGATCCGCATCGCGGTCAACATCTCGGCCAGCCACCTGCGTCATCCACGCTTCGCCGAACGCGTGCAGGCGGCGCTGGAGAAACACCGCTGTCCGCCGGCAACGTTGATGATCGAGATCACCGAGAGCGCCATCCTGCGCATCGGCGAGCGCACGCAACAGACGCTGGGCGCCCTGCACGCGCTCGGCGTCGGCGTGGCCGTGGACGACTTCGGTACCGGCTATTCGTCGCTGGCCTACCTCAAGCTGCCTGCGATCCGCTACATCAAGATCGACCAGTCGTTTGTGGCCGGCATTCCCCACGATGGCAACGACGTCGCCATCACCCGCGCGATTCTGGCGCTGGCGGCCAGCCTCAACCTGCAGCCGATCGCCGAGGGCATCGAAACCGAAGCCCAGCGCCAGTTCCTGCTGGACGCCGGCTGCACCGAAGGCCAGGGCTATCTGTTCGCACACCCGATGCCGGCGGCCGATATCGAGCGCCTGCTGCAGCGCCCACGGGTCGCCTGAGCGGCTAGCGGACTGACAGGATGCCTGCCCCCCTGCAAACGCAAGCGCGCGATCCACGGCATCCGTGATGAACACGCCGCGCGATGTGCTGCTCGCCTGGAGCGGCGGCAAGGATTGCCTGATGGCGCTGGAGCGGCTGGCCACCGATCCGCATTGGCGCGTCATCGGCCTGCTGACCACGGTCACGCGGAAATTCGATCGCGTCGCCATGCACGGCATCCGCCGCGACGTGCTGCAGGCGCAGGCCCGCGCATTGGGGTTGCCGCTGATCGAATCGGAACTGGACTGGCCGGCATCCAATGCCAGCTATGAAACGGCGTTCGCCGCTTCGCTGGTAGCGGCACGCGAGCGCTGGCCTGGCCTCGACCGGATCGCCTTCGGCGACCTGTTTCTCGCCGATGTGCGCGTCTGGCGCGAAGCGCTGCTGCAACGCTGCGGCTGGCACGGCGTGTTTCCGCTGTGGGGCGAGGACACCGCCGGTCTCGCCCGCCGTTTCGTCGCTGCCGGACATCGCGCCGTGCTGACTTGCGTCGACACCACCCAGCTCGATGCCGATTTCGCCGGGCGCGAGTTCGATGCCTGTCTGCTCGATACGCTGCCGGCCGCCTGCGATCCCTGCGGAGAACATGGCGAATTCCACACGCTCAGCCATGCCGGGCCGCTGTTCACCGCGCCCCTGCGCCTCAAGCGCGGCATCAGCGTGCGCCGTGAGGACCGCTTCCAGTACGCCGATTTCCTGCTGGCTGACAGGTGACCGCCACGGCCGGGTTTCGGCTCGCTTGCCCGGGCAGGCGCTCGCCCCATGGAGAACATCCGCGTCGGTCGACGCGGATGTTCATGCCGACGTCGAGGCTCAGTGACCGGATGCGGCGGCGGTCGGAGCCTTCCTGATGCCGAGATTCCAGGCCATGAAGGCCGCGATGTCGGCGGTCTGCTGGATACGCTTGTCGGTCGGCATGTAGCCGTGGCTGGTCTGCGTCTCGACCCGGATCAGGATCGGGTTGGCGCAACCCTGCGCATGCTGCATCGCCGCCGTGAACTTGTAGGAGTGGCTGGGCACGACGCGATCATCGTGGTCGGCGGTGCTGATGATGGTCGGCGGATAGCAGGTGCCGGCACGCACGTTCTGCAGCGGCGAGTACTTGATCAGCCACTGGAACGCCTCGGGATTGTTGGGGTCGCCGTACTCCGGCTCCCATAGCGCACCCCCGGAAAATTTCTCGTAACGCAGCATGTCGAGCACACCCGCGCCGGCGTAGGCCGCGCCAAACAGGTGCGGATGCTCGGTGATGCTGGCGCCGACCAGCAGGCCGCCGTTGGAATAGCCCTCGATACCCAGATGCGGCGTCGAGGTGTACTTCTCGCGGATCAGGTATTTGGCCGCCCAGGCGAAGTCGTCAAACACGTTCTGCTTGCGGCCGAGCATGCCGGCGTGATGCCAGGCCTCGCCGTATTCGCCACCGCCGCGCAGGTTGGCCACCGCATAGACGCCGCCCATCTCCAGCCAGGCAGGCACCATCGGGCTGTAACCCGGGGTGATGCTGATGTCGAAGCCACCGTATGCGTAGAGCAGGGTCGGGTTGCTGCCGTCGAGCTTGAGGCCCTTGCGCGCGGTGATGAACATCGGGATGCGCGTGCCGTCCTTGGAACGGTAGAACACCTGGCGCGTCTCGTACTGCGACGGATCGAACGGCAGCTGGGGCTTGAAGAACACGTGGTTGCTGGCGGTCGTCACGTCATAGCGGTAGACGCTGGCCGGATACAGGAACGAGGTGAACGCATAGAACAGCTGCGGCGAGTCGGCCGCGCCGGAAAGCCCGCCCACCGAGCCGATGCCGGGCAGCGGCAGCGTGGCCTTGAGCTTGCCGTCGGGCGCGTACAGGCAGACCTCGCTCTTGACGTCCACCAAGCGCTCGACGACCACGTCGCCGCCAGCCAGCAGCGCGCCCTGGATCACGTCCCTGCCCTGCGGCACCACGGTGCGCCAATCGTTGGTTGCGGGCTTGTCGTACTTGGAAACCAGGATCCGACCTGGCGGCGCATTGCGCGTGCTCAACTGGTAAATCGCGTCGCTCTTGTCCAGATTCAACGCGACGATCTTGCCGCGTGGTGCGCCGCGCGTGGTCAGCAGATAGAGCATGTGCCCCATAGTGCCGATTGGCGTGTAGCCGGCATCGTTGCCGGTGAACAACGGCTGCAGCGACGCGCCCACGTCGGGATGCGCCGGATCGCCGAGATCGGCGACGTACAGCTCGTTGTGAGTCGAGGTGCCGTTGACCAGATACACGAACAGGTAGCGGCCGTCGTGGCTGACGCTGCCGCCGATGATCCACTCGGGCAAGTCCGGGCGCGCATAGATTTTGCGGTCCGCCGACTGCGGCGTGCCGATCACGTGGTAGTACAGCGCCTGGTCGCGCACGCGGTCGCTGATCGCCTGGCCCTTGGGCGGCTCGGGGTAGCGCGAGTAGAAAAAGCCGTTGTCATCGCGGGTCCAGGCGATGCCGGAAAACTTCACCCAGCGCACGTCGTCGGCCAGATCCTTGCCGGTGGCGACGTCGCGCACGTGCAGCGTTTCCCAGTCGGAGCCACCCTGCGACAGGCCGTAGGCGAGGTAACGGCCATCGGGCGAGGGCTGGTCGTCGAGCAGGGCGATCGAGCCGTCCCTGGACAGCGTGTTGGGATCGAGCAGCTCACGCGGCGTGCCGTCGAGACCGTCCTGCACGTACAGCACCGACTGGTTCTGCAGGCCGCTGTTCTTGCCGTAAAACAGCTTGCCGCCCTTCAGCGTCGGCACGCCGACCTTGGGGTAATTCCACAGCGTGGTCAGACGCTGCTTGATCCAGTCGCGCAGCGGGATGCGGTCGAGGTAGCGCGCCGTCAGCGCATTTTCGGCGACGACCCACTGCGCCACCGCCGGGCTGTCGAGGTTTTCCATCCATTGATAGGGCGCCGGCACCTTGACCGTGCCGTAGGTGTCCACCGTCGCGGCGCGTTCGGCCGGCGGGTAGCTGATCGTGTTTGCACCCGGCGCCTGCGCCATGGCCACCCCCGCGACGGCCAGCGCGAAGCCGGCCACACTGCATGCGATCTTCCCCATCACATCCTCCTGTGCAGCGGGATGATTGCTGCGCTCGCGGTGCCCGCCTTCACCGCGATCCAGTCCATTATGCCCGGCACAGCACGCCTCGCCGCTCACCGTGGGCGCCGCCCCAAACTGGCGCGTTCGCGATCTTCGAGGTCGCGCTCGCTGGCAACCTCGATGTAACCCGCGGCAGCCAGCAGATCGCGCACGACGGCGCCCTGCTCCCACCCGTGCTCGAGCAGCAGCCAGCCTCCGGGCCGCAGGTGAAAGGCCGCATCGCGCACGATCGTGCGGATGGCGGCGAGACCGTCATCGCCCGCGACCAGTGCCGCGACCGGCTCGAAGCGCAGATCGCCAGCCGCGAGATGCGGATCACCCGCGGCGATATACGGCGGGTTCGAAACGATCAGGTCGAAGGCGGCCCCACCCAGCGCCGCACACCAGTCGCCGCGGGCAAAGCCGATGTTGCCCAGGCCCAGCCGTGCGGCATTGCCGCGCGCCACCGCCAGCGCGGCGGCACTGGCATCGGTGGCCAGCACCTGTGCGAAGGGACGTTCACGGGTGATCGCCAGCGCGATGGCGCCGCTGCCGGTGCCCAGATCCGCCACCCGCACTGCCTTGTCTTCGGGCAGCCGCTGCA
>Ga0307373_10014430_pt1 | contig 10873 bp, 11 predicted proteins | sample OX2MG_FD_202534 | JGI IMG/M metagenome (GOLD analysis project Ga0307373, IMG submission 202534) | Soil microbial communities from Risofladan, Vaasa, Finland - OX-2 | ecosystem: Environmental > Terrestrial > Soil > Coastal area > Acid sulfate soil | place: Finland: Risofladan, Vaasa | collected... | reverse complement strand
CCAGGCGAAGCGGAGGGAGGGACCGCCAGCGGCCTGATCAGCGACCCGATCGAAGGTCAGTCAAATCGGTCGGGGGTGGGGCCAGTTCTGATGATCACGGTGGGGCCAGTTGACATGATCATTCCCATCAGCCGACGGGACGGGAGCGCGGTGACGTTTCCACACGCGATGACGTTAGCTCAACTGGGACCGCCTCGTGTGGCTGCTCTACGACAGCGAATTCAGGCTCGCCGAGGCGTGGCTATGGGAGGTCGAGGACTACCCGAGGCCGGCTCGGCTTGCTCAAGCGTCTCGGGCGATGCGGCTCGGCCAGCGACTGGATCCCATATGGGCCTGAGTCTGGCGAGGCGAAGATTGCCTACGGGACTCCGCTCATGGACTTGCCTCAGGCGGTTCCCGCCTACGATGTCGCGACGACGAATTCAACATCGTTCTCGACACAGAGCCGCCGAAGGTGTTCGTTGTCGCGGTCGGTGACTAGCATGTCGACTCGATCCAAGCCGCAGACTCTCGCAAAGTCGCTTGCCCCAAGCTTCGTGTGGTCCATGGGGACGATTACACGCCGCGCCTGGTTCATCGCTGCGAGCTTGACTTGAGCCTCTGACAGGTCCGCCACGGTGAGGCCGAGGTCAGTCAGGCCCGTGACACCGATGAATGCGATGTTGAGCATGAACGACTCAAGCGCGCTGACTGCCAAGGGTCCAACAAAACAGCCGCCGAGAGCCCGATACTGGCCACCGAGGACCGTGTGCCGGACGGATGCGACGGGGGCGAGGACGCGGGCGACTTCGATTGCGTTTGTCAGCACGTTTACGTTTAGTGGCACAGGCCCGTTCTCGGCGCGGTGTCCATTCGCCTCTGCGAGGAGTGCCGCGATCGCCGCCGTCGTCGTGCCGCTATCGATGAAGATCGCGTCCCCGTCCCGAATTTGCCGGAGGCAAGCGCGTGCGATCGCCTCCTTTCCTGCAGCGTTATGCTCCGTTCGCGTCGCGACATCGGGCTCATACGACGGCCGGACCGCCAGCGCGCCACCATGGATCCGTCGCACGAGACGGGCGTTGTGGAGATCAATGACGTCCTTTCGGACAGTCGTCTCCGTGACGCCGAGCACGACCGCCAGGTCGCGAACCCGGACTCGACCGCGGGCGTTGACGATGTCAAGGATCTGCTGGCGCCGTTCTTCGCCGAATACGGGCTTCTCGCTCTCCGGGCCCATCGACATCACCGCCGATTCCTTTCGATTTCTCCTCTGGTAATGCGCCCGTTCGGATCGACGGCCGCCTAGCGGGGGACCAGTCGCAGTTTCGGGCAAGGAAAGCAGTCGTGAGTTGGCGGCGTGCCCGTCGGTGGCCGAGAGGGTTCGCATCACGGCCCGGCAGGATATGGAACTCCGCACCTGGTATCAGTGTCGCCCATATTGATGCGACCTCGAGCGGGTGGAGTGGATCCGCTGGCGTCCCAAGGACCATCGTGGGCACCGAGACGTCTGCCAGTTCCCGTGCAGAGGTCATCGGAGTCGAACCCGGCACTTCGATGAGCCGCCTGGCGCGAGCGACGGCGTACCGCTTCGTGAACTGGGCTAGCACGCTCGAGGCTGCAGCCGGTGATTGGGCGCGCAGGAACTCATATGTCGGGGAGGAGAGAAATCGTCTCCGCCCATCCCGGACCCCTGACTTCAAGAGATCCTCGCCGACCTGGACTAGTGGTGCGAGGTGCTCCGGGAAGGGCACGTCCAGCCAAGCGGGCCGAATCAGCACAAGCCCGCCGACCATGTCGGAGGCGAGTTGGCTGATGCGGATGGCGGTGCCGGCGCCCATCGAGACGCCGATGAGTACCAGAGGCTCGGGAAGATCCAAGTGTCTTATGAGGGCGATCTGGTCCTGAGCCATGATCGTAAAGTCGAGTCCGTGGGGCGCGTCAACGCGGGTCGCACCGTGGAAGCGGGCGTCTGTCGCGATGACGCTCGGATAGCCCGACAGGGGGACGCGGCCGGCGCCCCAAAGCTGGCGGAGGTCGCCGCCGAGCCCATGGAGGAGGAGGGCCGGCATGCCCCAGCGTACGGGCGTTCGGATGTACGAAGCTCCCGTTGCGTAGTCGCTCGCCACGGCGTTCGAGCGCTCAGCTGGCACGCGGGGGCTTGTCCCAGTGCTGAGCCAGGTACTCGACGACACGAGCAACGTCGTCCTCCCGGGCATCTTGGATTATCACGGGAACACTGCGAGGGAGCGTGCCGTGGAGTTCGGCGATTAGCCCGTAGTCGAGGCCTCCCGTGCCCGCCGCCGCGTATCCCCCGTAGGGTCCTACATCTTTGGCGTGAATCGCGATCACGCTGGACCCCAACACCTCGAAGGCTCGACGAAGGATGATGCCCTGTCGATCGAGCGTTCGCGGCGTAACGAGGTTCGCTGGATCGAGGATGATGCCGACCCGCTGTGCATCTGGTCCTAGCTCCGCCAGAAGGCGGTTCGCCGCGGCCGTGTCCCGGATCACGTTGCCCTGCTCGGGCTCGATCCCAAGGACGATGTCGGCGCGCCCGGCAGCGTCCAAGAGCTCGTCCAAGGTCGAGCGCAGGTCGCGCCAAGCCTCTTTAGTGCTGTTATCTGCATGCGGGCGCCACATGTCGTTTGCGTCGCGCGACCCGGTGCAGAGGGTGGCCACCTGCGCGCCCAAGCCCCGAAGGTTAGATATCAGGCCGCACGCTCTTGCCACGCTGTTGCGCCTGATCGTCAGATCCGGGTGAATCGCATTAAAGGTGGCCGAGACGCCCCAAATCTCGATGCCATGGGCATCGAAGGCTGTGCGAACGAACTCAAGATCCGTATTCAGCGGAGGGAGGGTGGGAGCCCCGAAGCTAGAGAGATTGAGCTGAACAAGCCGAAAACGAGCTGATGCGACGGCCTCGGCCACCTCCTTCGCCGTATGGCGAGGGAACATCCGGGCAAAGACACCGAAGACCGGGGTCACAATCTGACCTCGTCACCTTGATTGGACGCGCTGGAAGCTGCGGCTTCGAGCAAGGCAACGGCTGCCCGACCGTCCCTGCCGTCGGGGTTGGCTTGCACGTCGTCGAGGATGGATCCCGCGAAGGACTCGAGTTGGCGCTCGAAGGCGTTCGTGTCCGAAAAGGATGGACTCACTGCTGCCCCGGATTCTTCGAGAAAGACCCTCACGTCGCTTGCCCGTTTGAAGAATGGGAAGTGACTCTGAGCCTGGATGCTCCCAGCTTGGCCGAAGATCTCAAAGCCCTCGGACCAGTCGGAATGGACGTTCGCGCTGATTTCGAACGAAACGAGTCCTCCGCTGGAGGCGAGGCGGCCGGTTCCGTGCCAGGTGAAGTCATCGCCCTTGTGTGCCACTCGGGCGCTCACGCTTGTGATGTCGCCGGCGAGGTATCGGATGGAGTCGAACAGGTGGGACCCGTGGGTCCGCAAGAGATAGCGCTCGCGATCTGTCTTAAGTGCGGTCTCTTTCGCCCGCACTTCAGGGTCGACGACGATGGTCGGGAAGAGGGTGGCTTCGGTGCCGGGACGGAGCTGGGCCATGACCCGATACCAGATCTGCATCGAAAGGATCGGACCGATGTCCTCGACGGCGTGTCTCGCGTACTCGATCCCGGGATCGTGGCGCTTCATGGACCCGACCTGGAGCTTGAGCCCAAGCTCGTCGGCCAATCGGATAAGTTGATCGCATTCGACCGCGCTCTCGGCCAGGGGTTTCTCAACAAGGACGTGCTTTCCGGCCCGGAGGGCCTGTATTCCCAGCGGAAGGTGTAGGCGGTCTGGCGCCGCGATGATCACCGCGTCGAGGTGTTGCTTAAGCAGCTCGGCGGGGTTCGTGTAGGCGGCGATACCGTATGCGCGCCCGACAGCCTCGACAATGAGTGGACTGGGGTCTGCGACCGCAACGAGATCAACTCGGTCTGCTTTCGTCGCGGCCGGTAGATGAGCCGCTTGGGCGATACGACCGGCGCCGATGACGCCCAGGCGGATCCGCTCGGATGTCATAGATCTCCCAGCTCCTTGATCAGGCCCTCCAAGGCCCTCACTCCTGGCACCATCCGAAGCCCGCGCGGCCGGCCTCAGTTGCCAAGCCGCTCGATTACCTCTGAGTACACGCGAATTAGATTTGACACGAAACTATTCGAGTATTATCGTCACTCAGCGATGTGTCAAGAGTGGGAGCAATCCCCGACAGCGAGGTGTCGAATGGACCAAGGGGCAATGACCAAGCCATGAGAGCCTGGGTGTCTCTTTGGTCTGCCGACCCGCTCGAGCTGGGCACGGCCGTGGATACCGTCGCGCCTGAGGCGGACGGGTTCCACCTTGACGTCTTCGACGGACACAACGTCCCTGAGTTGCTGTTCGGGCCAGACGTCGTCGCGGCACTACGGCGACGAACTTCCCTGCCGTTGGAGGTGCACCTGAACGTGATCGATCCCGATTACTGGGCCGGCCGGTTTATCGACGCCGGCGCTGACATCGTGACCTTCCAGTCGCGGGCGACGAGCAATGTCCGGAGGACGATCGACGCGATCCGTAACAAAGAAGCTCGTCCCTGTCTCGGCTTGGAGGTTGATGAGCCAACGTCCGTAGCGGTCGATCTCTTTGACGCCGTCGATCGGGTGCTCGTCATGGGCACGTCGCTGGGGATCAGGGGAGGCGTCCTTGATCCGGCAACGCCTGGCCGAGTGGCTCAACTCGCGGAGTCGCGACGGCGTATCGGCCGCAGCCCTGCGGACCTCGAACTGGTGGTCGATGGCGGGATACGGCAGGCGAATGTCGCCGCCCTATCCGAGGCTGGCACGGACGGCGTTGTGCCCGGGTCCCTGGTCTTCGGTGCCGTGGATCCGCTCGATGCGATCAGAGGGTTGCACGCACTCGAACCCGGCAACGTCGCCCCGCGATGAGGGCGGCTTACGACCCGAATCCCTGCTATCCTCCGGTCGGCGGCGTCGTTCGGCTTGGCTGGGCGAACGTCGCGTCGACGCTACCACCGGGCGATCTCATAGTGGCGATGGACGGCCCGGCAGTCGTCGACTGGGACGAGGCGCTGGAGGAGCTGACGGCAGCTCTTGACGAGATCGGACGCCGGCATCAGGAACTGAGGCTCGACGAGCACTTCGCTCCTTGGGAACGCATTGTTGAACTGACGTCCACGCCCGAGCTTGCGCAGGACGACGAGTTCGCCCGGCTGGCTTCGGTCCGGCTCCAGGACTTCTTCGATGCGATTCCCGACGTGCGGCCAAGGGCAGGCGAGATCCTCATCATAGCCGGGCCTGGCGCTGCCCTCGTTGCCCACGATGTGCTGTGGTATGTGGATCTACCGAAGCGCTACGCGGAGGCGGCGGTGAAGCGCGGCGAGGGTCGAAACCTCGGCCAGCGCCGGGAGGGGTCAGCCACCAGTCGTCGACTCTTCTTCATCGATTGGACTGTCCTCGACCGCCATCGCGAGGACATCGCGCCGAAGATCGACCTCTGGATCGACATGCAGAATCCATCGCAGCCGGCAGCCCTTGACGGCGCGACGCTGCGACGGACCGCCGAGAGCCTGGCGACCCGCCCGTTTCGGACACGGCCAACGTTCAACACGACTCCCTGGGGTGGCCATTGGGCGCAGCGCGAGCTCGGCCTCGGCACGGATGGGCCAAACAGCGCGGTCGGCTACGAACTTATTGCGCCGGAGAGTGGTGTGCTCATCGGCGATTCCGACGGCCAGCCCGTCGAGGTGCCGTTCATGCTCTTCGTCGGCCTCCGGCCGGTCGAGATCCTAGGCGATGCGGTCCGAAAGTTGTTCGGGACGTCGTTCCCCATCCGTTTCGATTACATCGACACCATCGATGGCGGCAACCTGTCCGTCCACATCCATCCGCAGCTCGACTACATGCGACAGATCTTCGGTTGGCCTTACGCCCAGCACGAGAGCTACTACGTGATGATCGGCGGCGATGAGAGGCGCATCTTCCTTGGGCTTCGAGGCGATGTCGATTTGCAGGCGTTCGAGGTGGCGGCGCGCGCCGCGGATGTTCAGGGCGAACCCTTCGACATCGCCAAGTACGTCCAGACATTCCCGGCCGACCAGCACCGGTTGTTCTGGATCCCGGCCGGTACGCCGCACGGCAGCGGCGAGGGCAATGTCGTCCTGGAGGTGAGTTCCACTCCGTATCTGTACAGCTTGCGTTTCTACGACTGGCTCCGACACGATACCGACGGGACGCAGCGTCCGGTCCATGTCGATCACGCCTTCGCGAACCTCAACCGCGGTCGACAGGGTCAGGCTGTCCTCAGCGATCTGATCCAGGAGCCACGGACTATCCGATCGGGAGAGGGCTGGCGGGAAGAATCGCTCGGCGGCCTGCCGGAGGTCTTTTACGAGGTTCGGCGGTTGGTGCTCGAGACGCAAGGGCCGGTCGATGGCGAGACTGACGGTCGCTTCCACGTCCTTAATGTCGTCGCTGGCGAAGGGGTCACGATCGAGACGACAGCCGGCTCGCATCGCCTGAACTACGCAGAGACAATCGTCCTCCCGGCTGCCGTCGGGACGTACACGCTCCGCCGGCTCGGGAACGGCGGAGTCCAGATCATCAAAGCACTCGTACTTTGACGGGCATGGTCGGTTGCCCGAGCGTCGAGTCTGACCCTGACGCCGTGGAGGCCGACCCCCGGCCGCTTCCGACCGTATCGCTCATGCCTATCGTGCGTTCGGCGTCGGCCGTAAAGGCTCGCAGAAGCTACCGACTGATCGCCATCGACCTGGACGGAACCCTTGTCGACGGGCAGAACAACATGTCGGAGGCGGTGGAGCGTGCCGTACAGGAGGCACGCGCTCGTGGCGTTGAGGTAGTGCTGGTGTCCGGCCGACCAAGGATCGCCGTTCTGCCGATCTTCAGGAAGCTTGGTCTCGTCCTTCCGGTGATCAGCTCCGGAGGCGCGCACGTGAGCGACCCGACCAGCGGCCGTATGATCGATGAGGTTCTCCCTCCGAGTCCGGACTTGGCAGTGCTTGTCCGACTGGCTCGGAGCGCGGGTCTGACCATGGTCTTCGAGGGGTCCGACGCGCTCTACTGCGAGGGCAGTGCCATCGTCCGAGAGGTCATGCAGACCGCCCTCCAGCAACCGATCGAGTCCGTGGAGGATGGCCTGCTGGCGTGCGCGGAACCGATTCAGCTCACCGCATGCGGACCGCGGGCACAGCTGGATCGACTAGAGGCCGAGATCGGGACGCGTGCGCTCGCGCTTTCCGCCGTGCTTGCCGGGTCAGAGTACCTGGAGGTGACCGCGCAGGGCGTCAGCAAGGGCGCCGCCCTGGAACTTGTTGCGCAGTACTTGGGCGTGTCCCTGACCGAGATCGCGGTCATTGGAAACGGTCACAACGACATCAGCATGTTCAGGGCGGCCGGCCTCGCCATAGCGATGGGCGACGCTGCACCCGAGGTGCAGGCGGCAGCCGATGTTGTGGCTCCCACCATCGGCGAAGATGGCGTGGCTTGGGCGTTGCGCCAGATGGTCCTCGGCCGATGATGGATGCGACCCGCCAAATGAATCACGGATTTGAAGATGGCGCACTCCGCTTTGACGGAGACCTTGTTGTTGTGACAGGCGGATCGAGAGGAATCGGTGCTGCCATAGCCGACCTGTTCGTCTCGCTCGGTGCTCGCGTGGTCAGCGTCGCTCGAACAAGTCCCGAAGCTCCGCGGGCTGGGATATTCGAGTTGGTCGCGGACCTAACTGACGACCGGGCGCCAGATACCATCGGCGCGCGGGTCCAGCAAGAGTGGGGGATCCCCACGGTCCTCGTAAACAATGCGGGAATCAATTTGCGGACCAGTCTCACCGAATTCGCAACGCAAGCAATCCAACAGGAGTTCATGGTCAACGCGGTAGCGGCGGCCCGCTTGATCTCCGTCATCGGCGGTTTGATGCGCACGGCTGGCAGGGGTTCGATTGTCAACGTCGGGTCGGTGAAGGCGACGCTCCCGGGCCGAAGCCTCGGCTATGGGATGTCCAAGGCCGCCCTCGAGAATCTGACACGGTCCGCTGCCGCCTCTCTCGGGCCACAGGGCATACGGGTCAACGCGGTGGCACCAGGAGATGTACTGACCGATATCGCCACACACGACCAAGGCCGAGCGTACAGAAATCCTTTGCATCGGGCCGTTACCACAACGGACGTGGCTTGGGCGGTGGCCTTCCTGTCGTCTGTTCAGGCCGGCAGTATCACCGGAGTCATCCTGCGAGTCGACGCTGGCTTTGGGATTGGGTTTTCACCTCCCTAACTCTAACGAGCGGAGGGGTCCCGTCCCTCGACCGCTGGCTCGATGCGGACGATCTCGTACCTCCCATCCATGGGCTCCCCAACCTTCAACTCCAGGATGTGGGCCGGCCCGCTTGCCGAGTCAACTGCACGCACCCTGTGGACCGCGCCGCTCGGAACATGGATGACATCTCCCTCATCAAGACGCACGACGTCGATCTTTCCGCCGGGCCGTCCTACATCGCAGACGACGCTGCCTTCGGTCACCAACATCAGTTCTTCTGGGTAGTGTTGGTGCAGCGATGATGCTCCGCCGGGATAGACGCGCATCGGGCGGACGACCAACTCGGAATCCACGCGCATCTCGAAGAAGTCCCCCCAGGCATGAGTCTCATTGCGCGGATAGTGCGTGCCGGCGAGCTTGGACAGTCTGGTCTCGGCTTCATCCACAGTGCTTCTCCTGGATTCTTGACAGGTCGTTCTTGGTGCCACCTGCGTGCGAGGACACAGTGCCGGGCGGCGCTAGTCATGTCAAGCGGTTATTCGGTCAAGTAATCGGATACAAAGCCGCTCAGATGGCTGCTCCACTCCCGTCTGGACGCTTGGCGAGGGAACTAGTCGCGGCCGAGCGATTCGCCGGTGGCCAGCCTCGGCCCGCTCACCGATCGAGGTTCATGGGCCAAAGCTTGAGCTGAGAAACATTCAGCCGTCCGTTCTGGACAACAAACCCAAGCCGCCTCGGTACCCTCCCCGGAATGTTCCCGTGATGGGTCGTGTTGAACGTCTCGACGTAACGGTCATCGAGGTAGAGTTCGAACATGTTCTGGACGGACCAGCAATCGGAACCGATGCGGAACGTCTGGCGTGAGACTCGCGGTAGAAGCGCATGCGGGGCCTATTTCGTCCCTGGCGACTGGTCGGCGCTCGACGACCTCTACCTCGACCGTTGCGTGCAGTCACGCCACGGCTCCCATGTCCTGCCGAGGCTTGAGCCGGCCGAGGAGTCCCGCGAGAGCCTGCCGTTCCTTCGTGCACATCAACGACATCGAACTGCCCCCGCCTGCTGCTGCTCGTGGAGGAGATCTTCGACGCCGACAATTGGCTGGGGACGATCGTCTGGAAGAACGCCACCGACAACGACCCGAGCCAGATCATCATCGAACACGAGTACATCGTCTGTTTCGCAAAGGACAAGCCCAGCCCTCTGGAAGAACCCGGCCGCTGACACCCTCGAACTGATGCAGGGGAAGTTCGAAGAGATGAAGGCGGAGGGCATGTCCGGCGCCGCGCTTGAGAAGGCGTGAAAGCCCAGAGTGGCCTGCCCTGAGTTCCGTGGAGTCGAGATACTGGAAATCAGGACACCGTCTCTGTCTGATGCCGAGTCTCGAACTCGACCGGCGTAAGCATGCCCAATGCTGAGTGACGGCGCTGGCGGTTGTGGAAGATCTTGAGGTACTCGAAGATCGCGTTCGCGAGCTCGACCCGGGTCCGCCAGGCGCGCCGGTCCAGGAAGGTCGACCTGCATCCGGCTCCAGAACGACTCCATCATCGCGTTGTCGTTCTCCACGATTCTCAGTGCGGTTCAGGGCGGCCGCCGCCTCGTCCCATCCGACGTCAACGAATCCTCCGCGCGGTGCATACCGGGGGGCAGAGAGGGAGGGATCGTACATGGTCTAGCCGAGTCTCAGATCAATACGGTACGTGTGAGGGTTGCCGTCATCGTCCGGCGGACTCAGAGGCGAGCCCACATCGACGCACCCAGCTCAGGGTTGGACACGAAGTCGAAGAGGCTCGGCTGGAGTTTCCAGCTCGTGTAGATCGGTTGACCGCGCGGAATGCCAAAGTCAGGGACGTCCGCCGGAGTGACATGCTCGAGTTCGGCTACTGACCGGTAGCGTGGGTTACGGACGACCTCTCCGTCGGCTCGGAGGAAGTAGGCTGGCCCTCCGAGCATTTTCAGCTGATCGTATTCGAAGGTGTTGTCGCGCGCGCACCAGGCGCCAAACGAGACGACCTCATTGCCGATGGTCGACACGAGATGACCCCAGCCCGAGGGCAGCACGACTGTGTCGCCTGGGCCGACTCTGACCAAAAGTGCACGGCTCACATCAGGGGCAGATTCCTTCTGCAGATAGACATAAGCCTCGCCCGTCCAAAATTGGAAAACTTCTGAATAGCGGAGAGTTGTTCCGGGCTTCACTGCGTGAAGGTGCCCTTGGCTCCTAACCCGCTCACTACCCACGACCCCATGGTTGTAAATCATCGACCCATAGAGCAGGCCCTGGGCACGCAGCGACGGCAGGTCTTTCGACTGGCAGATATCCATATAGACGGAATAGAGGTGCTCAGGCCCGTCGGCGTCTCGATCCCACAGCATAGGCCGGACGTCCTCGAGCATGCGGCGCTCGACAGGCGGATGCGCTAAGCCAGGACCAAAGGCGAGAGACAGGTTCTGATGGTCAAGCTGAAGATCGAGCCCGGAACTCACTGAAAGGTCGATCATCTCGGAAGCGGCCGCGCCGTCGGCTGGACCCGAGTCGAGTTGAAGTTCGTCTTCAGCATGGATCATCGGCCCTGCGACGGTAAAGCGGAGCCCATCAGGTGATCCATCCCTTGGGCAGTG
>Ga0307373_10014429_pt1 | contig 10873 bp, 8 predicted proteins | sample OX2MG_FD_202534 | JGI IMG/M metagenome (GOLD analysis project Ga0307373, IMG submission 202534) | Soil microbial communities from Risofladan, Vaasa, Finland - OX-2 | ecosystem: Environmental > Terrestrial > Soil > Coastal area > Acid sulfate soil | place: Finland: Risofladan, Vaasa | collected... | reverse complement strand
CGGCGGCGCAGTGCGCTTTTGAATCCCTTGACACCTACCTTGGATTGCCCGACAACCCGGGCGTCCTGGACCCGAGGATTGCGGCGGCGCGCGAGAAGCTCGGCGCCTCCACGGTGATCCTCGGCCACCACTACCAGCGCGACGAGGTGGTGCGCTTTGCCGACTACACCGGCGACAGCTACAAGCTGAGCAAGGTGGCTGCGGCGACTGAAGCTAAGTACATTGTTTTCTGCGGTGTGCACTTTATGGCGGAGAGCGCCGACGTGCTCGGGCGCGAGGGCCAGCAGGTGATCCTGCCCGACTTGAATGCCGGCTGTTCCATGGCCGACATGGCCGAGATCTCGCAGGTGGAGGCGTGCTGGGAATCGCTGGCCCGAGTTCAAGATGGCGAAGGCGGCGTTCTCACCGACAGCCTCATCCCAGTCACTTACATTAACTCGACGGCTGCGATCAAGGCGTTTTGCGGGGAGCGGGGCGGCCTGGTTTGCACGTCCTCGAACGCGGGCGCGGCGATGGACTGGGCTTTTGAACGTGGCAAGCGCATCCTGTTCCTGCCTGACCAGCACCTGGGGCGTAACACCGGCTACGCCATGGGAATTCCTCTAGACCAGATGACGGTATGGGATCCGTGGGCGATGGAGGGCGGGCATACGGCGGCGGCGTTTGCAGGCAGCCGCGTCATCTTGTGGAAGGGCCATTGCAGCGTGCATCAGCGTTTCCTGCCCAGCCACGTGGACACGGTGCGGGCGAAGTACCCGGGAATCCAGGTGATTGCGCATCCGGAGTGCCGCTGGGAGGTGTGCCGGAAGGCGGACGCGCTGGGATCGACGGAGCGGCTGATCGCGCTGGTAGAGCAGGCCCCGGAGGGTTCCATGTTCGCCGTCGGCACCGAGATCCACCTGGTGAACCGCCTCGCGAAAAAGGCGGCGGAACAGGGCAAGCGCGTGATCACCCTCGACGACACCGGCTGCCTTTGCACCACCATGTATCGCATCACCCCGCAGCACCTGTGCTGGGCGCTCGAGAACCTGGTGGAAGGCCGGGTTGTGAACTGCATCCAGGTGCGCAGAGACGTGAAGAAGTGGGCAAGGGTGGCGCTGGACCGGATGTTGGAGGCAGGGAACAAGGGAACGAGGGAACAAGGGAACAGGGAGTAGCGAAGGAGGCGCCGAACTTTAACGCTGATCCCTGAAGCATGTCTTCCGGTGCTATGCTCAAGGTATCGCGTCTGCGATGGCCATGCCTTTCCTTCATTCTTTCGGTTTCCTGCGTCATTCCTGGCGAAAGGCTGTTTTGTGCGTTGTCGGCCTGCTGGCTCTGGGAGCCGGTGGATGCAGCCGTTTTCATCGGCAGAAAACGGAGATGGTGTACGTGTCGGCGCGGAAAATGTTTCTTCGCGACCGCGTGGCGCCGGTTTCCAACCACACCGGTGAAGTAACCAACGGCGAGGCGCTGGAAGTGCTGGAGCACGGACGGCGTTTCCTGAAGGTGAAGACGCCCAAGAACGAGATCGGGTGGATCGAGGATCACGCGGTCATCGATGGCAAGACCTACGACGAGTTTGTGCAACTGGCTGCGGAGCACAAGGACGATCCGGTGGTAGTCACGGCGGTGATTCGCGACGATGCCTATCTGCATGTGAAGCCGGGGCGCGAATCGCAGCGTTTTTACCTGCTGCCGGCAAATGCCAGGGTGGAGTTGATTGAGCGCGCGTCGGTGGCCAAGATGACGCCTGCCATGATTGCCGAACGCAGGATGGCCAAAGAGGAAGCAGAGGCTGCCCATAAGCAGGCCAAGGGCGGGCCGCCGGTAAGCACCGAGCCGCCGCCGCCTCCTCCGGTGATGGAGGACTGGTGGCTGGTGCGCGACGCCAAAGGCGAGGCGGGATGGCTGCTGGGCGGACGCATGGATGTGGATGTTCCCGACGAGGTGGCGCAATACGCCGAGGGCCAGCGGATCGTGGGCGCATACGTGTTGACCACGGTGACGGACCCGGAAGCGGACACGCCCGGCCACCAGAAGCCCGAGTACGTCATGTTGTTGGAGCCCTATAAAAACGGGCTGCCGTATGACTTCGACCAGGTTCGCGTGTTCACCTGGAGCGTGAGGCACCATCGCTATGAGACAGCGTTCCGGCTGCATCCCATCCAGGGATTTCTGCCTGTGAAGGTGTCGCGGATGCCTACGCCGGGCGGCAGCGTGCCCGCATTCAGTTTTCTGCTGGCCAATAGCGGCAACGTCAGCGTGGATGCAGATACCGGCGTGACCCGGCCGGTGGCGCCGCGGACCATTCATTATGAAATGCTCGACACCGTGGTGAAGCGGATCGGGCCGGACCTGGCTCCCATTCCAGCGCTGCACGAACCGGGCGAGAAAAAGTCAGTGAAGAAGGCGCGGAAGGGCAGGAACTAGGGAACAGGCAGCAGGCGCGGGGCACAGGAGGCGCATTGCCGGAAGACACTCTGCTGGTGTGCATGCCGGTCAAGGAGATGGAAGGCGAGCCGGTGGCCGGTTCGGTGGCGATGCTTTGCGATGAGTGCGGCGCGGCCATCTGGGTGGCGCCATCTTCGCGGGCGCTGCTCGACCGGGGCGATCCTTTCCTGCTGGCGTGCACGCAGTGCGCGCTCAAGGAGGCGCTCAGGTCTACTGCCGTGACCGGTGCAGAGCGCAAAAGCCGGGCCATCGAGCGGCTGCGCAAACAGGCGGAAGAGGCTTACGACCGGATGTACGACGCGCGCGACGACCGCGCCGCCAGGTGGGAGTACGAAATGGCCTATGACTCGCTGCGCTCCGCGGCAGGACTGGCGCGCGAACTGGGCCGGATCGAAGACGCCGTGGCGCTGGACCGCCGCGCAGAGCACATCCGCAAAGTATTTCGCCACCAGTTCATGTACCCGCCGGACCGGGTGAATTGAGGTCGGGCGGGTCACGGCTCGAAGACTTTCAGCGCTTTTTCGAGCCGGACTTCTGCGCGGACTTGCGAGCAGCCGAGAGGCGGCTTCGAACATGGTCAACGGAAACCGCCCGTGACGGGTTCGCCTGCATGGCATCGTAAGCGGCGGCCACGTCTTCACGCAGCCAGCTTTCAAGCGCACGTTCATGCCGCTGAAGCACGCGCAGTGCCTCGCGGATGACTTCGCTCTCGGAGGCATACTCGCCGGACTGGACCTTGGCGCGAACCATGTCGGCTAATTCGTGGGAGAGCGTGACGCTGAACTGCTGGGTGGAGCGCATCGGCGGCAATCTCCTCAGTAGGATTCTATCCTATCGGTGCTCGAGGCTCGATCAACCGGCGAAATTGTGCTTCAATACCTCGCAATGCTTCTTCCCACATGGAAAGGCAGCGGCTGGATGGTCGGCGTGATTGCCGGCGGCTGCCTGCTGGCCGCGTATCTCCTCACCGGCGCTTACTACCACGATTCCGGTTATTACATGGCCCACGGCTGGCCCAAGCTGGCGGGATTATGGGCGGCGGCCGCCATCGTGTACACCCTGCTCCCCAAGAGCGAAGAGGTACTGGGGGGAAACCGCGACGCAGGGGCAGAGCGGCGCGTCCTCAATGAGAACGACCGTTTCGCCAAAATCAAGGTGAAATTCTGGCCGTGGATTCTGCTGCTTCTCGGAGTGTTTTATTACTTCGTTTGAGGCTGGTGGCGGCGGAGCAATCGCTCATCTCCTCCCGCGCAACTCGCGTTCCACCGCGCGCCGCATCTGGGCCTCGGGCGCGGTCTTGCCCGTCCATATCTCGAACTGGCGCGCGCCCTGCTGCACAAACATTTCCACGCCGGTGATGACGGGAATGCCGCGGCTGCGGGCCAGCTTGAGGAGCGGGGTTTCCATGGGGTTGTAGACCATGTCGAAGACCAGGCCTGCATTCAGCTCGTCAGCGGCCAGCGGCAAAGGCTCCTTCGATCCGGCCATGCCGCAGGGCGTGGAGTTGATGAGCGCATCGAAGTGCATGCTGCGCAGCTTCTCATGGCGCAGCGCCTTTGCGCCGGCGGCGCGAGCCAGCTTCACCGCGTTTTCGTGGGTGCGGTTGACAATAAAAACCTCGGCGCCTTCTTCCGCGAGGCCGAAGGCGGCAGCGCGCGCCGCGCCGCCCGCTCCCAACAGGGCGATGCGCGCGCCCTTGAGCGCGATCCTGCTCTTCAGCGGCCGCACCACGCCCGCCACGTCGGTGTTGTAGCCGAACAGCTTGCCATCGGCGCCGATGCGCACGGTGTTGCAGGCGCCGATGCGCTTCACCAGCGGGTCCATCTGCGCCAGGCGCGGCAGGATCTCCTGCTTCAGCGGCATAGTGACGGCGATGCCGCTCAGGGGCAATTCGAGAGCGAAGGTGAGCAGATCGGCCAGCGCGCGCACTTTGAGCGGCAGCAGGACAGCGTCCACCCGAGCGCGGCGGAACGCGGTGTTCTGCATCAGAGGCGAGAGCGAGTGTGCAATGGGATTGCCGGCCACGCCGAAAATGCGGGTGCTGCCGGTGAGCTTCCCGGCGCGATACAAGCTGCGCAGCGTGCGAGCGGTCACCTGGCCCGGCGCCGTTTCCGCGCCGTCGAGCAGCGATGCGAAGGTAAATGCGCCGCCCCGGGCCGGGGAGAGGACGCGGCTGGGCAGGCCCTCCTCGCCCATCGCCATGCTCACAATGCGCGTGGTTGCGGCGCGGTCCTCGATAAGCTTGAGCACGGCAAGGTTGTCGGCAAGGCTCCGCGCGGTCGAGACCACCTTCACAATCTCCGGCTCGAACGCCGCAATGCGGTGGGCCGCGCGAGCGAGCGGGCGGGTGCGCGAGAAATCATGAAAGCTGACGATGAGCTCGACTCCGGAGCGGGCCAGCGCGGCGCGGAACTTGTCGAGCTGGGCCGGGGCGGCTGCCTGCGCGGATTCGATTTCGAGATCGACCATGCGGCAGCCGGCGCGAGCGGCCTTGAGCAAAACCTCGAGTTCCTCATCCAACATGCCGCTGAAGTTGCCTCCGTTGGGCTTGCGCCGGCAGGTGGCAATGGCAACCGTGGCCGGATGCTCGCCGAGAAAGCGGCGCAGCGCCGGCACTACCGCCGATGGGCGGGGGAGCGAATCCAGCCGGAACTCGAGAAACTTCGCCTCCCGCAACGCGGCTTCGGCGCGCGCCATCATCTCCGCGGGCGTGGCGGCCTGGATGGCAATGCAGATTTTGCCTGGGCGCTGCGGCCCGGATGGTCTCATGAGTTGAGTCTAGAACGAGCATCATTCTTCGCGCAGCGTCTTTGCGGGATCGATGCGCGCGATGCGCAATGCCGGAACCGCCGAAGCCGCCAGCGCGATCGCCGCCATGCCCAGCACCACCGCGGCCAGGGTTACGGCGTCGTACACGGCCACACCATAGAGCACGCTGCGCAGTATGCGCAGGACGGCCGCGCACAGCAGCAGGCCCAGTGCCAGGCCGATGGCCGATGCCCGCAGTCCCGGCGCGCCCACATTCGCCATGGCGCGGCGGATGCTGGAGCCGAGCGCGATGCGGATGCCGATCTCGCGCGTGCGATGCGCCACCATGCTGGCCACCAGCGCAAAGATGCCCAAGGCGCTCAGCAGCAACGCCAATCCCGCCAAGGCGCCCAGCAGCGCCACTTCCACGCGCTGCGTGGCCAGGGTCTCGTGCATCAGCTCGGTCATGCTGTAGAACCCGGAGAACGGAAGCCCGGGTGCGGCGCTGGAGAGGGCGTGCTGCATTTGTTCCGTGAGTCCGGAGACCGGCCCCCCGGTGCGCACCACCCAACTGGGCTGAAACCAGGTGTGCAGCACCGCCAGGAGCTGCGGGTCGATCATCTGCGCCGCAGGCAGGTAGAGCGTCTCCTCGCTCATCAGCGGCGCCACGGGATTGAGCCCCGACGAGATCGGCGTGTCTGCAACCACGCCAACGATGCGCATGTTGGTAACGGTTGTCCGGCCCTCGCTGAGGGTGTGCCCCACCGGGCTGGCGCCGCCGTAGAACTTCCGCGCAAAGGTGCGGTTGACGATCACCACCGGTTCAGTGTCGGGTCCATCCGACGCTGTAAAGCACCGCCCTGCAATCAACGGCGCCTGAATGGTCTCAAAGTAGCCCGGCGTCACGTAATCCATGTCGGTTCCCACAACCTGTCCGGAGTTGGGGCCGTCGCCAATCCTGACCCCGCCATTCAGCACACGCTCGTACGGCAGCGACAGCGCCACGCCCGCGTTCTCCACTCCGGGAATCTGCCGCATGGCGGCCAGGCTCTCGTCCAGCAGGCGGCGGAACGCGGCCGAATCGTGGTAGCGCGCATCGTCCAGCGATGCCTTGGCCGTCATCAGCCCATGGGGATTGAAGCCGGGAGGCAGCGTCTCCAGGTGAACCAGGGTGCGGATCAGCAGTCCTGAGCCGGCCAGCAGAACCACGGTGAGCGCCACCTCGCCGGCAATGAGCGCCTGGCGCTGGCGCAGGCGCAGGCGATCGCCGCCGGCAAGGTTGCGGCGGGCGATGGAAGTGCGCAGGTCCACGCGGCGCACAGCCAGGGCGGGCAGCATGCCGAACAAAATGCTGGTGAGCAGCGCAATTGCCAGCGTGAACGCGAGGACGTGCAGGTCCAACGGCACAGACTGAACCGGCAGGAAGCCGGTGGGGAGCAGCGCCAGCAGGCCGCGCAGCGCGGCATATCCCAAGCCGATGCCGGCCAGGCCGCCAATAGCGGCGAGGACAAGGTTCTCTACCCAGAGCTGCTTCTGGAGCTGCCATGCGGAGGCGCCGAGCGCCAGCCGTGTGGCCATCTCCGGAGTGCGCCGTGCGACGCGAACCAGCGTGAGACCGGCAAGGTTGGCGCAGGCGATGAGAAGGATGAACCCCGCCGCGGCCATCAGGGCTAGCGCCTGCGGGCGCAGCTCGGCGGTTTGCCCCTGTTGCAGCGGCACGGCGTGGAACATAACTGCGCTGCCGTGTGGATACTCCCTGGCAAACGCCTGCGCGCGCTCCAGCCAGGCGCGGTTAATCTCGGCATCGGCCTGCTGCCACGCGGCGCCGTCGCGCAAGCGGACGATGACCTCGTAATTCGTGCCGCCGCCTTCGCCGGTGCGCGAAGGCTGGATGGGCGTGTACAAGTCAGCGTTCAGCGGCGTGTGCGCGCCCGCGGGCAGAATGCCGACCACGCTGTAAGGCTCGCCCTTGAGCTGAATGGTCCCGCCCAGCAAATTGTGGTTTCCGCCAAACAGCGTGTGCCAGAGCCGATAGCTCAGAATGACAGCGGGCGGCCCGTGGGGGCGGTCTTCCTCCAGCGTGAATGTGCGCCCCAGCGCCGGGCGGATTCCCAGCACATCGAAGTAGTGGGCGGAGACGCGGCCATCGTGGACATACTGCGCCTGCGCGCCAGCTTGGAGATTGACGCCGGAAGCCAAGCCGGAGGAGACGGCGGAGATGAGCGAGGGAACATTGTCGCGCAGCGACTCCCACTGGGCGCCGTCGATCCAATGCGGCAAGTCGGACGGGGCTGAGCCTGCGACCCGCAGGAAGATGGTGCCCAGGCGCTCCGGATCAGGGTACGGCAGGCGCTTGAGCATTAACGCGTTGACCACGGAGAAGATGGCCGTGTTGGCGCCGATGGAGAGCGCCAGGGTGAGGACGACGGTCAACGTAAACCCTGGGTTCCGCGCCAGTTGACGCAGAGCGTAGCGGAGATTCCGGCCCATAGAGCCCATTCTGCCTCCCCTGATACGAGTCCTTGGACAGAATTACGGCGAGACCGGGAGATTGGTTCCTCCCGATGAATCTAAAGTGTACTCGAATGTGCAGGAAAGCCATTTGGAATGCGGCGGGATGTGGCAACCTAGAGAGAGAGTTTCAGGAGGGATGCCGGACGTGTCTGTCGATCCGTTAGCCGCAGTGTCGGTTTGCGAACAACTGCACGCCTGGGAGGCCGGTGGGGCGGAATCCGCGGAGGCCTTGCACGCCTGGGTCAGCGCGCGGCTGGCAGGGCACGAGGCAGCGCTGGAGGCGCTGCTCGCCGTCGATTGCCCCCGCACCCCGGAGAACACCCTGCGGCTTTACGATGCGGCGCTGGAGCAGTTGGGGCTGGCCGGGTCGCAGGCCGGCGTTTTGAACTCCGTGGCCGCGGCCAAGGAGGTTCGCGATCAGGCGCAGATGGAGGCGCAGCGGGTGGCCCAGGCAGCCAGCGCGCTCAGCCTCAACCGCGCCGTGTATGACGCTCTGGCGTCGATGCGCATCGAGCACTGCAACGCCGCCACCGTCCATTATGTGGAGCGGACCCTGCTTAGCTACCGGCTGACCGGTGTGGACAAAGACGAGGCCACCCGAGAGCACCTCAAAAAGCTGCATGAGCAGGCAACACGTCTGTCGCTCGAATTCAGCCGCAACATCCAGGAGGGCGGCAAGACCATCGAAGCTTCTGCGGACGAGATGGCAGGGCTGCCGCCGGACTACATTGCGCGGCATGCTGCGGACGAAGACGGGAAGATCATCCTGACCACCGATCAACCCGACATGCAGCCGGTGATGACGTTCGCATCCAGCGCCGATCTGCGCCGGCGCATGTTCCTGGCGTACAACACCCGCGCCTATCCGCAGAACAAGGCCATCCTGGAGCAGTTGCTGAGAGTGCGGCAGGAAATTGCCCAGGTGCTCGGATTCCGGAGCTGGGCCGACCTGGCCACGGCCGACCAGATGATGGGGTCGGCTGCGAACGTGCGCGAATTCCTGACCAAGCTGGACGAGGCCAGCCACGAGGGCGCGCGCCGGGAGCATGAGATGATTCTCGAGTTCGCCCGCGGCCAGGAACGCGGCCTGGAGAAAATCGACATCGCCAGCCGCGGCTACTGGTACGAGCAGTACCGGAGGAAGGCTTTCGACTTCGATTCCCAGGCGGTGCGGCCGTATTTTCCATACGAGCAGGTGGAGGCTGGCGTGCTGGAGACGGCGGCGCGGCTGTTCAAGGTGGAATTCCGACGCTCCGATGGGCCTGGCTGGGACAAGGCAGTTTCGGTTTTCGATGTTTTCGAAGGAGAAACGCGAGTTGGCCGTTTCTACCTCGACATGCACCCGCGGGAGGGCAAGGACAAGTGGTTCTCCGCCGCCCCTGTGGTGACGGGAGTACGTGGCCGCTATCTGCCAGAGGCTGCGCTCATCTGCAATTTTCCGGTAGCCGAGCCTGGAGATCCGGGCCTGCTCCAGTACAACGACGTGGTTACCTTCTTTCACGAGTTCGGCCACCTGATGCACGCCATCCTGGGCGGGCACACCGAGTGGGCGGGGATTTCGGGCTTTGCCACCGAAGGAGACTTCATCGAGGTCCCTTCGCAGATGCTGGAGGAGTTTTTCCGCGACGAGAAGCTGCTGCAATCCTTCGCCCGGCACTACCAGACTGGCGAAACCCTCTCTTCCGAGATGATCCGAAAGATGAAAGGCGCCAGTTCCTTCGGCCGCGCCGACGGTATGCGGCAGCAGATCTACTACACCACGCTTTCGCTCGATCTCCATGACCGGGATGCCAAGACCATCGATCTCGATCGTGAAATCCGCTCACTCTACCGGCGATTGCTGCCATGGACGTGGCTCGACGGCAGTCGCATGTACACAAGTTTCGGCCACCTCACCGGCTACTCGTCCAACTACTACACCTACGCCTTCGACAAGGTGATTGCGCTGGATTTCTTCGGCCAATTCGATCCCGACAACCTGCTTGGATGCGAGGCCGGCGAGCGCTACCGCAAGACGGTGCTGGAACAGGGCGGATCCCGGCCCGGCCGCGAGATGGTTCGCGACTTTCTGGGCCGGGACGAGAAGTTCGGCGCTTTTACAAAGTGGCTGAACGAGGAATTTGAAGGGCAGCTTCTAGCCTCTAGCTGCTAGCTGCCAGCTTGCGGTTGGACAATTTCAATGACCGCATCTGACTTTCGCCGTCTTGCACTGAGCCTGGAAGGCGCCGAAGAAGGCTCGCACATGGGCGCGGCCGATTTTCGCGTGGGCGGGCGCATCTTCGCCACTCTGGCAGCCGTCAGGCACGGTTATGGCAACCTCATGCTTACGCCGGAAATCCAGGCGCAGTTCGTGGCGGAAGCGCCGGAGGTCTTCCTGCCCATTCCCGGTGGCTGGGGCCGCAACGGCGCCACCCATTTGCGACTGGCCGCGGCCAACGAGGATCTGCTTCTCGGCGGGCTGCGCACGGCGTGGAAGCTTCGGATCGAGAAGAATCAGAAGACGAGCAGGAAGGGAGTTCGGAAGGCGCGATAGCGCGCGTGGCGCCTTTTCGCCGCGATCCGACAGTACAAATGAGTTTTCCGCAGAGATTGCATTTTTCAGCAAGGTGGGAAGCATCGCTGTTTCAAAACAGGATGCTCGATTCCCGGTCTAACCGTTGGTGTCGGCCGGCTTTGCTCCGGGACCCTGCAACTCGGGCGTGAACGAGTTGTAGAAACGATCCACATCCTGCTGGCGCCGCGCGGACAGGGACGGAAGGGTGACGATGAGGGCATAGAGGCGCCCACGAACGTAGATCAGGCGGGCATCCAGGATGCCGCCGCCGGCGTTTTTGGCGGTCAGGTCGAGCGCCGGAAATCCGCCCACGGTGGACTGCGATTGCGTGATCAGAAAGGTCTGGGTGCGCTCCAGCATGCCGTCGCGCGCCGCCTGCAGGGTGCGATCCGGATTGTCGCGGTTGACCCGTGCAATCGGGGGATTGTCCTCCCAGGCCATGGCGTAAGTGGTGGTGGGGTCGGGATTGGACGAGAGCATGTCGATCTGCTCGGCGGAGCCATTCCGGTTGTAGGACGGCACCTCGAATTCCCTGGCGTCAGCAGGCATATCCAGCTTGATCCCGGCCTGCGGGCGCTCGACGGTCTGCCAGGTGATTTTTGCGGGGACGGGCGCACTCTGGGC
>Ga0307373_10014426_pt1 | contig 10873 bp, 10 predicted proteins | sample OX2MG_FD_202534 | JGI IMG/M metagenome (GOLD analysis project Ga0307373, IMG submission 202534) | Soil microbial communities from Risofladan, Vaasa, Finland - OX-2 | ecosystem: Environmental > Terrestrial > Soil > Coastal area > Acid sulfate soil | place: Finland: Risofladan, Vaasa | collected... | reverse complement strand
CCTGCTTGCATCTTGTCGATGTTGGCCTGAGGATGAAGGTCATCCCCTTCCTGGAATGGCCACCCCAGCCAGCGCGCGAGCATCGAGCCCACAATCGTTTTGCCCGATCCTGACACTCCCATGACAACCAACACAAGTGGTCCGGACACAGCTCGGCTGAACCCTCCGGCACGAGACTAGATGCTCACGATAACTTGTAATTGGGACCGCCAATCTCCATTTGACGATGACCGCGCCCATCCCCTGGTCGTGATCGGGGTTCCCCTAGGCGCGGTGTAATCGGATGCGCATGCCGGGGTCGGCACCAATAAGACGACTGAGTGGTCCGGTAGCGGTCGCGTGTGGTTGCATGCATCGCTGTGCGTCTTCGCCGAGAGCGACGTGATCTCTCTGCCTGGCGACGGGGCGGGCGCCCCGCTGGCCGGGTGCGGCGGAGGCCGACGAGAGGGGCTGGTATCGCCGAGAGCCGGTCGATGTGAACCGGGTGGCAACGGGTCAGCGCACGCTCAAGCGAGCAAAGCCGTATTGTGCGTCGACCGGATTTACCGAAGCAAGATATGGCATTTCCTAAGAATCGCTGCTAGGCAGCGATTATTTGCGATAGCCTCTGCATTTGATCTCAGCAGAGCACCAATTGGGAAATGGTTCTCCAGCACGTCCTTGGTAAGGAAAAGGTCCCCGGTTCGAATCCGGGCGTGGGCTCCACTCCAGTTCTGAATTCGTTTTGAGCGTTTGCTGCGTCTTCCGCACGACGGAGCAGCACAGAGGTTTGCGTTAAGGAATCGCTCTGCCAGAGCAGTTTTGTACTTTTCCGAACCGGCCAGGCGAAATAGCCAACGGGGCGCGTGAGCCTGGCTATACGGGTTGGATTTGAACTCGCGCCATCCAGCCCACGATCTCGCGCCTAAGTCAGTGGCCGTATCAGCCGGCGCTGGAGGCAGCCCACAAATTGATGCCACCCTCGGTCGCGTAACGATCGGTTTCCACGAGCTCTTCGGCCGAAGAGTCTTAACTTGTTCAGGGCGTCTGCATTTTGCTCGAGCTGGGCCTCGTTGCTAGCTCCCACGAGCGTCGACGTCACGAAGGGGCTACACACCGTCCATGCCAGCGCCATCTGCGCCAGCGTCTGGCCGCGCCGCGCCCGCGATCTGGTTGAGGGCACGGATCTTGGTCAGGTTCTCCTCGCTCAGCATTTCCACGGAAAACGACCCAGGATGCTGGCGAGATGACTGAGACGGGTTAACGGCACACGTTGGGAAAACGTCCGAAGTTATTGGCGCGCCGCAAATCGATCCGATGGCATCGCTTCCCGACCGGACCCTTCTTGGGGCAGGGCTACGAGAGCCAGGTGCAGATGTTCTTCAGCGAAGCCTCTTGGTGGTCGTGCAGGAAGGTGTCGAGAGTCTCAACCCAAATACCGATCGTGCGCTTGGATCGGGGAAATCGAGTCGGGGAAACCAGGATGATGCCGGCGTGGTCCTCGCCCGAAGCTAGGAATTGCTGATGCAGTCGGGCGAAGTCCTGGACGTTGTCGGTGACGATGACGCGATCGAGCTCACGCGCGGCCCTGAGCAGGTCGGGATCCTTCTTGCCTTCGAGTGGGGCGCTGCCCTGGGTCGCCTCGGCGTCATGACCCCGGCGCCGGAGCTGCTCGGCGATGCTGATGGCGAGCATCTCATCGAGCAGGAGCTTCACCTACGGAGAGACGCTTGCTCCCGGCCCCACTGTGCGTACAGGCGATCGGCCTCCTCGCGGTTGCGCTGGACCCAATGGTCGATCTCGTCCGGGAATTCAGCGTAGTAGCTGATCGCCGCCCTGACCTGGTCAGGCCGGAGGCCGAGGTAGTCCGCGCTCTCGCCGAGGTTGCCGTCGGAGGCCCACACGGTCTCCATCACCTGCCATACATCGAGGCGACGGCCCTCGATCGCGGCGCGCCTGCCCGCTGGCCCGTCTCCGAAGACGATGCCCGGATGGCGCTCGCGGCGTAATCCTTCATCGATGAGCGTGCGCGCGAAGGTGAGCGGGTTGACCCGCCGATCGTTGGCGACCTCCTCGAGTGCCTGCTTTACCCTCCGCGGCACACGAGTGTTGATGCTGGCGTCGAGGATCTCCTCCATAGCGGCATTGTATCACCGCGTGCAACGCCGTATAACAATACCGCCGGCAACCTCGTTGGTCGGGTCTTGAGGTCAGGGCGAGGACGGGATCGGGGCGCGACCTGGATTTGGTGCCGCAGGAACAAGGTTCTCGACCACAAGGTCGTGCCGTCCGCGAAAGAGCCTGGCCAGTGTGGGGAGGAGGAGGCCGATTAGTTCGAGCATCGTGACACGGTCGCCGATCTCGCCGGATTGAGTTTTGCCCTCCTACAGGTGGCACGAGCGGCGCATATAGATTCCGAACACCAAGGAATCAGCCGCGGGCTCGCTGCCCGAGCGCGTGGTTTCGTTCCCTCTCGATGTTCACCGCGGCGGCTACCAGGGCCAAGTGGCTGAACGCCTGCGGATAGTTGCCCAGTAGCATCCCTGTCCGCGGATCGACCTCTTCTGAGAAGAGACCGAGCGGCGAGGAGAAGCTGAGCAGGCGCTCAAAGCGGCGCTCTGCCTCTTCCAGCTCCCCGACGTTGGCGAGAGCGTCCGCCAGCCAGAAGGCGCACATGACAAAGGTGCCTTCGCCGCCGGTTAGTCCATCCTTGGTTTGCGTGACGTCGTAGCGACGGACCAGCGGTCCGATGCTTAGGTTTCGGTCGACGGCCTTGATCGTGCTCTTCAGTCGCTCGTCGCCAGGCTCCAGGAAGCCGACCTGGGCCAGCCGCAGAGTGGCGGCGTCCAGCGAGTCCGAGCCGAAGACCTGCGTGAAAGACTCGAGGCGATCCGACCAGCCCCGGCTGGTGACAGCTTCGTGGATCGCGCGACGGGCTTTTTCCCAGCGCGCGGTATCTGCGGGTAGGCCCAGGCGCTTGGCGATCTTGAGCGCCCGATCGAGCGCCACCCAGCACATGACCTTGCTGTACGTGAACTCCTGGTTTTCACCCCGCACCTCCCAGATCGATGCGTCACTCTCCTGCCAGCGGGCGGCAGCGAGATCGGCGATGTGTCTGAGCTCGGCCCAGAGCTCGCTCGAGATCTGGCCGCCGCGACGCGCGTAGATGAAAGCGCAGTCAAGGACCTCCCCGTAGACGTCGAGCTGAAGCTGACCGGCCGCCGCATTACCGATGCGGACTGGCCGCGAATCCCGGTAACCGCTCAGATGAGTTAGCTCCAGCTCAGGCGGGCTGTCCCCGCCGTCAAGAGTGTGGAGGTTCTGGATCTTGCCGTCGAGCGCCAGGCGGACAAGCCATTCCATGAAAGCTTCGGCCTCGCGGTCGTAGCCCAGCTGGAAGAACGCGTAAAGGGTGAACGAGGCGTCGCGCAGCCAGGTGAAACGGTAGTCCCAGTTCCGTGACCCTCCGATCCACTCGGGAAGGCTAGTCGTGGAGGCGGCGAGCAGAGCGCCGGTCGGCGCATAGGTCATCAGCTTCAGAACCAGCGCCGAGCGGATTACGTGGTCCTGGAACGGCCCCTTGTAGGTGCAGCGATTGGCCCAGGTCCACCAGAAGTCTCGGCTTTGCCGGAGGCTTGCGCGAACTTCTTCAGCTCCGCCCACGCCCGAACCGCACTGATTGGGTTCGTTGACGGTGAGGCCGAAGGCGACCGTTTCTCCCGGCCCGACCTCGAAATCCTGCTCATGGCCGCTGACCGGGATGGTTCCGCTGATGCAGATGTGATGTCCTGCTGCCTCGCCATGGAGCCGCCCGCCGAGAGCCTGGAGTGGGTCTTCATTGCGAGCGTAATCGGGCCGCAGATCCACCCGGCTCCGAAAGCGGACAGTGCCGGCGAGACCGGTGACGACTCGGACCAGCCGAGGATGGTCATGAGGTCGGGCGTGCTCGGTGATCGTCCGCTCATCGACGGGCATGAAATCTGTGAGCTCAGCCCGGCCGCCCTCCGTCTCAAAAATGGTCAAGAGGATGTTGGTCTTGTCCGAGTAGCGCTGCCAGCACCTGAACTCTCCTTGCGGTGCGAGCGCCCAGCAACCGCCCTGACGGGCGTCGAGGATGCGAGCAAACAAGCTCGGGCTGTCAGCGCGAGGTAGGCAGCACCAGTCGATGCTACCGTCCACGCCGACGAGCGCAACCGACCGGCAGTCACCAATGATCCCGTACCCGGCGATGGGCAGGTAGCCCTGCTCTCTTAGGTCAGCCCGCACCGCACGCACGAGCGCTCATTCCGCTTCACGTAGCCGTGTCTGTACGTGGAGTGACCCAACCGCCGACGTTCGCCGCGATCCGCTCGGCCTCGGCTGGTCCCCAGCCTCCGCGGTCATATTCGTGCGGTGGCTCGTCGCTCAGCAGCGCCGGGTCGACGATGCGCCACGCGGCCTCGACCCCGGCTTCGCTCCCGAACAGCGTCCCATCCCCGTGCAGCGCGTCGCCGAGCAGGCGCTCGTACGGCTCCATCTCGTCGCCAGGGTGGGCGTGTTCGACCAAACGTGCGTCTTCACCGATCATCGCTTCCCCTGGCTTTTTGATTCGAGTGGCCAGAGTGATGGAGACATCCGGGCTCAACCGAAAAGAGATCTCGTTTTGGTGCCCGGCCGCGGTTGAATCGAACAGGCCGTGCGCCGGCTTCTTGAACGTGGCGTGCACCTCGGTGAAGGTGGCGGCCAGGCATTTGCCGGTCCGGATCAAGAACGGCACCCCGGCCCACCGAGCGTTCTCGATCGCAAGCCGGGCGGCGACATAGGTTTCGACTCGCGAGTTCGCCGCGACCCCTTTCTCGGATAGATAGCCGCGATACTGCCCGCGCACCACATCGCCCGAGCGAAGCGGACGGACCGCTTTCAGCAACGCAACTTTGGCGGCGTCGACCGCATCGCCGTCGCCCCCCAACGGCGTGTCCATTCCAAGCAGCGAGAGGACCTGCAGCAGGTGATTCTGGAAGACGTCCCGAATGGCACCAACTTCCTCATAGAAGGCGCCGCGGCCGCGCACACCGAACTCTTCTGCCATGGTGATCTGCACGCTCTCGACGTGCTCCGCGTTCCAGATCGGTTCCAAAAACGCGTTGGCGAAGCGGAAATAGAGGACGTTCTGCACCGCCTCCTTGCCGAGGAAATGATCGATGCGGTAGACCGCCGGCTCGGGAAACGATTTGTGGAGCACAGAGTTGAGCGCCTTCGCCGAGGCGAGGTCTCGACCGAAGGGTTTCTCCACGATCACGCGACCGTGTGTGGCGATCCCGGCCGTGGCAAGACCCGACGCGACGGTGCCAAACAGGCTTGGCGGGATCGCGAGGTAGAAGAGCGGCCGCTTGGCCGAGCCGAGCGCCCGCACCAACTTGTCGAATGTGGCTGGTTCCTGGTAGTCACCGGCCACGTAGGTGAGTCGCGCGGCCAGCCTGCCGAATGCCTCCAGGTCCAAGTCTCCATGCGCGGCGATACTCTCTCGCGCCCGAGCATGCAGTTGTTCGACCGTCCAGTCCGGTTTCGCGACGCCGATGACCGGGACGTCCAGATGGCCGTGGAGGGTCATGGCCTGCAGGGCGGGGAAGATCTGCTCATAGGCGAGATCACCTGTCGCGCCGAACAACACCAGGGCGTCCGATTGAGGCTCAGGCACGGTTCTTCCACAGCCGATAGCCGCCGGCGAATGCATTTGCGTTGGAGCCGAGCCGGACGCCCTTCGGCAGCGTGTGCAGCAACTTGGCGTTGCCGCCCCCGATGACAACGTCGTCAGCTTCCAGGGCGGCCTTCAATCGCGTGACAACGTCGGCGACGCCGCGCCGCCACTTCTTCTTGCCCAATCGTTTCAGTGCGGCCTTCCCGACCTGATCCTCATAAGTCTGTCCTTTCTCATAGGGCAGGTGCGCCAGCTCCATCGGTTCGAGCACGCCGTCGACGATTAGTGCAGAGCCGAGGCCTGTGCCCAGCCCGAGGAAGAGCATGCGGCCGCCTCTGTAACTGCCCAGAGCCTGCATGGCGGCGTCGTTGATCAGTCGGACTGGATGGCCAAACGCCTTCGCGAAGTCGAACCCGACCCATCCGCCTCCCAGGTTTCTCGGTTCGCTCACCGGCTTTCCGTGCAGCACCGGCCCGGGATAGCCAATCGAGACGACCTCGTAACTCCACCCGGTCGTCCCCTGGCGAACGTCTCGCACCATCTGCGTGGCGGTCATCTTAGGGCCGGATCGAATCTTGAGTGGCTTTCTGCGGCCGGTGGCCAGCACTTTGATGTGGGTGCCGCCGACATCGATCGCGAGGATCTTCATTCGGACTTTGACGGAGTCAGGACTTCTTCTCGTCGTGGCCGCCGAAGCCCTTGCGCATGGCCGATAGCACTTTGTCGGCGAAATCGTCGAGCCCTCGGGACGAGAAACGGGAGTAGAGCGCGTTGGTGAGCACCGAGGCGGGGACGCCTTCGTCAATTGCCGCGATCGAGGTCCATCGGCCCTCTCCGGAGTCAGACACCCTCCCTGCGAACTCCGTCAAGTCGGGGGAGTGGAACAAAGCGGCGGCAGTCAGGTCCAGCAACCAGGACTCGATTACGCTGCCGCGCCGCCACACCTCGGCCACCGCCGTGGTGTCGATGTCGAACTGATAGAACTCCGGTTTCTCCATCGGCGCCGTCTCGGCGTCAGCCTCAGCCTTACGCTTGCCGGCGTTGGCGTTACGCAGGATATTGAGTCCTTCGGCGTAGGCGGCCATCATCCCGTACTCGATGCCGTTGTGGACCATCTTTACGAAATGCCCGGCGCCGTTCGGACCACAGTGCAAGAACCCGTGCTCGGCCGGCACGGCTGCTCCAGTTCGGCCCTCGGTACGCGGCGCTGAGTCCATGCCCGGGGCGATCGACGCAAAGATCGGACCGAGGTGCTCGACGACGTCGTCTTGGCCTCCGATCATGAGGCAGTAGCCCCGGTCGATCCCCCACACGCCGCCGCTGGTCCCGCAATCGATGTGGTGGATGCCCCGGTGGGAGAGCTCGGTAGCACGGTGCATGTCGTCTCGGTAATAGGAGTTGCCGCCGTCGATGATGATGTCCCCCTTCTCCATGTGGGAGGCGAGGTCTTCGATGGCCTTGCCGGTGATGTCGCCGGCGGGCACCATCACCCAGACTGCTCGAGGCTGCGACAGCTTCTGGACGAGATCGGGCAGCGAACTGGCCCCGGTGGCGCCATCCTTTTCGAGCGCATTGATGGCCTCGGGGACCACGTCGAACACCACGCAGGTGTGACCATCGCGCATCAGGCGGCGGACGATGTTGGCGCCCATCCTCCCCAGCCCGACCACGCCGATCTGCATCGGGTTAGCTGTTGCCATCCGTCCCAACGGCGCGAGTGGTCTGCGGATGCGACAACAGGTCGAAGGCCGCTCGAGTGATCCGCACGAACTGAGTGTGGTCCGTTCCGCATAACAATCAAAGCAACACCGGCGAGGCTGCCGACTCAGAGTCAGTGCTACAGCTGCCTTTGCTTAACCGCTCACCACCAGATCAATGTCCGCTTAGTCAATGGACGCAGCACGGGAGCGTAGGGCCTCAAGGAACACCGTGCTGTTACTGCACTTGTTCTCCTGGTCAGTCGACTATGGCGGTAGTCAAAGAACTTCTTTTGCAAGATCCAGGAGAACGCCCATGTCGCTCAATATGAACTCGTCCCTCAGCAAGCTGAGCGACACCGGCCAAACGGTCGCGAATGCCGACGACGACATCCGCGGGCGGCACGTCAAGGCTAAAGATGGCGAGGATCTCGGCACAGTGGATGACCTGCTGATCGATGATCAAGAACGAAAAGTCCGTTTCCTGCGAGTAGAGCATGGTGGGTTTCTGGGTTTCGGTGAGACGAAGTCGTTTATTCCTGTCGACGCCATCACACGGATCACCAAAGACGATGTGTTCATCGACCGCTCGCGCGAACAAGTTGCCGCTGCACCCCGTTACGACCCGGATCTCGTCAGCCAGCTGGGCTTCTACGGCGACCTCTACGGCCATTATGGCTTTGTGCCGTACTGGGGCTTGGGGTACGCATATCCGGGATATCCGTATTACAAGTAGCGCGATCTGACCACTCTCGAAGTGGGGCGGGGTGGCCGTGACCTTTCCAAAATGAGTTAGATTCTGGGAATCGCGGATCGCAGCCGGCCGTGCTCTCGGCCACTTTGCGACGCGAGTGACCTACGTCTCACATCGATTGACGAAGACCCAGGTGCAAGTAGCCCGCCAGTGGGGAGCACGTGTTCGGTGAGCTTGGCGCGTCACACGCCAAGACTGAACCGAACCCAGGTCAGGGTCCTCGGATTCTTGGCCGCCGCATGGGCTGCTCTGGTTGCGCTTCTGGCGTTTGCGCCCGACGTCTTCGAACAGACCTTGTAACAGTTACCGTTTGCCGACCCCCATCCGTTCGAGCTTGTCTTCGCGTCGGCGCTGTCGGTCGTCCTGATGATCGTGGCAGTCGGCCTCGTCCTAAGGTGGCGCTGGACTTTCTGGCTGATGATGGCGGCATTCTTGGCTGGACTTCTCCGGCTGCCCGCATCGGTGCTCGAACTGACTGGGGCCATCTCCCACAATGGCCCTGCTTGGTATGCAGTACTTCAGGGCACGATCGGCGTAGTCCAATTCACGATCGCGATCGTGATGCTGCGAGGTTATCGCCGCGGGGGCCCCTGGGGGAGCTTCTGAGGCGTCCCTCGGAGCTGTCCGTAATCGGGATTCATAGCCGCAGTGACCCGAGGCAGCGACAAGTTCGGGGTCGCTCCCGATCGGCGCCGCCGGCAAGCTAACCGTTTGGCCAGCCATCCTTAGAGGCTGCACAGATGATCGAGAGCGGCATCGCGAGCTTCGTCCTACTGCTTATGGCCGCAGCTGCTGTGGCCATCCTGGTCCGGCGGTTGCCGATCCCTTACGTCAGTGCCCTGGCCGTGGTCAGTCTTGTGGATGGGACCGTAATCGGTTTCAAGGGACTTCAGCTCACACCCTCGCTGATCCTGTTCGGTCTCGTCCCCGGCCTGCTCTTCGAAGCCGCCTACAACCACGGACGGCCCCGCGGGATGTCCATGAAGACGCAGACCGCCGTGTCGCTCTTTTGGGACTATGTCGCGTTCGTGCTTAATTCGGTCATCTTCCTTCTCATCGGCATCAGCGTTCCACTCACCACTCTGCTGGACCAAGGGTGGGTCGTTCTGGGCGCGGCGGTTGTCGTACTGCTGGCGCGGGCCGCGACGGTGTACGGAGTGCTCGGCACTCGTCGCCACCCAGTCGTGCCAGGCAGGCCGTCGTGCCCTGGTTGTGTTCTATCGAAGCGCCAAGTGGTGACCCTACTGCAAGGCGCAGCTCGTTGAGCGGTAGAAGGTACACGGCGAGTTAGTCGGCGCCGGCGTCGCGCTGATCGGAATCAGCTATGACTCCCCGGAGGTGCTGCGGGAATTTACAGCCGCCAAGGGGATCGACTTCCCTCTTTTGTCCGATGTTGGCAGCCGCGTCATCACCGAGCTGGGTCTGCGAGACGAAGAGCTGGAAACCCAGCACGCAGGCTTCGGGATCAAGACCAGTGCGCATCAGCAGGGGGTCACCTACCCGGCCGTATTTGTCCGTGTCCCAAAAGCGAATCCAGGAGAACTACCGGGCACGCGAGGGCACCCGCCAGCTACTGGAGACCGTGACCCACGGCTCGACCCTGGCAAGTTCTGGGAACCTGCATGAGCTGGATTCCACGCACGCAAACGTCAGGGCTTACACCGACTCTGCCCAATACGTTCGATGGGAGAGAACACGCCTGCACGTCGAGCTTGAGATCGATCCGGAACGAGGCCGCTCAAGGCCCCTCGCTTTATGATAATTGCCATGGCGAACAAGAAACTCATCAAATGGCGGAGCAAACCGCAAAAACAAGATTATCCGGCCGCCGCCTCATACCTGAGTCTTGTTTTAGGGCAACAGGCGGCCGAGAATGCCGCGGTGGAATTGGAGAGCGCGGACATGTCGGCATTTCCCGCCAAGGACATTTTTAGAGCGTCCATGTTGTCGCTGCTCGGGGTGAGCAACAGTCACGTCGAAAGCGATCGCGCAAAAATCATTCGGGACGAAAAGCTTTCGCCACTCTTGCTGTTCAGGGACAAGAGAAACGGCAAGGTGATAATCGCCGACGGTTATCACCGTCTATGCGCGGTTTACACATTTGATGAAAATGCCGTGATTCCTTGCAAGATCGCCGGACCGGATTGAGATTATCTATCTCTTAACTGAGGACATCACGGAATCCCCAGGCCTTAACCGAACCGAATCTACAATGCAGCAACATATGTTGGACCGAACAGCCGCACCTGATTTCTTGGTATCGGCTCATGAGTGGCGGCGCCTTTTCGCGGAAACCTGGGGCACGTTCCTCCTCGTCGTTGTCGCGGCCGGCGCCGATGTCGTCGGTGCTCAGAGTGGCGGAGCGATCTCCCTGGGGATGAAAGTCGTCGCGCCAGGCATGATGGTCATGGCCATCATCTATTTCATGGGCACTGTCAGCGGCGCCCATTTAAATCCGGCAGTTACCTTGGCGTTCGCGCTGCGGCGCAATTTCCCCTGGTCTCGGGTGCCGGGCTACCTCGTCGCGCAGATCGTTGGAGGCGTAGCGGCGGCTTCCTTTCTCCGAGCGATGTTCGGCACACAGGGATTACTTGGCGCCACGACACCCGGCGCGGGCGTGGGCGATTTCAAGGCGCTCGCCATGGAGGTGCTATTGACCACCGGTTTGGTCAGCACGATTCTTGGCACCGCCTCGGGCGCCCGTAATATCGGCTCCAACGCCGCTCTCGCGGTTGGCGGTTATATCGCTTTGGCCGGCCTCTGGGC
>Ga0307373_10014424_pt1 | contig 10877 bp, 9 predicted proteins | sample OX2MG_FD_202534 | JGI IMG/M metagenome (GOLD analysis project Ga0307373, IMG submission 202534) | Soil microbial communities from Risofladan, Vaasa, Finland - OX-2 | ecosystem: Environmental > Terrestrial > Soil > Coastal area > Acid sulfate soil | place: Finland: Risofladan, Vaasa | collected... | reverse complement strand
TCCTGGCGACCCGGTTTCCGTTCGCAGGCCACGGGCACTTCCAATCTCAATCCCACCTCGAAGAATGCGCCATGCTTTGCCATGCCCGCTGTCATGCCCGCTGTCATGCCCGCTGTCAATTTCATGGCGCATGCGGCATGGTTTATCTCACAAAGTCCTGTGATTGGTGTCACATCGTGGGGCGTAAAGAGAACGCAGAATGGGGCCAAGGTAAAAAGGGCTGCTCGGTGCCCTCCTGGGAGGATATCCATCGTGAAATACTCACAAAAGTTCACCGTACTTTCGCGTGTTTGGCTTGTTGCAGCCGTTATCGCCTTGGCCGGTTGCGCCTCAACGCAACAACCCGCTCCTGCTTCTGCTCCGGCGAACACGCTTCTGCAGAATGAAACGGCTGTTCGAGAGACAGCACAGGAATGGGGTAAGGACATCGTCGGCAAAAATCTCGACGCAACGCTATCCTTTTATGCCGACGATGCCTGGGTGAATCCGCAGAATGCCCCGATTGCGAAGACCGCCGACGAGCGACGAAGCGTCTGGGCCGCATTCTTTGCGACGCCCGGCCTATCCGACATGCAGGGGGATATCACTCGAGTCGAAGTGGCGCGCTCGGGCGATCTGGCGGTCGAGTACGGCACCTTTTCCATGACCATCAATAATAAGAAGGGCAAACCGACACCGGTGACCGAGAAATACATGGTTGCCTGGAAGAAACAACCGGATGGCAAGTGGAAGGCCGTCGGCGATATCTGGAACACGGACCAATAGAGAAAATCCGGGCGGGCCCGGTGCTCCACCCTTCGATGAATCATGAACGGCGAATCGTTGAGGACGAATCATTGACGTTGAATCATTGACGATGAATGATTCACGATGAACGACCAGCGCTTGCGATTGTTCGAAAGGGTGGAGCACTAGGAACGGCGCGGTCCTAGTAAGCAGGCCACGAGTGGCACGTCTGGCAATCGGTAGGCGCATTGTGCAGCTTGTGGCAATTCAGGCAGACGACCATCGTCGTGACGCTGGTGACTTCCGACATTTTTGCCATCTGCGCAACCTGGCCGTGACACGTTTCGCATTGCAACCCGGCATCTAGATGCTTGCGGTGCGTCCAATTCACTCCCGGAAGAACTTTGTAGACGCGCACCCACGGGATGGGCTGCCGGGATTTTGAGAACGCGGCAAGTTTGCGGATTGCGGGCTTGTTTTTGGCGATGGAAAGATGGCAGGACATGCACGTGGCGGTCGCCGGGAACGTCATCAGTTTTCCAGGGGCCGGGTTCGTGTGGCAGGTCGAACACTGCAGACCGAGCGCCAGATGGATTTTATGGCTATACGGGATCGGCTGCACGGGCGGCGCGTGTTCGGACGGGTTATTGGGAACATCCGGCTTGGCCGCGGCGGGGGCAACCGGCTGCTGGGCATTCGCCTTGGGCGCCACGCAAAACGATGCCGTAAACGACATAGCGGCCAGCATCACGGCCACAATTCTGGCGTTCCCTCTCATCACACACCTCTCTGGCAGGCGGGTACCGGCAGCATGCGCATGTTTAGGATGATTTGCTTTCCTTTTTGCCGACGACTTCCTCGATGCTGGTGCCAAGATCCTTGAGCAAGACCGCGGCGGCGGCCCGACCGGGCCGGCCGGTGACGGAACCTCCAGGGTCGGTGGTCGCGCCGGTTTGATACAGCCCGGGAATGGGCATTCGATAATGCGACCAGCCGGGCATGGGGCGCATGGCTCCCGATTGTGACGGTCCGGAATCTCCGGCATGGCAACTGCCGTGCCAGTTGTGGGGGTTCATGCGTTCCAGGTCGAGCGGGCTATGGACGACGCGCTCGAGGATTTTATCGCTCGTCAGAGTCGGAGCGTAACGCTGGAGGTATTTCAGGTTCGCATCGGCGACATGTTCCTTAATGTTGTCCCAGTGCCGCGCGCCTTCCTTCAAATCGTAGGGCTGGTAGGCGACCACCTTGATGGTATGCATGCCCGCCGGCGCGCGCGTGGGGTCGGCGACCGTGGTGCAGATGATGTGTTGCGGCGGGTCGTCGAGATTCACCGCTCCGATGTTGTAATCGTAGGCAAAGCGCAAGGCGCGTTCCGGGCCCGAAATGATTTCGGAATGCACGGGCGAAATCGTGCCGCCCTCAATCGGATACTCGATGGGCACGGTGGTGGCGTAATTTGTGCTCATCAACTGGTATTCCGGCTGCCAGGTGGCAACGCCGTCGATGAACTCCGGCCCCCACAACTCGCGCGGCGCCATATCGATCAGCTGCTTGATATGAATGGTGGAGACTACGGCCTTGTCGGCATGGTAGGCGCTTCCATCCACGCATTCCACGCCGGTGCACTTGCCGCTTTCGATGATCAGCCGCACGACGGGCTTGTTGGTGAGGACCACGCCGTTGTGCGCTTCGATGAAACGCGCCAAGGCTTCGGTCAATTTTCCCGACCCGCCTTTGGGCAGCGGGCGGCTGGTCCGTTGCTGGTTGAAAGCGGAATAGGCAATGCGGCCCGTCATGGGATATTGCGCCGGATGTTGCGACCACGGACAGGCCAGCATGAAAGTGCGGCAATGATAGTCCTCGAAATTAGCGCGGACGATCTCCCAATGCGACATCGCCAGGCGCCGCTTCCAATAGTTCGTGGTGGGTTGAATGTTTCCGGATTCTTTCCACATGCGCCAGTAGGCGTCGCCGTCATTTTTGGAAAACTTGGCGAATTCCGCGCGGGTGCGTTCCGGGTCGCGCCACTGCGTGATGTACGTGCCGTCGAGAAACGGCATGTGGAAGACCGGATCGGGGAAAATATATTCGAGCCCGTAGTCGCCCAGGTTCAGCTCGTTGTCGCGGATCACCGGGTTATCCTGAATGCCGTTGTGCGCCGCCGAGCAGGTATCGTGGATGAAACCGCGCAGGGTCAATTCCGCCGATTTGACGTCGCCGCCCACTAGGGGCCGGCCCTCCAACACCACGCACCGAAAACCGGCTTTCGCCAGGTAGGCCGCGGTGATCAGGCTGTTGTGCCCCGCGCCGGCCACCACAATGTCGAAGCGGTCCGGCCGGGCCGTTTGCTGCCCCGCGGCGGCCAGTGGCGTCAGAGCCAGGGGGGCAAGGGCCGCGCCTTTCACAAATCCGCGCCTTGTGATTCCACTCATGCCAGGCCTCCTGACGCGATAGGTATTTCTGTTGGGATGGAATTGTCCGGCCCAGAGCTTCATTCGAATCTATTTTTTTGTCAATGCTAATTTGTTCGATATCTTTCGATATCGAATGATGGAACGGCCTTTGCCTTTGGCCGCGAAACTACCCTGGATGCTCGCAATTTCTTTGATCCTGTGGGCAGCGCCATACAGGAGTTTCCCGTCAAATCGGGCATGGCATTTAAATATAAATATCTTGCAATCAGTAGAATACAGCCAGGAATGTGCGCTAAATGGTTTTCCGGGCATTTCCACAGTCCGTCTTTTCATGCGACTTGACCCGGCCAAGCGATTTAATGGTAGGATCAGGTGTCCACGAAACCCAAATTCGTATCATTGCTGCGGTCTTTGCTGAGTTCTTTACGAGGTTCAAATATGCCCATTGAAACCGAACGCCCAACGTTTCGCGGAGTGGTATGTCTGCATTGCACAAATCCTATCCACGTTCCAGCCATCGTAGGAGGTCTGCGGTCACCCGCGGGCGAAAAACCGGAATTGTCCGATCGAAAGTCCAAGGTCTTCAACCTTCGGTGTCCCGTTTGCCTTAAAGAGAAGCCTTATCGGACCAGCGAGATCCTGGAATTTCAGGAAGCGCCGGAAGTGGCAGCGCCTGCAGCCCCCCCGGCGTCGGTGCGCTGGCGTCCTGAAAATGGAAAAAAGAAGGCGGAAAAGTCCTCCAACTGAATCGCTCCTCTTGGTTTTTGTTCGTACTCGCAACGGGCTAGAGTGCGCTTGTTCGATTTTCCCTGGGAAATATCCGCATAAACAATTCTTCAAGTTGCCGCCGATCGTTTCCACCCCCCCCCAGTTTCGCTCCAGGCTGACTTGCAGAATGGCTTTTAGTGGCGCAGGCGTGTCTGTCTGCGTCATGTTTTCTACGTCTTTGCATGGTGGGAATCAAGAATTAGAATCATCAAGAATTAGAATCGATGTAAAAGGTCTGCGTAACCGGCAGTGATGTAAACTCTGTTCCTCACCGGACCGGGAGTCGGCGCGCGCTCGCGTGCGGACTCTCCCCCGGCGCGGGTGGGGATGCGGAGGAGTTCGTGAAGCGATCTTTTGAGCTGATTTTTCCGGCATTCATCCTGTTGGTCTGCCTGGCCAGCCCGCTGCCGGCCCAGACCGGAGTCTCCACACCTGTTCCGCCCACGCCCATCCGCGTAAAAGTCGTGGTCGTGACCATGTTCGAACAGGGCGCGGATACCGGCGACGCTCCCGGCGAGTATCAGTTGTGGGTGGAGCGCGAACACCTGGACCGGATTTTTCCGTTGCCCGCGGGATATCATCACGTGCGGATGAACAAGGATGGGGTGTTGGGGTTGCTGACCGGCGTGGCGACGGCAAAGGCCGCGGCATCGGTGATGGCGCTGGGTCTGGACCCGCGCTTTGACCTCACGAAGGCCTACTGGCTGGTCGCCGGAATCGGCGGAGGCGATCCGGCGGACGTATCGCTGGGCTCGGCGGTCTGGGCGAACGACGTGCTCGACGGCGACCTGGCGTATGAGATCGATGCGCGTGAAATCCCTCCGGACTGGCCGACCGGTTATGTGCCGCTGCGCAAGACAAAGCCGTACGAGGAGCCGGTGAAATCGCCGCTGGAAGGCGAATTGTATACCTTGAACCAGGGCCTGGTTTCCTGGGCGTTTCAGCTCACTCGAAATATTCCGCTGGGCGATTCGCAAGGGCTGCGCGAATCCCGGGCGCGCTTCATCGGCTTTCCGAATGCCATGAAGCCGCCGTTTGTGACGCGTGGCGATACGATGTCCAGCGGCACATTCTGGCACGGCACTCTGATGGACCGCTGGGCCAACGATTGGACGCGCTACTACACCGGCGGCCAGGGGAATTACATGATTTCGGCGATGGAAGACTCAGGCACCATGCAGGCGCTTACCTTCCTGAATCATGCCGGGCGCGTGGACCTGGAGCGCGTGCTCGTGCTGCGCACGGTAAGCAACTTCGACCGCCAAGCGCCGGGGACAACCGCCGCCGAAAGTCTCAAGAGCCTGTTTAACAGGAAATACTCGGGTATTATCCCCGCTCTGGATGCGGCCGAACGCGTGGGCGACGTGGTGGTTCGCAACATCGTGGAGCATTGGGCCGAACGCGAAGCCGCCATCCCGCAGGCGGGGCAATAAATAGGCAAAAATTAAAGGATTGAGAAAATGCTCAGCATGAAAATTTCTTCGATCGGCCGGCCAGCCCTGGTCGGCGCTGCGCTGTTTCTGTTTTCCCTGGGAGCCGCGCAGGCCCAGACGCCCGCGAGAAATAGCCCGGGAAAATCCGGGACGCCCGAACAGCGAACCGCCCGCGCCTATGACGCGGCGCGCGCGAATCCCCTCGAACTGCGCGCTTTTCTTGCGCGCATGCCCAAGGGAGCCGATCTGCACTACCACTTGACCGGCGGAATTTACGCGGAGACTTGGATTCGGGACGCCGCGGAAGATGGGATTTGCGTGGACCTCGCCAGTCTCTCATTCGTCCGGCAGGAATCCGCGGCACGTTCCGCAAGTTCCCAGCCGGATTGCGGCGCCCGGCAAGCGCCTGCCGCGAAGGCCTTCACGGACCAGAATTTTTACGACGCGCTGGTGGACGCATTTTCCATGCGCAGCTTCGTTGCCTCGGCGGGAGTGAGCGGGCACGACCATTTCTTCTCTACCTTCGCCAAATTTGGAGGCGCCAGCCAACGCCACGCCGGGGAATGGCTCGATGAAATCGCCGCGCGCGCCGCTTCGCAGAACGAGCAGTACCTGGAACTGATGGTGACGCCCGATTTCAGCCGCACCGCGCGGATCGCCAGGGAACTCGGGTGGCGCGATGATTTTGGCCAGCTCCGCGCGGAACTGTTGGCGCACGGATTGCGCGATGACATTGCCGTGGCCAGCGCCGCGCGGGATGCTGCTGAGGCTTCCCGCCGCAAAATTGAACACTGCGGCGAGCCGCAGGCGGCGCCGGCGTGCAATGTCACGATCCGGTACCTGTACCAGGTGCTGCGCGGTTTTCCGAAGGCGCAGGTATTCGCACAGACGCTGCTGGGGTTCGAAGTCGCTTCCGCCGATCCGCATTTCGTGGGGATCAACTACGTGATGCCCGAGGATGGCGCAACGTCGATGGCCGATTACGCCCTACACATGAAGATCGTGGGATATCTCCACGGACTCTACCCGAACGTGCACATCAGTCTGCATGCCGGCGAGCTGGCCGAAGGGCTTGTGCCGCCCGCAGGGCTGTGCTGCCACATTCGCCTGGCCGTGGAGGACGCGCACGCCGAACGCATCGGGCACGGCGTGGACGTGATGGACGAGGATCGCCCTTATGATCTACTGAAAGAGATGGCCGCGAAACACGTGATGGTGGAAATCAATCTGACCAGCAACGACGTGATTCTGGGCGTGAAGGGAAAAGATCATCCCTTCCCGATTTATCGCAAATATCACGTTCCCGTCGCGCTTTCCACCGACGACGAAGGCGTTTCGCGCATCGACTTGACCCATGAATACGTGCGCGCCTCCGATACCTACGCGCTTCGCTACGCGGACCTGAAACAAATGGTTCGCACCGGCCTGGAACACGATTTTCTGCCCGGCGCGAGCCTGTGGCGCCCGCAGGACGCGTTCACTCGACCGGCAGCGCCTTGCGCGCGAGATGTCCTGGGCGCGCAGAAACCTTCCGCGGCCTGCGCGGTGTTTCTGAAATCCAGCGAAAAGGCGCGGCAGCAATGGGAACTCGAACGCCGCTTCCGCGAATTTGAAGCCGGTTTTTGAGGCGCAGTCCGCGCGATCAGATTATTTAAATTCTGAGGGCGCCTGGCCGCTCCCGGCGCGATACCGGAAGGCCGCAACGCGGTCCGACGTTGCGCCGTAGGGATCGGCTTTCTGGTCGGCTCTATCCATCCGCAATTGCGCGTTCCACAATAATTTGAAACTCCCTTGCCGGGACAGCGTGTCCGCGCAGCCGGGATTGACGTAGAGCAGATCCACCAGTCCCGGGCCGGAGGCCGCCGCGGCCGCCAGATTGGCGGCCAGTTGCTCCACTAGATCGCAACCGAACGGATTGTTGAGGTACACCAGCAGCGGAGTTCGCGGCCAGCGAAATTCCGCCGCGTCCTGCGTGATCACGCGAATTTTCGCCCGTGCATGCGAAACGCGGGACCAGAGGGTTACGTTTTGCCGCGCGATTTGCGCCAGCCCTTCATGCAATTCCAGGCCAATGACTTTGCGGAAGGGCAATTCCGCGGCAAGCAGCAGCGCGCGGCCCTTGCCCGCTCCCACATCCACGAAGGTATACGCCTCCACGCGCGCCGCCAAAGCCGGCAACGTCTCGCGCCAGCGCCGGCAGGCTTCGCGAAATACCGACGGAGCGACGGCCGAGTAGCCGTTATTCGCCGCGTCGCCAGTCTTGCCGCCGCGAAGTTCGTCCGGGCTCAGGTAGCCTGCCGTGTCCGTCCCATACTTCAAATCAAATGGGTGCGCGGCTTGCCGGTTTGGAGCGATGTTCGATGCTCGAGCCAAGGCGGCTCCCTACAAGTGGACTTTATTCCGGCCTCTAGAGTAGCAAGAGAGCAGCAAGAGGGTAGCAAGGAAGAGAATCCATCAAGAGTGTGCAGAGGCTCGCTCACAAATGCTTGCAGAGGGTGCATGCTCCACGCTTCAGGCTAAAGCCCGGTTCTTGATGCGGTTTTGAAGTCGCGGCTGAAGCCGCGACACGCAAAGCACGCCGGCATCAATACTGCCCTCATACCATCTAATTAAATAGGATCGCAAGGAGGTGTCCATTCATGGACAAAATGGAAGTGGGCCAAATTGATGAATATCGGGCCGCGGTGCTGCTGGGCCTCTCGCTGCCGGATTTGCGCTGGTTTTCGCGACTATTGGGGCTGGGTCACAGCCGGAAAATAGGAGATATGATGCGGATTGTCTTCACTTACGAAGAATTGAAGCGATTATCGTCCGTCGCTGCCGCATCGGCAAAATAGCGTGTTTGCTCCGCCCCTGGCTCGGTTCTCCCGATCATCCGGGCGGAGGTTCTTCCCTGCTGTTTTTTTCCACACTTTACAGTACAACCTGCCCCCGCACATTGCATCCCCTGGGCCGCGGCATGAAGTGATGCAAGTGGGGACAACTCCCGAAAAAATATTATGACGACCTGACGGTATGAAACATCTGATCTTACATGTCGTATCATGCTAGGGAAGCATTACTAGGGTTGCGAGCACACCCCAATAGGAAGCGATAGGAGATCGATGTCCCGTCCGGGAAAGCTGTTTGTCCTGCTATTTGCGCCAGCCATGGCATTGGCCGGTTGCGCGCAGAAGGCTGCGCCACCGATGCAGCGTCCGCCATCGCCCGTCGTTGTAGCCACTGCGATCGCGCGGAACGTCCCCTTATACCTCGACGAGGTTGGACATTGCGTTGCGCGTGAATCCGTGTCCGTGCAGCCCCAGGTGTCCGGCCGGATCACGCAGATTCACTTCATCGACGGCGCGAATTTGAAGAAGGGCGATCTGCTGTTTACAATCGATCCGCGGCCCTTCCAGGCGCAACTCGACGCCGCCGAAGCCAATCTGGCCCAGGCCAGGGCGGCAATGGATTTCGCCAAGATTCAATTTGCGCGCGTGCAGGGCCTGGTCGAGTCCAAGGCCATCGCCCAGCAGGATTATGACACGCGGAAAAATGCCGTGGATGTCAGCGAGGCGCAGGTCAAGCAGGGCGAAGCCGCGGTGGAAACCGCGCGCCTGAACTTGCAATACACCTCGATCCGTTCGCCGATCAACGGCCGCGCGGGGCATCGCCTGGTGGACGTCGGAAATATCGTAACGGCGAATACCAGCACGCTGCTGAGCATCGAGCGGCTCGATCCGATCTATGCGGATTTCACCGCCACCGAAAATGATTTCTCCACCGTGCAGCGCAATGCGGCCAGGGGAAGGCTCAAGGTGGAAGTTCGCCTGCCCGATGAGCCGGACAAACCCATCATCGGACAACTCACGTTTCTGGATAACACCGTGCAGGCCGACAGCGGAACCGTGATGCTTCGCGCCACCGTTCCCAACGCCGCGCGCCGCCTGTGGCCCGGCCAGTTTGTGAACGTCCGGCTCATCCTGGCGAATTTGCCGAAGGCAGTGCTGGTTCCCGCAGCGGCGCCGCAGGATTCGGCGAAAGGCCCGTTTATCTATGTCGTTAAACAGGATTCCACCGCGGAGATCCGGCCAGTGAAGCTCGGGCAGCGTCAGGGTGACATGGTCGTCGTGGAACAGGGTCTGCAACCCGGCGAGCGCGTGGTCATCGCCGGGCAGCTTGGCGTGATGCCGGGCGGCAAGGTTCGCGTGGACAAAGGCTCGCCGGCATCTCCGGCGGCGGGACAGCAATGAATCTTTCAGAACCATTTATTCGGCGGCCGGTAATGACCGCGGTCTTGACCCTCTCCGTGATGGTTTTCGGAGTGCTCAGCTATTTGAGCCTTCCGGTCAACGATCTGCCCGTCGTGGACTACCCCGTTATTTCCGTGCAGGCGAATTATCCTGGCGCAAGCCCGGACACGGTCGCCAGCAATATCGCCACGCCGCTCGAGCGGCAATTCATGCAGATTAACGGGCTGGAAGTGGTGACCTCGAGGAGCACGCAGGGGCACGTGAGCTTCACGCTGCAGTTCGCTCTGGACAAGAGCATCGACGCGGCCGCCACGGACGTGCAAACGGCCATATCGCAGGCCAGCGGCAGCCTCCCCGTGGACTTGCCGTCGCCGCCCACCTATTCGAAAACCAATCCCAACGACCAGCCGATTATGTACATCGCGCTCACCACCGATTCGGTCACGCCGGGCAAGCTCTACGATTACGCGAGCACGCAGGTCGGGCAGCGCATCAGCATTTTGCCGGGCGTTAGCAGCGTGAACGTGTTCGGCACGAAGTCGGCTATACGCATCAAGGTCGATCCTTCGGCGATGTGGGCGCGCGGTATTTCGGTCGATGATCTGGTCGCCGCCGTGAAAAACGGAACCAGCTACACCGGAGCGGGCCAGTTTGACAGCCCGTCGGGCACGGAATTGCTCCGCCCCAACGGCCAGTTGGACACCGCGCAGGCCTACGGAAATCTGATCGTCAAAAGCACCAACGGCGCGCCCGTGTATCTCCACGACATCGCGAAGGTGGAAAACAGCGTTCAGGACGAGCGGATCAGGATGAAATTCTGGGTGCGTGGGTATCCCGAGCCGGCGTCCACCGTGGTCGTCGCGGTCAACCGCCAGGCCGGCTCCAACGCGGTGCAGGTCGCCAAAAGCGTTCGGGACCTGCTGCCGGTAATCCGCGCCGAACTGCCCGCGTCGATCCGCGTCACGATCATCCACGATCAATCCTTGACCATCGTCAATTCCATCGATGACGTGCAGGCGACTCTGCTCATCGCATTTGTCTTGGTCGTTGCCGTGATTTTCCTGTTCCTGGGCAGGGCCACCGACACGCTGATCCCCGCGGTGGCGCTTCCGCTGTCGCTGCTGATGACGCTCATGGTGATGCGGCTGCTGGGATACAGCCTGGACAATCTTTCGCTCATGGCGCTGACGCTGGCCATCGGATTCCTGGTGGACGATGCCATCGTGTTTCTGGAAAACACGGTGCGCCTGATGGAAAAGGGGTTGCAGCCGCTGCAAGCCACGCTGGAGAGCGCGCGGGAAATC
>Ga0307373_10014422_pt1 | contig 10877 bp, 8 predicted proteins | sample OX2MG_FD_202534 | JGI IMG/M metagenome (GOLD analysis project Ga0307373, IMG submission 202534) | Soil microbial communities from Risofladan, Vaasa, Finland - OX-2 | ecosystem: Environmental > Terrestrial > Soil > Coastal area > Acid sulfate soil | place: Finland: Risofladan, Vaasa | collected... | reverse complement strand
GGTTCGTTCTCCAATTCCGCCCGATCCGATCCGGGGCGGCGGCCCGCCAGCGTCGCCGAGGGGAGCGTAGCGGGTCGCCCCCGGGGTCGCCCGCCAGCGCGCCGATGCGGGCGCTCTGCGGACGCCGTCACGGCGCTGAGCGCCGCGCCGGCGAGGGCGTCGGTCAGCGAGTGGCGACGACGGTGACGGCGAAGAGCCGGTCCGGGGCGAGGCAGGGCGGGTGCGCGGTGGCGCACGCGGGGGACTGGAGCGCGCTGACGGTGGACCGTCCGGGCCGCTCCACCAGGAAGTCGCTTCGCACCCACCCGATCGGGATCGCGATCATGAGCGGATCGGGGACCGCCCGCAGCACCCGCGGGTCGGAGCTCTTCGCGCCGTGCCAGGGCCACGCCCTGGAGCCCTGCAGCAGCAGCCGGATCCGCGCCCCGACCGGGAGCCGGTACGATCGGCCGGCGTCGGCGATGGACACGCTGACGAGACAGCGCGTCGCGGGGGACCGCCGACAGGCCGCCGGAAGTGGCGTGGGCCGCGGCGTCGGTGAGGGGCTGACGGTGGCCGGTGGGACCGCGACCACGGTTCCGGTGGCCGTCCCCCAGCCGGACGTCGCGTCCGGAGACGGCGACGGGGGGGAGGCGATGGGCGCCGCCGGCACCACCGAGGACGTCGCAGCGGCCGGACGGGAGAACGCCGAGGCCGCATCCCCCCGGGCGGTCCCGCACCCGGCCAGCAGGAGGCCGCCGCCGAGCAGACCGAGCCCCAACCCGGCTCGGCCGAGATGTCGTCCCGGGGCGGACGTGGTTGTCAGGACCATGTCCCCATGATGCGGCCCGGCTCGGTGAGGTTCCCGCGTGCGTCGTGCCTGTCAGCTGATGAGCACACACGGCGTGTGCATTCATGTGCAATCATATGCGCCGTGTGCGCGATGCGACTGGTGGTGGACAGCTCGACCCTGATCTCGCTGGCCCGCGCAGGACTGCTCGACCTGCTTCGGCGCCTGCCCCTCGAGTCGGTCGTCATCGACACCGTCCGAGCGGAGACCGTCGCCGGGGGACTGGCGGCCGGCTACGCGGACGCCGCGGCCATCGAGGCGGCGCTGGCCGGGCTGCCGGTCCAGGAGACATCGCCCACGCCCGGCTCCGCCGACGCGGCCGTCCTGATCGCGGCCCAGGGCGCCGGTGGCCTGGTGGCCAACGACCTCGCCCTGGGCCGGCGGGCCCGGAACCTTGGCCTTGCCTGGCTCCGCACCGCGGACCTCGTCGTCCTGGTCGTGCGGTCGTCGGTGCTCAGCCGGCGCGAGGGCCTGCAGGCCCTCGACGCCCTGGAGGCGGCCGGGCACCTCACGCCGGGGCTGGCCGCCGCCTACCGTGAGGAGGTGGGATGAGGCGCACCGTCCGGATCAACGCCACCCTGGACGCGGACCTGCTCGATCGCATCGACGCCTTCGCCCGCTCGCGCCACGAGGACCGCTCGACGGCCCTGCGCCAGCTCGCCGAGATGGCCCTTCGGCAGCTGACGCAGCGAGAAGCCCTCGCCGCCTTCGGGCAGGGACGCCTGACCCTCCGCGAGCTGGGGCGAACCCTGCGGCTCACGACCTGGGAGACCCACGACCTGCTGGCCGCCGAGGGTGTCGCCGTGGCCCAGGGAGCGCGTGCAGAGACCGCCGCGGCGCTGGCGGCGGTGCTGGCGGCAGCTTCCGGCGCTGACGGAGCCCTCGCCTCCTGACCGCCGCGGCGTGCCCCGCCGCCCGGCAGGGAGGCTCTGGCGCGGCACCGAAGCCGGGCCGAGCAGGCGGAGCGGAGCGGATCCGGTTCGACGCGGCGAGGCGAGGCCCGCCGGGAGGCCTGCCCGCGGTGCGCGGACGGAGAGCCGGTGACGGCGCCCGCGGCAGCGCCCGGTGCAACCACGACCGCGGCCGGTGGGCCGCGGCTCTCGGGACGGTCGATCCGCCTCCGCGGCCCTGGACCTCCGGCTGCTCGGTGACGGTGCGGCGTCGGATCCGACCGCCATGCACGGTCGTGGTCGCCGCGCGCGTTCAGCTCGGCAGCGATGGACGTCGGGCACGTGCACGCGCGGCCGCACCGGTCACGTCGGTGTGCTCGATCGCGATCGCCGAGGTCCTCCGGCGGCGACGATGGGCCATCTCAGTTCGGAGCCTGTCCCGCGGGGTGATGGTATGCTCTCCCCAACCATGGATCGAATCGAGCCCGCTTCAGGGGGCACAGAGGGTCGAGTGCGGCTGGGCGACTGGCCGCTGTCGACTCGCCGCGCGCCCGGGCCGTGACGACAGAGAGGGGGAGCAGGCGGGGCGGTTCGAGCTCAGCAGAGATCGCGCGGGTGCCGCCCGCCCGCGCGGCGTCATCGTGCGTTCGCGGTCGCGTGCCGGACGCGACGCCAGCGCATCGCAGTGTCAACGGAGGCTAGCATGTCAGTTATCGGCGCATCGAAGTCAAACCGAGCGGGAATGCGGAGGCGGTTGCTCGGCGCCGCGGTTGCCGCCGCCATGCTGGCTGGCGGAGCCGCCGCTCTCGGATCGGGGGTGATCGCCCAGGCCGCGTCGGGGCGCGCACCGCGAGCCGGCTCCCCTCTGGCTCGATACCTCAGCGTGAACATGGCGCACCACACGGCGACGCTGACCATCCTGGCCGGCCTCAAGTCGGCCAACTACGGCTTCGACTTCAACGGGTACGCCAAGGGAAGGATGACCATCAGCGTGCCCGCCCATTGGCGGGTGGTCGTGCACTGCGAGGACAAGGGCAACATCCCGCACTCGTGCGTGATCACGTCGGGCCTGCACCGGACCGCGCCGGTGTTCCGTGGCGCGACCACGCCGAACTCCAAGAAGGGCATCCCGGCGGGGCACACCGCCACCTTCGCCTTCACCACCGGCAAGCCTGGCCACTACATCCTCGCGTGCGTGGTCCCCGGCCACGAGCCCACCGGCATGTGGGACCACTTCAACGTCACGGCTGGGGGACGACCCTCGATCTCCGCGCACTGACCGTGCGGAGCGGGCTCCGGGGCTCCTGGTCCCGTGAGCCCGTCCGCCGGACGGCCGTGGCGGCGGCCCTGGTGGCCGCAGCCACGGGCGGGGCCGGGGGCTTCACCGGGGCCCCGGCCAGGAGCGCCCGGCCGCCATCGCGTGCGACCGCACGCCTGGCCACGTCGTCCCGGCCGGCGCCGGCGGCGACCGCCGCGGCGACCGCGGCGTGGTGCTGGGACGCCGGGTCCCGGCTCCTCCTCGCCGTCGCGGTCGTGTCGTCTGCGGACGTCTGGGCCGTCGGCGGGCAGCGGGCGGCGGGGATGGATGCCCCGGAGCGCCCGCTGGTGGAGCGGTGGAACGGGCGGCGATGGGCCATCGTCCAGAGCCCCCGCCCGACGGGAGCGACCGGGATCCTCTACGGGGTGGCCGCGCTGGGTCCCGACGACGGGTGGGCCGTCGGCGTCGCCGGGGTCGGGCGCGGCTCGCGACCGCTCGTCGAGCACTGGGACGGGGCACGCTGGCGGATCGTCGACGGCGGCGGCTCGCGGCCGCCCTCGGCGGGCTCGGGGGCCGCCCTGCTCGCGGTCGCCGGGGAGGCGGGCCCCGGCGTCTGGGCGGTCGGGTCGATCGCGGGGGCGGGGGGGCCGCTCCAGCCCTTGGTCGAGCGCTGGGCCAGGTCCTCCGGGACGGCGGTCTCGGCACCGCCCGGCGCCGCGCCGCTCCGACCCACCGCCTCCCTGGTCAGCGTCGCCGTGCGCGCCCCGTCCGAGGTCCTGGCCGGAGGCGCCGCCGGCGACGGCGACGCCCAGCGGGCGCTGCTCGAGCGGTGGGACGGACGGTCGCTGCGCGCGGTCCGGTCAGTCGCGCTGGAGGCTCGGATGCGGTCCGTCACCGCGGTGGCCCTGACCGCGAACGGCGGTGCGTTCGCGGTCGGGACCGCCCGCGCCTTCCACGGCGGCTCCCAGGGCCTGGAGGTGGCGCGCCGGTCCCGGGGGGCCTGGCTCGTCACCCCGGCTCCGAGCCCTGGACGCCTCTACAGCGAACTCGCCGCCGTCGGGGCGGCCTCGCCGACCGACGCGTGGGCCGTCGGCGCCTATGGCGACGGCCTCCCGCCGGCGCCGAGCGGGATCGCCCTGGTGGAGCACTGGGACGGCGTCAGCTGGCGCTCGGTGCCCATCCCGAGTCCCGGCGCGCGCCCCGGCTTCGACCTCGGCCTCGACGGGATCGCCGTGGCGGGCCGGTCCGACGTGTGGGCGGTGGGCGGATACACCGCCCGGCGCTGCGGGCCGACCCGGCCGCTGGTGGAGCATTGGAACGGAGACCGGTGGGCGGCGGTGCCCGCTCCGTGATCAGGCTGGGCCCGCAGCCGCAGGTCCTGCCGGCCGTCGCAGGAGCCGCCCGAACCAGCTCACCAGGACCAGCGCCAGGGCTCCCAGCGCCAGCCACCACCACAGCCCGAGCCACCCGCCGCGGGTGAGCACGCCGGGGTCGCCGGCGGCCAGCACCCGACCGCCGGTCCGGGCCACCAGCTGGTACACGGGCGTGTCGCGGGCCGGACGGGGCAGGTACTCGTCGCGGTATGGGATCGCGATCACGCCGGTCGCGCGGGGGCCGTGAGCTGCCGCCGCCGCGAGCCGGAACCGGTAGACGCCGGGGGGCACCCTGGGCAGCGCCGCCCGGAACAGCGACGGCTGGACCTCCGCCAGCCGGATCGGGTGGATGACGCCGCCCGCGGAGGTGAGCGCGCCGGTGACCGCGGTGACCGCTCGGGCCGCCGCGCCCTCACCGGAGAGGTCGACCTGGAGGGTCGGCGGGGACCCCGGGATGGCCGACAGGGCGAGGGGAGCCGGGCTGGGAGCGCGGTCGGCCCAGCGCACGACATCGTTCCACATCGAGGTCTCGTTTGACCAGGCCCCCGCCCACGGTGGGCCGAGGCCCGGCGTCCAGGCCACGACCCGGCCCAGCCCGACCTGCCACTGGGCCAGTGCCGGATCGTGGCCGCCGCCCGGCCCCTGCGCCACCAGGTCGGCCTCCGCGCCGCCCTGGAGGGTGGTCACGACGTTCCCGCGCAGCCCCGGGATCGGGCGGCCGGCGAGCGAGCGCACCACCGGGCTGTCGCTGGCCGGACGCACGGTCACGGCGCCGTCGACCCTGACCGGCTTGACGTCGAGCCGTGTCTCCTTGGCGAAGATCCGCGGCAGCTGCCGCGCGTCGGCGGTCGCGTAGGCATGGCCGCCGGTGGCGGCGGCGATCCGGGCCAGGAGCGTGCGGTCGGCACCCTTCCCGAGGGCGACGGTGGTGACGGCGATGTGGTGGCGGCGCAGGCTCTGCAGCAGCGGCCCCAGGTTCCCGGGCTCGCTGATGCCGTCGGTCATCAGGATCAGGCGCCTTCGGGGAGCCCGGCTCTGCTCCAGCTGCTGGGCGCCCGCCCGCAGCCCGGCGACGATGTCGGTGCCTCCGCCCGCCTGCAGACCGGTCACCGCCCCGATCGCCCGCCGCTCCACCGCGCCGCGGGTGACCCGCTCCAGCGGGACCAGGACATGGGCGCGGACGTCGAAGTCGACCACCCCCAGCTGGTCCTGGTGGGCGGCCACGAACTCCGCGGTCTGGCTCCCGGCGACGCGCACCATGGCGATCTTGGGGACCCCGCCGGCGAGGTCGACCATGGAGCCGGAGTGGTCGAGCACCAGCTCGATCGCCACGTTGCGTCGCTGCCGGTTGCCGGGGACCAGGCTCGAGACCGGTAGCACCGACTCCAAGGCCGAGTGGGCGTAGCCTCCCAGGGAGAAGCTGTGGGGGCCGCCGAGGACCACCAGCCCCAGCCCACCCGCGCGCACCGCGGCGGCGAGGGCGGCCACCTGCGAAGGGGCGAGGGCGGCCGCCGGCACGTCGTCGAGGAGGACCGTATCGATGCCGGCGAAGCCGGCCGCCCGGCTGGGCAGTCCCGCCGCGGCGGTGCGGCCGACCCGCAGCCCGAGCCGGGTGAGCATCCGGGCGAGGGTCGCCGGCGGGGGCCGGCTCGCCCCCACCGCCAGCACCCGCGGCGGGGCCAGCACCCGGGTGGCCGCGCTGAGGCCGTCGTTCTGGGGCACGCGGTCGGCCGGCAGGGCGACCTTCACCGAGAAGGAGGCCCAGCCGGGCAGCCCGGCCGTGTAGTCGAGGAGCAGCGGGGTGTCGCCCACGCCAAGGCGTATCGTCTGCGACTCGACCGACCCCCCGTCGCGCTGCACCGACAGGGTGGCTGCCCCGCTCACCGTGCTCCGGACGGTGACCAGGACTGGGATGAGGTCTCCGCTGCGGACCACGTTCGGGGCCAGCACCTGGGTGATGGCGGCGTCGCGGAGATGCCGATCGGTGAGCGGGGCGAAGTCCACCGAGACGTGCCGCGCGCGCGCCAGCGCGGCCGCGGTCGAGACGTCGCCGGCGGTGTCCACTCCGTCGCCGAGCACCACCACCCGCCCCCCCTGGGGCGCCAGCGCCACCGCCGTGCGCACCCCGCGGGCGAGGTCGGTCGACCCCTTCGCGGTGCCGCCCGGAGGGTGCGCGGCGAGCGCTGACCGCGAGGGGGGAAGCACCTCGGCGCTGGCGGCGAACTGGACGATGCGGCACGGGTGCGGGCAGGCGGACCGCACCTGCCGCACCCAGCCCAGCTCGGCCGAGCGCATCGCCCCATCGACCGATGCCGACCGGTCGAGCGCCAGCACCACGGCCGGCCGGCTCCCGATGCCCAGCTGAGGCTGCGCCAGGGCGAGGCCCACCAGCACCGCCGCCAGCCCCTGGGCGGCGGACCACCGCCCCCAGCGGGCCGGGTGCTGCCGCTGACCGCGCCGGCCGACCAGCGCGGCGAGGACCGCCAGCGGCGCGAGGAGCAGCAGCAGGAGTGGGTCGGCCAGGCGCACGCTCACCCCCGCGGGCCCCAGCGCGCGTCCACCGAGCTGCCCGCAGCCCACGGCCCCACTCGCCCGGTGATCGTTGCTGGACGGGCGGGGGGCGGCTCCCCGGCGCCGGGCGACGCCGGTCCGGCCGGGGGTCGCGCGTTCAGCGGCGTTCTGAAGCGATCACCAGGGCGTGGCCAGCAGCCGTCGCCGCCCGTGGAAGTAGCGGACCACCAGCGATCGATCGGTGAGCGCCACTCCCCCCGACGTCGGCGGAACGAAGGGCTGGCCCGTTCCCGGCGCCCCAGCTGCGGAGCCACCCGGTCGGCCCGACCGTGGCGCCCCCACGCCGCCGCCGCGGCTGTGCGGGCCGCCCGCGTGCGCGGCGGCGCCGCCCGCGCGGGTCGGTGCGTATCCGGCCTGGATCGGGAGCCCCCGCCCGTGCGCGACGGATCCCGACGGGCTGGAGTGGGCGCCGGCGGAGCGGGCCCGCGCTGCGCCGGCGGACTCTCCCCCTGGGGTGCCGCCCTTCCGGCGGGGACTTTGCGGCGATCCCGCGCGCCTGGCCGTGGCCGGCGTCCCGCCGCGGTGTCCGCCCCGCCGCCCGGGCGAGCCGGTCCGCGAAGCGGTCCGACCCGGCACGCGAGGAGAGGCAGCGGCGGTCGGGCTCCGATCGCCGGCACCGGTCCCGCCGATGGTGCCGGGACCGGCCTTCCTCCCCCCCGGGTTGGCACCGGTGCGGTTCGATCCGGTGCGGGCGCCGCCGGCACCCCGGCGGCTGGCAGCCGGGTGCCGGTCCGGGGCGGCGGCGGTCGACGGCCCTCCGGCGAGCGGGCGGGTGTGCGGATCGGGGATGGCGGAGGGCTTGTGCCCGAGTCCTGGTGTGCTCGCGGCACCATGGCGAGCATGGGTCTGCCCGGGGCCGGGTCGTCGGGAGGCGGGGCTGGGTACGGCGGGGGTGACTCCTCGCAGCGGGTGGCGAGGCTGGGAGGTGCCCCCCAACGCCGACCTCAGAAGCAGGGGAAGGCCGCCGTTCCGGGGGGCCGCCAGCAGCAGCGCGAGGCAGGCCGCGGCGACCACGACGAGGGTCCACTCGGCCGGAGCCCGCCGACCGATCGGGCGCGCCCCCTGCAGGGTGCGGGCCACGGTGGCGGTCGCGTCCTCCACGACGCGGGCAGACATCCCGGCCGGGCGCCGGACGCGCGCACCGACCTCGACGGCGGTGGCCACCAGCGCCGCGAGCGAGAGCTCACGGTCGAGGAGGCGGGCGACCGCAGCCGCCCGGGGCCGCGCCCGCCAGCCCCACCCGATGCCGGCGAGCATCACCAGGGCCGGCCCCACCAACCACAGCGCCCGCTCGGTCGCTCCGCTCGCGAGAGCCAGCAGCTCCAAGCCCACCGCGAGCCCCAGCGCGAGGAGCAGGTACCGGCGCGCCACGGCCACCAGGCGAACTCGCTGCAGGCGGTCCGACCAACGCCGCAACCCATCGTCCAGGCCGCCGGCGTGGACGGAGGGCGCGCACCCGGCTGGGACCACCCGCAGGACGTCGGGAGCATCGGCCCGCAGCCACCGTGCCACAGCGGCGACGCTCATCGTGTCAGACCCTTGGTGCTCCCAGCAGTGTTCGGCATGGTATCATCCGGTCCGCCTCGGCGACCGTGGCCGAGTTCGGCCACGGATCCGGCGGTGCTGGCGCGGCCGTTCGAGACCAGGCGGGGGGTGGGCACTGGTGCGCGACGACCTGAGCGGTGGAGGCGGGCGCGACGGCCGCCACCGGACGTCCGGGCGGGAGCGGATGGCCCAGCGGCGTCGGCATGCGGCGCCTGCCCCGAGCGAAGGTGCGGACGGCCTGCAATCCTGCCGGCCCCGGGATGGTGCGGCGGTGAGTGCCAAGCTCCGCACGGGCGGCGCAGGCGGGCCGCAGAGCGCGTCGCTGAGCCCACCCGCCGGGTCGTGAACGCGAATGATCCGATGCCGGGGGCTGTGACGGGACGGGCGCCGCGTCGCCGCGGCGGGGCCCTCACGGTGCTGGTCTTTCTGGCTGGACTGGTGCTGGCGGCATGCAGCGCGGGGGGAACCGGCCACACCCTCGCCTACCGAGCCCCGAGCTACCGGGATTGGCCCTATTTCAGCCGTGATCGCAACGCCACCCGGTATGCGCCCCAGACCCAGATCAACGCCGCCGACGTCCACCGACTCGGGGTCGCCTGGAGCGCCGGGCTCGGCCCCGGCCAGTACCTCGTCGAGTCCTACCCCGTCGTGGTCGGGCGAACCATGTATGTCACCACCTCGACCGACGAGATCCTGGCCTTCGACGCCGCCACTGGCCGGCTGAAGTGGCAGTACGCGCCCCAGGTCGACTTCTCGCTGTCCACCGGGGTCGGTGGCTACGGGGTGACGGTCAACCGAGGGGTCGCGATCAGCCACGGCAAGGTGTACGAGGTGACCTTCGACGGGCGCCTGCTGGCCGTTAGCCAGGCCACCGGCGAGGAGCTGTGGGCGTCCAGCGTCGTGTCGCCGGCGACCGGCGCCTACGAGACCATGGCCCCGACCGTCTACGACGGCCTGGTGTTCGTCGGCGACTCCGGCTCGGAGGACGGCGTCCGGGGCTTCGTCGCCGCCTACAGCGCCACCACCGGACGCCTGGTCTGGCGCTTCTACACCGTCCCCAAGGCCGGCACCAGCTGGGTCCCGCCCGGGGGCGGCGGCGGCGACATCTACATGCCGCCGACGGTGGACAGCAAGCAGGGCCTGATCTACGTCGGGACCGGCAACCCGGCGCCGGTGATCGTGGGCGCCTCCCGGCCCGGCAACGACCCCAACACCGATTCGGTGCTGGCCCTGCGCGCGCGCACCGGCAAGCTGGTCTGGCACCACCAGGAGGTCGCCCACGATCTCTGGGACTACGATGCCGAGTCGCCCGCGATGATCGTCGACACCCGCGTCCACGGACGGTCGGTGCGGGCCGTGGTGGAGGCGGGCAAGAGTGGCTATCTCTTCATCATCAACGCCAGGACGGGCAGGGACCTCTTCCCACGACTCGCCTTCGTCAAGGAGAACCACCGCCCGCCCACCACCAAGGGGACGCTGGAGTGTCCGGGGGCGGTCGGGGGGTCGCAGTACTCCCCCCTCGCGTTCGACCCCAAGACCGAGTCGGCCTATGTGTCCGGCATCAATCTGTGCCAGATCCTCACCGTCAACCCCAAGCAGACGGGTGGGGAGAAGGCCTTCGGGGGAGACCGCACGACGCCCTCGAAGGAGCGGCCCACCGGCACCTTCTCCGCCGTCAACCTCACCACCGGCCGGTTTCTCTGGAAGCGCACCATGCCGACGCCGATGATCGGTGGGGCCACCACCACTGCCAGCAACCTGGTCATGACCGGGGATCAGCACGGCACCTTCTACATCATGAACGCGCGCACCGGCAAGACGCTCTGGACGGCCAACCTCAAGCTGGCCTTCGGTTCGGCTCCGATCGTGTACTCGGTGGGCGGTCGGGAGTACATCGCGGTCGCCGTCGGCGGAGCCGCGACCTCCGCCGCCAGCCACCTGGGCCCGATCGGCGCGCGTGTGTTCGTCTTCCGGCTGGGCGGGGCGCCGGTCAGCCGGGCGGTGAACGGCGGCTAGCCTCCCCCGTTCCAGGTGGAGGCATCCCACCGGCAGCGGACACGCGCTGGGAGGGCACCGGGTGACGCTCTGCCAGGAGGCCTGCAGCGGCCGCCCCCCACGGGAGGTGGCGGATGCGGTGTGGCGGACCTGGTCCCGCGCATGCGATCCGGTTTCGGCGCGACTCACGCACGGGTGCTCGAGGATGGCGCGGACCGCGGCATCGACTGGGAATGGAACGCGGTGGACGGCGCGCGGCCCAACCCCTTTCGCCCTTCCCGCGTCCAGGCCCAAGCCCCCCGGCCGCGGGAAGGAGGCACGGGGCCGAACCAGCCCAGCGTAGCCGAGGGGTCCTGCGCGCTAGAGCCGCGGTCGGTGCCGGCCGCGATGACGTGCAACTCCGGCGCGATCCGCTC
>Ga0307373_10014420_pt1 | contig 10877 bp, 11 predicted proteins | sample OX2MG_FD_202534 | JGI IMG/M metagenome (GOLD analysis project Ga0307373, IMG submission 202534) | Soil microbial communities from Risofladan, Vaasa, Finland - OX-2 | ecosystem: Environmental > Terrestrial > Soil > Coastal area > Acid sulfate soil | place: Finland: Risofladan, Vaasa | collected... | reverse complement strand
CTTTTGGGGCGTCAATTTTCAGCAATCGGGCAAGGAATTCACGCCCGAGAGCGAGGCCCGCGCCAAAGCCCGCATCGCCGCGCTGGCCGATTACGTCGAGAGCATCCAGCGCCATTAGGGCGTGTCCGCGCGCGCCAGGTTGTCATTCTTAACGAAGTCCGCGAAGTGAAGAATCCCGGGATTTTTCGCTGCGCTCAAAATGACACAGTGGGCTGTGCGCAGACGCTCCCCGTCGCACAGTTACGACGCGCGCTTTAGATCCTGAATAATTTCCTTGAGCACGCCGCGATCGCGATCGTCGCGCAGCGGAATCTCGAACGACAGGCGGCTGATTCCGGCAAAGCGTTTTTTCATCACGCTCGCGATATCCGCGTAAGTGCCGACCGCCGCGAACGCATGCACCATCTCGTCGGTGACCACGCGCGCCATCTCGTCCCATTTCTGCTGGACCGACAGGCGATGCAACTCGTCGGCCTGGCGCGCCCATCCGTCGAGCTCGAAACTCGAGCGGTAAGATCGCGTCGAGCCGTAGAATGCGATCGTCGATTTCATCCTCTCGACCGCGCGCGCAAGCGAATCGGCGTCGGGCGCGACGCACAGGAAACCGCCGCCGCCAATCTCGAAGTTCTTCCATTGGGCCGGTTGGCGGCCCGATTTGCCAAACCCTTTCCTGAGATTCGGAAAGGCGATTTCGTCGAGGTAGCGGCGCGTGACGATTCCATGCAGGCGCACGCCGTCGCAGACCTCGCCGGCGACTTGCAGCATCCGCTCCTGCACGGCCGCGATCAGCACCGGAATATGCGGCTGAGCGAGCGCCGGCGGCGCAAAATTCGGAGTCATCAGCGACAGATTGTAGTGCTCGCTCTGGAAGCTGAGCGGCTCACCGGACTGCCACGAATGCCAGCACGCGCGCATCGCGCCAACGTAGTCCTTCATGCGCTGGGCGGGCTTCGACCACGGCATCCCGAAGCGCCGCGTGATATGCCCCTTGACCTGCGAGCCGAGCCCCAGCACCAGGCGTCCGCCGCTCATCGCCTGCAGGTCCCATGCGATATAGGCGGTCGCCACGGGACTCTTGGTAAAGGCGAGCGCGATGCCCGTGCCGAGCTCGATGGGCGAGGGCTCCTGGGCCGCGACGGCGAGTGCCAGAAACGGATCGTGCTGGGTCTCGACGGCGACCGCGGTGTCGTAGCCGAGCGCGGAGGCCTCGCGCACCTGGTCGCGCAGCCCGTCCCATCGCGGCTGCGGGCGCTTACCGCCCTTGTCCATCTCGGGCGTATAGGGCACGCCCCAATTCAGCACCTTCTCAACCTTGATCGTGGCCATGCGGCGGTTATCCCGTGCGACGTGCGGCGCTGTCAACCGATTGCGCGAGCGGCGCGCCGGCGGTATTCATTATCCCATCATGCGCTGGCCGAAGCCTGCCACAATTATGGTGATCAGCGCGCTGGTCGTCGGCGCGACGATTGTCGGGCGCCCGATCATTGGGCCGGGCTGCACCGAACTCGGCACCATCGCCGATACCGTTTACATTTCTGGTGCCGAACTGCCCCGCGGCACGGCGAAATTTTATTGCGCTCGAGACCGGGCCGGCGCGCTGGTCCGCTTCGTCCTGGCGCGCACTACGGACGGCCAGGTTCATTCGGTGTTCGACGCCTGCGGCCAATGCTACCGGTTTCACAAGGGCTACATGGTGGCCGGCGATTATCTCATCTGCCGGCTGTGCGGCAATCGCTACCACCTCGATGAAATACAAAAGGGCTTGGCGTCGTGCGTGCCGGCCCCGATGCATACGCAGGTCAACGGCGGCACGATCGAAGTAAAGGTCGCCGAGATCGAAAAGGGCCGACCACTGTTTTGAGCGGACCAGCCAAGCTACGCGAATGCCGCCGCGCGATTGCGCGTCTGTTGGTCGTCGCGATCGTCCTCGGCGGCCTGCCGTTTGCGTCCAGTGGCGTGCTTGTCCGGCACGCGCCCACCCCGGCCTTCACCCTCGACATATGCCATCCGATTTCGCCCGGCGCAGTCGGACTGGCCGCGTGCGATCTTTCACCGCTGGCGGTGTTTGCTTTCACCTACCGCGCAATCGATCTTGGCGCGGCCCCGGTCTATGCCGACTACCGCGCCGTGCGCGCGCTGCAAGCACCCGATCCGCCGCCACCGCGACCACTCACCTGACCCGCGTCTCATAGCTCTTGTCCGCCAGCCGCCGGAATTCACCGGCGCCCGGGCCGTGCATCCCGCAAGGAGCATCGCCCAGGCCAGAGTTGCAATCGCGTAATCCAATCACGGAGCGATCGCCGTAGAGACTAATGCTTATGCGCGGGCTTCCATTAACAATCAGACACGCGGCGGCGATCGTCGCGATAGTCGCCGCGATCGCCGCCGCGGCACCGCGCGCGTTCGCCCACGGCGTGGTCGGCGACTACATCTTCCTCGAACCGATCATCACGCAGGATCCGACTCCAGCCAACGAATTCGACATCCTCCAGCCCGCATGGGTCCGCAGCAGCGACGCCAATACCTATTCGATCGGCTTTTCGATCGAAAAGGTCATCTACATTGATCAGAATGACATGCCGCGCGTCAGCGTGGGCGGCGGCAGCAGTTGGAGCCACGTCTCGCCCTTCGCGAGCCCGAGCCTGTCGGGCTTCGACGATTTCACGACCTTTGCGAAGTACGCGGTCTATTACTCGCTCGACCACGAATTCCTGGTCTCGATGGCTTTGCAGTTGCAATTGCCGACCGGCAACACCCCGGTCGAGCAGCAGAGCCACACCAGCCTCGGACCGGTCCTGCTGTGGGAAAAAGGCATGGGCGATATTCCGAATCGGCCGGTGATCAAGTACTTGCGCCCGTTAGGTATTCAGAGCGATTTCGGCTACGTGCCGGCACTCGGCGGCCATACCAGCCATCACATGTTCGCCGACGCCGTAATCGAGTACTCGATTCCCTACCTGAGCAACAGCGTGCGCGATTTCGGACTGCCGCCGCCCTTGCGCAACATGTTCCTGTTCAACGAAATTAACTATGACCAACTCATCACCGGACCGTCCGGCCAGACCTTTCCCACGCTGCTCGCCACCCCGGGCCTGGCCTACGTCAGCTACCATTTCGAACTGGCCGTGGGCACCCAGTTCGCGCTGAACTCGGCCAGCCGCGCGGGCAACCATGCATCGGTCGTCGCCCTGCTCGATATTTTTTACGATTCGCTCTTTCCCAAGGTCGGCAACTGGTCGATCAATCGGGGATTCGGCCAATGAGAAATAGCTATCGACTGAGATTTGCCGCGGCGATCGCAATCGTGATTGCGGGGGCCGCGACGCCGTCCTCGGCGCATTCGTTCCCCGAACAGGAGACCCCGTCGGCCGGCGCGACGGTTGCGGCGCCGCCCGCGGTCACGATCAGGTACGACGCTCCGATCGAAGGGCTGTTCGATTCCTTGCAGGTGCTCGACGCCGCCGGACATGACCAGTCCGCCGGACCGCCCAAGGTCAGCGGTGACGGACTCGAATTGTCGGTGCCGGTTAAAAGCCTGGCCCCCGGCGATTACACCGTCAAATGGCGCGTGGTCTGCATCGACACGCATCACACCGAGGGCTCGTATTCGTTTACCGTGAACACTGCCAGCCAATGACCATGTCCGTCATGGACATGGCGCCCCAATGGTCTTCGGCGATCCTGGCGTGGCCAGCGATTTTAGCCCAGAGCCTGATCTTCGGCAGTGCGATGCTCTGTATTGCGCTGCGGACGCACGCCACCGATCGATCGAATCCAGGCGATGCGCTCGCGCGCAGTCTGCGCGGCTGGTGGCGTGGCCTGGCGACCGTCGTGATGGTCTTGTGTCCGTTGATGTTCGTGGGCGAGGTCGCCGATATGGCGGGCGTCACCTGGTGGGGCGCCCTGCCGCTGCTCGGTGAAGTATTGGCGCAGACCTGGGCGGGCCATACGTGGATGGTTCGCCTGCCGGCGGCGGGCGCGCTGGCGCTTGCCGCGTGGCTTCCGATGCGCGATCGCACGCGACCGATTGCACTTGGAATATGCTCCGCGGTGATCATGTTTTGCGGGAGCCTCAAGAGCCATGCGATCGATTTTGGCGCGATGTCGGTGGCGCTGCGCTTCGTCCACGCGGTCGCCGCGGCAACCTGGGTCGGCGCGCTCTTCGGTTATTGGATTGGCGCGCGCCGCACGGCGCTGGACGAACGCGAAGCCGCCGCCGCGGCGGCGACGCTTTCGCTCCTGGCGACCTGGGCGGTGGCGCTATTGATCGTGAGCGGCGGCTACGTCGCCTGGGAGGCTTTGGGCCATAATCCCGGCAATCTGCTCTACTCGTCGTACGGCCGTGTCCTGTCGATCAAGCTCGAGGCGTTCGCCGTACTGCTGGCGATAGGCGGCTACAGTCGCTTCGTGCTAATCCCCACGCTCGATCGAGCGTCGTCCCAGCGCCTGCTGATCCGCAACGTCCGCGCCGAAGTGATCCTGATCGCCGGCGTTATCGGCGTCGCCGCGCTGCTCGCCGCTACGCCGCCGGCGCGCATGGCGATGAAACTGCCGGCGGCCGACCCGCCGGGCGCCAGCGCAGCCACAATGGCAAAATAGTCTAAGTAATCGCGAGACGCTGCGCGGCGCGCGCCTAGGCCAGCAGGCAGCCGGGGGCTGGAAAGCGGCGGGCGAATTCGCGCACCTCGGCGCCGACCCGCGCGATCGCCGCCTCGTCATCGACGTGCGCGATCACCTCGTCGATCCAGGCCGCCACCTGGCGCATATCCGCCTCGCGCATTCCGCGCGAAGTCACCGCCGGCGTGCCCATGCGCAATCCGCTCGGGCTGAAGGGTTTGCGCGGATCGTAGGGCACCGTGTTGTAGTTGGAAATGATCCCGGCGCGATCGAGCGCCTGCGCGCCCTTCTTGCCGATCACTTTCTTGTTGGTCAGATCGATCAGGATGAGATGATTGTCCGTGCCGCCCGACACCAGGTTGAAGCCGCGCGCCATCAACTCGGCGCCCAGCGCCTGCGCATTGCGCACGATCTGACGGCCATACTCCTTGAACTCGGGCGTCGCCGCCTCTTTGAGCGCGACCGCGATGGCGGCCGTCGTATGGTTATGCGGACCGCCCTGCAGGCCCGGAAAGACCGCCTTGTCGATCTGCGCGGCGAGTGCGCCGCGGCACATGATCATCGCGCCGCGCGGCCCGCGGAGCGTCTTGTGCGTGGTCGTCATAACCACGTCGGCGTAAGGCACCGGATCGGGATGCACGCCGGCGACGATCAGGCCCGCGATATGCGAGATGTCGGCAAGCAGATAGGCGCCGACCTCTTTGGCGATGTCGGCGAAAATCTTGAAATCGAATTGGCGCGGATAGGCGGTCGCGCCGGTCACAATGATCTTCGGCCGCTCCTTGCGCGCGAGTTCGCGGACCGCGTCATAGTCGATGCGCTGGGTTTCGCGATCGACCACGTAATGCACCGGCCGCCAGAACGATCCGGTGATGCTCACGTTCCAGCCGTGCGTCAGATGGCCGCCGTGGGGCAACGCCAGACCCATCAGGGTGTCGCCCTGCTTAAGCAGGGCGAAATAGATCGCGAGATTCGCCGGCGATCCCGAGTAGGGCTGCACGTTGACGTGCTCGGCGCCGAACAGCGCCCTGGCGCGCTCGATCGCGAGCGTCTCGACCTCGTCGATATAGCGCTGCCCCTCGTAATAGCGTTTGTGCGCGTAGCCTTCGGAGTACTTGTTGGTGAGGACCGAACCGGTCGCTTCGAGCACCGCCTGCGAGACGTAGTTCTCCGATGGAATCAGGCGAACCGATTCGATCTGGTAGCGCTCCTCATCCTTGATGAGCCGGTAAATCTCGGGGTCGGTTCGCTTTAATTCGTCCACTCGATTCCTCCGCAATGGCGTATCCGAAAAGGCTACCGCCGCATCCGGCTTAAAGCAAAAGCGCAACCTAGAGGCTGGACGCCGGGCGTCAATGCAGATCCGGCGGCGTCACCTTTTTGATCCATCCGCGATAGTCGCCAGTGTAACCGACCGCCTGCTGACGCGCGCGGACCCGCCCGAAGATCTCGGCGATCCTGGCCGCCGGCAGCGGCGCGCGCGCGCCGATACTGGCCGCCATCCGCAGGCCCTCCATGTGCGCAATCTCGCGCATCGATTCGGTCAGCGGCTCGCGCATTCCCTCGTCCGCCAGTCCCAGATAAGCCTCGGCGATATGCGTGCCGATATGCGAGCCGCTGACCAGCGAATCCTTGATATTGCCCTTGCCGGTCAGGACGTTGCCGGCCGCGTAAACCGCCGTCGCACCTTCCATCAGGAGCCCGACCGCGGCGTCGGCGTACTCGTAGACCTCGCCGCGCTGGGCGATTCCGGGAATCGGCTCCGGGATACTGCCGATCGAGCTGATGACCAGCGGCGCGAGCACCGGTTGCGCGGAGTCCGGCACGACGCTGACCTTGCCGTCGGCCACTGCGGTGCGGCTCATCCGCAGGCCGGTCAGCCGGTCGCCGTCGGCGATGAGGCCGGTCGGCACGCTCAGCTCGCGGAATTCGAACAGGAACTTGCGCTGCGCCTTGTCGAGGATTTTCGCCCGCGCCTGGCGCATCGCCTCGGCCCGCTTGGGCGTCGCGTCGGGTGCGATATCGGACAATGGCATATCGAGTACCCGCCGCCGATAGTGAAGCGTGCAGGGCGCCACGCCGAGTTCGGCCCATGAGAGGCTGTGCTGCTTGAGCACCGCGTCGATCCCCTCGCGTTCGAGCCGGACCATATCCTCGGTGATGCCGCGGCGCTTGAGCGCGTCGAGCGTGACTTCGATTTGCAACACCTTGACCACGTCGATCGAGGCGAGGCCGCCGCCGACCACCGTCACGCCGGGCATCAACTGATAGCGCGGGCCGTCGTAAGCGGCTTCCAGGTAATGGTTGAACCAGTAGATCAGCGGGTTCTGATAGACCAGCCCGCGATCGACGAAGCGCTCCGCCCCGTCGACCGGAAACGGGCGGTCGCGCCACGCGCCGTTGGTCAGGACGATCGCGTTCAGGCCCCACGCCTCGCGCAGATCTTTAAAATCGACGTCGCGGCCCATCCGGGTGAGCGGCACGAAGTGGATATTCGGATGGTCGAGGCGCTGATTGATCTCCTCGTATTCCTCGCGGCGCTGCTTGACGTGCCATCGCGGCAGGCCGTCTTCGATCTTGCCGTAGGGGCGCGGATTCTGTTCGAAAACGATTACCTGGCTGCGACGTTCGGCCAGGATCCGCGCGATCTCCGAGCCGGAGGTCGCCGCGCCGATCACCGCGATTACATGAGAGGAGGCTTGAGCGGGAGTTGCACTCATAAAAATAAAACCGTGTCGCCGCCGATCGCCATGGGCGGCAGATCTTCACCCTTCGCTGGATTTTAGCAGCCGTTCGCGCAACGGGGCGCGCGCGCGGGGCGCAGGCCGCATTCACCGCGTACGATTCCGCCCAAGCCTTCTATCACAAGCACGCGACCGACTTCAGCCTCATGCCAACTTTATTGTGCCGATTTATCATCGCGGTCCGAACCGTCTTGCGCGTCCGGTCCTCGCATGTTTTCCTGAATGGGCTATGGTCCCGAATCGATTCTCGGCACGTTCATGGATTCTCGCGGTAGTGGTTGGCGCGCTCTCGGCGTTTGCCGGATGCTTCGTCGGCTATCATCACGAGACCGAACATTGGAGCGACGTCGATACCACGCTGGGCGAGGAGCATGTCGTGGCTTTTTCGCGGGACGACGCCACCCGGTTGGCCGAAGATGCGCTGCGCGGTGACGGCCTGCTGTACGAGGTCCAGCCCGACAGTTCGATCGTAACCCTGTGGCGCGACGCCGATCCGCATACGCCGGCCAGCGGCTTCTCGCTGATCGTCGGCCAGAGCCCGCGCTATCGCTACGAAATCCGGGTGGTTGCACTCGGCAGCCATCAGAGCAAGGTGATCGTCAACGTCCGCACCGAGAGTATTCCGGACGCGGACTTGAACAGTTACAAGGCGAGCAATCGTTTTGCGTTCTTCAAAGAGATCGATGAGCTGGGGCAGAAGTATCCGCCGGCAACCGGGATGCCGACCTCCGGTGGCGTCAATTTTACCTTGCTGCCCAACGAGAATCTGGCGGCGCTGGCCAAGCGGGTAACCGGCAATGAAAACAATTGGCAGGCGATCGCCAAAGACAACGGCTTTAATTCGGTGAGCGATGTCCTCCCGTTCGAGAACGTGTGGGTGCGCAACAGCCTGATCCCTGTGCCGTCAAAGCATTGACGAAGCGATGCGACGCCCATGCGCCGTCGCTGGCACTTCGACGGCGCGTGGGCGTCGGCGATGACATTCGTGGTGGGCGCGCACGACTCGAAGGGATGCCGGGAAGGCTTGGAGGAATGAAGATCGAGCGTGCGTGCAGACACGAATCGACGATCGCGCCCAGGTGCCGTGCGGCCAGCCACGCACGCCCAGCCGGTCGCGGCGATCGCCTAATCGGTCGCGGACAGGGTGCTAGCGTCGTCGTATTCCGGGCACAGCCCCGACGGGCTGACCGCGGCCACAACGGCCAGAAATTGCTCGAAGGTCATTTGCAGATTCAGGAATCCGCCCTGACAGAATACCCATCCGTAGTAATCGAGGATTTCGTCGGGAATCATCACCGGCAGACGCGGCAGACTGGTCACCACCGGAAAGCGGCGCGGCTCTTCGAGTCGGCGCGTCTCGACAATCGGCTCGGCGATCGGTTCGCGACCGACGCCGTCGTCTTCCCGGAGCGGAACTACCTTTCGTCTGGAACTTTGAGCCATTGATGGAAAGGCCTCCTGCGTAGTCTTGGCGGCCGAGTCCATTCTATTAACCTTCGAGGCCGCTGCCAAGCGCTTTAGTTGTGCGTTGATGGATGCATTTACGCCTATTAACATGTTTTAGAATCTCAAATCATTCAGTTGGCCCTACTAAATCGATACATAACAGACAAATAAGGATCCATATGGCCACACCCTCAGGATTCCAATCGATTGTACTCGGCGCCGTTCAAGGGCTAAGCGAGTTTCTCCCCATCTCGAGTTCCGCCCATCTCGTGCTGATCCCGTGGCTACTTAAGTGGAAGGATCCGGGACTCGCATTCGACGTCGCTCTGCATCTGGGAACACTCGTGGCGCTGATCGTCTACTACTGGCGGGAATGGCTTGCGATGGGCACCGCGTTGTTCAGCGGCGATCGCCCCAACCGGCGCCTGTTGATGCTGTTGGTGGTGGCGTCGGTGCCGGGCGCGATCATCGGAGTGTTGTTCGAAAAGCAGGCCGAGACAATTTTTCGGTCGCCGCTGGTAATCGCGATCGCGCTCGCGGCACTTGGGATCATTCTGTGGTTTGCCGATCGCACAGCACCTCAAACACGAACAATCAGCGAATTGACCGCCGGCGACGCTCTGTTGATGGGCCTGACCCAGGCTTTCGCGATCATTCCGGGCGTCTCGCGCTCGGGGTCAACGATCACGATGGCGCGAATCCTGCGGCTCAAGCGTGAGGACTCGGCGAATTTTTCCTTCCTGATGGCGGCCCCGATTATCGCCGGGGCGGGCCTCATGGAGAGCCGCCATCTGCTGCATGCGCTCAACGCGCAGGTGATGCTCGGATTTCTCGCGGCGGCAGTCTTCGGGCTGGCGGCGATCGTCGGTTTGATCCGCTACCTGCGCGTGCGATCATACGCGCCGTTTGCATGGTACCGCGTGGCTGCGGCGGCCTTCGTGATCGTCGTCTTTATGCTCCGCGGATAGCGGCCAGAGTCGCCGCCGAGGCGCCGGCAGAGATCCTCGAAGGAGTCCGCCGGCGCCCCGCATACGGTCAGTATTCCTTGATGTTCTTCACGCGCGTGGTTTCGTCGTAGGTGTAGACCTCACCGGCGGTCTCGTCTTTCGTGCGCTTGTGCGATCCGTCGCAGAACGGCTTGTTCTTCGACAGGCCGCATCCGCAGATCCAGACCGGCAACTCGGTGCCTTCGGCGATTTCGTAGGGCGCGCTCTTTTCGTGTTTGACCATTCGGGCCATGGTTTCCCTCGCTTGTTGGACGGACGCGCGCGGCAGCTTCCGGCGCGCCCGGGATAACGGCGATCAAAGACCAGCCCGACGCCGTAGTCAAACGACGCGGGCGCCTGCGGTCACGTCAGCGGTGGATGAATCGATTCGACCAGTTCCGCATCGCGCGCGGGGCGGCGCGCGTCGGCCCCGAAGAGCAGAAAGATTATGCCGGCGACCGCCACCGCGATCCCGGCGACCTCGCGTGCACTGGGGCGCTCGCTCAGAAAGAGCATCGCGAAGCCAAACGACAGCATCGGCACGCCCGGAATCACCACGGCGGTGGTCCAGGCGAGCGAGAGCCGGCGAATCGCGCCATACCAGGTGAGTGATCCGAGTACGTAGACGAAGCCACCGGTGAAGAGGATCGTGGCGAGCGCGCGCGGATCGGCCAGGCCCGCCAGCGCACGCACGTCGCCTATCAGCAGCATCGCGCCAAGCACAATCGCGGCAAAGATACAGCGCGCGCCCGTCACGCAGGTCTCCGAAAGCGGCGGCATCACGCCCAGCGAGATGACGTGCGACACCTGCCAGAAAAGCGGCGTCACGAAGATCAATCCGGCCGCGTAGAGCGGTGAAAACGCGCGGCCACCGGCGTAGACCGAGCCGATGCCGAGCAGGATCGCGGCGGTCGCGGCCATCTGGCGCGGCGACGGACGCTCGCCCAGAAAAATCATCGCGAGCATCACCGAGTACAGCGGCTCGCTCTGCAGCAGGATTACGCCGGCGACCGCGTCGATACGGCGCAGGCCAAAGATCAGCGCGAGGCTGGTGGCGACCGACCCGGCCATTGAGAGCGCGATC
>Ga0307373_10014419_pt1 | contig 10878 bp, 9 predicted proteins | sample OX2MG_FD_202534 | JGI IMG/M metagenome (GOLD analysis project Ga0307373, IMG submission 202534) | Soil microbial communities from Risofladan, Vaasa, Finland - OX-2 | ecosystem: Environmental > Terrestrial > Soil > Coastal area > Acid sulfate soil | place: Finland: Risofladan, Vaasa | collected... | reverse complement strand
CAACGTGCGGTGCAGCTCTCCGGTCGCCTACGGCTCCCTTCGAGCCGCACCGCAGAGAAGAGCAAAAGCAAGAAACTACCCCGGAACTCGCATTATGATTGGTACAGAGAACGGGGGCAGGTCAATCCCATCGGGCAAAACGGATCAGACCTTGCCGGGTCCACGCTGGAACGGAATCCTGTGTGGGGCCGGCAGGCCATTCAAGAAGCCCCGCGGAACCGGAAGCGCCCGCGGCGCCATCCCGAAAGCGGCCATCAGTAAGCAAATCGAGCTATGAATCCCAGCTTCATCTTTCGACTCCACGGGCGGCGCATCCAGCGAACGATTCTCGCCGTGGCTGCGCCAATTTTCCCCAAGCGATTCGTGTCCTGTCTATATACACCGGCGCCCCGAAATCACACAAGGCGAAATTGCTCAGCGATGCAAAGACCGCACCGGGAACCTCGTCCTTGCCACACTGAATTCCGGATGTTGCGAAAGCTTGCCCGCCCCGGCACGCGGTGGCGGGTTACCTGATCCATGCCAGCCACATACAGCCGAACAGAAGACTCAGAACCGTGATGGGCAGACCCACCGCGAAGTAGTCGCGGAACGTGATTTCCACGTCGGGCTTCGAGCGTTCGACCACAATGATGTTGGCGACAGACCCTGTGATGGTTAGGTTGCCGGCGAGCGTGCTGGCCATCGCCAGAACCAGCCAGCCGGTGTGGGCGTTTGCAAACCCCGGCACCGCAGACTTCAGCAGCATGACGGCCGGAACGTTGCTGACCAGATTCGAAATGCCCGCCACCACCACCGTGAAAACGCCGGCGTTTTGCAGGTTCCAGGATTTTGCGGCATCGAGCAGAAGCCTTACCAAGCCGCTCTCTTCCGCGCCGCCCACGATCACGAATAGACCGACGAAAAACACCAGCACGCCCCAATCCACCTGGCGATAAACCTGTTGCGGATCGCGCGAGCGGGTGATCAGCATGATTGCCGCGCCGAGCGCCGCCATCGTCGCGGGAGGAACTCCTGCAACAAAGCCTGCCAGAACGAAGGCCACAACAATTCCCGGCTTGACGAGGCGCGCGCGGTCCACAGGTCCGGTCGGAACGGGAACTTCCAGTTCCGGATCGCGCATTCCGGCACGGGCAAAGAACATGTGGAGAACCAGCCAGTCGAGCAGCAGCCCCACCAAAGCCACCGGCCCCAAGTGCAGCAGGAACGAACGGTAACTGATCCCCGAGTACGATCCGATCAGCATGTTCTGCGGATTGCCGGTGATGGTGGCGACGCTGCCGATGTTCGACGCCGTCGCCACGGCCAGCAGGTATGCGAGCGGCTTCACGCGCATTTGCCGCGCGGCGGCGAGCACGAAAGGCACCATCACCAGGCAGATGATGTCGTTTACAAAAAACGCTGAGAGAAGCCCGCAGGTGAAAATCACCATGGGAAGCAGGTGATGGGGTTTAAGCCGGGTCAAAACAAGCTGCGTGATCCAGTCGAAAAATCCGGCGAGGCGCAGATAAGCAACAATCAGCATCATCGAGAACAGCAGGACAATGGTCTTGAAGTCAATGAAGCGCAGCGCCTGGCCCGGCCGCACGATTCCAAAAGCGACCATCAGCACCGCACCGATAATGGCCGCTCCCGGGCGGTCGATTTTCATTCCGGGAAATTTCCCGATCGCGAAGACAACGTAGCTCCCCAGAAAGATTGCGTACGCGGCGATAACCTTGAAATGGGGGATAACAACGGGTGAGAGGTGGCTCATCGGGTTCAGGGACCAGCAGGTTTTACGGTTTCAGTTCACTTGCAATTCTAACCTGACAAGCCCATGCAAGGGTAGAACTGTGCTTTCAGGTTCTGGGAGGCGAGCTTGTTTGTGAGGGGCAAGCCGTTGCTTCGAGCGGCTGACTCGAAGCGCAGGCGAGGTCGGCCGCAGTGCTTCGGAGTGACGACAGCATCCGGCGGCGGGGCGTTCTCTAACGGGAAGGGGCGAGTCGGCTTTCCAGGGCACAAGCCGGAAATCTGGATATCCTTACGGCGCGCTGTGAACCCGCCCCCACTTATGTGCGACATCAATTTTATGAATTGGACAAAGCGCGCCTTCTTTGTCATCATCGGGGGGTGAAATACCATGCCTCCCAAGCACTGCGCGATCGCGCAACAAAGCATCTCCGTGTTCAGGCTGATGGGATCGCCCTCGAGACATCAAGTCAATCAGCCTCATGGTAAACATCCCAGGTTGAGGACTTAGCCTGCTATAACTTGGCAGTTCCTGGCCAAGGGAAAAGGAGGGAATTGATGCAGCGGACGAATCAGATACTAAAACGCTTTCTTGTCGCATCCGATTTCGACCAGACCCTTAGTTTTCATGACTCCGGGTATGTTTTGAGTGAGCTCGCAGGGATTCCGGGAATCGAGTTTGAGCGCAAGACGGCGATCCTGGCCGTGCAGAACCTGGTGCAGCAGGGGGGAGAACTGGCCTATCTTTTGCTGCATGATCCTGACCTGAAAGGGCGGGTGCGGAAAGAGCATTTGATGCGAGCGGGAAAAGAAATCCGGCTGAAGAGCAACATCCGGCAGTTGCGGGATCTTTTGGCCGGAGCCATTGAGGGTTACACCTTTGATTTTCACGTGATTTCAGCGGGGCCCCAGGAGGTGGTGGAATCGGCGCTCGAAGGCATTATTGCACCGGATCATATCCACGGAACGCAGTTGCTCTATGACGACTCGGGCGGCGTTCGAGGGGTCGTGCGGGTCACGGCGGGTTACGGGAAGGTGGCGACCCTCGATGACCTCCAGGCGGAATTGGAGATCGGCGCCGACCGGGTGATTTATGTGGGTGACGGCAGCTCCGACGTCCATGTCATGCTGCACGTGAACCAGCGCGAAGGATTTACCATCGCGGTTTCAGAATCGCGCAAGATCGCGCAAATCGCCAAAAGAACCGTCTTGAGCGACGATGCCTTGAGCGTGCTCGTGCCGATTCTGGAGGGAATTGTCGGCTGGGACCGCCAGAGGATCCGCAACTTTTTTGAGACCCAGGGCCTGCTGATTCAGGGCTGGGACAAGGTGCAGACCGAATGGCTTACATTCCGCTCCAACGGCGCGAGTGACCATGCCCCGGAAGCGCGCGGCGAGAACCTTCAGGTCCGTGACGCCCCGTAAAATCCCCCAAGGCCGGCACCCAGGGAAGCTCCGTGTCCTGAGCAGGATTCAAGGAAGGGAATTCACGGCCGGACCACTACTTCGTTGGGTGCGGAAGGAAGATTGAACTTGACCCCGCGCTCCTGGTTCAGTCTGAGCGTTGCTGGAACGTCCAATTCGGCAATGGGAATTTTTTTCGTCCACGCGCCGCCGGCCCAATAATTCGTGCTCGTGTAAATGACAGGGCCGATGATCGTGTATTTTTTGGTTTGTTCCTGATGCCCATCTCGAAACACCAGCACGGCGGGTGGAACCGCGCGGACCGGCGCGGCCGCTTCAGCGGCGGCCGATCTCCGGCCGGAAGCTTGACCGGACCCATGCTGGGCGGCAGCGTCGCCGACCTCCGACTCACCGGAGTCGGTTATCCGTACCCAGTGGTCCCCGCGCAGTTCAAGCATCAGGGACTCGACCGGAGGGGGTGGGGGCGCCTGGACCTCGGGCTCAGTCGTTCTGACCACCACGACCTGGGGTGGGGGAACCTCGGTCACGGTCGGTTGGGAGGAGTAATAGTCCGCGTAGAAATCCGGAGGGTAGAAGTATGGCGCGGCGATAAAGTCCGAACGGTTGTAATAGCGGCCTCCGAAGCGCGGGCGGGCATTATGGCCTCTGCCGCCGCCTCTCATAGGGCCGTGCGCGTGAAATCCGCCGCCAGAGCCTCGCTGGCCTCCTCCAAATCCTCTCGAGCCCGGAATGCTTCCAAGGCCTCCAAAGCCGCGCTGTGCCTGCGCGGGCGGCGCAACGGCCACCGCCAGCAGGACTGCCCATATTGCTATCGCAAGCCGCTTCTCCATAAAGAACACGCTCGGCCTTCCGAGCTGCGCTGAAATTCGCTATCCAACTTATCTATAGTCCCCGCCTTACCAAAAGTCAAGCGGGGCGCTGACCCTGGGGCAGGCGGCCGTTCGCGCCGCTTGGCGCGGAGATGTCAAGCAGTGTTCGCCGGCGTTCAACCTTCCACAATCTCTCCCCGGTAACGCTCAAAAAGGGAGATGAATTCGCTTCCTTCCTGGGGAGGAATGCCGGCGTGATCAAGGGCGGCTTGCACGTGCCGGAGGCTCGCTTCCCACTCGCCTTCGGTGATCCCGAGCCCGGCGTGGGATGCTGTCATATCCCGGCCGCTATAGACGCAAGGCCAGCCCGCAAGTTCGCAGAGCTGGTTCACGATCAACTGCCGGGTGCGCCGGACCGAATCAAGGCTGCGGCCGCCGCCGAAGCGCGGATCGTTCTTCGTCATGGCCAGGAAATCATCCACGATGGCCGCAATCACGTTGTAGTCGCCGAGACGCTCATAGAGAGTTTTCCCGGAATCTTGTGCCATGGAATTCTCTCGTTTGCGGATAACGGTATCGTCCGTTTTCCTATCAAGGCAGCAAGCCTCGAGAGAGTTACGTGAGCAATCGGGCAGGGTTGCGAAGCGTGCCAATTTCCGGCGAGCTGATCTCGATGATGTCCCCTGCCTGGAGTCCAAAATCGTCGGGCGGAACAATGCCCGCCCCCGTCAGCAGGATGGTCATCGCGGGCAGGGTATTGAAGTGGCCCAGGTACTCCACCAGATCAGAAAAGCTCCGGTGCATCGCTGCTGTGCTGGTCTCGGCGCTGAAAATCTCCCGGCCCGCCCTTTCGATGCGGCAGGCGAGGGGGAAGAGGGTCTCATCTCCAGCTTCTTTCAGCAGGATCGCCGGTCCCACGCTGCAGCAGGCGCTGAAGACCTTTGCCTGCGGCAGGTAAAGAGGGTTTTCGCCCTCGATATCGCGGGCGCTCATATCGTTTCCCAGGGTGTAGCCTACAATTGCGAGCTGGGAGCCGATCACCAGGGCGAGCTCCGGCTCCGGCACGGTCCAACGGCTGTCGCCCCGCAAGCCGACCGGCTCGTTGGGGCCGACCGAGCGCGAGGGCGTCGCCTTGAAGAAAAGCTCCGGGCGCGCCGCCGCGTAGACGCGCGCGTAAACGTCGCCCACCACGGACTCCGCCTGCCGGGCGTGGCGGCTGCGCTCATAGGTGACGCCCGCGGCCCAGATTTCTTCAGCCACCACCGGCTGCAGCAGGTGAGGGCGGCCCGGGTCGGGCGGGATGTCCAGTGACGCGTATGGCATGCGAGCGGCCCGTGACAAATCCGCGCGCTTGATCAGATCAAGCGCACTCGTCCCTTCCGCTGCCGCCTGGGCCAGCAGGGTCTCAAACGAAGCCTCGGCGTTTCGAAAAAGACCCGACAGCGCCACCACATCATTCCCTTGCACCACGCCCAGTGAGGCTTTCCCGCTGCCCGGATCCCAGTATCGAACAACCCGCATAACTTACCCTCCTGTCGCAGGGCCGCAAGGTGAAGCGCAAGGCCCCGGCTCGCATGTTGCGCAAGAGCCTGCCATAGTAATGGAACTCCCCGTGTTCGCACAAGACCGCCGTCCCTCCTACGCGGAGATTCGGTTGGCGCCGGTCCACATCATCTTCAAGGAAGGCCTTTAATTCTCCGGCACTCCGAAACAATAAAGGTTTGAATCGTGGTCGACAACGTAAATGCGGCCGTCGGCGATGGCGAGGCCGCTGAAGTGGGTCCAGGTCTCAATGTCGCTGTCGCTTTGGTAGAGCGTCTTGCCGGTCTTGGCGTCGAGCGCATAGAGGACGGCGCGATGCGTATTCTCGCTTTTCTGCTGGTCGCTGAGCGTCTTCTGGCCGTGATAAATCACGGCCGAACCCACGGTTTGCTGCGTGTTTTCTCCGGTGGAAAGAACGAAAACCACGCTGCCGGCTATCGCAACAGGATCAGGAACATCGAGATCTCTTGAAACCCAGGCGGGCTTAAGGGTCGGCTGCTTCGTTTCCTGATCAATGGCCACGCGGAACGCCATGACGCTTCCGTGGGGGTCAGGGCCGTTGGTTATGGGAAACTTCGGGGCTTTCTTTGACGCCGGCCCCCACACGGGAACGTAAAGCCAGGCTTCGCCTTTTGTATCCATCCACGAGGAGAGACCGCCCCAGATGCCGTACTGTTCATATTCCAGCTTGTCGTTCGAGAGCCGGTGACGATAAAGCGGAGTCTGGTGGTCTTTCTCTCCCAGCGAGCCGGCGTTGAGCATATAGAGAACGCCTTCCTTTCCGCCGCCCGCCACAAGATTGAAGTTGCGGTAGGAAAACCAGACCAGGCTCGTGGCGCCCATGTCCAGGTCATATTGCGTCAGCTCACGATAGTTAAGCGGCGAGTAGTAGTCGAGCACTTTAAGAGAACGAGGCGCGGCCTTAATCACGCTGCTGCCATAGTCACCGTCGGCGGGATCGAACGCTCCATCGCCAGTCGCGGCATAGATGCTGCCGTTCCCTCCGATCGTGACCCCGCCGCGTCCCCAGATTCCCGCCCCGTAGCCGTGTTCCACAAGCAAATTGCGAATCGTCGGACGTTGAGGGTTGCGAATATCCATCGAGTAGATTCCCGAGGGCGCGCCGCCGCAGCCTTGCGAAATCGAGGTATAGACGATGCCGTGCGAGAGGTTCAGGCTCCAGTCTTTCGCAAACGGGGGAACAAACTCGATGGGGCCAAGCTTCGTCTTTCCAGTGCTCAAATCCAGTCCATAAAGAGCGCCGTCGGCGGAAATCACATAAATCAGCCCGCGGCGAGCGTCGATGGTGGGCGTGGCGTTCAGGTTGTTAGGGCAGAGCCACATGCCGGGGTTTTTGGGAAGAACGCGGGTCTCAATCTCCCGGCTCCAAAGGATTTTTCCCGTCGTGTCGTCAAACGCGGAAACATTGTTCGAGCTGCCCGCCACGTACACCACGCTGCGAGCGCCCCGTGGAGTGTCCACGCCCTCGGCCACCACAGGAGCCGTGAGAGCCGTCAAAGATTTCGGCTCATTCTTGACCTTCACCTTCCAGAGCAATTTCAGGTGCGAAACGTTTTGCGCGTTGAACTTGGTTTCGTTGAACGCCCAGCCGGAGCGTTGCGGATCGTGTCCAAACGTCGGCCAATCCCCGGCCGCGAGCACCGCCGAAGTGCCAAGCGTCATGATGAAGGCGCAAATCAGAACGAATTGTTTGTTGGTCATCCTCTCGACCCCTCCCGAAGATCTGTGCACACGATGCGAGATTGTAGGATACAACCGCTCTGACGGCAAGGACTGCCACGCTGCCGGCGGCGTCATGCAGACAGTCACGAGTTGATTTTGCCGAAGGGTTGGCTAAGAATGAGGGGAGAAAAAGGTCCGTGCGGCGAACGGAGGAAAGGAAGATCTGTCTGATGGCACGGAAGATATTCCAATGTTACGTTTGCGGGCAGCCGGAAGAGCGTTGTAGCTGCGAGAAATACTGCACGCTCTGCCACTCAGATTATGGTGTCCGGCTGACGGAAGACGGACAGTATTACTGCGTGGACTGCCGCGAGGCCTGTGATTACAAGACGCAGGACGTGGTTTAGACGCACACTCGGGATTCGGCGCGAATCCCTCTCTAACGAAGATGAAGAGTTTTGTTTAGGGGCCAGTCAACCGCAGACAAGGGTCGCGTTTATGTCCGGGGCTTCTAATGACGCCCGGAGAATTCGCTTCCGTCTTCTGACCGGCGCGGCTTAAATCAACAAGCCGTATCTCAAGAGCGTTTCGACGGCCGGGGAAGGGGTTGCTGCGCAAATGCGGTTCGAGGCGTACAACGCTTCCAACTATACGCAGTTTTCGTTCGTTAACGCTTCTGCGCGGTTTAATCCGGCGACCGGCAAGCAAGTTCACGCGGCCTTTGGCCTGCTCGCTTAGGGCAGAGGACCGCGAATCATGCAGGAACGATTCAGGGGGCATTCCAATATGGACAGAAGGCGATTCATGACCACCTCGCTTACCGGACTGAGCGTGGCATGGGCACAAGAATCAGTTCGCGGTGCGCGTGGGCCGGAAGCAGAGGGCTTTGCTTCACTTGATGATTCTGTTCGCCTCGCCGCACTTCCCAGTGACAAGAACATCAACCGAGTGCCGTCGGATTGGCTTGTCGCGCCTTTTGTGGGCAAGACAGGCGTTTATCGGACACCCCGCAAAGATGAGATTGCCATGACCAATGGTTTGATCCGGCGCACCTGGAGGCTTCGGCCGAACGCTGCCTCGGTGGGTTTTGACAACCTGATGATCGGGGCGTCGATTCTCCGCGGCGTCAAGCCGGAAGCCTACGTCGAACTCAACGGGCAGGAATTGGCCGTTGGGGGCCTGAAAGGCCAACCGGATTATGCATATTTGAGGCCGGAGTGGGTGGATCAGATGACGGCTGACCCGCAGGCGTTGCGGTGCACCGGGTTCAAAATTGGCAAAACGGCGGTGCGGTTTCCCTGGAAACGAACGCGCTTTTCCGGCGATCAACCGTGGCCTCCGCTTGGAGCTGCCCTGATTTTCCGTTATGAAGCTCGCGATAAGACCCTGGCCGGGGTTACCGTGTTTGTGCACTACGAGATGTACGATGGGATTCCGCTCCTCGCAAAGTGGCTGACCCTCCATAACGGCGCAGGCTCGCGCGTGCGATTGAACCGATTCACCAATGAAGTGCTGGCTGCCGTTGAATACGAGTCTGCGGCGAATTCCGGACTCTGGCACAATCCAAACATCCATGTGGAGAGTGATTACGAGTTCGGCGGCGGAATGAATTCTGAGACTTGCAACCACACGGTCCACTGGGTGCCTGACCCGGACTACGCGACACAAGTGAATTACAATCTGGAAACACCTTGCCTGCTCCGGGTCCATCCGCCGCTCGGTCCGGATATTGATATTCTTCCCGGTAAGACTTTTGAGTCCTACCGGACGTACGAATTGGTCTATGACAGCACCGACAGAGAGCGCAAGGGGCTTGCCCTGCGGCGCATGTACCGGACGATTGCTCCCTGGGCTACGGAGAATCCGATCTTCATGCATGTGACCAGCGACAAACCCGAGGAGGTGAGATCCGCCATCAATCAAGCGGCCGAGGTTGGCTTCGAAATGGTGATTATCTCTTTCGGGTCCGGCTTCGATCCTGAAAACCAGGATCCAAAGTTTATCCGGGAAATGAAAAGCCTCGCTGATTACGGAAAACAGAAAGGGGTGGTGCTGGGCGGATACTCATTGCTGGCAAGCAGGAATATCAGCCCCGAAGATGATGTGATCAATCCCAAGACGGGCACGGCGAAAGGAGCCATCTTTGGATATTCGCCATGCTTGGGCAGCCGATGGGGGATTGCCTACTTCAAGAAATTACGCTCCTTCTTTGAAAAGACCGGAATGGGCGTTCTGGAGAATGACGGATCATACCCGGGAGACGTTTGTGCCTCAACCCATCATCCGGGTCACCAGGGGCTGCTGGATTCGCAGTGGACGCAGTGGAAGGAGATCATAGATTTTTATCACTGGTGCCGGGCGCGAGGAATTTATCTTAATGTCCCCGACTGGTACTTTCTGAACGGGTCCAATAAAACCGCGATGGGGTATCGGGAAACCGACTGGTCCTTGCCGCGAGCGGAGCAGGTGATTATCGGCAGGCAAAACATCTTTGATGGCACCTGGAAAAAGACTCCCAGCATGGGCTGGATGTTTGTTCCGCTGGTCCAATACCACGGCGGCGGGGCAGCGGCCACCATCGAGCCTCTGCGGGAACATCTGGAAACTTACGGGCGGATTCTGGCACAGAATCTGGGAAGCGGCGCCCAGGCTGCCTACCGCGGCTATCAGCTTTACGATACGGACCGGACCAAAGCGGTCGTGAAGAAATGGGTCGAGTTCTATAAGGCCCATCGTGCCATCCTCGAATCTGACATCATTCACGTCCGCCGGGCCGATGGCCGGGACATCGATGCTATTCTGCACGTTAACCCCCAACTGCGCGAGAAAGGGTTTGCGATGGTCTACAACCCTCTCGATGTCCAAGTGACGCGAACATTGACGCTGCCCCTTTACTACACAGGGATCACCCACAGGGCCACGATTCGCGAGCGCGAAGGCCAAGGACGCGAGTACCGCCTGAACAGCAGGGCAGAGGTTGAAGTAACTTTAGCGCTTCCGGCTCGCGGGCTTACCTGGCTCACGATCGAATAATCGGTGCGCCCGGCGGGACGAAGCGTTGGGCTCAAATGCTAAATTGCTTCTCGTATTTTCATCGATCGCCTGAAGCAGTTTCTCGTTGTTTATCCAGATCCGCTTGACGACCTGGCCTCTGTTCAAATTTGTTCACTTTTACATGAGCGCCGACATGAAAGCGGCTTAGAATAAGAACCCGTGTCAGGAGTTTTTATGAGGTGGCAGTTAGGGATTATTGATAAAGAGCACGCGGCGCCATTCGAGAGTGCCTGCGTGCTTTGCAATCTTCAAATTGCGGGGGCTCCAAACGATAAGCAGACTCATAGGGCGTCGCACGTTCCTGCGGGATTCGGCTTTGTGCCTGGGAGCAAGCTCATTGATTGCCGGCAAACGCCCATCCGTGAAGGTGACGAAAACAACGATCAAAATCGACGGCACGCGAGGCGAGGAAACCTGAAGTCACTCGCAACATTCGTGTGCAGGGAATATTTTAGTGTGCCATAACAAAGGTTCGTAGCATAAGTAAGCTCCGGAGGAGCGATAGAACCTAGTGTAGTGCGTCTAACGCTTCTTTACATTTGGCGACTTTCGTCAGGATTTGTTCGACCGGGGCACTCCAGACGAAGACGCGTGGATTTTGGTTATGACCGCCGATGTAATCCCCAATGGCCTG
>Ga0307373_10014418_pt1 | contig 10879 bp, 11 predicted proteins | sample OX2MG_FD_202534 | JGI IMG/M metagenome (GOLD analysis project Ga0307373, IMG submission 202534) | Soil microbial communities from Risofladan, Vaasa, Finland - OX-2 | ecosystem: Environmental > Terrestrial > Soil > Coastal area > Acid sulfate soil | place: Finland: Risofladan, Vaasa | collected... | reverse complement strand
AAAGGCCTGCCTTGGGGGAAGGCAGGCCCATCTGGTTCTCACTCACTGTGGAGGTGAAATAATGAGTGTATTGGTCGTCTTGCCAGCATCATACTTGAAGTAAACCTTGTGACCTAGTTGGAACCTGTCTAACAGTCCGCCCCTAAAGAGCCTGTTGAGCCTCGCGCACGCGGCGTTTCTGCCCTTGTATCCCATCTCCTTTTGCAGATCGTCTGCGCAGACCATTCCCTTTGCCTGTGCAAACTCGAGTATCTTTGAGTCGAGCGCCGAGATTGGCACCTCCTTGTTTCCCACCGGGAACTCCGCAGCCCTCTCATCCGGCGCCTCCATCTCTGTGAGGTCGGACTCAAGCTTCCTTAGCCTCTCGGTAATCCCTTTAAGCATCTTGTTTGTCCTCTCGCGCTCCTCAAGCATGTACTTTAGCATTGCTGAGACCCCTGCATCCTCATGGACCTCCTCGATGGTGCCCTTTGAGAGCTTCTCGACGACTTTCTTAAGCTCCTGGATTTCTTGCTCCATTTGCTTGTTGTTTTTGGCCATTTTCATGCACTTTTGATCCCCGACGACAATCCGCCAGAGTTCGTGATTCGCTTGATTTGAGTTCGTGAAACAATCACGACTGAATCACACAATGGAGGTATTAAAACCATTAAGATATTTAAAGCTTGTGCTATCTTCCGTACTGCAAGAGGCACGCATGCAAGCTCTCCTCGGAAATAAATCGACGACAAATTGCATTTTACTGGAAGTTTTGATGCGCCGCTTGCTTCCGATAAGATTTCCATATGATTCTTTCTGTCCTAGTTATAAATACGTTTTCACCCAAATGGATTACAAGCAGGTGCTTGATTGCAGCAAATATTAATACCCCTAAAGAGAGCCAAACTGCTCACCTCCGACAAGGAGCTTCTTGCCTCAGTCTCAAAGAGGCTGCTCTGTGAGATAAAGATAGAGGATGAGAACACTGTCATCCTCGAGGGCGAGGCGTACGAGGAGTACAATGCGAAGAACGTGATTGCAGCATTCGGGCGCGGCTTTGATCTAAACCAGGCCTACTCGCTGCTCACCGAGGACTACTTCTTCACCTCGATTAGCTTCAAGGAGCTCTTCAAGACAAAGGACCAAATCTCAAGGGTGAAGGCAAGGATCATCGGGAGGGACGGCAAGACAAAGGAGTACATAGAATCCGTCAGCGGAGCGAAGCTTTGCATATACGACAACACGGTGAGCATGATAGGCACAATCGAGCAGACAAAGATAGCAAATGTTGCACTTCAGATCCTCCTTGAAGGGGGAACGCATAAAAAGGCATACAGGATAATGGAAAAGGCAAGGCGTGAGAGCAAGGAAAGGGTGATGATATAGCGGCAGAGAAGAAGGTATCGGCGGATGAGATATTCAAGGAGTTCAAGGAGCATTCTATTTCAGAGTTCTTCAGGAAGAACCGTCAGATGCTCGGCTTTGCGGGAAAGGTAAGGTCGCTCACCACCGTGGTTCACGAATATGTCACAAACACGCTTGATGCCTGCGAGGAGGCAGGAATTCTCCCTACAATCATCGTTGAGGTAAAGGACAATGGCGAGGAAAGGTGCATTGTCAAGGTTACAGACAACGGGCCTGGAATTCCAAAGAAGCTTATCGGCAAGGCGCTTGCAAACGTCCTCTCCGGAACAAAGTTTCACAGGTACATGCAGCAAAGAGGACAGCAGGGAATCGGAGCTGCCGGATGCACGCTATTTTCTCAGATCACAACGGGAAAGAAGATTCATATTAAATCTGGAACAAGCAAGGAGGTCTTTGAGTGCGACCTTGGAATCAACATAAAGGACAACAAGCCTGAGATCGAGAATCTTGTGGACCTTCCAAAGAGCAACTTCAGGGGACTGATGGTCCAGGCGGAATTTGGCGGTGTAAAATACGAGAACTCTGACCACGGGGTCTATGAGTACCTCAAGAGGACCGCGCTCACAAACCCGCACATACAAATCACGCTTATAGGGCCTGATGGGAAAGAGATCTCCCTTCCAAGGTCGGTCAACGAGATGCCAAAGAGGCCAAAGCAGATCAAGCCCCATCCGCTCGGACTTGAGTCAAGCGACCTTCTTGACTTTGCGCATGTCACAAACTCAAGCAAGATCTCCTCATTTTTAATTGAGTCATTTGCAAGGGTGACCCCAAACAAGGTCGCAGAGATTAAGGCGCTCGCGCCAAAGATTGATCTCTCAAAGCCTCCAAAGGAGCTGACATGGGACGAGGCCCAAGAGCTCATCGCCACATTCAAGAAGATAAAGTGGATTGCGCCGGAGATGGACTCGCTCTCCACAATCGGAGATAAGCAGATCGAGGCTGCAATCAAGAATATACTAAACCCTGAGTTTATGTCGGTGGTTGAGAGGAAATCAAAAGTCTTTAGGGGAGGAATTCCATTTGTGGTTGAGGTCGGCATCGCATACGGTGGAAATGCGGGAAAGACAACAGAGAGCGGCGCGGGAGGGAGCATACTCAGGTTTGCAAACAAGGTTCCGCTCCTCTTCGATGGAGGAACCTGCGGAATCTCAGAGGCGATAAGGGGCCTTCAATGGAAGAGATACAACATCGATGACTTTGAGAAGTCGCCAATCAGCATACTTGTGAGCGTCTGCTCGGTTTACGTTCCATACTCTGGGGTCGGAAAGCAGTCCGTTGCACAGGAGGAGGAGATAATGGAGGAGGTTAGGCTCTCTGTCATGGACGCGCTCAGGATTCTACAAAGATACCTAAGCGGCGTGAAGAGCAGGACAACAGCTGAGACAAAGTACAAGACGATTATGCGATATGTCAGCCAGCTCTCAAGCGATTTGGGAGAGCTAACCGAGCTCAAGAGCGCTGACATAGAGGATTCACTAAAGTCCCTGATTGAAAAGAAGTACAGCAAGCTCTTTGGCCAGGATGATGAGCCAGAGGCTGAAGAGGCAAAAGGAGTGAAGGAAGAGGCAGAAGAGGAAGCCTAATTTTAGAAGACTATCTGGTCAAGAGCGTTTGCCTCGACAAGCCTTATGTATCCGTACGAGATCCCAATCTTTAGCATCTCAGCCTCGCTTCCATATGACTTGTAGATCTTATCGGTGTAGCTAAGCAGCTTCTCCTCATCCGCAAAGACAATGTACGTCTTGAACTCGGCGTTGACCTCAATCTTCTTGACCCCCGAGATGCTCGAGTAGATGAGCACGTGCGTCTGCGCCCCGCCCTTGCTTAACACGATGTCCGCAGCCTCGCTTGAGCCAATGTCGGTGAATAGAATCGCATGCCCCACCGAGTAGTCCCGTATTCTCCTGAAGATTGAGAGGTACTCTATGTCGTAGCCCGAATCGGTTGTCCATCTCTTCGGAGCATAGTATCCCCCGGATGTGACAATCTCTCCATCGAGCGCAAGCTTGTTCATTATCATTGCCGCGTTCTGTATAGTTATCGCGACGGGGATGTTGTTGTACCTTATATTGCCGCCTATCCCGCCCTTTAGCTCTTCTAGCGTTAGCGGCATGTACTTCCAGTGGTATGCGAAGTTCACCTTGTCAAATACGCCAAGTATCTCGGTCTTGCTTATCTTGACGTTGAACTTCTTTGCCTCATGGAACTCTGGGACATCGATGTAGTACTCGTCCCGGTTTGGCGGCTTTACTATCAAATTCAGTATGAGAATTGCAAGCCCCACAATCACAAACTCGATGTATATTGTGGGTATATTGAGCACCTGCTGGATGTTTGTGGTTGTGTACCCATACCTTGTCCCGAACATCACAAGGTTGAATGTCTCCGTTCCGTATCCTATCACTGTCCCCTTCGGTAAAGTATAGGTTATTAGTCCGCTGGTCACATTGCCCGTTACTTTGTAGGCGCCGTTTATGTCAATTGAGTATGAGGTGTTCGTTATAGCCACATTGTTGCTCTTGACAAGGAAGGAGAAGGTTCCGTTCTTGAAGTTTAGGCTAATTGGCGTTAGCGTTACATTCGTTACGTTGAAGATTGCGCTTGAGTAGTATTTGTTGTAGAAGTTCTTGAGCACCGCAATGTATGTCCCGCTTGGGAGCTGGAATGTGTAGTACTTTATTATGTTGATGTTGGAGGTGGTGTTGAAGAACGGAATTGGGATACCGGTAACAAAGGTGAGGTTCCTTGTGTAGAGATCTATATGCGGAACTACAAGTTCTGGTTTAATTGAGTTGACGTTTATTGCAACGCCAATTGGGATGCTCTGGGTCTGCCCTAGGTATGACTGTATCGATAGAGTTCCGTTTGAGATGAATGGGACCCTAAGCGGTATGTCTCTCTCGATGTAGTTAGTCGAGTTGTATATTATTGCAGTCACCAGGCCATAGGATGAATTGACCACCTTGCCTACCGTGCTTTTGTTGTACACTATTGTTGTGTTCACTCCCTCTATTCCAATTGTCGCGCTTGCAGGATTCCCTATTGCATATGAACCGCTTGCCCTTGAGGCAATCCAGACCCTTGTGCTTATCGTCTTTGCTATATCAAATGCCAGAGTGCTTGTGTTTCTCCATCCCGCTTTCTGTGTATTTGAGAATGCGACAACCGAACCATTGAATGTGTTCACAAAAGATACATAGCCGTAGTATGCTCCTGCTCCAAAGGAGAAGGTTGGCTGATTGAAATAGGATGGTACCTTGCTCGCATTCTTGTTCAAGAATGGAAGAGTCACGAGCCCTGCCCCATTGAGCATCGAGACCGTAAGATTAGAATTTGAGAATATCACTCCCCCTGGCCCTGAGCTTCTTGAGAAGTTTGTACCAACATAAAATATAGTGTCGCTTTGGTTAAGCAGACTTAGTATCCCTGCGCTACCATTGAGAGTGAAGACCGAGTTTGGAAGCATATAAACAGGAAGAAGCCCTGATGGAACTATGACTATCGAGTTGCGGGGCACTGCGCCAAGCTGGTTTGGATTAATGTAGCTCAGCGAGCTTGTCTTTGTTATGAGTCCAAATTTCCTGAGCGCTGCGCTCACATTTGCAAAGAGCGCGCTATCGCTGTAGCACTGGTAGCAGTAGTTTGTGGTGTTTAGGTAGTAGATATTTGGAAGCGGGTTCCTTGCGTAAAGGTTGAGAGCAATGTAGAGATACGTCGCGTTACTTGAGGAGTATTTTGTGACCACATATGGTGCAACTGCCTGGCCATTATTGTACGTTGAGATTCCGCTTGCACTCACGGAGAAGTTGAATCCTATTGGCCCAGAAACTGGGGTGTTTGCCTGCGCCTGTATTGCGCTAAAGGCGCTCTGCGTGTACCAGACTATTCCTCCCAAAATCAAAATTGCGATTACGATTGGCACTGCTATTATGGCAAGCCCTCGTTTTTTTGATTTATCTTCCATTGGATTTCTCGCCTATTCTTCACTCAACCTTGTTTCTCTTCAGGATGTACTTGTCAACGAACTTTTCCATGAATTGCGAGACCGCGTTAGTGTTCTGGTTGACCTTCTTTAGCACATTGTAGACCCTTACGTATCGAAATTTCCTGTTTACGGTGGCGGAGTATTTCACGTGACCACTAACTCTTCAGCTCGACGTATCCAAGCGAGACCATCCTATCGAGTATCTGCTCAATTCTTGGCGCAGCGATCTTGTAGTTGCCCGCAAATTCCACAATGTCAATTGAGTTGTTGTGCGTCTCTATCCAGTCCTGCACCATTGCCATGAGCGCCTCGTCAGAGTATGTCTGCAGCGCCTTTAGCTGCGTCGAGAGCTGCTTGTTTTCAGTGTCAAACTGGGTAGTCTGTATCGTGAGGTTCCTGTTCGCAGCGGAGAGCTCAAGGTTTAGCCTTCGCATCTCCCTGTACTCGGACAAAAGCGAGTCGTACTTGTTGAATAGCGTGCTGTAGCTCTGCGAGAGGCTGCCAAGCATCTCGTCAATCGAGGAGTCTATGTACTGCATGAACTTCACATTGTCGATCTGGTACGTCTCGTAGATTATGGATAGCACCGAGGCGAGATTCTTTATCACGTAAAGCCTTCGAAGCTTCTCGCTTGTGTCCGGGGCAATTGAGTAGACCACCTTGACGGAGTCCGCCTTGATGGTGATCAGGTAAAAAAGGAAAGGCTTCTTTTTGATGTTCCTGCTCTCAACCTTTGCGAGTTCAAGCTCGTCCCCGTTTATCTTGACTGAAAAAAATGGTATCTCGGAGAGCTTTTGCCTTGTCTGCTCGAGCGTGCCAAGAAGCTTTCCTGAGAAGCTTATTTCCTCAACTTTTGGCACAATTTCCTCGTCAGGCAAAGCATCACTCTCTAAATACTGAGCTATACTACCTATTAAATATATTTATTAGTTCTCATTCCCCTTTTCTGCCAAACTACGAGATTATTTTGGCGAAATTGAGGTTATTTTTGGGGCATAGGTTAGCAGTGACATCAGGTAGAGGAAAAGAACCACCAATATGGCCGCAATAATGCTCCACACTGCTGGGGAGATTATTACCCCTAAAACAGCAAAGACGACCCCTATCGCAAGGTATCTCATCTGCCTGGACTCATATCCTTTTCTTGAGGCTTCATATCCCGCCCTTTCGACCCATTCATTGGGGTGCCTGCCTGCATCCTCTAGCACGACTACTGGATAATCCTTCTTCCCTGCGCTTTCTGCTGCGGACTTAGTTGCATGCGCATGCTTTGGGTAGCACTCCTTGCACCAAACAAGCCTGTTATTATTCACCTTCATTCTAAGTCTTTCCTTTACTAAGCGCAATCCTCGTATTACTCCGTCTATCTCTATCGGAAGTCCTGGCCCTTTATTCCCGCAACAAACACAAATGCCATTTGCCATAAAATCACTCTACAGTCAAAACCACTATCTTTCCGAAGGTCTCGTTTATCTTCTCCTCGTCAAGCGCGTTGAATATCTCAGTTATGCTGATATCATCAATCCCCATCCTCCTGAATACATTTGTTATGTCCCCCTGCTTTAGCCCCACTTTTTGGAGCATGCCTGCAAATGAGACCGCATTAACGTGCCTATGCAATCTGTTCAAATTTGCCTCAAGCTCATCAATCGTCTTGTCGCTAACCTTTAGCATTGTTAGCATCTTCTTGAGCTCAAGCCGATTTACCACGAATGTTGCACCCATAATATCACGTTGCGATGTAGGTGAACGCCCTTGTTATCACCATGTCCTGCAGACCTATGCTCCTTAGAAGTATTATAACATTCTGCTTCTCCACCTTGAGCTCGTTTAACACCTGTATGAATCCGCGAATGTCAATCTGTCTGCTCTTGTCATCAAGCCTCTTGAACACGTTCTCAATCACCTCAATTCCGATGTTGCTCTCAATTAGCTTGTTCCTGAGGTCAATCTTCTCGAAGTAGTACTCCTTCGTCATTTCTGGGTTCTCAAGCTCATCCTGGTTTAGGATGTCCCCGACTGAAAGCGTGTAAACGTCAAGCGGTATCTCCCCGACCACCTTGTCGATAACGAAAATCTCCGGGAACTGCACAGAGGTCTGGAAGGACATGTCAATTGCCGCCTGCCCGACTCCAAACTTGCTGATCTCCTTTCTTATGAAGTTTGAGTAGTTGAGAGAGCCCTGAAGGTAGTTCATGAACTTCTCGAACTTTATCCTAAGTATGATTGTAGTTCCCACGTTTGAGAATATTGCCTCATTGATGTCGGTTGGGTTTTGCGAAGCGACAATTAGGCCGAACTGGTACTTTCTTCCCTCTCTCACGATCATTACTGCGTCGCTTCTCTCATCGCTTGCGACTTTCCATGCCTCATCAAGCACCACTATTGCCTTAAGTCCCTTTGATGAGCTCCATCCCTCCATTCGCATCTTTTCCTTGAGCGATTGAAGTATGAATAGCGCCGCAAGTGCCCTGAAACTCTCGTCAGGGAGACCCGAGATATCAAGGTCTACTAGACCAGATGAGACGAGCTTCCCAAGGTCAAGCGTGCTTTTCCTTGCAAAGTAATCCTCCCCCTCACGCGCAAACTGCCTAAGCCTGTAGATTGCATTCTCAAGCTCTGCCGGATACTCGTAAGTTCCGTCCTGTAATTTCTCCTCAAGAAGCGAGATAACATTTTTTAGAGTAGGTGCCTCCTTCTTCGGATCTGGGACTGACGCAAGATTGAATCCCATGTTAAGATAAGACTGCTCAAGCGCCTCAGTTGTGAGCCTCTTCTGCTCTGGATACTGCGAAATATCCGTCAAAATTTCAAGCGAGTTGACAATCTGCTTTGCCCTGTCAAGAGGCTTCATTCCCGAAAGATCCATGATGTTTAGATAGTCCCCCTTTGCAAGCGAGATCACCGTTCCTCCGCTCTGCTTCACCCAGGCCCTGTACTCTCCCGCCCAGTCGATTATTATCGCATTTGTGTTCCAGACATAGCTTGCACGAATAAGGAAGGTCTTGACGAAGAACGACTTACCTGCTCCGGTTATTCCCACCACCGCAAGGTGCGGGTTTGTGAGATTTGCATAGGTCCAGCTAAATGGCGCCTCGAATATCTTTGTAATCCCGATGAAGATTGAGTTTGTCGGGTCGTTGAGCAGATACTCATGCGGAGGCTCAGGCGGCCTGCTGAGGAAGACTCGCTTTGCGAGCTCATTGCTCATCAGGTTTTGCGCCCTTACCAAAGTCATACATTCACCACTCAGTCTAGATTAAAAACACTTTACTTCTGCACATTGAACAGTCCCTCAAGCTCCCCTGCCGTTGTCGGGAGCATGTAACCGAATCTGAAGAGGATGTTTAGCTCTCTTCCGACCACCCTGTTGATGCTAAGGTCCATTGAGTTGAATACTGTCTGGAGCTGGTTCATCTGGTTTGTGAGGGCGTCCATTGCCGCCTTCTCGCTCACTCCAACCGCAATGCTCTCGATGTACATGACGCTTCCGACCGGCCTCTCTCCTGATGAGAGCCTCTCTATCCTTGACTGTATTATGTTTATCCTTCTCTGGAAGTCGTCAATCGTGAGCTGGTTTGGGCTGCCCGCCTGCATCTCCTTGGAGAGCTGGAATTCAAGGAATCCCCTCTTGCCCTCAAGCTCCTCCCTGTAGCTCTGAATCTCATTTGCGTAGCTTATCGAGTGGAACTTGAAAGGGAAGTGCACATTCATCACAATCCTCTCCCACTTGTCGGGAGCTGTTGCAAGCTTTGCGTCCTCCCCTTCCTCGACTCTCTCTGCCGCAAAGACGAAGTTGTAGACATTTGCGGTTAGGTATCCTGTTGCATAGTAGAGGCCGTTGACATTCTTTATTATGCAGTTCTGGTTCTTTGGGATCAGATAGTTCCTTGCTGCCATTGTCTTGATCCCCAGCAGTATTGTGAAGACTGGGAAGATTATGAAATCAGCGTAGTTTAGCACTATTATGAAGACAAGCGTCGCGACGCACAGCGCGCTTGCAACTAAAGAAAGCTCCCCATACCCAGCGGAGAAGAAGATTCCTACAAGCGCTACTATGCAGGTGAACCCTAGATAAATTATCGTTTCTTCGTCCATCAAAGCCCCTCTTCAACTGTCTTTTGCCTGATTGATTCGCTGACTGTGGAGAATGGAATCGTGAAGTCTGGTTGAGTCACAAGCAATATTTCCTCCCCCGTCATTAGCGGCGCATTGATTCCGAGTACTGCCCCTATTCCTGCCGAAATCTCCTCAGCCTGCTGGGTGACAAGCGAGGTTGCCTCTTCCTCTGTCGTGCCAAGTGCGGTGACTGAGGCATAATTTATGAGCGCATGCGATTGTATTCTTCCGATGCTCTCAAGCAGGTTGTGCCACATCGTCACCTCCCCCTTCAGCCTCTCTATTGCCCCCGGAGTTGTGGACTTGTCAACCGAAGCCTTCTGGTAATTTTCCTCAACAAGGTTCAGCCTGTCCCTGATCTTTGCAATGTAATCATCCTTGTTTATCAGGTACATCTGCGCGCTTATCCTGAGCGGCGTTCTGCTAAGGCTCACTATCCTGCTGAAGAGCCTTGCGAACTCCACCTTCTCCTCATCATTCATCTCCGTTGCGGACTTGTAGATCGGTATCTTGATGAAAGCTGTGGCATAAACGTCGTTTCCCTCTCTTATTATGAGTGCAGTTCCTGACGGGGCAAGGTAGAAGGGCTCCTCGTTGCTGAGCACAATCGTTTTGTCCTTTATTTTTGTGAACGGTATGAAAAGGTAGGTGTAGTATCTTGTCGATGCGGCAAGAATATCAACAAAGAGCGCGACAATCAGGAATATTATCTTAAGGTAATTTGGGATATTCAGGCTGACCGTCACTATCATAAGGACTAATGAGATTCCAATAAAGGAGATGAAAAGTAGGTTCCTTAAATTAGACAACAAAATCCCTAGGGATACATATCCCACAAAAATCTATAAATAAACCTTCCTCTCCATCAGCGCAAGCGCCGATTAGAGCGCCGACATGAACTTCCCGGACCCCTTTGCAAATCCTCCCACAAAGTCGGCAATCGTGGTTATCGCAAAATATGTCAGGGCCATTATCATTGCGGGATAGAAGAGGACCGCAAGCCAATATGCGCCCATTGAGCTCTGCACGCTCTGGATTGTTGTCACAAGCGGGCTGCTAGGGGTTAGGGAGTTTTGCTCCGCGCCAACTCCCTGGCTGTACTGCGTTATCTGCGCGGTTGCAGTGGTTAGCGAACTGCCTACTCCCTGCTGCGTGAAGTAGAAAGCTACTGAGAACATGACTGGCATGAGGAAGAAGAAAGCTATGGCGATACCTATGAACATTCCCCCAAGGCTCCTTGTAGGCACAAATGACCTTAATATTATTCCAGGCAAAAGGAAGACGGGTATTGCCGCATACATCCCGAAGATTAAAAGATAATATTCTATATGTAGCGTCAAAAGCCCTCCCATCAAGAGCATGCAGAGG
>Ga0307373_10014416_pt1 | contig 10879 bp, 8 predicted proteins | sample OX2MG_FD_202534 | JGI IMG/M metagenome (GOLD analysis project Ga0307373, IMG submission 202534) | Soil microbial communities from Risofladan, Vaasa, Finland - OX-2 | ecosystem: Environmental > Terrestrial > Soil > Coastal area > Acid sulfate soil | place: Finland: Risofladan, Vaasa | collected... | reverse complement strand
CCGAGCTCGACCGTCTGCCCGCCACCGGCGGACCGGACGGGGACGTGTCGGACGAGCCGGTCGCGCAGTGAGCCGGCATCGCACGCCTCCCGCGGCCGTCCCCCTTTCCCAGCCCCCTTCTCCCCGCCCCGCCTGAGGGCGTTCCCGGACTCCACTCCGGGCCTGGCCCCCGGCTCATCAAGGCGACCGCCGGCCCTGCCGATTATGTCGTGAGGACCGCACTTCGGCTCCGTGCCCGGAGGCGGTCGACCCGCCCGGGGCGCCGACCTGCGGCCCGGATGTCCGTCGGCTCATCGTGCGGTGCGCGCCGCGTATGGAGTGCCATGACGACCGTCTTCACCGATGCGTTCGAGTGTGACGTGCCCGCGCTGGACCGGGAATCCCTCAGGCGATCCCTCGCCAACCGCCTGGTGTATTCCATGGGCAAGGATCCGATCACCGCCACCACGCGCGACTGGTTCAACGCCACGGCCTATGCCGTGCGCGAGCGGCTCATGGACCGCTGGATGGAAACCATGCGCAGCTACTACCGCTCCGACGCCAAGCGCGTGTACTACCTGTCCATGGAGTTCCTGACCGGCCGGCTGCTCTCGAACAGCCTCCTGAACATGGGGTTCCTCGGGGAATGCCGCGAGGCGCTGGCCTCTCTCGGGCTCGACCTCGAACGGATCGGCGACGTGGAGCAGGACGCGGCGCTGGGCAACGGCGGGCTGGGGCGGCTCGCGGCCTGCTTCCTCGATTCGATGGCGACGCTCTCCCTGCCCGGGTACGGGTACGGCATCCGGTACGAGTACGGCATGTTCAAGCAGCGCATCGAGCAGGGCTGCCAGATGGAGCACCCGGACAACTGGCTGCGCTACGGCAATCCCTGGGAGTTTCCCAGGCCGGAAGTGCTCTTCCCGGTGAAGTTCGGCGGCCGCGTCGTCGAGTTCAGGGACGAGCAGGGGGAGTCGCGGGCGCACTGGGTCGACACCGAAGACGTGATGGCCATGGCGTTCGATACGCCGGTGCCGGGGTACGACACGAGCACCGTGAACAACATGCGGCTGTGGTCGGCCAAGGCGTCGCGGGACTTCAACCTGACGCAGTTCAACGAGGGGAACTACCTCCAGGCCGTCCAGGAGAAGAACGAATCGGAGAACCTCTCCAAGGTCCTCTACCCGGACGACACGACGCAGAACGGTCGGGAGCTGCGGCTGAAGCAGCAGTATTTCTTCGTGTGCGCGTCGCTGCAGGACATCCTGCGCCGCTTCCTCACCTGCCATGCGCAGCTGGACGAGCTGCCGGACAAGGTGGCGATTCAGCTGAACGACACCCATCCCTCGATCGCCATTCCCGAGCTCATGCGCGTGCTGATCGACGTCCATCACGTCGACTGGGACCGCGCCTGGGACATCACGCGGCGCACCTTCTCCTACACGAACCACACGCTGATGCCGGAAGCGCTCGAGACCTGGCCCGTCAGCCTCTTCGAGCAGGTCCTGCCCCGCCACCTGCAGATCGTGTACGAGATCAATCACCGGTTTCTCGAACGGGTGCGCCATCGCTGTCCCGGCGATGTGGAGCGGCTGGCCCGCATGTCCATCGTGGACGAGGGCGGAGGCCGCCGGCTGCGCATGGCCCACCTGGCGATCGTCGGGAGCCATCGGGTCAACGGCGTCTCCCGGATCCACACCGATCTGATGAAGCAGACGATCTTCGCGGATTTCGACCGGCTGTGGCCGGAGAAGATCGTCAACATCACCAACGGCATCACGCCGCGCCGCTGGCTGAACCAGGCCAACCCGGGGCTGTCGGCCCTGATCACCGAGCACATCGGCAGCGCGTGGGTGAAGGACCTCGGGGAGCTCAGGCAGCTCGGGCCGCTGGCCGACTACCAGGAGTTCCGGGATCGGTTCCGCCAGGTGAAGCGGGCGAACAAGGAGCGGCTGGCGGGGATCGTCGGGGCGGAACTGCATCTGACCATCGATCCCGCGTCGATGTTCGACGTGCAGGTCAAGCGCATCCACGAGTACAAGCGCCAGCTGCTGACCCTCCTCCACGTGGTGACCCGCTACAACCGCATCCGCGACGGCCGGGGCGACGGACTGGTGCCGCGGACGGTGATCTTCAGCGGGAAAGCCGCGCCCGGCTATGCCCTGGCCAAGCTGACCATCGCCCTCATCCACGCGGTCGCGGACGTGGTGAATCACGACCCCGCGATCGGCGGCCGGCTGCGCGTCGCCTTCATTCCCGATTACAGCGTGTCGAACGCCGAGCGGATCGTGCCGGCCTGCGACCTGTCCGAGCAGGTGTCCCTGGCGGGGACCGAGGCGTCCGGCACGGGCAACATGAAGCTGGCGCTGAACGGCGCCCTGACGATCGGGACGCTCGACGGCGCGAACGTCGAGATGAAGACGGAGGTGGGCGACGACAACATCTTCATCTTCGGCATGACCGCCGAGGAGGTCAACGCCCGCCGCGCCGCCGGCTATCACGCCTGGGACCTCTACAACGCCGACCCGGAACTGCGGCAGGCGCTCGACATGATCGGCGGCGGCTACTTCTCGCCCGGCGCCCCCGACCGGTTCCGCTCCATCTTCGACGCGCTGACGATGCAGGGAGACCGCTTCATGGTGCTGGCCGACTTCGCGTCGTACCTGGCGTGTCAGGAAGGTGTCGATGCGCTCTACCGCGACACGGACGAGTGGGCGAGGCGTGCGATTCTGAACGTCGCCGGCATGGGCAGATTCTCGAGCGATCGCACCATTGCCGAATACGCCGAGGCCGTCTGGCAGGTCAGGGCCGTGAATCACTGAACCGGCGTCCGGCCGGGCCTCGGGCGGCACCTGACCCGCCGGCACGTCCAGCGCCGCCTGGCCCCCCGGGGGCCCGGGAGGCCGCGCCCGCGCCAGGGAGCCGGGCGGGGGAATCCGGCGCCGCCGGCCGGTTCCTGCCCGAAATCGTGTATAATAAGGTTCGGTATCCCGGAACTGAGTCAGCCAGCGTTTCGCTACATGCCCTTTATCGATGACGGGCGCGCGCCGACGGGCCCAATCCCGGGCTGGCGTGGGAGCGCTCGTGAAACGCGCCGCACTGCCGGCCCTGCGTCCATCCCGCTTCGCTGTCGGGCGAATCTGTGCGCTGCACGCGACCCCGGGGCGCCAAGTGGTGCCGTGGCGGCTGCGGCGCACATCAAGGCACACTGAACAATGCCCGTGAAACGCGAAGGTGGAATCCCGCCCGTGAAGCCGGTGACCCCCGCTGCAGCCCGGCCGCGGACCCGGCCGCGCACGCGGCGCGCTGACGCGCTGGCGGCGGCGGATCGGGAAGTCTGCCCGAAATGCGGCCGTCCCAGCGCCCGGATCATCGGGCGCTCCGATTCCTTCCCCGTTCTCTATCTGCGATGCGACGGCTGTCACCACACCTCGGTGGCACCAGCCTGAGCCACGGCTCCCGACCTCCCGCTCCGGACCGCCCGACGCGGCGGCCTCCGGACGGCGACACACGCGAAGGATACGACATGGCGACGACGATGAACGGTACGATCAAACGGCACGTGACCGAAAAGGGTTTCGGTTTCATTGCGGGCACCGACGGCAACGAGTACTTCTTTCACCGGTCCTCCTGCGTCGACACGCCGTTCGACGAGCTCCGGGAAGGGCAGGCGGTGACGTTCGAGAAGGGGCAGGGGCCGAAGGGGCCGCGGGCCGAGAAGATCCGGGCCGCGTAAGCGAACCTGGACGCAGCGGCCCGGAGGCGGCGCGCCCCCGGGCCGCTGGACGTTCCCGCGAGCCGCCAGGCGTCGCGGGTCAGTGCAGCGGCGGCACACCGACCACGTGCGGCGGCGGCGGCGTGTGCATGACGGTCTCCAGCATCGCCCACTCCTCCCGGAGCGCCTCGGGCCGTACGCTGAATTCCTCCAGCAGCGGCAGCTGATAGATCCACAACCCATTCATGTGCCCTCCCCGGTCCGGATCCGTCCATCGAAGGACCGCCGCGGCCGGGCGGAGTGTAGCAGGGGGTGCGCAGTTCGTCCCGGCGACGCACGCCCGGGTGCCGCCGCCGGCGGCCGATGGTAAAATCGTGGATGAGCTGGCGCATCGTGCCGGCCCCCTGTCCCCAAGGAGCCCTGCCATGGAAGCGGCCTCGGAGTTCTTCTCGGCGATCAAGGAGGGGAATCTGCCGGCCGTGCAGGCGCTGCTCGATGCGGATCCGGCGCTCGTCGACGCCCGCGGGGCGCAGGGGGAGAGCGCGGTCCTGACGGCCGCCTATCATCGCCAGCAGTCGATCGTCCGGCTCCTCGTCGAGCGTGGCGCGCCGCTGGACCTGTTCGCGGCGGCCGCCGTCGGGGACCTCGATCGGCTGCGCCGGCATCTCGAGGCCGATCCGGGTGCGGCCGGGCGCGTCAGCCCGGATGGCTGGACGCCGCTGCACCTCGCGGCCTTCTTCGGGCAGACGAAGGCGGCCGAGTCTCTGCTCGCACACGGCGCCGACCCGGCGCGCGTGTCGGCCAATTCAACCGGCAACACGCCGCTGCACGCGGCGCTCGCGGGCGGGCACGCCCTGGCGGCGGGGCTGCTGGTCGGCGCCGGCGCCGACGTCAACGCGACGAGCGCCGGCGGCTGGCGGCCGCTCCATGTGGCGGTGGCGGCCGGCCACCTCGATCAGGTGAAGACGCTCGTCGCGCAGGGGGCGGACGTGAACGCCGTCAATGACGCCGGCCAGACGCCGCTCGCGCTCGCCACACAGAAGAACCACAAGGCGATCACCGAGTACCTGCTGCGCCAGGGCGCCCTGTCCTGACGCGCGCCGGCGCGCCGGCGCTCACCCCTCCTGTTCGATCGTGACCGAGGTCACGACGACCTCCTTGCGCGGGCGGTCGCCCGGCTTCGATGTCGGCACGTGGCCGATCCGCTCGACGATCTCCATCCCTTCCACCACCTCGCCGAAGATCGTATGCCGGTCGTCCAGCCAGGGCGTCGGCGCCAGCGTGATGAAGAACTGGCTGCCGTTCGTGTTCGGCCCGCGGTTCGCCATCGACAGCAGGCCGGCCCGATCGTGCCGGAGCGCCGGATGGAACTCGTCCGCGAACGTGTACCCCGGGCCGCCGACGCCCGTGCCGAGCGGGTCGCCTCCCTGGATCATGAAGCCGTCGATGACGCGGTGAAACACCGTCCGGTCGTACAGCGGCCGCGTCACCTTCTTCCCGGTCGCCGGATCGGTCCATTCCTGCGAACCGGTCGCGAGCCCGACGAAATTCGCAACCGTCTTCGGCGCTTCCTGCGCGAACAGCTTCACGCGGAAGGTCCCTTCGGAGGTGGCAAAGAGAGCAGAGGTCAAGGGCGATCCTTTCTGGCGATGAGGCTTTCTTCAGTGCTCGGGTTCACTTCGCTCCCCGCGACAGCTTGAGCGTCTTCTGCAGGTCGGGATTCATCGTATGCCACTTCGTGGCCTGTTCGTACGCCAGGCCGACTCGCAGGAGCGTCGCCTCGCCGTACAGCCGGCCGGTCAGCATGATCGCCTGCGGCATCCCGTCGATGAACCCGCACTTGAGCGCCAGCGCGGGATGGCCGGTGAAGTTCGTGATCGTCAGGCTCGCGCTGCGCGGCCCCGGCGTGAGGAACACGTCGTAGGTCGACATCAGCTCGTCCATCTGCCGCATCAGCAGCCGCCGCGCGCGCTGGCCGCGCAGGTACTCGACGGCCGGAATGAACCGCGACGTCCGGAACGTGTTCGGCCAGGCGTTCGGCCCCTGCTGCACCATCTCGTCGATCCCGTGGCTGCGCGTGAGGTCGTCGAACGCGGCGCCCGCCTCCGCGTCCAGGCAGAAGCCGAGCGCCTGCGCCGGGAAGTCGGGCAGCTCGATCGGCTCGAGCTGCGCCCCGGCGCTGCGGAACACGTCGAGCGCATCGTGCAGCAGGGCCTTCTGCTGGTCCCAGGTGTCGGTCTGCTGCGGCTGGCGGAAGCGTGACGGCGGCTGCCGCACGAACTCCTCCGCCACGAAGCCGATGCGCAGCGACGACAGCGGCTGGTCGGGATGCCAGGTGAACGGCGCGTCGACGACGGTCGAGTCGTGCCCGTCCGACCCGTAAATCGCATTCAGCACCAGCGCGCAGTCCTCCACCCGCCGGCACATCGGCCCCAGCTTGTCCATCGTCCAGCTGAGGGCCATGGCGCCGTGGCGGCTGACCCGGCCGTACGTCGGCCGCAGGCCGGTCACGCCGCACGTGCTCGACGGCGACATGATCGATCCCATCGTCTCGGTGCCGATGCCGAAGACCACCAGACCGCCGCCGGTCGCGGCGCCCGGGCCGGCCGAGGACCCGCTGGAGCCCTTTTCGATGTTCCACGGGTTGCGCGTCGTGCCGCCGAACCAGACGTCCCCCTGCGCGAGCGCCCCCATCGACAGCTTGGCGACGAGCACCGCGCCCGCCTCGCGCAGCCGCTCCACCACCGTGGCGTCGTAGTCCGGCACCTGGTGCTCGTACGGCGTGGCGCCCCAGGTCGTGCGGATGCCCTTGGTGGCGAGCAGGTCCTTCGCGCCCCAGGGGATGCCGTGCAGCGGCCCGCGGTAGCGGCCCGCGGCGATCTCGCGGTCGGCGTCGGCCGCCTGCTGCAGCGCGAGCTCTTCGGTGAGCGTGATGACGCATTCGAGCGCCGGGCCGTAGCGCTTCAGCCGATCCAGGTACATCTTCGTCAGCGCGGTCGACGAGATCTGCTTCGATCGGAGGAGCGGCGCGAGCGCGATGATCGGCTCGAACGCCAGATCCTCGAGCGACGCCCCGACGTGCACCGCCGGCTGCGAGACCTTCAGCGGCGCGTTGCGCGTCGACGCCCCGGTCGGCTGCCGGCCCGCCAGGTACGGCCGGAACGTGATGGCCGGCTCCGTGTCGAGCGGGACGGACACCTGGCGCAGCGTCTCGTAGTTCTCGAGATGCTCGGTGGCGCCGCGCAGCGCCATCGTGGTCTCGGCGCCGGTGTACTGCACGCCGTCGAGCGCCTCGGCGCTCTTCAGTTCCGCGGCCGTCAGCACCGGCGCCCCGGCCGCGGCAGGCGGCGCCTGGCGGGCGAGCGCCGGGGCGGCCGCCAGACCGGCGGCGACCGCCGCGGGGACGGTCTTCAGGAAGCGGCGGCGGCCGGCGTCGTGCGGCCCGGGGGCATCGGACTCGGACTCGTGGCTCATGGACGGCTCCTCCCGGGGCCAACCGTAACACAGATCGGGCCGACTCGACTCCGCGCCGGAACTTTGTCACACTGCAGGATCAGTGAGCAGCCACACCAGCGCCAACAGGCTCGATCGCGCCCTCAGCGATCTGGCAGCCGGGCGGAGCCACGATCCGTTCGCCCTGCTGGGTCCGCATGCGGCCGATCCCCGGGGAACCATCCTCCGCGTCCTCCAGCCGGCCGCCCGGGCGGTCGAGGCGCACCTCCACGGCGCGGCCTCCGGCGCCGCCGGCCGGCCCGGGGTCGTTCCCCTGGCGCGCCGCGGATCGGACGGCCTGTTCGAGGCCCTGATCCCGTCCGAGGCGGGCGGCGTCCGTGACTACCGGCTCCGCGTGACCTTCCAGGACGGCACGGTGCGCGAGCTGGACGATCCGTACCGGTTCGGGCGCGTGCTGACCGACTACGACCTGCACCTGCTCGGCGAGGGGACGCACTACCGGTCGTACCGGAAGCTGGGCGCCCACGTGCTGGCGCTGGACGGCGTCGACGGCGTGCACTTTGCCGTCTGGGCGCCCAACGCCGAGCGTGTCTCCGTCGTCGGCGACTTCAACGGCTGGGACGGCCGTGTGCACCCGATGCGGGTGCTGGTGCCGAACGGCGTCTGGGAAATCTTCATTCCCGCGCTGGGCGTGGGCGAGAAGTACAAGTTCGAGATCCGCACGCGGGACGGCCGCGTGCAGCAGAAGGTGGATCCGCACGCGCGCTTCTTCGAGGTGCCGCCGCGCTCGGCGTCGATCGTCTGGAGCGATGCCACCTACCAGTGGGGCGACGAGGGATGGATGACGGCGCGGGCGGGGGCGAACCACTGGCTCGATCGCCCGATGTCCATCTACGAGGTGCACTTCGGCTCCTGGGCCCGCGTGCCGGAGGAGGGCAACCGGCAGCTGACCTACCGCGAGCTGGCCGAGCGGCTGATCCCCTACGTCAAGGATCTGGGGTGCACGCACGTCGAGCTGCTGCCGGTGATGGAGCACCCCTTCTCGGGGTCGTGGGGCTACCAGGTGATCGGCTTCTTCGCGCCGACCAGCCGGCACGGCACGCCGGACGACTTCAAGGCGTTCGTCGATGCCTGCCACCAGGCGGGGCTCGGCGTCATCCTCGACTGGGTGCCGGGGCATTTTCCGAAGGACGCGCACGGGCTGGCGCAGTTCGACGGGACCGCGCTGTACGAGCATGCCGATCCGCGCCAGGGCGAGCACCGCGAGTGGGGGACGCTGGTGTTCAACTTCGGGCGCAACGAGGTGCGCAACTTCCTGCTGTCGAGCGCGCTGTCGTGGCTGGGCGAGTTCCACGTGGACGGGCTGCGCGTCGACGCCGTGGCGTCGATGCTGTACCTGGATTACTCGCGCCCCGAGGGCGCCTGGATCCCGAACGAGCGCGGCGGCCGCGAGAACCTGGCGGCGATCGGCTTCCTGCAGCAGATGAACACGCTCACGCACGCCGAGTACCCGGGGACGATCACCGTGGCCGAGGAGTCGACCGCGTGGCCGGGCGTGAGCCGGCCCGTCCATCTGGGCGGGCTCGGGTTCACCTACAAGTGGAACATGGGCTGGATGCACGACATCCTCGAGTACGCGCAGCAGGATCCGATCTACCGGCGGTGGGGGCACAACCACCTGACGTTCGCGATGCTGTACGCCTACACGGAGAACTTCATCCTGCCGTTCTCCCACGACGAGGTCGTGCACGGGAAGCGGGCCATGCTCGACAAGATGCCGGGCGACTCGTGGCAGAAGGCGGCCAACCTGCGCGCGCTCTACGGCTTCATGTTCGGCCACCCGGGCAAGAAGCTGCTGTTCATGGGGAACGAATTCGGCCAGTGGCACGAGTGGAACGCCGAGGCGAGCCTCGACTGGGACGCCGCCGGCCTGCCGCCGCACGCCGGCATCCGTCGCTTCACGGGCGACCTGAACGCCTGCTACCGGCGCGAGCCGTCGCTGCACCAGATCGACTTCGATCCGGCCGGGTTCCAGTGGATCGACTGCAACGACCACGAGAACAGCGTCGTGTCGTTCATCCGCCGGGCGGTCGACCCGACCGACTTCACCGTGCTCGTGTTCAACTTCACCCCCGTGCCGCGCGACGGCTACCGGATCGGCGTCCCGGAGCCGGGCTTCTACCGGGAACTGCTGAACAGCGACGGCGCCGCGTACGGCGGCGGCGACCTGGGCAACCTCGGGGGCGCCGTCACCGAGCCGGTGCACGCCCACGGCTGGCCGCAGTCGCTCCGCCTCATGCTGCCGCCGCTCTCCTGCCTCATCCTGAAGCCGGCGCGCCCGGCATGAGCGGACGGGTCGGGCGGTTCCGCCGGTCCCGCGGCTTCGCGGTCGGCCTGGTCACGGCGGCGACGTTCATCGATCTGGTCGCCTACTCGGTCGCCTTCCCCGTGCTGCCCGACTTCGCGCGGCGGCTCGGCGCCAGCCCGACGCTCATCGGCCTGCTGTTCGCCTCCTTCGGCGTGACGCTGCTCGCGGTGTCGCTGCCGATGGGGGCGGTCTCCGACCGGATCGGCCGCCGGGTCCCGCTGATCGGCGGGCTCGTCACGCTGGCGATCGCGACCGCGCTCTTCGCCTTCTCCCGCAGCCTGCCCTGGCTGTTCGGCGCCCGCCTGCTCCAGGGGGCGGCCGACGCCATCACCTGGGTCGTCGGCTTCGCGCTGGTGGCCGACCTGTACGGGCCGGCCGAACGCGGCCGCGTCATGGGGCTGGTGATGTCCGGCACCAGCTTCGGCGTGATGATCGGCCCGTCGATCGGCGGCTGGCTGTATCAGTTCGGCGGCATCGAGCTGCCGTTCCTCGGCGTCGCCGCGGCGGCCGCGCTGATCGCCGCCGCCTTCCTGTTCCTGCAGCTGCCGGCCGGGCACGCGGACGCGGAGCGCGTGCCGATGCGGGCCGTGCTGCGCGCCCCGGCCGTCGCCGCCTGCGCCGCCACGGTCGTGGCGGGCGCGGCGACGCTCGCGATGCTCGAGCCGGTCCTGCCGCTGTTCCTGGCGCTGCGGCTCGGTCTCGACCCGGCGCGGATCGGCCTGCTGTTCGGCCTGGCGGCCGTTGCCTCGACGACGATGCCGCCGGTGTACGGACGGCTGGTGGACCGGTGGGGCGGCCGGCGGCTGACGTTCGCCGGCCTCGTGCTGACCGCCTGCGGCCTGCCGCTGCTCGCGCTCAGCTGGAGCACCGCCTCGGCCGGCGGCTTCATCATCATGGAGTGGGCGATGGCGGCGCTCATCATCACGCCGTCGCTCGCGTACATGGCCGAGGCCGTGTCGGCCGCCGGCGTCCGGGCGTACGGCGTCGCCTACGGCGTCTACAACGTCGCCTGGGCCTGCGGGCTGCTGGCCGGACCGGCGATCGGCGGGTTCCTGTTCGAGCGGATCGGCTTCGAGGCGCTGGCGCTCGTCTGGGCGCCGACGCTGATTCTCACCACCATCGTCATCGCGGTGGTCGGCGACACGACCCCGGCCTCGTCGCGCGCCACGACGTGAGGCTCGGGCGCTTGCAGCGCCTTCGTGGCGCCGAGCGTCAGGTCGGCCTCTCTTCGTCGCGCCGGGCTTCCGCCTCCGCCGAAGCCGGGGCGGGCGCGCCGGAGCCTTGGCGAAGGCGGTCGGCTCGGCCTCTCTCCGCCCGAGCCCCGGGGCCAACGTCCGGCGCGACACCTCACTGCCGCGGCGGGGAAC
>Ga0307373_10014415_pt1 | contig 10879 bp, 9 predicted proteins | sample OX2MG_FD_202534 | JGI IMG/M metagenome (GOLD analysis project Ga0307373, IMG submission 202534) | Soil microbial communities from Risofladan, Vaasa, Finland - OX-2 | ecosystem: Environmental > Terrestrial > Soil > Coastal area > Acid sulfate soil | place: Finland: Risofladan, Vaasa | collected... | reverse complement strand
CCGCAGCTGGCGGCGGTTCTGGCCATCGCGGGACTGGGCAGCGCGATCGACCGCAGGGTTCGCGGCTACTCGCGCGGCATGTGCCAGCGGCTGGCCATCGCACAGGCCATGCTCGGGCTGCCCGACCTGCTGGTGCTCGACGAGCCGCTCAACGGACTCGACCCGCCGCAGATCAGGGAGATGCGCGACGTGCTGACCGACTATGCCGCGGGCGGCCGGACCGTGATCCTGTCCAGCCATCTGCTCGGCGAGGTCGAGCAGACCTGCAGCCATGTCGTCGTCATGCACAACGGGCGGCGAGTCGCGGCTGGTCCCGTCGCCGAGATCATCGGCGGCGGCGGCTCGCTGCTGATCGGCACGCCGCGGACGGCCGAGGCGCTCGCGGTGCTCGGGTCGCTCGGCGGCGTGGCCAGCGTCGAGGCGCACCCGGACGGAGTCCTCGTCCATCCGGGTGATCTCGCCGCATCGGACCTGGTGGCGGCGCTGGTCGGCGCCGGGATACCGGTCGAGCGGGTCGGACCGAGCCGCCGGCTGGAAGACGCGTTTCTCGCGCTGATCGGGCCGGCGGCGCTCGCGGGCCCCGGGTCGCTCTCCGGGAGCCCGGCCGATCCGGCGGCGGACGACGTCGAGCGGGCGGAGGCGGTGCGATGACCGAGCTGGCTGAACCGCCCCGCTCGGTGCCGGGCGAGCTGACGGCCCCCGCGCCCTTCCCGGCGGTGGCCGGCCAGGCCGCGCAAGCGCCGGGCTACCGTCCGCGCCGGACGCTGCCGCTGGCGGTCGAAGCCGTGCGCCAGCTGCGCCGGCGCCGGACGCTGATCACCTTCGGCCTGCTGCTCGTGCTGCCGTGGATCCTGGTCGGCGCGTTCGAGCTGGGCGGCAACGGCGCGGCCGACCCCCAGACGCCCGGCCTGGTGACGACGGCGACCGCGGGCGGACTTAATTTCGCCGCTTTCGCGTTCTTCGCCTCCGCCGGGTTCCTGCTCGTGGTGGCGGTCGCGCTGTTCTGCGGAGATACCGTCGCGACGGAGGCGAGCTGGGCCTCGCTGCGCTACCTGCTCGCGGCGCCGGTGCCGCGCGCGAGGCTGCTGCGGCAGAAGCTGACCGTCGCCCTGGGGTACTCTTTCGTGGCCATCGTCGTGGTTCCGCTAATGGCATTGCTGGCGGGAACGGTCGCCTGGGGCTGGCATCCGCTGAAGCTGCCGGGTTCTGGCGTGCAGCTCAGCACGGGCGCGGCGCTCGGCCGGCTGGCGATCATCCTCTGTTACGTGCTGATCACCGAGGTCGTCGTTGCCGCCATCGCCTTCGTGCTCTCGGTGTCCACCGACTCGCCGCTCGGCGCCGTCGGCGGCGCGGTCGGCGTGGTCATCGTCAGCAACATCATCGACGCGATAACGGCACTGGGCGCCTGGCGGCGGCTGCTGCCGACGCACTGGCAGTTCTCCTGGCTGAATGCGCTTCAGCCGCAGATCAGCTGGACGCCGATGATCGAGGGAGCCGTGGTGTCGTTCTGCTATGCCGTCGTGCTGATCGCACTGGCGTTCCGCCGGTTCCGCGCGAAGGACATCGTCTCCTGAACGCCGGGCCGGGAGCAGGATGGCCGGACAGGCCGGGCGGGCCGGGCGGGCCGGACGAGCCGGGCGAGCCGCCTCGGGTCGGGCTCGGAACCATCGCTCGCGAGTGGGGTCGCATCGGCTGCATCGGCTTCGGCGGACCGCCAGCGCACATCGCGCTGCTCCGCACGCTCTGCGTCGAGCAGCACGGCTGGCTGTCCGCCGAGGAGTTCGAGGACGGCATCGCGGTCACCAACCTGCTGCCCGGGCCAGCCTCCACCCAGCTCGCGATGTTCTGCGCCTGGCGGCTGGCCGGCCCGGCGGGGGCCCTGCTTGGCGGGGCCTGCTTCATCGTGCCCGGCCTGATCGTGATCCTGGGGCTGGCCGCGCTGTTCCTGGCCGCGCGCCCGCCGCTGTGGGTCGCCGGGGCAGCCGCGGGGGCCGGCGCGGCGGTCCCGGCCGTCGCCGCCGCAGCCGCGCTCACGCTGATCCCGGCCAGCTGGCGGCGATCGGGCCCCGGACGGCCGCGAGCGCGGCTGGGCTGGGCGCACGGGCGGTGGATCCTCTACCTGCTCGCCGGCGGAACGGCCGGCGCGCTAGCCGGGACGTTGCTGGTCCTGGTTCTGGCTGGCTGCGGCCTCATCGAGCTCGCGGTACGCGGATCGCGCAGGGCCGCCGCTGATGCGGGTTCGGCCGGCCCAGACGGATCTGGGCCCGGCAGTTCGGGGCCTGGCGTCTCCGGCCCCGCCGGGCGAAGCTCCGGCCCTGGCCGGCTGGCGGCGATCATGCCGTTCGCGGTCGCCGTGCCCGCCGCGGCCGGGGGACTGCTCGCCGTGGCCTGGGTGGCGTTCAAGGTCGGCGCCCTGTCCTACGGCGGCGGCTTCGTGATCATCCCGCTGATGCAGCACGACGCCGTGCACACTTATCACTGGATGAGCGGCGCGCAGTTCCTGAGCGCCGTCGCGCTCGGCCAGGTGACGCCGGGACCGGTCGTGCAGACCGTCGCGGTCGTGGGCTACGCGGCCGCTGGCGTCGGCGGCGGCCTGCTGGCCTCGCTGGTCGCCTTCGCCCCGTCGTTCGCGTTCGTGCTGGCCGGCGCGCCGCATTTCGCCAGGCTCCGCGGCAACACCAAGGTCCATGCATTCCTGACCGGCGCCGGCCCGGCCGCGATCGGCGCGATCGCCGGGTCCACCATCCCGCTCGGCCTCGAGCTGGCCCACCTGTGGCAGGTCGCGATCATCGGGCTGGCCGCGGTCTGGCTCATCGTCCTGCGCAAGAACGTGGTCGTCGCCATCGTCGGCGCGGCCGTCCTCGGCATCATCGCGGCCCTAGCAGGCGCGCCGCTCGCCTGATCGGCGTCCGCCGCACCGACTTACCCCGGATTACGTCACTCAAATAGCCCCCAAAACGGATATAATAGGGCTCTCGGCGGACTCAAATCCGGGGTAAGTCGTCACGAAGCCACTCTTTTCTAGCCGTTGACACTGGACCAGCCGGGCGCCTAAGTTTCTAGTGTTCGATTACGGAACTGCTGTGCGTGAAGCGCACAAATGCGCATTCGCACAGGGTCGGCGCGGCGCCCGGGTCCGGTATCCGAGGAACCATACAAGGACAGCATGAGGACATGCGCACGCAGGTAGGAATTGTCGGCGCCGGCCCGGCCGGGCTGCTGCTCTCCCATCTGCTGGCCCTCCGAGGCATCGACTCCGTCGTCGTGGAGACGCGCAGCCGCGCGTACTGCGAGGCGCGGCAGCGGGCCGGCGTGCTCGAGGACGGCAGCGTCGGGCTGCTGCGCGAGGCCGGCCTGGCCGAGCGGCTGGATAGCGAGGGTCTGGAGCACGGCGGGATCTACCTGCAGTTCGCCGGTGAGCGGCACCACGTCGACTTCCGCGAGCTGACGGGCGGCCGGACCGTGACCGTTTATGCCCAGACTGAGGTAGTAAAGGACCTTATAGCGAAACGGGTCGCTTCCGGCGGTGCCGTCCATTTCGACGTAACAGATACCGAGGTTGACCACCTGACGTCGGGCCAGCCGGTGCTGCGCTTTACCGGCGCCGCTGGCACGAGGCACGAGATCGTGTGCGATGCGATCGCCGGCTGTGACGGGTTCCACGGGATCTGCCGGGAGGCGATCCCGCCGGACCTGCTGACGGTAAGGGAGCGCGGCTACCCGTTTGCCTGGCTCGGCATCCTCGCTGACGTGCCGCCGTCGACCGACGAGCTGATCTACGCCCACCACCCGAACGGGTTCGCTCTGCACAGCCTGCGCAGCCCGGCCGTCAGCCGCCTCTACCTTCAGGTCGACCCCGACGAGTCGATCGACGGCTGGCCGGATGACCGGATCTGGGACGAACTGCAGTGCCGGTTCGAGCTGCCAGGATCGGGCTGGACGCTGAAGCAGGGACCGGTACTGGACAAGGGCATCACGCCGATGCGGAGCTTCGTGAGCGCCCCGATGCGCTACGGGCGGCTGTTCCTGGCCGGCGACGCGGCGCACATCGTCCCGCCGACCGGCGCGAAGGGCCTCAACCTGGCGATGGCCGACGTCGCGGTGCTGGCGCCGGCGCTCGACGCGCTCCTGCACGGCGACGCCCGGCCAGCCGACGACTACAGTGCTACCTGCCTGAGGCGGGTCTGGCGGTCCACCCATTTCTCCTGGTGGATGACGTCGATGCTGCACCGCATCCCGGGCGCTGACGAGATGGAGGCGGAGTTGCAGCTGTCTCAGCTCCGCTATGTCGTCGCCTCGCGTGCGGCCGCGACGTCGCTGGCCGAGAATTACACCGGTTACCCGCAGCCGCCCGCGGGCGCCGGCCTGGCCCCCTAACAACGAAGGAGCACGAGGACTCATCATGCGCACGACACCGCCGTTCCGCGCTGACCATGTCGGAAGCCTGCTGCGTCCGCCCAGCCTGCTCGCCGCGCGGGACGAGTTCGCGGCGGGAACGATCGACGCCGCCGCGCTGCGAGCCGCCGAGGACTCGGCCATCGCCGGCGTGGTCGCCATGCAGGCCGAGGTGGGGCTGCAGTCGGCGACCGACGGCGAGTTCCGCCGTGCGTCCTGGCACATGGACTTCATCTACCAGCTCGGCGGGATCAGCAAGGCGCCAGGCAACCTGGCGGTGAAGTTCCGCAACCCGTCGGGCACGATCGAGTTCACCCCGGCCGCGCTGCACGTGGGCAGCAAGATCAGGCTGGACCACACGATCTTCTCCGGCGACTTCCGCTATCTCCAGTCGGTGGTGACCTCGGCGACGCCCAAGCTCACGATGCCCTCGCCGAACATGGTGCACTACCGGGGCGGCCCGGCATCGATCGACCAGGACGTCTATCCCGACATGGAGGAGTTCTGGACGGACCTGTCAGCCGCCTACGCGGAGCAGGTGCGCCGGCTTGGCGCGCTCGGCTGCCGGTACCTCCAGCTGGACGACACCAGCCTCGCGTACCTGAACGACCCGGCGCAGCGCGCCGAGATCGCCGAGCGCGGCGAGGACGCGGAGCACCTGCACCTCCGCTACATCCGGCAGGTCAACGACGCGGTCTCCGGCCGGCCGGAGGGCATGGCCGTGACCACCCATATGTGCCGCGGCAATTTCCGGTCCTCCTGGGCGGCCGAGGGCGGCTATGACTTTGTCGCCGAGGCGCTGTTCAGCGAGCTGAACGTGGACGGCTTCTTCCTCGAGTACGACGACGAGCGGTCAGGCGGGTTCGAGCCGCTCAGGTTCGTGCCGAAGGGCAAGATGGTCGTGCTCGGCCTGGTCACGACCAAGAGCGGCAGGCTCGAGGATCCCGACACGCTGAAGCGGCGGATCGACGAAGCCGCCCGGTTCGTCCCGATGGACCAGCTGTGCCTGTCCCCGCAGTGCGGGTTCTCCTCCACCGTGGAGGGCAACGCGCTGACCGCCGAGGATCAGGCGGCCAAGCTCCGCCTGATCGTCCGGGTCGCCCGCGAGGTCTGGGGCTGATCTCCGGCCGATCCCGGCCGCCGGGCTGGATGCCTGCGGGTTAGTCGCCAGGAGGGTGTGCGGTACGTCAGCGCCGGCGGCGCGGGACGCTCCCCGCCGGCCACAGGTAGTACCCGACGGGGAAGAGCCTGAGCCCTAGCTTGTCGGAGATCAGTCCCCACAGGCCGCGCGGTGCCCAGATCGCGACCGCCATCGCAACGACGCCCAGGATGATCCAGTACCAGGTGCCGTAGTGCGACAGGGTCTGCTGGAGGACGAAGAACACGATCGTCCCGAGGATCGGCCCCTCGATCGTGCCGATCCCCCCGATGATGGTGATGAAGATCATCTCGGCCGACCATTGCACGCTGAAGGCCGCCGTCGGCACCACGAACTGCTGGCTGATGATGTACAGCGCCCCGGCCGCGCCGCAGCCCGCGGCGGCGACCATGAAGACCAGCCGCCGCGTCCGCGCGACCCGCGTTCCGATGCTCCGCGCTCCGGTCTCGTCGTCGCGGATGGCGGTGAGCACCAGGCCGATCGGGCTGCGCAGCAGGTAGTAGATGACCGCGAGGACGACGACCGCAACGATCATCGTGGCCCAGTAGGTGTAGGCGGTGATCAGCGTCGGGCTCAGGTTCAGGCCGGGAAGCGCGGCTCCCGTGCCGCCGCCGAGCGAGCTGATCTGGATGATCACGAGCTCGCAGACCGAGGCGATCACCCACATCGTGATCGAGAAATATCCGCTGCGCAGCCGTGAGACCAGCCACCAGACGGGCAGTCCGACGATCCCGGCCAGCAGCGTCGCGACCGGGATGGCCAGGAACGGACTGGTTCCGTGGTCGGCCAGGATCAGCACGAAGTAGGCGCCGAGTCCGATGAAGGCCTGCTGGCCGACCGAGACGAGGCCGGCGTAGCCGGCCAGCAGGTTCCACGTGCTGGCCATGACCAGCAACAGGAAGAAGTCGACGAGCAGGTTCGTCGTGCCGGAGTAGACGGCGTAGGGGAGGTAGCCGAGCACGACGACGATGACGACGGCGGCGATGCCAGCCCACAGCGTCGACCGCCTCGACCTGGTGACTCGCACCTGCGCGTCCGGCTCGGCGTCCGGGTCGGCGGTCGGGCCGGAGATATCGGCTCCTTCACCCGCTCGCCTCCGCGGCGCTTTCAGGCGACGCCGTCCCTCGTCGCTCGTCCCTCGCTCCTCAGTCCAGGCGACGCCGCGCCCCTCCGGCTCGCTCATATTGGCCTTGGCTCCCTGCGGATCGTGATTCCCTGCGGCCTGACCACGAGGATCAGCAGGAAGAGAAGCTGCCCGGCGAGCACCTGGTCGGCCGTGGCGATGTTCGCGCCGATCTCCTGCGCGATACCGAGCAGGATGCCGCCGGCGAGCGTTCCCCAGAGCGAGCCGAGTCCGCCGATCACCACGGCCTCGAAGGCGAACAGCAGCAGCTGATCGGTGCCGATGGTCGGGTCGAACTGCGTGAACATCCCGAACGCGATGCCGGCCAGGGCAACGGTGCCGAACGCGATGGCTGCCGCGATCCCGAACACGTGCCGGTAGTTGATACCGGAGATCTGGGCGGCTTCACGATCGTCGGCGACCGCCCGGATCAGCCGCCCGTTCGTTGTCGAGGAGAGAAAGTACTGCAGCCCGAGCAGCACGATCACGGCGACGACCAGGATGGCCAGGTTGAGGTAGGCGATCGTGATCTGGGAGCCGATGCTGAACGAGTCGGAGACCAGCGAGCCGATGCCGATGGAGTGGCTGTTCGCGGACAGGAACTGCTGCAGGCCGTTCTCGATCACCACCGAGAGCCCGAAGGTCACCAGCATGGTGGTGAGCACGCTGCGATGGAGCGCGGCCTGGAAGAGCGTCCGCTGGATGACATAGCCGAGTACCGCGAAGATCGGCACCACGATCAGGAAGGCCCACACGGCAGGTACGTGGGTGATAGCGACAACGCCGAGCGCGACATAAGCGGCGACGACCGCGAGGTCACCGTGCGCCAGGTTGATGACGTTCATGACTCCGAACAGCAGCGAGAGTCCGCAGGCGAACAGGGCATACAGGCCGCCGATCAGGATGCCCTGGATGACTGCGTTGACCCAGGTCATGGTTCCGCTCCCGACGACTCGGAACTCCCCGCCTGCTGCTCGGGAGGGGTGGGCGCCTGGTCGTTGCCCAGCCGCTTTCCCCGGCCGTTGCCGACCACGCCGAAGTAGGCGCTCTCGATCTGGGCCGGGGTGAGCTCGGCCGGCTGGCCAGCCAGCGTGATCCGGCCTTCGAGCAGGCAGTGCACCATGGACGCGACGCCGAGCGCCTGGCTCACGTCCTGCTCGACCAGCAGCACGGTCACGCCGGAAGCGAGCAGCTGCGGAAGCAGGCCGTAGATCCTCCTGACCACGACCGGGGCAAGGCCGAGCGACAGCTCGTCCAGCAGCAGCACCCGCGGATTGGCCACCAGCGCGCGTCCGATCGCCACGGCCTGCTGCTCGCCGCCCGACAGCTGAGCGGCATGCTGGCCCCGCCGGTCCCGCATCCAGTCGAAGAGGTCGTAGACCGCCTCGATCGTCCACGGGCCGGGCCGGGCGCTTGTCCGGCCGACGAGGAGGTTCTCCTCGACGGTCAGCGAGGGGAAGAGCCGGCGTCCCTCGGGCACCATGACGATCCCCGCGGCGACCCGCTGCTCCGGCCGCAGGCCGGTCACGTCGGTCCCGTCGAGCAGGACGGAGCCGGACGTCGGCCGGTGCAGGCCCGCGATCGTGCGCAGCAGCGTTGACTTGCCAGCGCCGTTGGCGCCGATCATCGCGTGCACGGTTCCGGCCGGGACGTCCAGGCTCACGCCGTGCACAGCCTGGAGCTGACCGTGGTGCACGTTCAGGTCGCGGACCTCGAGCAGCGCGCCAGCCAGGCCAGCCGCACCAGGCTGGTCGGCATAGCCGGTCACGGCGCTCCCGCTCATCCGGCTGCCCCAGTGCTAGCTGGTCCGGGGCCCGGCAGGTGCAGTGACGCGGTGACCTCGGTGCCGAGGAACACCTCGCGGACGGCGGGCAGTGCGAGCACCTCGTCCGGCTCGCCGTCGCCGATGAAGGCCCCGCCGTACAGGCACAGCAGCCGGTGCACGGTCGCGGTCAGGGCATGCACGACATGCTCGATCCAGATGACCGCCACGCCCTCGGCGCGGACGGCGCTGACGATCGTGACCAGCTGCGCGACCTCCGGGTCGGTCAGGCCGCCGGCCACCTCATCGAGCAGCAGCAGCTTCGGGCCGGTGGCCAGCGCCCTGGCTACCTCGAGCCGCTTGCGGGAGAGCAGCCCGAGCCGTTCCGCCGGGCTGTTGGCGTCGCCGGACAGGCCGGTCAGGTCGCAGATGGCCGAGGCCGCGGCATAGCTGGGCCGCCGCCGCAGGCCGGAGCCCTGCTGGACGGCGACGAGCACGTTCTCGAAGACCGTCATCGCGCCGAACGGCCTGGGCACCTGGAACGTCCGCCCGATGCCGAGCCGGCATCGGGCGGCGGCGTCAAGCCGGGTGACCGGCGCCCCGCCGAACAGGATCTCGCCGGACGACGGCGCGAGATCGCCGGCGATGAGCCCGAACAGGCTGCTCTTGCCGGCCCCGTTGGGCCCGACGATCCCGACCATGTCTCGTGGCCCGATGGCGAGCGACAGGTTGTCCGCGACCACGACCCTGCCGAAGCTCTTCGATACTCCGGCGAGTTCCAGCAGGGTCGTGCCCGCGGATTCAGGCATTCGTTGGCTCGAGATTTGCCTGGACCTGCACGGCCGAGTTCAGAGAGTTGTCGACGACCGTCATCGCGAACGGGAACTTGCCGGTCGACTTCTTCCACTGCACGCCGACCGGGTTGATGATCCCCACGCCAGGGGCGGGACCGTTGCCGAAGTTGAGCGGGCCGCACATTCCCGTGTAGTTGACCTGATGCAGGGCGCTGGCGACCTCGGCGGCGTCATGCGGGTCGCTGACGCTGGCGAACGCCTCCTTGGCCACCTCGAACAGCGAGTACGTCGAGCCGATCGACTGCACCCACTGGTTCCCCGTCGCGGCCTGGAAGCCGTCGGCGAGCCCCTTTGCCGACTGGCCGGTCAGCGACGAGGTGTTCGGCATGTACGGGCCCCACCACGAGTCGGTGGCGACGTTGTTGACCAGCGGGCCGAGTGCGGCCGTGTCGGCCGGGAAGAGCAGTACCTTGGCGACGGTCGCCAGCTTGGGCTTGAAGCCCTGCTGTGATGCCTGCTTCCAGAACGTGTTGAAGTCCGGCGGCAGCGGGCAGTTGCTGAACACCTCGGCATGCTTGCTCTTGAACGTCGAGATCATCGAGGTGAAGTCGGTGGTGCCGTCGGTATACGCGCCGCCGTCGACCACCGTGTAACCGGATGCCTTGATCAGCGGCTCGAACCCGCCGCGGAAGGCGTTCCCGTCGGCGTCGTTCGGGTACTGGCAGGCCACGACCTTGTTCGTCTTGACCCGGTTCCACATGGGCGCGAAGCAGCCCTGGAACTCCTTGAGGCCGAAGAAGAACATCGTGCAGTACTGGAACGAGGTCGTCGGGCTCACCGGATTGCCGCCCAGCCCGCCGTACCAGGCTTCCCACGGAACGACGGTGGACAGGCACGGAGTGTGCAGCTTCTCGCACGACGTGGCGACCGGGATGGTCGTCTCCGGTGTGGACGTCGTCAGGATCATGTCGACGTGGTCCTGAGTGATCAGCTTCTGAGCCACCTGGCCGGCCGTGGTCGGGCTCGACTGGCTGTCCTGCACGTTGACGTTGATCTTGTAGGTCTTCTTGCCGATCTTGATGCCGTTCTTGTAGATCGAGCTCTGCTGGATCTGCTGCAGCACGTACTTGTCACCGGATGCGAAGCCGGACAGCTCGCCGGTGAGCGGCGTGATGAAGCCGATATTGATAGTCCCGCTCGCGCTCGCGGGGCCGCCGCCCTTGAGGCCGGAGCTGCAGGCAGCGAGGAGCCCGCCCGCGCCGACCGCGAACGTGCCGGCGCCCATGCCCTTGAGAAGAGAACGTCGCGAGATCGACTGATCCTGCGGCATCCCGAGTTCTGCTTCCTGACGGTCCATTCCGTCTCCTCCGAAGTCAGCGCCCGCGGGTCGCCGGCGAACTGAAGGCTGCGCCGTCGCCAGTGACGACCGACACTTCAGGACAGGTACTCGCAGGATGTTCGCTTGGCGTACGACTATACGCAATGTAGAACTTAGTCAGCGTTATAGACGAGTGTCAACGTCCATCGCGTATCGGCGTGATCGCTGAGAACACAGGTCTAACCGGGACGTCTGGACCGCGGATTGGCTGGCTCGAATGGAGCCTCGGATGGCGCCTTCCTGACCGAGGGTCAGGAAGGCGCCACGG
>Ga0307373_10014413_pt1 | contig 10882 bp, 9 predicted proteins | sample OX2MG_FD_202534 | JGI IMG/M metagenome (GOLD analysis project Ga0307373, IMG submission 202534) | Soil microbial communities from Risofladan, Vaasa, Finland - OX-2 | ecosystem: Environmental > Terrestrial > Soil > Coastal area > Acid sulfate soil | place: Finland: Risofladan, Vaasa | collected... | reverse complement strand
CGCCAACCATCAGTAATTTTCAACCGCGCGGCTGGAACAGACCTTACAGTTCATCACAGCCAAGCGCCGCCGAACAGATGTGGTTGCTCACACGCATACCCTCATTCTTCACTCAACCGACTCTCACCGGCAGTATTACCATATAGGAGAGGGGTGGCCGAGAAGTGCGGTAGCATCCGATGAAGATGCGCTTATCCGGGGTCTACCGGCAAGCAGATCTATTGCGGAACGAATTGGAAGTTCCGCAGGATGACTTCCTGATCGCTGGTGGGAAGCACCTTGAAGCACCAGAGATTCATGCCGGTGGGCATGGGCTGCTGCGGAATACGCGCCTTGGGGTCGGTGGGCGCGAAGGTCCAGGTCTTTAGAACATTCGCTGTGGTGCCGATCGGCTGCAGTCCGCTCATGATGGTTCCAGTGACGCTGGTCGGCGTCCAGACAAGGCGCGCGGTGGTCAGCGTGCCGCCCTTCAGGTTGATTTCGAAATCTCTCTCGGTTGGGCCCAGAGCAACATTTCCGGTGGCGGGATAGAAGGTGAAGTCCGCGTTGCAGGCACCCTTGCAGAGAGTGTTATTCCACTTGGAAAATTCGATGTCGAGTTCATCCTCTGCATCCTTGCCGATGTGACGCACGGGTCCATAGGGGAAGAGGCCGAGGACGGTCGACTTATCCATATTGTCGATCCCTCCCTGAATCCACCAGTGGTAGGTGCCGTATCCCATCAGGTCGGTGGAGAAAATTTCGGAAGCGGTGTAGGTGCCGTCGCGGTTGACGATGCGGAGATGGACATAGCCGTGGGAATCGATGGAGACGTTGGCGGGATTGCCTTTGGCGATGCCGGCCATACCGCCATTCGTGACTTTCCAGGTATGACCTTTCCAGGAAATTATTGGGCTGGTGGGTCCGGCTGGTTTGCCGTTCTCAGGAGCTTGCGCGTTACAAGCGGGGATGGCAGCAATGAGCGCGGCCAACAGGCAGGCACGAATTGTCGGGCTGAAGTGTGAGGTCATGGATGAAAAAACTCTTCCCCGGCAAGCCTGAGCGGCGTGCCGGGGGTGATTGATTGGTGTGGGAAGAATCCCGCAGAGATTCTTCCCAGGGCGGTTGCGTTAGAACCGGAACCGGATGCCCAGTTGCACGTTCCGTGGTGCACTGGAGGTATAGCCGATGACCCCGAAAGTGCCACTGTCCAAGGAGGTATCCGGGGTCCCGAAGGTCGGGTGATTGAACGCATTCGACGCTTCGATGCGGGTCTCGATCGACATTCCCTGACGGATGGACTCCAGGGAAAATATCTTGATCATCGACAGGTCCACATTGAAGAGATGGGGGGTGCGAACGGTGCCCAGGGCTCGTGGAGCATTGCCGAGCGCATAGGGCTGTGGCAACACGAAGACTCCCGGATTGGTGAAGTAATTGTTGATCCAGTTGTGCCCGTGGTTGCGTTTTGGCGTACCGACAATGTTCGGCCGTTGCGGGCCATAGGTTGGCAAATTGGTTCCGTCGGAGGTGGTCATGATGAGCGGGCGTCCCTCGGAGAAGCGCCAGACGCCGTTGGTCACCCATCCGCCAATCAAGCCATCGACCAGGCGCGAGCTGCCGCCCAGAAACCGTCTGCCGCGCCCAATCGGCAAGGCATAGACATAGCTGGCTTGAAATGTCTGTGGAACGTCGAATGTGGACAAGCTGCGTTCCAGATAGGGTCGGTTGGGGTCCTGCAGGCTGGTGAGGCTTCCCAACCAGGTGGTGTTGCCGTCCTGAGCCGATGAATCGTCAATCGATTTCGACCAGACATAGGTCAGCAGGAACTGCAGGCCGTTGGAGAAATTCTTTTGCGAAGTGACTTGCAGGCTGTGATAGATGGAGCTGGCGACCGGCGGGACGTCGCTGGTGACGGAGGTAAATTGAGGGTAGGGAAGGTTGAGTTGCCATTGCGGCACCTGCGCCTGAGAGAGGTTGCTATTGGGATTGGTAATGTAACCCTGGAAGGGGTTGTTCACGTAGGTCTGGAGCGCGGAGATCTGCGCTGGCGAGTAGTTCTCGACCGCTATCGGGAGGATGTCGATCTGATTGTCGCCGCCGAAGTAGAGGTTGGTGCCTTTCTTTCCGATGTATTCCACATCCAGCAGGACGTTCCAGGGCAGTTGCCGCTCGATGCCGAGTGTCCAGCTCTCTTCGGATGGGGTGATCTTTTCATTGCGAAGCGGACCGATGGCTCCAAATCCCACATCGTTCAGCAGCCCGAGGGAATTTCCCGCAGGGAGAATCAATCCGTTTGGATACGGATTACTCAGGCGGAGATACGGTGTAGCGCCGTCGTTCTGATAGGTAGTCACCATGTTGGTCCACTGATTAAAGCCCTGGGAGCCGTAGGGGGCAACACCCGTGACACCCGAGCGGGACTGGGAGTAATACACTCCGAAGCCGCCGCGGACGACCCATTTGGGAGAGAACTGATAGGCGAAGCCGAAACGAGGCTGCCAGTCTTTCCAGTCCGTATTGACGATTGTCCGTTGGCTGGGGCTGGCGAAGACTTCTCCGCCTTTCAACGGGCCAACGCCAGGTACCGTGAGGGGTGAAGCGACGTTGGGATTGAACCAGTTTTGGCGGTTGTGACGTTCTGTCCTGGGCAATGTGACATCGTACCGCAGGCCGAGATTGAGGGTGAGCTTATTGGTCACTCTCCAGTTGTCCTGGACATAGCCGGCATACTGAAAGTTTTCCGATGCGACCTGGTACTGGATTTCGTACGAGCCGCCGTTACTGGGATACCCCAACATGAAGGTAGCCATGGCGTCTCCGCCGCAGACGGTCACATCACCCGGGTTGCACTGCGAGGTGCCGTGCTGGCCGAAGTAGAAGGTGCCGTTGGGGGCGTTGGTCTGAATGTAGTTCATCTGATGCAAGCGGCCATCGAATCCAAACTTCAATTCGTGCGTGCCCAGTTGTTTGGTCAGCGTGGCGGTGAGCTCTCCGGTATCCTGCCCTTGTTTGTAGTTGCCATAAGGGTCCGAGCCTGCGCTTTGGTAGCCGGCCGAGTAGTATCCCCCTTGAATGAACATGGAGGGAACACCGACGTATCCCGCGGAATTCAGATAGGAAGGGAAGCCGAGGGTACTAAGCGGATCGGCAGGCGGATTCTTGGCGCCGTTGGGGGGGTAGGTGGAAATCCTTTCCGAGCCGCGCGTGAATCCAAGGGTCACATCCAACACCGTAGTGGGGTTGAAGGTTTGGGTGTCGTCGACGGCGAACAAGTGGGATGGGCTCTGATTGGGGCCATTCGCGCAGGGGTCGATAAAGTTGCCGAAGCAATTGTAGGCAGTGGTGGTGTCCCAGAACTGGGAGTACTTGCCCGTCAATAGATTGGACTGGCTGAAGCGCTGGTCGATCTTGATGTCAAACTGATTCGAAACAAACAGGGACGACCCGGAAGCGAACCAGTTGTCATAAATGGTGCCGCCCTGAATGTTTGGCTGAGGGAACAAATTCATCATCTTCTGGGCGACGGGGTCGATCAGGTCGCCGGGAGCGCCGGACAGCTGATAGTGCGTATTGTTCAATGCGGGACTGCCCGGGCTGGCGTAGGTGCCCATGTTGTTGAACGGAATGAAGGTTGCGCGCGAAGCTCCGCCGATGTTGGGATCGTAGGTACCGGAATACGGGTCCCAAATCTGACCATTCGGGTTGGAACACATTCCGGTAGAGTCAAAGGTGCCTCCATAGGCGGCGCACACTTCGCCAAAGTCGCCGGTGCGCTCAGCCGCGCTGGGGACGCCAGCCTGGGGCGTGGTCTGATAGACATCGTGGGTACCGTCCCAATCGAAGAAGAAGAAGGTTTTGTTTTTTATGATGGGGCCGCCGATGGTGCCGCCGTAGTTATGACGGCTAAGAGCAGGGATCGGCTGCCCATAGTAGTTGGCAAACCAGTTGTTGGCGTCGAGAACCTGGTTGCGGACAAAGTCGTAGAGTTCGCCATGAAAGACGTTGGTCCCGGATTGGGTGACCATGTTGACGATCGACCCGCCGGAGAATCCATACTCGGCGCTGAAGTTGGATTGCTGGACCTTGAACTCCTGTACGGATTCGATCGATGGCGTGTAGGTCACATTAGTGATGCCGCCGTTCGGTTCCATGTTCGTGATGGAAGCGCCATCCATCAGGACGTCGGCAGTGGAGTTGCGGCTGCCGTTGGAGATGAAGTTGGTCCCGGTACAGTTTGTGCCGCAGGCGTCATCCACCTTGTTGACGCCTGGCGTCAAGGCCGTCAGATTCAGCAGATAGCGGTCGGTCAAGGGCAGATTCTCGATAAACCTCTTATTGATGACCTGGCCGGTGGTGGCGTCCTGGGTTTGCAGTGTGGTGTTCTGAGAGGAAACCTGAACGGTTTGCGTGGCACCGGCAATCTTGAGGGCCATGTTGACGGTGACGTGGGCGGTGACATCCACTTTAATGTCGTTGCGGATGGCCTTGTCGAAGCCGGTCATCTCTGCGGTCAAACTGTAGGTGCTGGGCGGGATGGAAGGCAACAGATACTCGCCGGCTTTATTCGATGTGGCGGTGAAGGTGTAGCCCTTCCCTACATCGGTCAAGGTCAACTTGACGCCGGGGATGACCGCTCCCGTGGGATCGGTCATCAAGCCGCTTACCGTCCCGAAGTAGGCCTGGCTGAAGAGTATTACCGGGAAAGCCGCCAGTAGTAGCAATACCAATCCGCATACAAGTCCCCGGTGGCACTTCATTCTCGATGTAAATGTGTTCATTATCAATCCGCCTCTCTCTATATGGTTCGGTCTGCGTTGAAACTTGGCCTCGTGCTGTTGAAGAATCTCCGCTGGAGTTTCGCAACGGGCAATGGAGATTCCCCCCCCAATAATCCATTTCTTTAAAACGTTTCAGTACACGTCAATGATGCGAAATCGTCAAGGAAAAAGTTAAATTTACGGTCTGTCCGACAGCCCCATCCAGCCAGAAAACGGCCGCGTTGCTGGATGTTATTTACCATCGGAATTCAACTTCCCTCGAAGAACAACAATGGACGATGCGGGCAGTTCATATTCTGTAGTCTTATCGGCCTGCAGCGTGGATTCTTTTATAGGTCCATCGGGTTCCGCAAATCCGGGCTTGTACTGCTGCAATGGATTTTTAGGTTCCAACGGAAAATGCGAGGGGTCGACGATTTGCTGCGCAGGATGCCATTTGTATTGCTCGGGTCCAAAGTACGCGGCATCGACAGTACCCGAGAAATAGTTTTCTGTCTTCGTTTGTGCGTCCTTGAAAGCAATGCCGACGCGGTGGGCGTTGTGCTGGTCGCGATTCACCAGCATCACCGACCATGTACCATCGGGGCGCTGCACGGTGTAGGAGGTGACCAGGATGTGGCCGGCGCCATCGTTATACGTTCCCGTGGAAGGAGCCATGGTATGGGTTCCGCCGTCGTGCTGCAGCCATTCGTAATTGATCATGCGGCTGGCGAAATACTGAGACAGCGGCTGCTGGATGGTGTAATCCGCATTGACGGTGAACATGCCAAAGGTTCCCTGCGAGCCATCACACCCTTCTTCCATCTTGAGCGGCAAATAGTGGAAGTAGTAAACGCCGTTGCCGCCGACGTCGAGGAAAGAGCCGATGTAGTCGGCCAGCCAGAGACCGCCGAACATATCCATCATGCTCTCGGTGGCGCGAGGGGACAGGTTCGATTCCGTGATCAGCATGGGCATCGTCGACGGGATGCCGTCGTTGTACCAGGTGCGCATGATGTTGGCGACCAGTTGCGGCTCCTCATAGAGTCGATCCCAGGTGTTGAGGCAGGGATCGTACGGATAGTGCTCGAACGAGAAGAAGGCGAGGTCGCGGATGCGGTCGTGCGACTTTAGATATTCCAGAAACCGGCTGAGCCAGGAGGCGTTGCCGTTCCGGTCTGGCCAGAAGAGAATGTCGGTGTTCTCTCCCTGAAAGGAGGGTCCGCCCAGCTTCAGGTTAGGGTCGACACGATGGAGAGCGGTGGCAAACTCCAAGTAGAGGGCGCCGTAGTCTTCCGGGGACATATTCTGGCCGTCGACTTCTTCGCCCATTTCGACATAGGAGATAGGGTAGTGACGGGCTTCGAGATATTTGATTTCCGCCGCGGCATTGTCTGGATTGTCGTACGCCATGGCGATGGGGACGATCGCGGGCAAGCCCTGGGTAATGCCGCTTTTGTAGAAAAGGTCGAATCCTAGCTGGGTTCCAGCGTTGCCAAGCATGTCGGCGGACGTATGCCAGGAGTCGACGGAAGAAGTGAGCGTATACGTCTGTTCGCGGTCGGCGGTATGACGGAGAAGATCGTGAAACTCGCCGTCGGGGGTGGTGGTGCCGACATAGAGTTCATTCACCGCATATCCGACACAATTTCTTGGGTCGGAGGAACCGTGGGTGTCGCAGGTGTTGGACGAGTTCGTCATCAGGATGCGAATGAAGCGGACAGAGATAAGCTGATCCGTCAGATGAATGGTCTCGATGCCACCTTTTCCGGATTCGACCTGACCATGCGGAAACGTCAGCCAGATTCCCTGGGTGGGGCCGCCGAAGGGATCTCTTCCGGTCCAGTACTGGACAAGGTAACGGGTGGCATAGGGAGAGGCCCAGTTGATCCGGAGGGTGTCAATATTCTCGTAATTGCGAAGGTCGATGACCGCCCACTGGGGATGCATGGCGTCCGATTCCCCAGTGAATCGGCTGGCGAGATAAGGGTCACTTTTCCAGTAGGTCGAGGTGTCGCCGTCGGTCAGGCGAGAATAGCCGGAGCCGCCGTCATCTCCGCGATGGGGAAGGGCGTAACCGTAGGAATATCGAATGAAACTGGTCGGGGTCGCCGAGCCGGTGAAGTAGCCTTGCTTCTTGCCGGGGTCGCTCCAGGCGCCGGCGGGATTCCAATGCCATGCCTCGACCTGCAGGTCAGTGTTCTGGCGATAGGTGACTGGCTGCCATCCGGAGGAGAGAACTTGATTGAGGGTTGCCGGGTTGTCCAGGGTTTGGTCGATGGCGTTGGTGGGGATGCGATCGATGCCCGCGCCCAGGGTCTGGCTGGGAATAAAGCGATTGGTGGCGTGCCCGGGAGTGACGTCGACGTAGACAGTTTGGGCGCTCGAGATCCGGGAAGGAATCGCGGTCGCAAAAACTGCCAGTAGACACATGGCTCCAAACCTCGGCTTCATCTTTTCCTGCTGAACTTACGGGGCATTGACACTCACACTGAAGAGCCTTGGGGGGAGGTTTCAATCGTTTGAATACTGAAGATATGACTTTTCATCGGGCCTGTCAACAAATTTCTTGCAGGCTGCGACACTGTCGATCGTCGCAGACGTGGCACTGCGGGAGAGGGTGGACGCGTCGACGGGATTCGTCGGCCGCGAAATCCATCATCTATGCTGATGGAAGAGACGACGCGGCAAAGTTTCCAGCACGAAATCCTGCCGAAGCTCTTTTCAATCTCCTACCCATGACCTCCACCTATTTGCAACGCGTCCGAGCGAAGCATGAAGATGACGAAGGGATCGCCGTCCACGTCGAGCTGGATCAGCGCCTTGAGGCTTTTCTTGCGAAGGCGGTTGTCTGGATCGCGAACTAGGACTTCGAAGAGAAAGGTAATTTCATCCACCTTCCGGCGCATGTGGCGAAACATCATCAGCACGTCCCAGAAACGGCCCTTGAGATCCTGACAAGTGTGTCCAGGCGCAGTGGGATCGAGGGCCACAGTCGCGTTGTATGCGGCCACGGACATATAAACAGGAGTTTTTATTCCGGCTTCGCGCGTCATTCCGCGCAACGGGTTCTCACTCATGTCGCCATAGCAGACCTGGGCGGCGTCTTTGTATTCGAGAGTATGCATCACCGAAACTCCTCACTGTTACAGATCAGGACATGAACGCTGACGAAATCGCCCGGGACGGCGCCGGCTTCGCGATAGAGCGTAGTAGCGCGGCCACTACGGCCCTGGATGTAGTCGTTGCGGCACTTTGATTCTTCGTCCATGAGCATGATTCGGCCGTCTGCCAACTCAGCGTGCTCGAGTTTGGAGCAACCGATCAAATCGGCAGTCTCCTCGGCTGTAAATCCGGACACCGGGTCGGCAGCGAATACGTCACGCGTAGACCCATCGAACATAATCAGGAAAGCTATGTGGAAAGTACCTCGATCCTTCTCGCAAATTGTCGCGCGAACAACTCATGCGCTCGTTGCTTGTTGCGCACTGTGACTTCCTGCGAATACGGAAATGATCGCAGCGGTGCGCACGGAACTGCGAACTGTCGCCGCAGCGTAGTTGGCGCAGCACCGGTCCAGTGCGGCGGCCATTAGGGGATGCTCAATCCAGGCCATGTCCTCGTTATCCGGCCATGGTTGCTGAAGAAAGCTGTCTGGATCGGTAAGGAAAGCGGCAGACTGATCCAAGGAGAAACCAACTGCATTCGCAATGTTGCGAAGGTCTTGATTGCTGGCCCACAGGGACGGCGTGGCGATGAGATCGGTGTAGTCAAGCAATTCGCCTGTTGCAGCAAGAACTGGAGAGTCTACGGCGCCGTACAGGTCTTCAAGATCACACTCACGCAACTCTGCTTCCCTCATGGTGAGCGATCGATGCTTCCCGGTAGTCGCGCGCAGACGGTTGGAATCGAGGGTCAGCCTTATCCCAGGGGCGTAATGCCGAAGGATGCGGATGAGCCTGGGGGCCCGCCGGTTCTCTGCGCCGATGTCGAGTGAATGCAGGTGGGTGGGTGGGATGGACGTCTTGCAGAAAATTGATCAAGCGCGGTGTTGGAGGTAGGAGCCTTCTTCATCGGGGCTGCGGGAGTAAGCGGCACGCCGGCGACACGAACTGCCTCACGAAATAAATCAGCATGGGAAAGTTCTCCCACCTGCAGTGGAAGGAGGAGGATCGCGCCGGTACTGGCAATCTTCGCAAGTTCGACGCGATAGCGTAACAGCCGCTTCAACGTTTCCTGCTGGTTTCCCACCTGGTCGGGTGCAACCATCAAGGCTTTCTCGCGCAGAGATTCAGCGAGACGGAGATAGATCGCAAGTCGTTTCTGCCACTCGGTATCGCTGATCGGCGCCACCACGTGGAGCTCGCCGCGCTCAAACGAGACTTCGCTAAACGCGCCACTATCCACAAAAATGGGCTGGTGAAGATGAATGATGGTCAGCGTTGCGGTCTCGGTGAGGTGGTTGACGGAGACGCCTACCGGAATGCCGAGTCGGGAGAATCCGCGTATCTCCGCGACACGATTGGATCCCGACGCGAAGACGGAGACATTTTCGGGCAAGCGGGAGCGGAATGAAGAGAGATCGAAGAGCATAAAAGGCCTCCGGCCTGAGGGATGGGGTTGCGGAAGTGGTGGAGACCTATTGTGGAAACCACTCCCGCACAGGTTCGTTTAGCGCCCAAAGTTGCCCGATTGAAGGGCAGCCGTTGCATCCTCGCGAGTCCGGAAATAGCCCGGTTCACGCGAGTAGGGCCCACATTCACATTGAGTCCCGATGTAAAAGCCCGCGGCGGAAGAGAGAACTTGCATCTCCATTTCCTTGCCGCATTCGTTACATTTCTGGGAAGCGCCAGATACGATCGTTTCGCCTGGAATCATGACAGTACCTCCGGATCAAAATGGTGGTTTCGAGGTTTCAGTGGATATAGAGATGGCCCCTGAAGACCCAAACCACGATGAAACATGCTGTGAAAATCAGTGGAGCAATCTAGACTGCTGTTTGTAAGGACATAGGACCTCCTTCTTTCAGTTGCCGACTGAGACCAAGGCATGACCATAGAAGTTCCTGAAATCGATATCGAAAACCAGGACGCCTGAACAGCGATGTATTGGGTGGGGTGATGTTGCGGAACTATCTGCCAGAGGCATCAACTATGGCCATCAGAAACATGCCAACGCCCCGATTCGGGGCGAGCGCGTCAGGTGGCTCGCCGGAACAACTTCGAAGCGTCGAACCTCAGCGCCTGAACAGGTTGCGGAAAAAGGTCCTTGAGTTTGGCAGGCAATTGAATTATTGGTGGTGGATGCGTGGAGACGATTTGGAGCAGATGAGCGTATTCAGTTATGTGAGCGCGGAGCAGCGGATTGCAGCGGACCATCCGTTGCGCGGAATTCGGCGGATGGTGGATGAGGCTTTGCGGGCGATGTCGCTGCCACTTCGATGCCGTGTACGCGCGTGGCGGACGGCCGTCGATTGCGCCGGAGAAGCTGGTGCGCGCGCTGTTGTTGCAGGTGCTGTACTCGGTGCGGAGCGAGCGGCGGTTGATGGAGCAGATCGACTACAACCTGTTGTTCCGCTGGTTCGTCGGCTTGGATATGGACGATGCCATCTGGGACGTGACGTGTTCACGAAGAACCGCGAGCGTCTGATGAAGGGTGAGGTATCGGAGCGGCTGCTGCTGCAAGTGCTGAAGCAGGCGGGGGAGAAGCATCTGTTGAGCGAGGAGCACTTCACCGTGGACGGCACACTGATTCAAGCCTGGGCCAACCGGCGCAGCTTCCGCGAGAAGCCGGACCCGCCGGCGCGGGGCACGGGGTTCGGGGGCAAGAAGCTGCTGCGCGATACGCATCAGTCGAAGACCGATCCAGAGGCACGGCTGTACCGCAAGAGCACGGCCGGGGCGGCGATGCCCAGTTATCTGGGCCATGTGGTGACGGAGAACCGCAACGGCCTGGCGGTCGCCGCTCGGGCCACGCAGTCCAGCGCCGCGGCGGAGCGGGAAGCGGCGATGGCGATGCTCGACGGGATGCGCGCGCGGGGCGTGGTCCCGCATGTCGCCGAGTACGAGCCCAACCCGCAGTGGCCCAGCTTTCTAAAGGACGAAGAACGCCACAGTGACGGGTTTCGCATCAGCCAGAGAAAG
>Ga0307373_10014410_pt1 | contig 10884 bp, 14 predicted proteins | sample OX2MG_FD_202534 | JGI IMG/M metagenome (GOLD analysis project Ga0307373, IMG submission 202534) | Soil microbial communities from Risofladan, Vaasa, Finland - OX-2 | ecosystem: Environmental > Terrestrial > Soil > Coastal area > Acid sulfate soil | place: Finland: Risofladan, Vaasa | collected... | reverse complement strand
ATATTCGACTGCAATACTTGTCACGATGCGCACTGAAGAATCTTGTACGTTCTGCCGCATCGTTTACGGCTCAGATCCGGCTTATGTTGTCTACGAAGACGCCCACTCCATCGCTTTTCTTGACCGGTAACCGGCGGCGGAAGGGCACACCTTGGTGGTCCCTCGAGAACATGCGCGAACGCTTCTCGACATCGATCCATTGAACGCAGGAGCATTGATGACCAGTGCAACCTTCGTGGCCCGAATAATTCACCGCGCCATTCAACCCGATGGAATGACTTTGAAGCAGACCAACGAGCATGCTGGTGGTCAATCCGTCTTCCATGTACACCTTCACCTCGTTCCAAGGTGGAATGGAGACAATGTGATTGCTCCGTGGAATGCCCAACGCGCAGACGCCAACGAACTTGCTTTAATTCAATCGAGATTGCTTACTGCCGTGAACGGCAATTGATCGGCACCAAATCTGTCGAGTTCGATGTTCGACCGGTCACAACAACCTCGTGCGAACATTGCAAGAGTGAAGCGTGTCGCAGTAGTGGGATCGGGAGGAGCGGGTAAGACCACGTTTGCCCGCGATCTCTCACGTCGCACGGGTCTTCCGGTCGTGCACCTTGATCACCTTTATTGGAAGCCGGGATGGGTGGAGACGCCGAGTGACGAATGGCGAATAGTCCAAGACGAACGATTGACCGCTGACGAATGGATTGTGGACGGGAACTACTCGGGTACGTTCGACGTCCGTTTCCGAAGGGTAGACACAATCATTATCCTCGCGCCGTCGAGATGGAGGTGTCTTTCACGAGTTCTCCGACGGACGATCACCAATCACGGTCAGTCCGTGCAGGCGCCGGAATGTCCAGAACGAATTGACGTGAAATTTCTGTTGTGGGTGTGGCGATACCAGAAGAACAGCCGCCCCCTTCTGGACTTCGCCATTGAGCAAAATGCCGGCGCGTCGAAAGTGATCGAACTCAAAACACCTGGAGAGGTGTCGCAATTCTTCGAGTGTCTCGGTCCGTGAAGTTCAGCCAGCACTCTTTGATTTTCACATTATGGTGACGTGTTCGTAGTTCCTTCCGCTGGAAGTTCCACACATTAAGGAAACGAAAGTCGACAGAGCACATTTTCCGCTTTTAGAACAGGGAGGGGCGTGCGGGTTCATTTCGGCCTCCGACACCAACGTGATACCGGAGTGGTATCATAGAGACATGGCATTCACAGTTCGAACCGATGCCGAGCTCGAGCAGGCACTTGATTCCCTTTCGCGAGTTGAAGGTATCTCGCGTCAAGAGATCATTCGACGTGCAGTTCTCGAACGATACGAACGGTCGGGCCACGACGCTCGAGTGACCGACGCGACGCGACGAATGGCAGTTCGGTGGGCCGATGTGTTGGAGCGTCTTGGCGCTGAATGATTGGATTCGAGTACCTGGAAACGGAGGACATCGTAGAGATCATTCGGACGCTGGGCGTTGGCCCCATCCGTGATCTCGGTCTATTGGACTCCGCTGTCAATAGACCCCGGTCGAGCGCGTTTGGTGAAGACGCATACGAAACGTTAGATCTCAAGGCGGCGGCGCTGCTCCATTCGATGACCAAGAACCATGCGCTTGTCGATGGAAATAAGAGACTTGCGTGGCTCAGCACCGTCGTCTTTTGTGACCTGAACGGTTTCGCGCCCGATCTCAAGGATGATGATGCATATCAGCTTGTCTGGGATATTGCCAGCTCAGCGGAAGAGGACATTACGGCGATTGCAGACCGGCTTCATCTGTCGCCAATCACCAACTGAGTTTCGTGCGGCGAAAGCCAAAAGCCGCGGTCGCGCGAGGTCTCATCTCGGGCGAAGGCGCCAATGCGTGGTTGCAGAACAGTTGCGTCGGGCCTCCGACACTCGTGTTTGCGGATCCCCAGTCAAACTTGATTCGCCTCACATTATCGTCGCGTCTCAATGGCAATGGTTATGTTGCTTCCCAATCTGACCCATGCAAAGAAGCACGACCACCACCATTTCGTTTCGACTGCTCGCACGCCTTATCGACCAGCACCAAAAGTGACAGCGGCTCTTTGCCAGGTTCTTGCATTGCCATTCCGATGCTTACTCCAAGGTTGGCAGAAATTGAACCACTAGTGATCGGCTTGTCAAACAGGCGAAGAATCTGCGTCGCCTGATTCTTGAGTTCCTCATTGGAACGGAGGACCCCTGGTACGACGATGAACTCATCACTTTGAATGCGCATCATCACATCGTCAGTTCGAGCAACTGTGAACAGTCGCGCAGCGACTTCGATCAGGACCTGATCTCCGAACTGATGCCCATGGACATCGTTGATACCCCACTTAAAGTGATCGATGTCCACAAGTATCGCGCGAGCATGGTCTCACCAACGCGCTCGTCCAGTCGTTCAACCCGAAGATCCGTCTCATCACTCGTCGAGCCTTCGGGTTCCACAACGTGAACGCCTTGATCGCACTGGCTCGACTCACACTCAGTGGTCAACGCCCGAAACTACCCACTTGAACGGCAGGAGAGCCCGGAAATGCTACCTTGCAATGGAGACTTGCAAAACGTCCCTAACGTAGCCGCATCGTGAGTTGCCGCGCAAGTGAACCACCGAAACACTCACGACACATGCTGGCTTAGCGAGAGGTCATTCGTAGAAAGTATTTCATCTGAATTCAATTCGGCACAAGTATTGAGAAGCATTGGCTACGAACAATGAGAAGGAGCAGGAATAGCGATGGCAAGGAAAAGAAAAGCCAAGAAGATTATGAGAAAAGCTGAACGTCGAGCGGAAAAGATTGCCGAGGAAGCGAACAACAGGGCGAAAGCCATCGTGGACAAGGCCAAGCGAAGGGCCGCCAAATTCTCGGGTGAGACTGAGGCCCAAGCCAAAGAAAGTTCTGATTCTCTGAAGCGTAAAGCAAAGCGTAATTTCGATGAGTCTGTTGACAAGGCTAAGCGGAAGGCCAAACGACACACTGATGACGCTATTCGTTCGGCAAAAGACAAAGCCAAAGAAGTTGCCGCAAAAGCGGTGAGCGAAAGTAGTCACGCAGTCGCGGAAAAGGGCTATCAAGCGATGGACAAACTCAGAGAGTCCGGTGATAAAGCTAGCGAAGCCCTGTCCAACTAGTTGAGTCAAGTCCGTACAGAACTCTTCGGGAAGGGAATTCCGTCGGCAACCGACGGCGATGTGCTCGAAGATTCTTCGACGGACACGCCGCCGTACCACCCGACTGCCCGGCAACTCGACATAGAAATTCCGACAGAAATCAACGATTCTCTCTATTGAAGCGTCCGGTACCCGCTCTTCACGTTGAGCCCGAGCAAATGTGGACGTGTTGGTGCCTCACTCGCCCTTGCGCTGGTATGTATTTGGTGGATTCGGCACCGCACATCATGACCGATCGCCGAAAGCCAAATCCAATGAAACCACTTTGGCGGAGGCCGAGCGACCGGCGTTTCGTGGCTGGATCAAGCAAGCTGGTCACTCTACCGAATGGAAATACTGTGCTGGGGAGATTTCAGAATCACTTCAGGAGAATTTCCGCCTGGGAGGCATCGACCTTCTTCACGGCGCGCAAGGGGTTGACTTCAGCAACCACTTCAGCAGTTGAAATGAATTCACGCGTACCTTGATGAACACAGACGAAATGAAAGGTCAACGATTTCAAGCGGCGTGGACTCCCGTGAACCATGGTGAATGGGGCGTTGATGTCGCGCGATTCCGTGACGAACGTTTCGTTCATGTATTCGTATCCTTCCATGTGACCAATTCGATGAGAATGTACCACTCGACGAGGCGAGGTCAGAATGTCTGCCGAGCGATCACACGACTGTTGCACTTGAAATGGCATCATCGCCAACGCGTTCGCCTGATGATCAAAATCGACACGCCGCTGGGTGGAGGCGGCGAGAACGCCGAACGCGGGATGGTCCGTCCAAGTGAACAGTCGAAGTCCTTGCGCCATCGTCCTGCTCCGGGAGGCGTCCCGTAAACCCAGCGCTCCGCCACGTGCCATGGAACGATCAGGTCGGCTCGGATGAGACGACTTCCGGGCGCGGTGAGACGTCGAAGGAGGGCCACCGAGATGGCGAACGGAGGATTGGCGACGACTCGAAATGGCCGTCGGGGCAATCGGATGTCAGCTCCGTCAGCTTGGACCACCGTGACGTTCTTCTGTTCGAACTTCCGCCGAAGTTCGCTGGCTCGAGTCGGGTGTAAATCGAAGGCGATGACTCGCGCACCTCGGTCGACAAGCGGGCGCGTGAGCGCGCCGGTGCCTGCGCCGATATCAAGTACGAGATCGCCAGACGTGATGCCGGCGTCATCAATGAGCCGTTCGGCCCACCAACTATCGAGTCGATGCCATCCCCATCGTGTCCGTTGCTCGGACACGGCATACCATCGTGAACATTGTCATACGCCAACTCTAGGACACCAGCGCGCTCGTACACTTACCACTCGATCAAGGAACGGTCACTTATGCCAACCCCTTCTGGACAACTGAGCTATCAGCTACGCATTGAACTGGACGAGGTCGCCCCCGCGGTCTGGCGGCGCATTCTGGTGCCCACGAATGTGCGAATGTCGAAACTCCACGACATTCTGCAGGGCACGATGGGTTGGACCGACTCGCACATGCACGCCTTTGAAGTTGGTGACGCCCGCTACGGAACGTGCTTCGACGACTTTCCCGAGGACGAAATTGACGAGCAGCAAGTAACGGTTCTCGAGGCACTGCAAGGTCATGCGCACTTCGTCTACGAATACGATTTCGGCGATTGTTGGAGCCACACCATTAAGGTCGAAGACGAGATTCGCACGCCCAAGAGCTTGCGATTTGCCGTGTGCCTGGCTGGCGAGAACGCGTGCCCGCCTGAGGATTCGGGCGGATCAGGAGGTTACGAGCGAATGCTCGAAGCTCTTAGCGACCCCAATAACGAGAATCACGACACCTACTTGCATTGGATTGGCCGCGACACGTTCGATCGCACCGCCTTCGACATAGTCGCAGTCAACGCAGCCCTCCAAAGCATCCCGCAGCGAACCAGTCGCGTCTCAAATGCTTGGTGACGATAATCCGGGCTCAACGAAGAGTTGAATTTGCTCGCCGTCGAACGAGTACCTAGAGGCCCTACGTTGGCGACACCACGGCAAGACCGGCGCTTGCAGCGGCCGAGCAGAGTCGAACGTCGTACGCGACGAAATCGGTGAGGTCCTCAATGAGCGATAACGCGCTCGCGAGGTGGATGGCATCAAGACTCCGTAGTTCCCAGGGGACCACGATTGCGGCTTGCTCGACGACTACGTGATCCATGGGCACGAGGTCGATGCCTTCGAGGAGACGCCTGGCATCATCGACCAGCGACACGTCGATCCGCTGGCACGTGCGAAGCAACTCAATGGTCGACAGATCGCTACTGACTTTAGGAACATCGGTCCTGAGGTTTAGCCAATCCGAGAGCGCGGTGCTCTCAGGCTCGTCGAAGAGTAACTTCACGAGGGCTGACGTGTCGATATAGATCAAGCCAACCGATCTTCGCGCAGTTCATTGAGTTTCTGCGATGCGGTGTTCTCGCTGCGTGCAGCGTGTCGGTGCGTAGGTATTTGCAGTGCACCCCTCGCTGGAATCAAGCGACCCGCTGCGATGAGTCGATCGCGCGAGACAACAGCGGGAGTCGGTGACACCAACAGGGCAATGAGTTTCCCGCGTTCCGTGACTTCGACAGTTTCACCGGCTTTGACTCGCTCGAGGTAGCGACTGGCGTGTTGGCGAAGCTCTCTTATTCCTATTCTGGTCACCTAGAGAATGTAGCACATTGAGTGCTACTAGTAGTCAAAACAGGATGTGCATTACGTCCCGGGTCCATCAACTGTTTAAGGCGGCGGGAAGAACTCGGAGTCCCGCAACCAACCACGCGATGTGTAGTGGGCCATCCCAGACCGCGATGACGAGATCGTCCAGTCCCAATTCGAGGTCACTCGCGAGGTGCACCGCATCAGCACCGCGAAGGTGCGATTCTCGTGCGAGTCTCCCGGCAATGCGTGCGACATCGGCGCTCAGTTCGATCTGTCGCACTTCGCCACAGCTCGACGGCATGGTGGACGCGGTCTTCGCTGAGATCGAGCTACCGCCCGTGGACGCCAATTGGAAAAGTGCGCTTCGCACCAGGTCGATCTCGACGCGTCAGACGCTGGCGCGTCGCCGTTGGGCGATTGTCTTGATGCAGTCGCGAAGCGCGTCGGGTCCGGCAACGCTCACGCACCACGATTGGGTGATCGGATCTCTTCGCAACGCGGGGTTCTCACTGGAGATGACCGCGCACGCGTTTTCGTTGCTTGACAGTTATATATACGGCTTCGCACAACAAGAAACCAGTCTGCCGTTCGAGGGGGCCGAGATACCGGCCGAAGTGATCGAGATGTTTCTGTCTCAGCTGCGTCAGGATGTGTACCCTCACCTGAGCGAATTCGCCGCGGGACATGTGGTGCAGCCGGGTTATGACTATGGCCAGGAATTCGAATTCGGCTGGATTTGATACTCGACGGCCTAGAGCACTGCGTTGATTTTGGCATGAAATGAAGGCCGTCGAGATCAGTCGGGACTAGGAATCCGTCTCATATATGCACCTTTATCAGGAGTATTAGCACTCACAACTCGTGATTGCCAGATTTTTGGAGGACCCCGGTATGCTCAACGTTTCCGAAATTCGTTTCGGCTTTGTCGGTTGGAATTAAGCCCCCGCCCGGCAGAACTGACCTGGTCGTCTCCATTCGGCCAGGTCAGTTCAACTACGCAGAAAGGAATCGCAATGACCACCAAGAATGTCACGCTGCCGCTTCTTCCTTTGAAGTCCGGCGTCATCCTGCCGGGCATGGTCTTCACCATGGCCCTCGAGTCCGATGAGTCGCGCGTGGCGGTCGAGGCCGCGCGTTCGGCCGGCGGTCATCTTCTCTTAGTCCCCCACATCGATGGCCGCTACGCCAATGTCGGCGTGATCGCCGAAGTGATGGAAGAGGGTGCGCTTCCCGGCGGACTCGACGCCATCGTGATCCGCGGCGATCAGCGCGCCACCATCGGCACCGGCGTGCCCGGGACCGGCGCGGCCCTGTGGGTCGAAGCCGAACCGATCGACGATGGTGAGTCGACCGCCAGCGTGACGGAACTCGCCCGAGAATACCGAGCCGTCTTGGAGAACATCCTGCTCAGTCGTGGCGCGCGCCAGATCGCCGCACAGCTGCGCGAGATCACCGAGCCCGGTCGTCTGGCCGACGTCGCGGGCTACTCCCCCGATCTCACCCTCGCCCAGAAGGTCGAGGTCTTGGAGACGATCGACGTCGAAGCTCGTCTGCGACTGGTCTTGGGCTGGGCGCGCGACACATTGGCCGACTTGACTCTTCGCGACCGCATCAAGAGCGACGTCGAAGAGGGAATGGAAAAGACGCAGCGTGAGTTTCTGTTGCGCCGTCAACTCGACGCCATCAAGAAAGAACTGGGGCAACTCGGCGAAAGTGACGAGGTCGATCCCGATGACTATCGCGCCAAGATTACCGATCGCGATCTGCCCGAGGACGTTCGAGCGGCCATCCTTCGAGAGATCGACAAGCTGGAGCGTACGAGCGACCAGTCGCCCGAGACGGGTTGGATCCGCACGTGGCTCGACACGATATTGGAGCTCCCGTGGGGTGTCGAGTCCGAGGATCGTCTGGACATCAACGAGGCCCAGCGCATCCTGGACGCCGATCACGAAGGTCTCGAGGACGTAAAGGATCGTATCCTCGAACACCTCGCAGTGAGGAAACTCCAGGCCGAGAGGGGTTTGACGCCGGTGAACGGAAGAGGCTCGGGCGCCATCTTGGCTCTTGTTGGTCCCCCGGGTGTTGGCAAGACCTCGCTCGGTCAGTCGATCGCCAACGCGCTCGAGCGAAAGTACGTGAGGATGTCACTCGGTGGCGTTCGCGACGAAGCGGAGATCCGTGGTCACCGTCGCACCTACGTCGGGGCCCAACCGGGTCGCCTGGTTCGCGCGTTGCGAGAAGCCGGCACCATGAACCCGGTGATCGTCCTCGACGAGGTCGACAAACTCGGTTCGGACTATCGCGGCGATCCGTCCTCGGCGTTGTTGGAGGTCCTCGACCCGGCCCAGAACCACACGTTCCGCGACCACTATCTCGAGGTCGACCTCGATTTGTCGCGCGTGATGTTCGTGGCTACGGCCAACGTGATCGACACCATTCCCGGACCGCTCTTGGACCGCATGGAGGTCATTCGACTCGACGGCTACACCGAGTCCGAGAAGATCTCGATCGCTCGTCACCACCTGCTGGAACGACAACTCACCCGAACGGCGCTGCGCGACGACGAGGTCACGATCGACGACGACGCGCTTCGAACCATCGTGGCGGACTACACCCGCGAAGCGGGCGTGCGCAACCTGGAACGAGAGATCGGGCGACTGCTGCGCAAGGCCGCGACGAAACTGGCCGCCAGCGAGCGCGAGGCACCCATTGATGTCACGGCGGCGACCGTGCGCGAATGGCTCGGACGACCGCACTTCTACTTCGAGTCGGCCGATCGCACGAGCGTGCCGGGCGTCGCGACGGGACTCGCGGTGACCGGTGCCGGTGGCGACGTGCTCTTCGTCGAGGCCAGCGTCTCGGACGGTCCGGAAGGCTTGACACTCACCGGTCAACTTGGTGACGTCATGAAGGAGTCGGCCGAGATCGCCATGTCGTACGTGAGGAGTCACGCCGAGGAGTTGAACATCGATCCGAAGTCATTCGTCGGAAAGCGATTCCACTTCCACGTACCCGCGGGTGCCATTCCCAAAGACGGTCCTTCCGCCGGTGTCACCATGACCACGGCGCTGGTGAGCCTGTTGCGAGGCGAACCCGTTCGTCCGGTCGTCGGCATGACGGGCGAAGTCACGTTGCAAGGTCGAGTGCTCCCGATTGGCGGGGTCAAGCAAAAGGTCCTGGCCGCTCACCGTGCGGGACTAACCGAGGTCATCCTGCCGGAGCGGAACGGTCCGGACTTAGAAGACGTGCCCGAAGAGGTTCGAAACGTCATGACGTTCCACCTCGCCGGCACGATCGCCGACGTCTTAGAGCCGGCATTACGGACCGACGCTTCGGTAAGCGCCAAAGTCGACTACTCGACGGCGGCGTAGTTCTCGCGAACTGCGCGCCGTCGAGCGCTCAGACGTGCCGCCATCGTTCAAGACACTCGGGAGGAAATCTCGATCAATGGCTAGGTGCGACGCCTACCGCTCTTCGACGATCATCCGCTGTATTGCCTCTCAACTCAAATGAACGAGAGTCGACTTCCTATGCTGCGGGACGACGTGTCCTACCCATGGTGAAGGCACCGAAGCCGGCTAGCAACACTCCGGGGCCGCTCGAATAGCCCATCCAGTAAGCGAGCGTCATTGACGGCGCAGCCGCATGGAAATACGTTCCCACGATCACGGGCCAGACCACCGGTGTCACCGCGAGCCACGCGCCACACACGAAAAGGACGAATCCCCACGTGCCAAGGGCGACCGACGACATGAGACCGTGTCGTTGGCGAGCCGACATCAGAATGAGCAGACACGCCAATACGCCTACGGCACCCGGCACTAGTGAGCCGAACGTGTGGAGTTCGTTCCAGGTCCACGATGATGAACCGTCGGCCGAGAAACCGAACGTCGGTCCCACGTAGGCAATGATCCCCGCCCACGCTGAAAGCAACAGCGCAAGGAATGCTCCTGTCATATGTCCGACCGGAGTACCTTGACGGCGATACTGCGATTGAACTTCTTGACCTTCGACGTCACCATCGCGACTGCTGGTGTCGATGGTCGAAGTGCTGGATGCCTTAGAAGCCATCACATCCGTCACCGGTTTGTCAGTACGTGTATCTGTTGAACGATGTAGCAACGACATACGTCCTCCTTTGACACCACAATTTTATGTGGTCAATTCTCAGATTTCCCTGTGAAGTTCTTGAGTGATCGGTAGTGTCCGGCTCTGAATATCCAGGTGAGCGACGGAATCGCTTCTTGCAACTGATTTGCATTACCCGCCACAAAATGCGAAATACTGTGTATCGAATCCGCGCTGACGAAGCTTTTGTGTGGCCCCTAATCACATATCTTTTCCCACGGTGGTTTCAATTTCTCGCAGTGATATCGCTCACCGGTACTCTGATCACGACGGTCACAGTTTCCAGTTTGGGATCAACGTTTGGGCTTCCTCCGCTTTGACGGACATCCATTATCTGGGGTATCACCCCAGGAAGGATGTTCAGCATGGAAACCAGAGAACCGAGAAGGAAGCGACCTCGTCGGTCGTTCACCCCGGAGTTCAAGACCGAGATTGTCGAGTTGTGCCGTCGAGGCGACCGCTCGATTGGTCAGGTGTCGAAGGACTTCGATCTGACCGAAACCGCCGTGCGGGCCTGGGTCAACCAGGCGGCCGTCGACGCCGGAGAACGCGAGGGTCTCACCAGCGAGGAACGTGCGGAGCTCTCGAGGCTGCGTCGCGAGAATCGAAGCCTGCGTGAGGACGTCGAAGTCTTGAAGCGCGCCACAGCTTTCTTCGCCAAGGAGACCCGATGAAGGTGCACCCCTTCGTCGAGGCGGAGAAAATGGCGGGCCACAGCGTGAACAACGCCTGTCGCCTGCTCGAGGTCTCGCGCTCCGCCTTCTATGCGCGCACGTGCAATCCTCCGTCGCCGCGTGCGCTCAGCGACGCCGAACTGCTCGAAGCGATCCGCTCCATCCACGCGGAGTCCAAGGGCACCTATGGCTCACCGAGAGTCCACAAGGAACTCGGACACCGCCACGTCACCTGCGGCCGGCGCCGGGTGACGAGACTCATGCGCCTCGCC
>Ga0307373_10014409_pt1 | contig 10885 bp, 6 predicted proteins | sample OX2MG_FD_202534 | JGI IMG/M metagenome (GOLD analysis project Ga0307373, IMG submission 202534) | Soil microbial communities from Risofladan, Vaasa, Finland - OX-2 | ecosystem: Environmental > Terrestrial > Soil > Coastal area > Acid sulfate soil | place: Finland: Risofladan, Vaasa | collected... | reverse complement strand
CTCCTGGGGCGGAAAGCTGTATTCGAAGAGCGTCGACTTGTTTTCCTGCCCGGCGGTCCCAATGAATGCCAGCCCGGAGATCGCGTCGCGCTCATAGAGACGCTCAGCGTCGTTGAGGTCGTTCCTTACATGGAAGTACTTCCACCACGCCGGTTTGTTGTCCCGGCGGAAGTAATCCAGCAAATCCGCCAGCAGTGCCCGCGCCCGCTGCTCCGGCGTCCGCGTCGCCTCGTCCTCGGGCAGACCGTCCTGCAGCTTCGCTCGCAACTCCACGATCTCCGGATCCTCGGTGGACTCGGGCTCGGCTTTAACGACAGGCCGTGGCACGCTGCAACCGAGCTTCGTCGCCAGTTCAGGTCGCCGCGCCTCCAGCCAGTCGCGCAGCGCCAACGTGGCGCGGCAGTCGTCTTCGTTGTAGCCGGCTACAACACGCGAGTCACTCGCAGCGTCTTCGGCCGTCCCTTCTTCCAACGCCTGCTCGAACGCGATGAGGTGGGTCGTCGCATCGCGGAGGTCGACAACGCGCCCGTAGCCCACAAGGGGCTCGAGGCGCTTGATGGAGTAACTCTCGACCCCCGCCCGAAGGCCCTGGCGTACAACGCGATAGAGGTCGACGAAGACGCCTCGCCGGAAGAGGTCGTCGACCGCATTCTCGTGGGTGGCGAAACGGCCCATCAGGCGACCGACGGCCTCCTGGCGCGTCTCGTGCAGCGACGTGAGTTGCTCGATTGAGGTGGGCTCGTAGTGGTTGTAGTGGTACACGTGGAGCCCGGGATTGACCCTGCGGCGCTCGGTGATGAAGTCGATCAGCTCCTCGAAGGCCAGCTTCTCGCCAGGACGGTCGTGCGCCCAGATCTCGGTGTACCGCGGTGTGCCGCTGGCGTCCATATCGGCCGTGTCGACGATGCCAAAGAGGTATTGGAGGCCGAACTCCTGATCATCCTCGGTGTAGTAGCGCGCACCCTCGATGTCGAAAAAGAGATCGCCGACGCAGGGCTCCGGGAGTGCCAGAAGGCCGCGGTTGGCCACAAGCGCGCCGTCGGCGTCGCGCTCCGGGTCGAGCAGCTCGTACTCGATGCGTCCGGCGTCCTCGCTGCGTACCTGAAGCCGCGCTTGCAGCTGCGCCTTGGCGAGCGATGCCATGTTGCCGCGGCCGATGGTGGGAAGCTCAGTCAGGCTGGCAAATCGCCGGCGAGTGCTGACATCGACGCCTTTGACGGCCATGCGCTGGTTGGTGGGCATGCCCGCCACGAGCGATAGGTCGTCGTCGCGGCGTCGGCGACTGTCACAGTCCGTGCTCCACCGGCAGATGGCGCAATGTTCGACCGGTTCGGGATATGGGGAGACCGGAGGCAGCTCGCCCGTGTCCTCGGCAACGAATGTCTCGAGCTCGCGCCGGATCCGACGTTCGTAGGCCGCGTAGTCAGCCAGCCGGAACGACGAGAACGTCCCACCGCCGAGCGCAAGGTGCATGAACTCGGGTGCCACACCCTGCGCCTCCGCGAGGAGGGCACTGTAGAACGCGGTCTGCAACACGGCGCGTGCCTTGGCGGAGCGTGCCAGCTTGGCGTCGACCACCTCATACGTTCCAGGGCTGGCGACTGGCACGCCGTCCGTGCGGCGCAGGATGTCGGCGCGTACCAGAAAGTCGGGGTATCCGAGTAGAGCCGACGCACCATTCGCGGGATCCCTCCACAGTGCCCCCTGGTAGATGACTCCGACGCCGCGTCGGATTGCATCCCGAGTGGCCTGCGCCCCCTCGGCCTCATCGCCGAAAACCTTCGGAATCCCGACGATCTCGTGGCCTTCGGCCCGGAACCGCGCCAAGACCTTCTGCTCGTGCCTCTCGCCGCGTTCGATCAGATTGGCAAACCCGGCGTCGTACAAGCGCGAGGGCTTCAGGCGGCCACTGGCCGCGCGGGTGTCGAGGCGGGTGACGTGTCGGCAGGCGAGGAAGTTGGAGAGATCGCTTGCCGAGAACCGCACGCGGCCATCGGTGACCTTCATCGGTCCTGAGGATACGTGCGCAGCAGCCCCGGACCGGCGGACTGGCGGACGCGCCGATCGCACTCATTCACGTGGACCATCCTGCCCGGGCGCGGCGACAGGCGCCTGTCGCCGCCATCGCGCAGTATCGATGCGTGGGAAGGTAGACGCGAATCCTCCACGACGCGCAGAGCAATGTGGTCCGGACGATGCCGACTACCGAGTCGGATGGTTGCGGTTGGTTGGTGGGTGGCCACCCGAGGTCGTCCGCGACATGCTGTTGTCGCCTGCTGCAGGCAAGGTTCCCCGCATGACCTACACATCCACCGACGCCCGCGCATATGTCGCTTCCGTGCGGTGGCAGTTCGCGTCGACCATGCCGGAGATCCCCCACTGGTACACGATCCGGAAGTGGCGGCCCGAGCTGGACGGCGCCTTCGTCGCCTTCGTGCGCCACATCCGGTCCACTGGGATCAGGATGGAGTGGCCGGATCCTCCAGCAAAGCCCCTTTACAACAACCAGTACCTGCTGCTCGACGGCTGGAAGTACTGGACGATGGGCGATCCGCACCCTGGGGTGGTGCCGCCGATCGAGACCGCCGAGACCACCACTCTGGTCAACCGGGCGAGGATCGAGCCTCAGGTGGAGGATCGAATCCTTCCCCTTCAACCAGTGGCGGATCACCCTTCCGCGGACGCTGAGTGCGCGGGCCTTCAACAGCATCGATAGCACCACAAAGGAGAATCTGCTCGTGACAGACAAAGGCACACTCACTGAGCGGCAGGTGCAGGGGCATACTGACGCGGCATCCAGGTCCAAGGCGGCTTTTGAGCACGCGAGGCATCATGTAGAGAAGGGCCCGGAGCGCCGGGCTGCCTTCGCGGCTCAAGCCGTTACGTATCTTGCGGACGTGGATACGCTCGGTATCGGACGGGACAACCCATTGGTCGCGAAGCTGGTCCACATGGGCCTCAACAACATCCGCGCGGCCGACGCAGATGGGATCCGCGCGGCTGAAGCAGTCCGAGTCAGGCGGGTACCCGTCGGAACCGTGTTCGCCTACCGCTCGTCCAGCCATGTCTACCACACCCACGTGTGCGAGGGGATCATCAAGGCCACCGAGCCGGATCCACACGAAGGTGACCCGCATGGAGGCGCTACGGTGACGATGACACTGGTGCAGGCGCTGGCCCAGGGGCGGCGACTCTGCGACTACTGCGGGCGACCGTGACAACAGGGGTGGACGACAGCACGGTTGAGCAGACAGCGGTCGTCTCGCTTCCGCCGCTCCGCTGACCACGGCTCGGTTGGAAACGCAGTGGAAGGAGAACACGAAAACATCGGATTGCCGATCCCCGTCCGCGGTTCGATCGACCGGATGGTTGGTCGTCGGCAGACCAAGGACGGCCTGCGATGATCCGATCGCGGTGGATCGCGTCTGTACTCGCACGTGGTGACGGAGGAGTCGGCGCGCCATGAGCGCGAATGACCGAGGCTCGTCCCTTGACGAGGTTGCCCGCGAGGCCGTGCGGGGGTTCAACGACGACCTCGAGCAGCAGCCGCTGCCCGAGGACCTTGAGGATTGGAACGCGACGTTCGTAGCGGCGATACGGGCACACAAGGACCAATACCGCGGCAGCAAAGACCTCAAGAACCTTCTGCGGATCGCCTCAGAGCTCCTGTACGGCAAGGAAATCCACTGGGCGATGGAGCTCGTCCAGAACGCCGAGGACGCCGGCGCGAAGCGCATGGCCTTTGTCTTCGAGCGCGAAAGGATCCTCGTCTACAACGACGGAGAGCCGTTCAATGCAAGCGACGTATGGGCGATCTGCTCAGCCGGCCACAGGTCGAAGCGGAACAAGATCGGCTTCTTCGGCATTGGGTTCAAGTCGGTCTACAAGCTGACCGCGGAACCGCACATCTACTCGGGACCGTACGCCCTTCGGATCGAAGACAAGATCTACCCGACGGCAATGCCGGTCCGAGCCCGGTCGCGACGAGGCGCATGGTTCGTACTGCCGGTGCTGCCGGACCAGCAAACAAAGCTCGCCGCGATGGTCAAGCAACTTGTGTCGGCCGAGTTCGCTCAGGTCCTGCTCACGCTCACGAGCCTTGAGACTATCCGGATCATCGACCGGACTGGGGCTGGCCTCTCCGGTCGATTCGTCCGCCAGTCGCTTCGCCGGTCGCCCGACGGAGCGTGGGATGAATGCGACGTCGGGGGGTCGTGGGACTGGGCTCCGCCCCGGCTGTGGCGTCGATTCTTCCATGAGACTGGGCCGGTCCCAGCGGGCATCGAACGCGAAGGCCGATCCGTTGCGCCCGGAGATCGCAGCATCGTGATTCTCGCTCGACCCTTGGACGGTGACACCGACGACCTTCACCTCCACTGCTTCCTACCGACGGCCGTTCAGTCGCAGCTTCGGTGGCTCGTGCAGGCGGATTTCGAGCCAATAGCGAGCCGCGAGCAGCTTCGCGCGAGCCCCTGGAACAGCTGGCTCATGCGAGAGGTCGGCACCGCCCTCGCGGTGGCGGTCACGACGAGCGCTCGGACCCTTGACGCGTCACCCTGGGACCTCATCCCGCTCGACGCCGAAGTGCGAGACATCCAGCAGCGCGAGGCGCTCCCGCAGGCGCTCCCAAAACTGCGCGAATCGAGGTTCGTCGCGACGCGGCGGGGGTGGCGCACCCCAGACGCCGCGACTTGGGGCCTGTACCCGGGCGTCACCGACGTTGTCCGCGAGGGCGACTTGCAGGTGGCGACCGGGCGAGACGTCTCCTACGTGCGCGATGAGGTGCTTGGACCGATCGAAGCGACCAGCGACTCCCGCGCCGAGCAGGTGCTCGAGGCCCTCGGGGCCGAATCGGTCGGCGCGCCGGAGATCGTCCGGTTGCTGGCCGCGAAGGACGAGAACTTCGAGCGCATCCGCCGCGACGGGCGGTGGTGGGTCAGCGCCCTTGGGCTGATGGCGCAGTACGGGCGCGGCGAACAGGAGGCTCTGGCCGGGACCCGATGCCTGCCCATTCGCGGCGGAAGTCGGGTACGGCCGTCACCGACGGTTGATGAGGATGGGTACCTCGTCGCGTTCAGCCGGTCCGACATCACTGAGGATCTACGGGCCTACCTCGGCGAATCGGAGGTCCACCTTCTTGACACCTTCCTCACGCGCCAGAGTGAGGGCCGCGGCGCCTCACGTCGTGCCGCGAACAGTCAGGACGCGCTTTCGAGGATCGCCGCGATGCTCGAGGCTGAGCCATTCAATGTGGCGCCCGAGGCTGGGCCGTACCACGTCGTCGCCAGCCTCGTGATCCCTCGACTCAACGCCCTCGCGCGAAAGGAGAGCCTGACGTCGACCGAGGTCGATCGTTCGTGGCGGATGCTCGAGTACATCCGCCAGAAGTGGCCCTCATATCTCAGTGAGTACCGGAACCGGCGCAACAAGAGCGCAAGCGACTCGACGATCGCTGCCGAGCTCGGCCCGAAGCTCTTCGTCGTCGCGCAGGCTCCGCCGTCCGTCGAGGGACGACGCCTGCGAGCGTTGACACAGACCTACCTCTCGAGCGCCCTCGTGGGCTTCGATGCCATGGACGTCGCGCTCGAGGATGATCACGACCTCTCCGTCATCGATGCGGTGCATGCGAAAACCCTGGGGGTCACGATCCGTCGCGCTGGAGGTCGGTCCAGGACGAAGCCTCCGACCCCGGTCGAGTTCCTCAAGCTCCTTGGCGCGCCGCTCGGTCCACGCGTCCAAGCTGCCTCGTTCACCCAGCTCAGCCCGCGTGACATCCCCTGGGTCGACTGGTCGGATCTCCCGGCCGGCGCCCGCGGCAGAGTCGCCTTGGCCCGCGACTGGGAGTCACCTGACGTGGCCCGCTTTGCGACACGGTGGGCAGGCATGTCGACGCGAACCCGACGGCGGCGGGGCACGGCGCTTCTACAGGCCATTGAGGCTGATTGGCCTCGGCTCTCGGCGACATCCGAGGCCGCGGCGCAGTACTTCTACAGTTCGTGGAACACCTACGAGACGGTCCCATCCACCTGGGTCGGGCGACTCCGACAGACCGCGTGGCTGCCGTCGCAGGCAGGTACCCACGAGTACCCCACGTCGCTCGTCCTGGACACGCCCACGAACCGATTCGCGCTCGGGCAATCACCTGAGGGCGTCCTCAAATGGAGTGCGTCCGTGCCCGAAGCCGTGGCGGCGCTCGGCGTTCGCTCGCGCCCGACGATCGATCGGGTCATCGACAGGCTGGCAGCCCTGCGCGCTTCGGAGCCGGAGTTCAAGCCCGACGACACGGTGGCGATCGCGCGGGCCTGCTACAGAACGCTCGCGGATCATGTTCGGGAGGCGGGTTCCGAGGACAACGAGGCCCGGCGGCTCATCGCCACCAGGATGCGGGGGGGTGGCCGCCGCGGCCTCATCTACGCGCCCCCTCCCCCCGAGGTTCAGGGCGAGCGATGGTGGCCGCCACACCGGGTGATCCAGCTCGACGCTATGAAGTGGGCCGGGCCCTACCTGGGCCATCTTGCCGGTCGGTACCCGGGCGCGGGAGCCCTCTGGGAGGCGCTCGGCATCCGCCGCGGCCTTGACATCGAGCTGGCCTGCGAGATCATCCGGCGCGAACTGTCGACAGACGAGCCTCAACGGGCGCACGAGTACTACGGGCGGCTCATCTCGTTCATCGACGATGAGGCGGGTCAAGGTGGTTCAAAACCGGACGTGCCTGCGCTCACCACGCTCGGGTGGCAACCCGCCCCTACCACTTGGTGGTCCAACCGCCCGGAGGTGCTCGACGCCCTCGCGACGTCTGTGTCGTGGTGGCAGCCGGGGGTGCGTGACCCCTCATCGGTACGCCGTGCCGCTGCGTTCCTGGGTGTGCGCGAGGCGACACCCGCCAGGCTCGGCGGGCCGTTGACTGAGCGCTGGGATATCGGCGAAGAGGGTGCCCTGGAGAGCGACCAGGAAGCTCACTGGGAACTCGCGGTCCGCACGTGGCCGCACCTGCTTCGCGACGCGAGGGATCCCGAGCGCTGGCTTGAGATCGATGGCCTTGCCGCGGCGGTCGAGGGGCTCCGAGTGAGGGTCGTCTCGCATCTTCGGCTCGCGATGAAATTCACGGCTGACGGGATAACCGTTCATGCCCCGATCGAGCCCGATGTGGCGCTGCGAGGGAGCAACCTGACACTTCTTGCTCGCTCGGCACCCGACGCCTTCACGGCGCGCGCGGCTGAGTGCCTTGCACAGCTCGTGGAGACAGACCAGCACGCCGCGGCGCGGACCCTGGAGCTCCTCCTGATGCACGCCCTCCACGAACCCGACCGACTTGATGCTTTGGCGATGCGCTATGCGGTCAGCCGCTACCAGCATCGCGAGTTTGCTTTCGTGCCGGCGGACTACGAAGAGCCAAACCCGGCCGAGCCGAGCACCAAACAGGTGCGTCCGCGCCGCAAGCCATCCGGCGCACCGGCCGCGAAGGAACCAACGTTCACACCGCTTGCCGATCCCCTGCGGTATGGCCTGGTGGCGACCTTCGTATCCACCCCATCCGGGCGGAAACCAGAACCCTTAGTGGGCGGGCGATTGAAGCCTCCCGCGACAGACGAAGGGTCCGGCGACGACGGCGGGTCCACCGAGACCCGGATGCCCCCCAAGCCGAGGATGCGGTACGCGAACACTGAGATCGAAGGGGCAGCTCGGCCGTTCATCGAGGAGTACGAGTTGGAGAAGCGCGGAGCGACGATCATCCCGCAGGGGAATAACGTCGGCGCCGACTACCTGGCGAGCGATGGCCGCTACATCGAGGTCAAGGCGTTCAGCGGCGATGCTCCGGACGCATTTGACCTCGAACCGCCCGAGTGGCGCGCGGCGCAGCACCCTGAAATCGGCCAACGATTCTGGGTCTACATCGTCGAGCACCTCCGCGATGGACGTCCTCCCGAGATCACTGCCGTGTTCAACCCGGTCGACGACGACGCGACCAGCAAGGAGCCGACCGGCAAGCTACGCGTCCGGGGCTGGAAGAACAGCAAAACCCAGTCCATTGGCGTATTCGGCCTGCGATCGACGGCGCTGGAGAGAGGGAGCCTGCAGCCGTCGATGGTGACCGCGGGGGCTTCTGACGGGTGATCGATCGTGGCCTCGGCTCGCGCGCGGGAGGGCCCAGATCGTCGTAGACGTCGGCCTCTAGGGGGAACGGTGAGAAAGGACGGCCAACTCGGCCGTTTTCCGTCCAGAAGTCACTGCACGTTCGAGCGCAGGTTCGCATAGAGCCTTCACATACGCGATCATCCCGTCTATCGTAGGGCGCAGTGCGAACAGACGTTCGGGGAGCGACAGTGAATCCGAGCCGAATCGAGTGGACGGGAGCGACCTGGAACCCGGTGACCGGTTGCACCAAGGTAAGCCCCGGCTGCGACCACTGCTACGCCGAGACGTTCGCGGAACGGTGGCGCCAGGTGCCTGGTCATCCCTACGAGCATGGCTTCGACCTCCAGCTACGGCCTGAACGGATGGGGCAGCCGCTCTCCTGGAAGCGCCCGGAGCTGATCTTTGTGAACTCGATGAGTGACCTATTCCACGCCGACGTGCCCGATTCCTACATCGCCGAGGTGGCGGCGACGATGCGCGCAGCCTCTTGGCACACCTTCCAGGTGCTGACGAAGCGGGCCGAGCGCTTGGAGCGCGTATCACGGCGCATCGCGTGGTCCGACAACGTCTGGCTGGGCGTGTCTGTCGAGGCTGAACCGTACTACTCGCGGATCCGACATCTCCAGCGCGTCTCTGCTGCCGTCCGATTCCTGTCGTGCGAACCGCTGCTCGGCGCGCTTCCCGACCTTCCGTTGGACGGCATCCACTGGGTCATCGTCGGTGGCGAGAGCGGTCCCGGCGCGCGACCGATGGACCCGGCCTGGGCTCGCGGCATTCGGGGTCAATGCGAGGACGCCGGCGTGCCCTTCTTCTTCAAGCAGTGGGGGGCATGGGGTCCACTATGCACCGACGGCAACGAGCAGATCGTCATGAAGCGCTTGGGCAAGAAGGCCGCGGGGAGGCTGCTCGACGGCCGCACATGGGACGCGATGCCCGCCACGGTTGGTCAGGCCCCGACACTCGCATCCGCCCGATAATCCGGCAACGCGCTTCCCGCGTCGGCGTCCGGCGAAAGGATCGGTGGCCGCGTGAACCGAAGGGTCGTGGCCGCAGGGTAGGTCTTCACCCGGTGGGGACCCGCCGGGCGGTCGACCTCTATCGCGCCGATAGCTTCGAGGGGTCCCAGCACATGGCCCCGGAGGTGTGTCGGCTTGAACCGCGAGTCAAACGTGACGGACAACGCATCCTCGATTGAGAACTCGTGTAGGCCGAAACGCTCGAAGAGTTGGTGCTTGAGCGGTCCGACATTCGCAGTCGCTGTGATCGGTAGGAGGAGTTCATCCACGGACTTCCGCGTCGGGTGATATCGACTCCCATCAAGCGGATCGACCCTCCAGAACACGTCCTTCATCTTCTCCACACCGAGATCGTGGCTAGTACCGAAGAAGAGGAAATAGCCAGCGTTCGCACGCTCGCTCGGGATCTCCATGGTCATCACCCGGTTACATGTCTTGCTCATGGCTTCCTCAAAGATCGCCTTCAGGAGGGTGATGCGCTCCTGAAGCCCGTGGACGTTCCGCACATCTCGCCACGACTCGCCGGAGAAAAGGTTGTCAAGGTGGCGCTCAAACTCCGGCGAACGGATGAACCGCGCGATTTGGTACAGCGGAACGTAAGCCAATACCTCGCAACCGCCGTGACCGAGCACCCTGCTGGTCACCTCACGATGGTTGTCGCTGATGCCAAAGGGATCGACGAAGGTGAACACCGGCGGCGGTTTCGCTCCGAGGTCGCGGAGGATCACGTCCATCCGCTCATCGAACGGGTCGTTGTAGAGCTCCACCGCGACCTTGTGCGGCAGGAGTGGGCGATACGCGTCGATCTCCGCCTCCAGATACGCAAAACGCCGCTCGTCCCTCTCGATGAAGATGTAGCGCAGACGAGCGGTGATCGATTGCCGTGCGCGGTGCTCAAGAAACGCGTCGAGCATGAGCAGCGGCGAACCTTTCTCGCCACCGAGATATCGACCAGGCCCAGCGAATCCATCAACCATCACGAGTTCTGGGAATCCCGTCGCCTGCCCCATGATCGCAACCCGCGCGTCGAGGTACCAGCGCAGGACATCGTGTTTCGCCTCGGTGTGAGGCTGATACTCCCAGAGAACATTCTTTGGGGCCACGAGCGCCTGGCTCTCCTTTCGCTACTTCGACGCCGCGCCGACGCGGCAGCGAGCCGCGAATTCAAGACGCCCGACGCTACCACATCAGTGGTATCGTTCGCGCCTTCTGTTTACCGTTTTCGGTAACTGCTGTGGAAAGTGTGGATAACTTAACCCACGCCGAGCGCAATGACGCGCTTCTTAGTCGGCTTGAACGCCTCGACGAGGAGTTCAAACGGCTGACTCGTCGAGCCAAGGCGCTCGAGCGACAGCGAACCTCAGTCGAGGTTGAAATGATCGCGATCACTCATCAGCTCTACGTCGGGCGCGCGGATGTCGCTGGCGACGACGCCGACACCGGCGATCACCGCTTTGCCGCCGCTGACTATGCCTCGGAAGAGATCGCGACAAGTACCGTGGCCGAGGCCTCTGATCACATCCTGCGACGTGCAGGTCGTCCTCTGACGATTCACCAACTCCTAGAGGTTTTTGAAGCTTCCGGCCGAAACGTGGGCGGCGTCAACGCCCATCGAGTGGTATACGCAGCACTACGTCGCAACGCAGGCCGATTCACGCGCCTCGGGCCCGGACTATTTGACATCAACCCACGATGAGTGGCCTTATGGGAACGTCACTATTCGAAGTGATATG
>Ga0307373_10014407_pt1 | contig 10886 bp, 10 predicted proteins | sample OX2MG_FD_202534 | JGI IMG/M metagenome (GOLD analysis project Ga0307373, IMG submission 202534) | Soil microbial communities from Risofladan, Vaasa, Finland - OX-2 | ecosystem: Environmental > Terrestrial > Soil > Coastal area > Acid sulfate soil | place: Finland: Risofladan, Vaasa | collected... | reverse complement strand
AGGGCCCGATGACGAGCACGACGCCGAGTGGCTCGTAGCGGTAGTAGGCCTTGCCCGGCATCACGGCGAGCGGGACCGGTACCCGCTTCGGTCGCATCCAACGCTTCAGGTGCCGGATGGCGTACTTGACCTCGCCCCGTGTCGAGGCGATATCGCCGAACCAGGCGTCGTGTTGGTTCCGGCCGAGGTCCGCGCCGAGGGCCTTGGCGATCGCCGGCTCTTCCTGCGTCAGGAGGCGGGATACTCCCTCCAACTGACGCAGCCTCCAGTCGAGCGGTCTGGTGCGCCCGCTGGCAAACGCGTCGCGTAGGGATGCCACCACCTCGATCGGCGACGCCCCTGGGCCGTCGCCGTTGATACTCGTGCTCTGACCCAGCGTCGAAGTCATGAGGCAGACCTCCTCAGTAGCAGTCTCAGTTGACATTCCATCCGGTCACCACAGCCGCTCAGGCATCCACTATCACGAACAACATGCCCGCCTGGCAGGCGATCTGACCGCCGACCCGGGCGGTCCCGTGGCCCCGGCCGGCGGAGGAGCCCAGGTGATCGAGCTCGACCTCCAGCTCCAATTCATCGCCCGGCACGACCTGGCGGCGGAACCTTGCCTTGTCGACACCGCCGAACAGCGGCAGCTTCCCCCGGTATCGCTCGTCGGCCAGCAATGCGATTCCACCGAGCTGCGCGAGGGCCTCGACCATCAACACTCCTGGCAGTGTCGGGCGCCCGGGGAAGTGGCCCGAGAAGAACGCCTCGTCTCCCGTCAGCCTCCAGACACCTCGCGCCGACTTGGCGGGCACCACCTCCGACACCGAATCCACGAAGAGGAACGGCGGCCGGTGGGGCAGCACCTCGTCTGGTCGCATCAGTGCCCCATCCCCAAACCGCCGTCGACGGGGACGACCGCCCCCGTGATGTAACCCGCCTCGTCGGAGGCGAGGAATCTCACCACGGCTGCCACCTCCGCAGGCGATGCCATTCGCTTCAGCGGGACCTGATCCAGGATCTCCGCCTGGCGTGCCTCGCTCAGCTGCGCGGTCATGTCCGTGGTCACGAACCCGGGCGCCACGACGTTCACCGTCACGCCACGCCCGCCGATCTCGCGCGCCAGGCTGCGCGCCAAGCCGATCAATCCTGCCTTGGACGCGGCATAGTTCGTCTGTCCGGCCGACCCAGTCATCCCGACGACGGACGAGATGAAGATGATGCGGCCCCTTCTGGCCCGAATCATCTTCGACGTCGCCCGGCGGGCTACCCGGTACGCGCCATTCAGGTTCGCGTCGATCACAGAGCGCCACGCTTCCTCTTTCATCGAAAGAAGCAGCTGGTCCGCGTTGATGCCCGCGTTGGACACCAGCACCTCGACCGCGCCGGCCTGTTCCTCGACCTCCGCGAACGCTCGCTCGACGTCCTCGCCAGACGTCACGTCGCACTGCACGGACAAGAAGCCTTCGACCGGCTTGTCGCGGTAGGTGACCGCAACCGTGTCGCCGGCGTCCCTGAACGACTCCGCGATCGCCAGCCCGATCCCGCGGTTTCCTCCGGTCACGAGCACGACACGACCGGTCATGGCCGCGGGTCCATCGTGTCAGACCCCCATTGCGTGGTAGCCGCCGTCCACGTGCACCATCTCGCCGGTGGTAGCAGGGAACCAGTCGGACAGCAACGCCACGCAAGCTTTCGCCACCGGCGACGGATCGGTCACGCTCCACCCGAGCGGTGCCCGGTCGTCCCACACCTCCTCGAAACGGGAGAACCCGGGTATCGACTTGGCGGCCATGGTCTTGACCGGGCCGGCCGCGACGAGGTTGACCCGGATGCCGTCGGGCCCGAGGTCGCGCGCGAGGTAGCGCGCTGTCGATTCGAGCGCGGCCTTGGCGACGCCCATCCAGTCGTAGCCCGGCCAGGCCACCGTCGCGTCGAAATCGAGGCCGACGACCGACCCTCCGCCGGCGGCGCGCATCAGTTCCCGGAAGCCGGCAGCGAGCAACTTCAACGAAAACGCCGATATCTCCAACGCCACCTTCACGTCGTCCCACCCGGCTTCGAGGAACCCTCCTCCGAGGCAGGAAGCTGGCGCGAAGCCGATCGAATGCAGCACACCGTCGACCCGGCCCCAGCGTTTCTCCAACTCAGCGGCCACCGCCTCGACGTGGCCGGCCTCGGTTACGTCCAGCTCCAGCACATCGGGGGGACCGTCGAGCTTGCGCGCGATTCGCTTGGTCAAGGAAAGACCCCGGCCCGCGCCGGTCAGGATCAGCTCGGCACCCTCGCTCTGCGCGAGTTCGGCGACGGCGAACGCGAGTGAATCGCTGGTCAACACGCCGGTCACGACGATCCGTTTGCCTTCGAGCAGCCCGGGCATGGTCCGCCACGATAGGCGCCCCGGGAGCACCGGCCGCCTGTTCGGATCCCCTTGCCGGTCTCGCTACCATCGGCGGGATGCCGCCAGCCGACGGGGTTGACCCCCGTTTCGACGAGCGCATGACCGACCTGGAAGCCCTCATGTGGGGGTTGGAGAGGGCAGACCCGTCGTTGCAGACGGTGATGGTCATGGCGGGCGTGCTCGACCGGCCGGTCGATCCGGCGGTGATGATCGAGAGGCTGGAAGCGACCTGCCGGTCAGTCCCCAGGCTGACCGAGCTGCCCCAACCGGGGCCGCTGCCGATGGTGCCGCCGAGGTGGGTCGGAGATCCCGGGTTCGACGTCGCCAACCACCTGAGGTCCGACAGCGTCGCCGGCGGTGCCGATTTCGGCGCTTTGTCGCGGGTCGTCGAGCGATCGATGTCCGAGCCGTTCGAAGCCGGGCGCCCGCCCTGGGATTTCACTCTCGTCGACGGTCTCGAAGGTGGCCGCGGCGGGTTCGTGGCCAGGCTGCACCACAGCTACACCGATGGCCAGGGCGCGGTGCAGATAGCGCTCGGGCTCTTCGACTCACCCGAGGGTGCCGCACCGCCCACGGACGCCCAGGTGACGGCACCCGCGACGACGCCGGCGGGCATTGCCGTCGAGAGCCTCGTGTCGGACGTCGTTCACGAGGTAGCCGCGGGACTCTCAGCGGTTCGCAAGCTCGCTCCGTGGGCCGCTGGAGCACTCAGGGACGCTTTCGACAACCCGGCCGACGCCGCTGCGCGCACAGCCGAGTTGGCGACTTCGCTCGCGCGCACCGCTCGCGCCGCCATGCTTCCCGGTAGCCCGGTGCTGTCCCGGCGCTCGGGGGAGACCCGCGTCGCGGCGGTCCGGTTGAACCTCGACGAGCTTCGCGCCGCGGGGAAGAACTGCGGCGGGACGGTCAACGACGTCTTCCTCGCCGGCATTCTCGGCGGGTTGTCCATGTACCACGAGAAGGTGGGAGCGCCGTTCCCCGCGGTCAAACTCGGCATCCCCGTGAGCACTCGAGGTGGCGGCGACAGCCTTCACAACCAACTGCAGGGAATGCTGCTTCGGGCACCTCTCAACCTCCGTGACCCGAAGGAGAGGATCCGTTTGATCCATGCGATGGTCGCCGAGACGAGGCAGCAGCCCTGGTTGCCGCTCATCGACGTCGCCGCGGCCGCGGCGGTGCGCCTGCCGTTCGCTCCGAACGCACTGGCCGGTATGGTCCGCTACACCGAGGTTCTCGCCTCCAACCTGCCCGGCCCGCCAGAGCGTCTGTACCTGGCCGGCGCCGGGGTCGATGTCCTGGTCCCGTTCGGTCCCCGGGCGGGTTCGGCACTGAACCTCACGCTGCTCAGCTACGCGGGTGGCGTGGCGATCGGCGTCAACGCGGACGCGGCCGCGCTAAGCGACCACGACCTGTTCGTCGGCTGCCTGAGCGAGGGATTCGACGAAGTCCTCGCGTGAGCCGGCCCGGCGCTTTCAGCCGCCGGCCCGCGGCTGCTTCGTGAACCTCTGCCTCGACTCCTCGACGATCCGCTCAGCTTCGTCGCGCCCCTGCCAACCTCCGAGCTCGGTTCCCTTGCCGGGCTCGAGGTCCTTGTAGATCTGGAAGAAGTGGCCGATCTCGCGCAGCTCGTGGGCGGGAACGTCTTCCAGCTCGTTGACGCCCTCCCACCGAGGGTCGCTCGCAGGGACGCAAAGGAGCTTGTAGTCCTGCCCCTCCTCGTCGCGCATGCTGAAGACCCCGACCGGCCTGGCATGGATGTGGCAACCCGGGAAAGTGGGCTCCTCCAGCACGACCATCGCGTCCAGGGGATCTCCGTCGTCCGCCAGCGTGTCCGGGACGTACCCGTAATCCTCGGGATAACGGGTGGCGGTGAAGAGCATCCGGTCCAGCCAGATGGCGCCGTTCTCATCGGCCTCGTACTTGTTGCGTGTCCCCTTCGGGATCTCGACGATCACCTCGATCTGCATGATCGTTGTGTTACCACGCGGCGCGCCCGCGCTCGCCGACAAGGTTGGCTCCGCGTAGTCCGGATTGCCGGGTTTCAGCGTTATGCCCACCACTGTGAGTGGGAAATTGCGTAGTCGATACTGACGCCGTAAGCAGTGGGCGCCCCTATTGTCGCCACTGTGAGGGGCAAAATTCCAGTTTTCGTGTACGCAGCGGATCCGCTGTCGGCCGCTGGGGCGAAGGCACAACTGATGGGCGAGCCTGGCATCGAGTTGCTCGGCCCGGTGGACATCGATCGTGCTCGAGTGGCACTGCTCGTGACCGAGGCCGCGGACGCCGCGACCGCGCGGGTTGTGCGTGCGATCCAGCGCGATGGCGTGCCGGGCGTCGTGCTGGTAGCGGGTCGCTTCGACGTGGAGGGCGTCGTGGCCGCCGCAGCGGCCGGCGTGTCCGGTTTCCTCCGCAGGACCGACGCCACGAGTTCGCGGTTGGTTGCGGCCATTCGCGAGGCCGATCAGCCGGGATGCCACCTGCCCGAGGGTTTGATGAGGAAGGCCGCCGCCATGAGGGGGCATCTCGGCGAGGCATCCGAGGTTGTCGACGTGACCGATGACGGGCCCGTGAGCGCCTCGCCGGCGGATGGCAGTGTGTCGACCATTGCAGCCCCACGCCTTTCCGTGCGCGAGGCCGAGGTGCTGCGCCTCGTGGCCGAGGGCTACGACACGGCCGACGTCGCCGAGAAGCTCGCCTATTCCGAGAGCACGATCAAGGGAATCCTCGCCAAGGTGATGACGAAGATCGAGGCCCGGAATCGTTGCCATGCCGTGGCGATAGTCATGCGGAACGGTCTCATCTAGCCGCGACACTCGTTCCGGCTCGCCCGGCGCCAAGCCCGGCGCCGAACACGACGGGATGGAGCGGCCATGCACAGACAAGCGGCCGGTGGCACCGGACGGCTTCTGGCATGCCCGGTGTGCGGGGTCAGGCTCGATGCTGGCTTGGTTGCCTGCCCGAATGCATGGTGCGGCAGGGCCGACCGCGGCTTCTCGGTCGCGTTCTCGGTCGGCGTTCACACCGGTGCGCTTCGCCATGCCCTGCTGCGCTACAAGTACAACCGGGAGCTCTGGTGGTCCGAGGTCTTCGCCGGAAACGTCGCGCGGTACCTGCGCGCGAACTCCACCTGGTTCGAGGAGTTCGACCTGATCACCGGCGTGCCTGCCTACACCGGTTCTGGCTCGCGCCGCGGATGGGATCCTGTGGGGACGATCCTGGAGAAGCTCGAGACCCTCGTCGGACACGAGTGGGAGGTCGCCGGCGGCGTACTCGCGAAGACCGCCGAGACACGTCCGATGCAACGGCTCTCCGCTGCCGGCCGCCGCGCCCTGGCAACAGGCCCGCTGAGACGGGTCCTGGCCGTCCCGAGACCGGATGTTGTCGACGGTGCCCGCGTTCTGGTGTTCGATGACGTGATGACCGGTGGCGGCACGCTGCGCGAAGTCGCTCGAGCGTTGCGGGCTGCCGGCGCGGAGGAGGTGGCAGGCCTGGTGCTCGCACGCCTCCCCTGGGCGGGCCGGCCGCCCGTCTAGGTTGGCGGCGATGGCAGGGGATCTCGTCAAAGTCTCCGTGTCGGACGTACGAGTGGCGGTCGCAGCCGGGCCCGGGGTCGAGGCAGGGCTGGTCACACTTCGCGAGGACGATCCGCCCCATCGATCGGTGCCGATCATCATCGGGCAGCCCGAGGCCCGGGCGATACAGGGCGCTTGGACGGGTGCGGTGCAGGTTCGGCCGTCGACCTGGGACCTCTTCGTCAGCGCAATCGCGAGTGTCGGCGCGCGCCTCGACCGGGTCGTCATCAACGACGTCGAGGAACACCGACACTTCTTCGCGACGATAGAGATGGAGGCGGCAGGTGACAGGCGAGTGCTGCCTGCACGACCGTCGGACGCGATCGCGCTGGCGCTGCGCGCTTATGGGGCCGAGATCTACGTGGCAGAGCCGGTCATGGAGAAGCTCGGGCTGCCGGCCGGGCCGGGCGCCTAGACCTGCGGCTCGAGCCGCGTCGAGCCGGCGCTACACCTGGTAGCTGAAGCTCCCGCCGTCGATCACTACGCCGCTCGGGGTCGAAGTGCGGAACATCGCACTGCCATCGCCGGTCACCCACACGCTGACGGTCAGGTCCTCACCGGGGAACACCGGCTTGGAGAACCGGGCGGCCATCATCTTGAACCGCTCGGGATCGGAGCCGCAGAGGGTGTGGAGCAGGGCACGGCCGGTGAAGCCGAAGCTGCACAACCCGTGGAGGATCGGCTTGTCGAAACCACCCATCGCAGCGAACGACGGGTCCGAGTGCAACGGGTTGCGGTCACCGGAAAGCCGGTAGATGAGCGCCTGGTCCAGCCGGGTGTTGTAGGTGACCGTGTTGTCAGGACCCCGCTCCGGGAAGTCGGCCTTCGAGGACGGGCCGCGGTCGCCGCCGAAGCCGCCCTCGCCGCGGATGAACGCGGAGCTCGTCGTGGTCCACAGCTTGTCTCCGGTCTTGGCGTCGGTAGCGACGGTCTCGGTCGCGACCACCGCTCCAGAACCCTTGTCGTAGATGCCCGCGATGGTGGTCGTCGCCGACACGGTTCCTTCGACGGGCAGGCTGCCGTACAGCTCTACCGATTGCTCGCCGTGCACGAGCATCGCGGGGTTGAAGTCCCCGATCTTTCCGAAGGCGCCGGCACCCCCCGGGACCACGACCGGGAACGTCGGCAGCACCTTCTGGGTCACGCCGTTGCTGTTCTCGGTCGTGAACTCGAGTTCGAATCCGGTGGGGTCGATCGCACCTGCGCCCACACCGAGGGCGTAGAGGAGGCAGTCCTTTGAGCCCCACGACGACTCGCGTGGCTCGCTCGAGTATCCGACGGCATCAGGGTTGATCGGCATGCCAGGACTGTATGCCGGGACAAGCCGCCGGCGCTCGTCCGGCGTCGGCGGGGGGGCGAAGCCAGCGGAAAGCGGCCACACGATGCAGTATCGGACAGAGAAAGCGCAGAGACCTATGCACGCCTGCAAACCCTGTCCTCTAGCGGCCCATCCCAAGCGGGGCGAGTGGACACAGAATGCAATGGCCCTCATCGCCGGTCCGAACCCTGGCCGCCTAGGGGCCGCGGATGCCGCGGATGGGCGCGGATGCCGCGGATGCCAAGGCGGACGGGCCGCCGGGCCGCCGCGCGGTCGACCTCGGGTCAGGCCAGCCGGACTTCCACGTCGAATCCGCCGGCGCTCCCGGCGCCGCCACTCCCGCCGGCCCGGACCTCGACCCTCAGGTCCTCGATCACGCCGGCCTGTCGAAGGTCGTCGGCGACGCTGCGCAGGAGGCCCGCCCGACCCGCATCGGCGGCGCGGACCGTAGTGGACGCAACCGGCGCTCGCAGGGACACGCCCGCTTCGGTCTTGGCGCGGCGGATCTCCGCGAGCACCTGGACTGCCGCCTCCAAGACCTCCAAGACCGCCGCGTCGCCGCCGGCGGGGATCTCGTCGGGCGCGGGCCAGGCGGAGCGGTGGATCGAGCCCCCGTCGTGCCACCACGACCAGACCTCTTCGGTGACGAATGGAAGGATCGGAGCGAACAACCGGAGCAGCACTGACAGGCACGTCCTCAAGGCGGCCCGCGCGGACACCGCCCGGTCCGAGCCGAGGGTGCCGTACGCCCGGTTCTTGACCAGCTCCAGGTAGTCGTCGCAGAACGACCAGAAGAACGCCTCAGTCCGCTCCAGCGCCCGGGCGTAGTCGTAGCCCTCGAACGCGACCGTCACCTCGGTGACCAGCGACCGCAACGACGAGAGAACAGCGAGGTCGACGGCCTCGCTGGCGGCCGCACCCTCCGGGACGTCGCCGGCCTCTAGGACGAACCTCGAAGCGTTGAGGATCTTGATGGCCAGCTTGCGGCCGATCTTCATCTGCCCCTCGTTGAACGCCGTGTCGGTGCCCGGCCGGCCGCTCGCGGACCAGTAGCGAACCGCGTCCGACCCGTACTTCTCGAGCAGGGCCATCGGGGTGACGACGTTGCCCTTCGACTTGGACATCTTCTTGCGGTCCGGGTCGAGTATCCATCCCGAGATCGCCGCGTCGGTCCACGGGAGTGAGTCGAACTCGAGGTGGCTGCGCACGACCGTGGAGAACAGCCATGTCCGGATGATGTCGTGGGCCTGCGGGCGAAGATCCATGGGGAACACACGCGAGAACAGGTCGGGGTCGTCCTCCCATCGCCCCGCGATCTGAGGTGTCAGAGAAGAAGTCGCCCATGTATCCATCACGTCCGGGTCCGCCATGAACCCGCCGGGCTGACCACGCTGCGACTCGTCGTAACCGCTCGGCACATCCGTCGTCGGATCCACCGGCAGCGAGGACTCGTCGGGCAGCAACGGCGACGAGTACTCGGGAGCGCCCGAGGCGTCCAACCGGTACCAGACAGGGAACGGCACGCCGAAGAACCGCTGCCGGCTGATCAGCCAGTCGGTGTTCAACCCTTCGACCCAGTTCGCGTAGCGGCTCTCCATGTAAGGCGGGTGCCAGCGCAATTCCCGGCCGCGCTCGAGCAGCTCGGCGCGGTGCGCGAGGGTCCGGTAGAACCATTGCCGGCTCGTGACGATCTCGAGGGGCCGCTCGCCCTTCTCGTAGAACTTGACCGGGTGGGTGATCTGCCGTGGCTCTCCGACCAGCTCACCAGACTCGCGTAGCAGCTCCACCGTCCGTGTTTGGGCCTGGCGCACCGTGCGCCCCGCGAGCTCCGACTCATACAGCGCCGCCGCTTCACCCTCGACACCCGCCGGCGCCGAACCGGCCAGGCGCCCGTCACGCCCGACGACCGCCCTCACCGGCAGCCCCAGCTCCCTCCACCAAACCACGTCGGTGACGTCACCGAAGGTGCAGATCATCGCGACGCCCGTCCCCTTGTCGGGCTGGGCCAGCGGATGGGTGACGAAAGGAACAGAGACGCCGAACAGCGGCGTGCGCACAGATGAACCGACCAACCCCGAGAAGCGTGCATCGTCGGGGTGCGCGACGACGGCGACGCACGAGACCAGCAGCTCGGGACGGGTCGTGTCGATCAGCAGGTCCGACCCGTCCGCCAGGTGGAACACGAGTTGGTGGTACGCCCCCGGCCTTTCACGATCCTCGAGCTCGGCCTGCGCCACCGCGGTGCGGAAGTCGACGTCCCACAGCGTCGGCGCCTCGGCCGAGTAGGCCTCCCCGCGCTCGAGCAGCCGCAGGAACCCGCGCTGGGAGGCGCGCCGCGCCCCCTCGCCGATCGTGGTGTAGTGCTGCTGCCAGTCGACCGAGAGCCCGAGATGCCGGTACAGGGCCTCGAACGCCTTCTCGTCCTCTGCAACCAGGCGCTCGCAGAGCTCCACGAAGTTCGGTCGCGACACGGCGACCGGGTCTTTTCCACTAGGAAGACCACCCTCCACGGGCGGCCGAAAGGAATCGTCGTACGACAGCGAGGGATCACAACGAACGCCGTAGTAGTTCTGAACCCTCCTCTCGGTAGCGAGCCCGTTGTCGTCCCAGCCCATCGGATAGAAGACGTTCAGGCCGCGCATGCGCTTGTAGCGGGCGATCGTGTCGGTGTGGGTGTAGGAGAAGACGTGCCCGACGTGAAGCGACCCGCTCACCGTCGGCGGCGGCGTGTCGATCGAGTACACCTGTTCGCGCGTCGTGGCCCGGTCGAACGCGTAGACGCGCTCGGCCTCCCAGTGCTCTGCCCACTTGTCTTCGAGGCCGTCGAGGGTGGGCTTGTCCGGGACTGCTTGCGGCATGATCCCGCTACGGTACTTGTGTGCTGCGCCTCTTCGACACCGCATTGGGGGCGGTCGCGCCGCTGGAGCCCCGGGACCCGGGTCGTGTCTCCATGTACGTGTGCGGCCCGACCGTCTCAGGGGAGCCGCACCTGGGGCACGGCCGCTTCAACGTCGTCTGGGACGTCTGCCGGCGCTACCTCGAATGGAGCGGTCTGGAGGTCCGCTACGTCTCCAACGTCACCGACATCGAGGACAAGATCATCGCCCGCGCCGCAGAGGAGGGCCGCCCCGTCGAGGAGGTGGCGGACCACTACGAGCGCCTCTGGTTCGAGACCATGGAGAGGCTCGGCGTGGCCCGACCGACCGAGACACCGCACGCGACCGCCTACGTCGAGGCGATGATCGAGCTGATCGGGCGGCTCGTGGCCTCGGGCCACGCGTACGTGGGGGGCGACGGGGTGTACTTCTCCGCGTCGAGCGTCGAGGGGTACGGGTTGCTTGCCAGGCAGTCGATCGAGTCGTTGATGGCGGGGGCGAGGGTCGAGGCGGGAGAGGAGGCGGGCAAGCGCTCGCCGGTCGACTTCGCCCTGTGGAAGGTCGCCAAGCCGGGGGAGCCGAGCTGGCCCTCGCCGTGGGGCGCCGGCCGCCCCGGGTGGCACACCGAGTGCGTCGTGATGTCGCTCCAGCTGCTCGGGGAGGGCTTCGACCTCCACGGCGGCGGGCAGGACCTGGCCTTCCCCCACCACGAGAACGAGCGGGCCCAGGCGGTGGCC
>Ga0307373_10014406_pt1 | contig 10887 bp, 9 predicted proteins | sample OX2MG_FD_202534 | JGI IMG/M metagenome (GOLD analysis project Ga0307373, IMG submission 202534) | Soil microbial communities from Risofladan, Vaasa, Finland - OX-2 | ecosystem: Environmental > Terrestrial > Soil > Coastal area > Acid sulfate soil | place: Finland: Risofladan, Vaasa | collected... | reverse complement strand
AACGTCGCAGCGCCCTTTCGCAAGCGCGCGCTCAAAGCCGCTCCGCAGGCGCTGTCGTCAGGAGGCACCCCCGACCAGGCGGTCGCTGCCGCCAAGAACGCCGAGAGGAACCGGGCCAACTACATGGCCACGTCGGCTCTGGTGCTCGGCGCCATCAGCGCTGCAGTGGGCCTGTTCCTCGGAGGCGTTTCCATCCTGGCCACGCTGTTCGCGGTCGCGTCGGCGATGCAAGGCAGGAACTCTGTCGATCGCGCGTGGCAGGCGTGGACGGGACTGGGCCTGGCGGCGCTTGGGTTGGTCTTCTTCGTCTTGCAACTTGTGATTCGCTGACACCCGAGCCTGCGTCGTCAGGTGCCGCTGTCCCGGATCTCGAAACTGGGGTGGCGTCCGGCGGCCGCAGCCGGGTCTTTGAGCACATCGCGCTTTCGCCTGTTGCTCTTGCGCGACGATGGTGGAGTGACACGGAATGGAATCTGGGCCGCTCGCGCCGGGATCGCGCTCGAGGTGCTGCTGCTCAGGCTGCCGACCCTCACCGAGCCAGCGTGGTACTCGGACGACGGGTTCTTCATGTCCGTCGCATGGCTGACCACGCAGGGTCTGCGGCTCTATTCGGGCGTCTACGACAACAGCCCGCCGGCCATCTACTGGTTGTACCGGCTGATGCTGGCGTTGGGAGCCGCCCAGCACCACGTCGTGGTGCAGGCGTTCGCCGCCGCAGCCGTCATCGCCTCGAGCCTGCTGACCTTCGAGGTGGCGAGAAGGATCGCTCCTTGGTGGCCGGCAGCCCTGGCAGGCGGCCTCACGGGGCTGGCGCTCTCCCTGCCGGTGCTGGACGGCGACCTCCTCAACGTCGAGCTGGCCGGACTCCCCTTTTTCCTCGCCGGCCTGCTGCTCGCCTTCCATCGCGCCCCGGTTGCGGCCGCCGCATCGGGAGCCCTGCTCTGCGTGGCAGTCGCCTTCCGACCTTCCTATGCGCTCGACGGGCTCGCGATCCTGATGTTGCTGGTCACCACGGGCCGGCCGGTGGCTCGTGTCGCCTCGGCGGTAGCGGGTGGCGCCGGAGTTGCAGCGGCGGTTGCGTCGGCCCTGTGGGCCGAGGGCTCGCTTGCCGCTTATGTCAACACCGTCCTGCCCTCTGACCATGCCTACCTGGTCTGGGCGAACGGCGGCAGCCTGTCGCCGCTTTACCTGCGACTGGCTGTGCTCGGAGCAGCCTCGATGGCGGGGCTGGCCAGATCGAGCTCGCTACAGGGTCGCGTCCTGTCCGTCTGGATCCCCGCGGCAATCGCGGGCGCCGGACTCGCCCCTCGCGAGCTCACGCACTACGTTCACGAGGCGATACCGTCCCTTGCTGTCGGCATCTCGCTGCTGGCCGTGAAAATTCGCCGTCGACCGCTGGCCGCATCCGTCGCGGCGCTGGGGCTGCTGGCGGCGGCGGAGGCGGTGCTCGTGCTGCCCGCGCAGGAGACCGCGCGGGTTCAGGGCGTGGGCGCGCCGGCCCCCTTCCTGCACAACTACACGTACGCCGCCCTTCCCGCCTATTACGCGAACTGGTTCGAATTCCTGTCCGGCCAGAAAAGCCGATCCGCATACGACGCCTGGTTTCCAGGCCAAGCCGGAAAGGATGTGGCCGAGATCGCTCGGCTTCAGCAGGCCGCTGACCCTGGACCGATTGACATCGTCGTCGTGGGCGACCGGCCATGGCTGTACGTGAAAGGCGGGATTCGGCCGGCCACGCCTTTCATCGCCACCAACTCGTCGTTCTGGAGGGTGCCGTGGGCACCCGGCGAGCTCACCCGCGCCATCGCCGGGGGCTGCGCCGAGTTCGTGATCGACATCGACGTGCAGGCGGATTGGACTCGTGCATTGGAGACCTCCGCGTACATCCCGGTCCAGGGCGCTCCGTGGCCGACGTTCAAGTCGGTCGAGCGCTCGCCGGAATGCTGACGGTCCTCCATTCGACGCCCCCCGGGACTAGCTCGTCGCTTCGGCCGTCTCCTTCACGCCTTGCAGCACAGGTCCCCAGTTGTCCTCGGCCATCTGGTCGGCCTCTTCCTGGGTGGCGTTGTTGTCCTGGGTAAGAGTCAGCCTCGTCGTGCCGCCTTCAACGCTGAGCTCATACGTGACCGTGCGGTAGTTCTCGGGCTTGTCCTCGCTGCCTCCCATCGGGCTCCAGTGGGTGTATTTCAGGAACTGCTGCGGCTTGACGGCGAGAACGGTGCCCTTGTCCTCGTATGAGTTGCCCTTCCATTCACCCTTCCAGCTGATCGGGCTGCCCTCTTTCCAGTCCGTCAAAAGGTTCGTGCCGTGCATGTACTGCCTGACCATCTCGGGCTCGGTCAGGGCATCCCAAACCGTGGCACGAGGAGCGTTGATGGTCACTGTTCTCTTCGCTTCGAATCCCCTGGACATTCAATTCCTCCGTTTGGCTTCGACGGCGGGAGCCGCAACTGCGTACCACGTCCCACCCTTGACCAATCTAAGCGGGCCGATGCCACGCTGATCACCCAAGAAGCGTCCACCACGCAGAAAGTACCGCGATAGCCTGACGCGCGGAGGGTTCGACGTTGAAACCTGATGACGCGGCAACCCGACCCCAGGCGTCCGTGCTGGTCGTCGGTGCGAGTGCGGCTTCGAGGTGCGGGGCGGCGAAGACGATGTTGTTGCGGGCATCCAGAGTCACGCGCGGGACAACCACAACATGCAGACCACGCGTGAGCAGGTGCTGGCCCGGGTTAGACCGGCTTGAGCTCGGCCGCCGATCTTCCCTTCTGGGGGGTCGAGGCCCGGTCCAGGCGGACAGCTCGCTCACGAGAAGCCCGGAGCTACCGAGTGGCCGGCGTTCCAGCGCAGTCATCTTCCGCGCCGGAGTCTAGATGCCCCGGCCGAACGACCTTTCGAACATATATAATGTTGCCGTTACGGCAACTAATATTCCGGACGGCGGCACCGCCCTCCTTCGCGCGTACCTGGACGCGGTGACCCTCAGCGAAGCACTCCAGACCCGCATCTGGCACGCGGCCGAGCTGACGCTGACCCAGGTCCGCGCCCTGCGACGCCTGGCGAAGGAGCCGAAGTCGCTGGGCCAGCTGGGAGAGGAGCTCGGCCTGACGCCCCCCTCGGTCACCCACCTGGTCGACCGTCTCGAGAAACGGGGCCTGATCGAGCGCAGCCGGCTCGATCCCGACCGCCGAAAGATCACTGCGGTCTTGACCGCCTCGGGGCGGAAGCTAGCCAACGCCGTGCCGGTGCTGGAAGGAACCGCGATTCGCGTGGCGGTCGACCGCATCAGCGCCGCCGACCGCAAGCGCATCACCACTGCTTTTCACGACTTCACAGCCGCAGTGAGGCAAGTGGAAGAGGAGTCGCTGCTGGTAGGGGTCGAAGGATGAAGCTCGAGTACAAGTGGGTCGTCCTGATCAACACCACGATCGGGATGCTGATGGCGTCGATCAACCAGACGATCGTCATGATCTCTCTGCCGGCGATCTTCTCCGGGCTCCACGTCGACCCGCTCGCAGCGGGTCAGTCGAGCCTGCTGCTCTGGATGATGATGGGCTACTCCGCGGTCACCACCGTCTTGCTGGTGACGTTCGGGCGCATCGCCGACATGTTCGGCCGCGTGCGCATCTACAACATCGGCTTCGTCGTGTTCACGCTCGGGTCGCTTCTCTGTGCTGTAACCCCTTCGGGAGGTACCACAGGTGCGATCGAGCTGATCGCGTTTCGAATGGTGCAGGGCGTGGGGGGCGCGTGCCTGTTCGCCAACAGCATTGCGATCCTCACTGACGCCTTTCCTGCCCAGCAGCGCGGGTTCTCGCTCGGCATCAACCAGATCGCATTCATCGCGGGGAACGTCGTCGGGGTCGTGCTTGGCGGCATCCTCGCCGCCATCAACTGGCGCCTGGACTTCCTGATCAGCGTTCCGGTGGGCGTGGTGGGCTCCATCTGGGCATTCACCTCGCTCCACGAAATCGGCAAGAGGCAGGCCCATTCGCTCGACTGGGTCGGCAACACGACCTTCGCGGTCGGCCTACTCGCCTTGATGTTCGGCACCACCGAAGCGCTGAGCCCCTACGGCAACCAGTCCATGGGCTGGTCGAACCCCGTGGTCATGTTCTCCATCGCCGCAGGCGTGATCCTGCTCATCGCCTTCGGCTTCGCCGAGACCCGCGTGCGGCACCCGATGTTCGAGCTCAGCCTGTTCCGGGTGCGAGGCTTCCTGTTCGGCAACATAGCCGCGTTTCTTTTCTCCCTCGCGCGCGGCGGCCTGATGTTTATGTTCATCATCTGGCTGCAGGGGATCTGGCTGCCGCTCCATGGCGTCGCCTATGCAGACACGCCCCTGCACGCCGGCCTCGACACGATGCCGTTGATGATCGGTTTCGTCATCTGCGGTCCGTTGGGCGGATGGCTGAGCGATCGCTACGGATCGCGCGCGCTCGCAACAGGCGGCATCCTGCTGGCAGGCGCCGCCGCCGCGTTGCTGATGACGCTGCCGGCGGACTTCAATCTCGTCCAGTTCGCGGCCTACCTCGCGCTCATGGGCGCCGGTTGGGGTTTCTTCAGCGCGCCGAACACGTCGCAGATCATGGGATCGGTTCCCGCGGAGCACAGGGGCTCGGCGGCCGGCATGCGGGCGACCGTCTTGAACGCCGGGATGACCGCGAGCCAGGCGATCTTCTTCACGATCGTGATCGGCAGCCTTTCGCGCACCCTCGGCCCGGCGCTGCAAACGGGCGCCACCCAAGCGGGGCTGCCCTCGTCGGTAGCCGCGGGGATCTCTTCGGTCCCGCCTGGGGCGGCGATCTTTGCCGCCATGCTCGGCTACGACCCCGTGTCGCACCTGATCCCGCCATCGGTCCTTGCGGCGCTCCCGCCAGGTGTCGCCGCGCGCGTCGTCGATCCCCACTTCTTCGCCGGCCTGCTCGCGCAACCGTTCGTGGCCGCGATCGGAGTTGCTCTGATGGTATGCGTGGTCATGAGCGTTCTCGCGGGCGTGGCGTCAGCGCTGCGCGGCTCCGACCGCCGGACCTCGGTCGAAGCCTCGAACCCCGTGGCCGACGTTGCCGTGGTCAACGCGCCGATGGCGCAGGCAAGGTGAGCTCCTGATGCAGGTGCGATGGTATGGACAGTCGGCGTTCGCGCTGACGGACGGGGCGGATAGGGTGTTCGTAGACCCGTTCGGCGACATGTCTGCCGCCCGCGGGCGGGGCATGACCTGGAGCTATCCGGCGATCGCCGGCGCCGCGGCCGACCTCCTGCTCGTGACTCACGAACACGGCGACCACAACGCCGTCGACGTGATCGCCGAGGTCAAGCACACGGTGCGCTCGTCCGCCGGAACCTTCGAGACCCCGGTCGGTCGCGTGATCGGGATCGCTTCCGAGCATGACGATGTAGCCGGCACCAAGCGCGGCGCGAACGTGATCTACGTTTTCCAGCTCGACGGCATGCGAGTGTGCCACATGGGCGATTTCGGCCAGGCGGAGCTGCGGCCCGCGCAGCGAGAGGCCATCGGCGAAATCGACTTTCTGTTCGTGCCGGTGGGCGGAACGGCGACCATCGACGGACCCGCCGCGGCGAGGCTGGTCGCGGAGCTCAATCCCTCGTGGGTCGTGCCGATGCACTACCGGACGCCGGCGATCTCTTTCCTGGAGACGGCCGAGACTTTTCTCGACAAGGTGGCGGGGGAGATCGTGACTCTCAGCGCGTCCGATTTCGACACCGACGGCATGAACCCTGACGGCGATCGGCTCATCGTGGTGCCGGCGCCGCCCCTGCCCTGACGGCACAGGCCGATACGGCCAGCACTGCGACCTGTCCGCCAAGCCCGGGCACCCGTCGCTCTGCCACCACCTTCAAGCCGGTGACCCGGAGCATCGGGTCGAGGTCGGCGCGCGCGGGGAACTGATGCATCCGCAACGCGCGTCGGACATATCTCATCCACCCCGAGGCGACGAAGTCGGCGAGCAGCCAACGCCCGTCTTGGGTCAACACCCGGCGAACCTCAGCGATGCCTCGCGCTTTGTCCTGCCAATGGTGAAACGTCATCGTGCTGAAGACCAGGTCGAACTGCGCATCCGGAAACGGCAGCGTCTCGGCGGTGGCGTGCTGGAAGCGGATGGCCCCGGTCGGATCCGAGGCCCGCGCCGTCTTCACCATCTCGATCGCCGCGTCCACCCCGAACAGCGTTGCGCTGGGAAACGCGGCGCCTGCCGAGCGCAGCAGCTTGCCGGTGCCACATCCCACGTCGAGGATCGCGCCGGGGCGGCCTACCTGTTGAGCAGCCAGCTGTAGCACCGTTCGCTGGATCGGTCCGAACAGGACGCGTTGCGTCCAGTGGCGGTCGTATGTGGTGGCCCAACGGTTGAAGCGATCGACATCCTCCCGATGAGCCATCGTCTTCAGGCGCCTGTCTTGGCACCCGCGCCCAGGAGCTCACGCGCCGTCTCGTGGTAGCCGGCAAGACCCGGGCGGGCGAGTCGCACCACCAGGTGATTCGCTCCGGCGGCACGGTAGGCCGCGAACCATTCCGCCGCCGACTCCAGGGTCCCGGCATGGCAGGCTTGCGACCTGGCCATCACCTCGGCCGGGACTCCGTAATACGCGCGCATGTAGGCGTCGAGCTCGCCGGCGGCTTCGCGCGGTGAGTCGGCCACGGCGACCGTGAGGTAGGCGCCCATCGCCAGGCTGTCCGGGTCTCGGCCTGTACGCTCGGCCGCTTCGCGGACGGAGCGCAGCCCGGTCGCATAGTCGCCGGGCGTGGGGCTGAACGGGAGCCAGCCGTCGAACGCTTCGCCGGCCAGCCGCAGCATGCGAGGGCCGCTGCCGCCCAGCCAGAGCGGAGGGCCGCCGGCACGAAATGGCCGGGGTTCCAGCTCGAGGCCCGCTTCTTCGTGCCGCCAGATCCGCCGCACGCGCTCGACCGAGCTGAGCATGGCGCCCACCCGGCGATCGCTGAGAACGCCAAGTGCCGCCAGCTCCGCATGCGTTCCGGGGAGCTCGGCGCCCGGTCCGATCCCCACGATCAGACGCCCTTGTGCGATGCGGTCGAGGGTGGCCAGGGTGTGGGCCAACGAGAGGGGGTTTCGAAGCAGGGGCAGCAGGACCGCGGTACCGAGCTTGACCCGAGTCGTGGCGCCGGCCGCGGCGGCCAGGAGGGTCAGCGGCTCGCCGCGCGGCCGGGCCAGCAGAGAGTCGCCGGCCCACACCGAGTCATAGCCGGCCTGCTCTGCCCGGCGGGCGGCCTCGATGACGAAGGCCAGGTCGCTTTGCGCCCAAAGCAGGGCTTCTCGAGATGGGAGAAGAAGGCCGGTTTCGTTCGCTGGTTTCGACACGGCTGCTTCCTCTTATATGTGGAGCAGAGGGGTGGTGGCGCCGCTCATCGTAAATTGCGCGCGGTCGCACCCCGCACTAGGTCTTGGCCGCCCGGTGGATGTTTCGCTTCGGGCGAACGAAGCTCTTACCCGCGTGGGCCGGCCGCGCCGCCCGTCCATCCGCATGGTCGTTGGGCACCGCGATGCTGGCATGAGGCGCGCGTCCCCGAATCTGGGTCTTGTTCAAGGCCGCCTCGACCGCCGCGGCGCTCGCGGCCGGCACCTCGACGAAGGCGAAGGTGTCGTACAGGTCGATGTCGCCGATCGAGTCGCCGCTCAAACCCGCCTCGTTCGCGATCGCGCCGACGACGTCGGCGGGCCGGACTCCATGCTTCTTGCCGACTCGCAAGAACAGCCGGGTCATCTCCGAGTCGGGCGCTCGCCGCTCGACGGTGCTGCCGCCGCGTCGCGGCGCCGAGCGCGCGGGCGACCCGGCCACCGGCGTCGCATGGCCCGACACCTTCGCGCGGGCCGGGGGCTGGACTTTGTGTGACGCCATCTTCAAGGCCGCCGCCGCCACCTCGGCGATGTCGCGCGAGGCGGCGAGGTCTTCGACCAGCTCGATGAAGGGGTCGAGCTCGCCCGCGTCGAGGATCTTCAACACCTCATCGCGAAAGGCGGTGCGCCGCCGCTCCGCGATCTGCGCGTCGGTCGGCAAACGCAGTGGCTGGATCTTCCGGTGGATGCCGTGCTCGATCATGCTGAGAATTCGCCGCTCGCCTGGCGTGACCAGCGTGAGGGCCTCTCCTGTCTGGCCCGCCCTACCGGTCCGGCCGATGCGGTGAACATATGACTCGGCGTCCGGCGGCAGGTCGTAGTTGATGACGTGCGTGACATCGGGGATGTCGAGGCCGCGAGCTGCCACGTCGGTGCCGACCAGCAGCTGCGTGTGGCCCGCTCGGAAACGCTCGAGCACTCTCTCGCGCTGCTGCTGGTTGATGTCGCCGTGGATCGCCTGCGCGATGTAGCCGGCAGCGTTCAGCTGCTCGGCGACCACGTCGGCGTCGCGTTTGGTCCTCACGAAGACGATGGCCGACTCGGGCTTCTCGTAGTCGAGCACTCTCGCGAGCGCATCGGACTTGTCGCGCCAGTGGACCTCGTAGTACACCTGCCTCACCAGCGGGGCTACTGCCTCGCGCGCCGATACGCTCACACGCTCCGGGTTGCGCAGGTACTGGCCTGCAAGCTTGAGGATCCGCGCCGGCAACGTGGCCGAGAACAAGGCCGTCTGGTGCTCTTGCGGGACCGCGGAAAGAATCTTCTCGATGTCCTCGACGAAACCCATGTTGAGCATCTCGTCGGCTTCGTCCAGGATGACCGTCCCGATCGTTTGGAGCGCAATGGTCTTGCGCTCGAGGTGGTCGAGCAGCCGGCCGGGCGTCGCCACCACCACCTGGACTCCCCGCTTGAGGGCGCGGAACTGCCTGTCGTACGGCTGACCTCCGTAGATAGGCAACGTGACCATCTGCCGGTGCTGTCCCATCCCGTGCAGCGCCTCGGCGACCTGCATGGCGAGCTCACGTGTGGGGACGATGACGAGCGCCTGCGGCACCAGCCGTGACTCGTCGAGGCGTTCGACGATGGGCAGCCCATAAGCAGCGGTCTTGCCGGTCCCGGTGGGTGCCTGGGCGATCACGTCACGACCGGCGAGGAGCGCGGGTATGGTCCTCTCCTGCACCGGCGTGGGAACCTCGAAGCCCTGGTCGGCTATCACGGCGAGAGTTTCGGCCGACAATCCGAGGCCGGCGAAGGTGGTCATCACCCAGAGGCTACGGGAAGTGCAGGTCGGACCCGCTCGCTTGCCCACAGGGAAGTGGACAATTCGCCTGCAGGGCGATGGACGAAGAAGACGCGAATTCGCGTCGATGCGAGGACCGGCGGGGCACGTACGAAGCCTGGTTCGTCACGGTCAACGATCCGGCGAGCCGGCGCGGCTTCTGGATTCGTTACACGACTTTCTCACCCGCTGCCGGCGGCACACGAGCCGAAGCGCACACCGCGCTGTGGGCTTTTGCATTCGACCACGACGACCCAGGCCTGAACTGGGGCGGCAAGCAGACATTTACGCTGGACGCCCTCCAGTGTGTCTCGCGGCCCTTTCATCTCCGCCTCGGCGACGCGACCATGGACGCGGGCGGCTGCAGCGGTGAGCTGAAGAGCGACCAGGGCTCGGCGCGCTGGCGGCTGAGGTGGGAATCGCGCGAACGGCCTTTCCCATTTCTGGATCCGCGATTCCAGGGCGTCTCGTCGGTGGCCAACGTCGGCGCCCGCCCGGCGATCGCCGTGACCGGAACGATCGACGTCGCCGGCCGCACATTCAACCTCGATCGGGCGCCTGGTGGGCAGCAGCACACGTGGGGCACGGCCCACGCGCTGGACTGGAACTGGGGCTTTGCCTCCGGCCCGGATTTCTGGATTGACGGCGCGACCTCGCGAATCCGTTCCCGCTTCGGGAGCATCCTCACCGGCACGGCGCTCGGCGCACACGCCGGCTCGGAGTCGTTCAGGTCCAACGGCCTGCTGCAGGTGTTGCGCAACAGGGGTCCGATCTCGGCCGACGGCTGGGTCGCCGGCGCACGCCTTGACGGTTGCCGCCTCGATGTCAGCATCAGGCCGCGCAGGCAAGACCTGATCGGGGTCACCTATGCGGACCCCCGGGGCGGTGTGCGCTACTGCTACCACACCGAGGTGGCGGACCTGACCCTCAAGCTGTCCAGGCGCGGCCAGCCCGTGGTCGACATCAACCGGCCCGCGGCCGCGGCGTTCGAGTACGCGTCCGAAACCTCTCTCGCCGGCGTGCCCCTGGTGATGTGACCGGCGTGTCATCGTGTCAGGCATGTCATCGGTGAGTCGGGCGCTCGTGCTCGGAGGTGGCGGCATAACAGGCATCGCCTGGGAGCTCGGCTTGCTCGCGGGGCTGGCCGAGAAGGGCATCGACATCATGTCGCCAGACCTCGTCGTCGGCACGTCGGCCGGCTCGGTGGTCGGGGCGCAGATCCTGAGCGGAGAGTCGATCGAGGACCTCTACGCCCGGCAGCTGATCGACCCGACCGGCGAAGCGGCTGCGAGGATGGGTGCTGGAGCCCTGGCCCGATTCGTGATCGCCTCGGCGTGGCCCGGCGATGCGGGTCGGGGTCGAGCCTACCTCGGTCGCGCCGCCCTCCGAGCAAGCACCAATCCGGAGTCCGACAGCCGCGCCGCGTTCGAATCACTGGTGCCTCGCAGCTCCTGGCCGGAGCGGCGACTGCTGGTTACTGCAGTCGACGCGGAGACCGGCGAGCCCCGGGTCTTCGACCGGGACGGCGGGGTGGAGCTCCGGGATGCCGTGGCTGCCAGCTGCGCGGTCCCGATCGTTTGGCCGCCGATCACGATCCAGGGACACCGGTACGTCGACGGCGGCGTCCGTTCGATCGCCAACGCCGACCTGGCCACCGGTTGCGACCGCGTGGTCGTGCTGGCGCCGGCGACGTTCGCATTGCGGCGAAGCGGCCGGATCTCCCGCCAGCTC
>Ga0307373_10014402_pt1 | contig 10888 bp, 11 predicted proteins | sample OX2MG_FD_202534 | JGI IMG/M metagenome (GOLD analysis project Ga0307373, IMG submission 202534) | Soil microbial communities from Risofladan, Vaasa, Finland - OX-2 | ecosystem: Environmental > Terrestrial > Soil > Coastal area > Acid sulfate soil | place: Finland: Risofladan, Vaasa | collected... | reverse complement strand
GGGATCCCGCGCATTCTTCGCCAATGCATGGATGCAGAATGCCGATTTGCATGGCGCATACTTTTCGCAGGCTGATTTTCGTGGCGCGAATCTGGAACACGCGAATTTCGATTCGGCGGTTCTGGATCAGGCAAACTTGGCGGGTGCGGACCTTGCATACGTTTCATTGACCGGCGCCATTCTGGTAAACACAAGGTTCGACGGGGCGAATATGTACGGCGCCAAGTTGATGTATGCGCAACTCGAGCGCGCGAACCTTGAGAAAGCGGATCTGCGAAACGCCGACCTGGATAACACCGAAGTGAATCAAGCGGATTTTCGCGGCGCGTATCTTGGATCCGCGAAATTCTCGGACGCAAAACTCGAGAACACTATATTTAACGGAGCGTTCCTTGATACTGCGAATTTTCGCGGCGCTGACCTACGCAGCGCGGTTTTTCTAGGAGCAATTCTCGGTGGGGCTGAATTGAATGGTGCGAATCTGGACGATGCTGATTTTCGCGGCGCGCTCGCGATTTCCGCCGCGCAGATTTGCTCGGCAGCGAGCCGGCACGGGCTCCAGATGGACGCGAACATTGAGCAACAAGTCACGGCTCTCTGTGGCGGCGCGCACTAAGAATTGCGCGCTCCGAGCAATCCTGAGACAGGCTGGATTGACCATTGAAGAGTTTTTGGAGTTGCTGTAGAGCCGAGATTGTGATTCTTGTGTGAGGTTATTTGGTTTTAGGGATTGGCGTTGCGGGCTGGTCGGGGCGAGCGAATTCGAAGATACCGTGTGGATCGTCGGCGAGTAGCAAGCGATGCGGTTCGACGAGGATTGACGTCGCCGCCAAATCTTCACCACTGGTTGTGAGCGTGCGATATTTGCCAATGCGGTTCCCGTCCTTATCAAACTTCATTAAATCGTCGCCCAGCGCAACCCATACTTCCTGCGTCGCAGGATCGACGCCGATCGCATTGATCACCTTTTGCAACTCAGGCGTCGTATTCTGCTGATCGAGCCGATAAATAGCGCGACGCATCGCCTGCGCCGTTGGATAGATATCGATCGTCTTGAGCGAAATTTGGTACGCGCTATAGCCGAACGCATCGTATTTGCGGACGGTCGGTTCGGGCATGTAGCTGAACGCATAGTAGATGTGACTTGCAGGATCGCTGGCGAGGCGTCCGATATTGAGCAAGCGATTCAGTTGCGCATGCTCGGCCAAGTCGGAGAGATCGCCGAATTCGCGCAGATCCTTGCCGGTCATGCCGTAAACCGTGACAAGCTCGCCGGACTTCATGGCAGCCACAGCGATTTCGCCGGTGGGCAGCGCGACAACCGAGGTGGGCGCCTCCACCGGAATGGACAGCGCGAGCCTGCCATCGTGCGTGTAAACCTTCACCGCATTGGCGCCGCGATCCGCGACGTAAACACGGCCCGAAGCGTCCACGTCCATATCTTCGCCATAGACAATTGCTGCCGGGCCAGTCGGCTCCTTGGGAATTTGCCCGAGGAAAGTGTTGTCGGCGGCGTAAACCTGTACGGCTGGATCTGTTGTCGAAAGGAAGTAGTAGTGACCTGAGGCGTCATGCCTGATTGCTTTGATGCCCGGGCCAACGTCGGGAAAAAGCCGCGCACGCGCCGTAATTTCGATCTCCATGTCGTTGTCTTGCGCGCGAGAATTGCCGGGCGCCAGAAAGAGAAGCGCCGCGCAGGCAACAATGGCTGCTACCGCGGCAATTACGGCTTGGCTGGGACGAGTTTTCATGACCAAGAGTTATACACGGCGCGTACGGTCAAATGAGATGCACAGGGGCGCGTTTAGGGTTTACGCGCAGTACGCAATTATTCGGCGCGGAACACGAGAGGCTCGATGGAACGAGCGTGCCCGGAGGTTTCATCCACGTCAATACGCACAGCGTGCATCTGCACATCGCCCTCGGCCACTTCAAAGCGCGCGGGGAGCCCTTTCAGGAAGCGTTCGATGATGCCTTCCTTGCCCATGCCGATAATTGAATCGTGCGGTCCGGTCATACCGACATCGGTGATAAAAGCCGTGCCCTTGGGCAGCACGTGGGCGTCTGCCGTGGCGACGTGCGTGTGCGTGCCGACGACGGCGGAAACCTTGCCATCCAGGAACCAGCCCATGGCCTGTTTCTCGGAAGTCGTCTCTGCATGCATATCCACCAAAATCACTTTCACTTCGGCAGGCACGCGGGCAAGTTCACGCTCCGCGGCGCGGAACGGGCAGTCGAGGGGAGTCATGAACGTGCGTCCCTGCAGATTCAACACCGCGTAGCCCACCCCGTCGCGTGACGTGCCAATGTAAAGCCCGCTCCCCGGCGCGCCGGGGGGGAAATTCGCCGGACGCAGCAGCCGGGGCTGATGAGGCAAATAGTCAAAAATTTCCTTGCGGTCCCAAATGTGATTTCCGCCGGAAAGCACTTCTGCACCCGAGGCGAAAAGATCGTCGGCTAGCCGCGGCGTGACGCCAAAACCAGAAGCGGCGTTTTCGCAATTCACAATGGCAAGATCGATCTGTTGCTGCGCGATGATATCCGCGAGGTGGTCGTGCACAATGCGCCGGCCGGGCGAGCCTACGATGTCTCCTACAAAAAGAATTCGCATGAGCTAGAAGTTGGATGCTAGAGGTTGGAGGCCAGGAAAGACAACCAAAATGTGCAAAATCCTTTCCTCGTGGCAGCCGCCCAAAAAAGACGGAGCGGTCCACTTCGCCGTACGCAGCTAGGCCCCTGAACCCCTGATCTAAGTGGGCGCCCAACGCCTGCCTTCAGGCTTTCCCGGCTCGATTGCTCGAGAGAGGACATGCACACCGGCAGGACGACAAGGACTCCCGGGGTTTCAGTGTTGGTTCAAAGTAGCCATCGCGGCGAAACGCGCTTCGCAGGCCAACTCCGCAATTCATTATAAGCGGGCACAGCGGAAATGGCGAATTCTACCGGAATCACACCCGCAAGACATCGCCGTCGCGGGCGATGGCGCGGCTTCAGTGCGAACTTTCGAGTGCCCTTTCGACCAGATTCACGCACTTCTCAACGCGCTTTCGCAGCGGTCCTTCGAGCTCTTCCTGTCGCCGTCGCAGCGCAAAAAGCTCATCCGCGATGTTCAGCGAAGCGAGCACAGCCAGCCGGGTTGAATCCACCTGCCGCGTGGCTTCAGCGACCGTGCGCATTTTCTCATCGACGAACGACGCCAGTTGGCGAAGATGCGATTCGTTACCTTCCGCCTGCACGTTATATGTCTGGTCGAAAATTTCAATTTTCATCTAGCGCCTCCGCGGGCAGGTGAGGCCATTTTGGGGCATCGTTGCACGCAAGGCAAGCCTGACCGTGATGATTCGCGACGATCAAATCGAATGATCAAAGGGCGGAGCCGCAAGGTTTGCTTAGAATGGAATGCAAATCGAGGCAGCGCTCAGACGCGAAGAATCATTACTTCCGTGGATTTAATTAAGGCCGCAACCTTGTCTCCTGTGGTTAGACGCATTTCGCGCACTGCGTCAGCGGTGACGATCGAGGTGATGTGCTGCTCGCCGATCGACAATGTGACTTGCGCCATCAGGCCGCTCGTTTTGATGTCAACTACGCGTCCGATGAGTTGATTGCGTCCGCTGATTCTCCGAAACGTTGTGCGGCGCTCGGCGACGCTGGTGCGACGCGGCGTACGCGAAAGGTAGCGATCGATTTCCGATTCGGGGACGCGGTGATGCCCACCCGCTGTTTTCAGTGTGCGCAATTTCCCGTGGTAAATCCACTGCTTGAGCGTTGGATAACTGATGCCGAGGACTTGCGCGGCGTCGCGCGGCTTGAGCAAATTTTCGGACTTGCGGCGCATCGCGCTATTGTGAGGCAACCGAGGAACCATCGCAAGGCCAAGTGAACAAATCGATGCGACCCTCCATGGCTTAGAGCAGAAGCCAAATCAAAACGACATGCGGGCGGAGAGAATCACCCTGTGGTTATACGCGTGGTAGTGAGTGGCTGCAATCTGTATGCCTGCGCCAAGCGTTAATCGAAGGCAATCGTAGATGTGAACCTTGCCATAAACCAAGCCTGGCGTCAGAAATATCTGTTCTTTTCCCGTCTTCTTTCCATTCAGCCACCACGTCGAATTTACTTCAACTTCCGGCCAGAACCCCTTACCGGCAACCTTACCGACACGATATTGGACTGCGTTATTTAGACTGACGAACGTTCCCGTAGCACTATCCGGGGCGCCGATGGGAAGTATTGCTCCCAGCGTAGATTGAATGTCGAAAGAGCGCCAGCCCTTGTCGAACGCCACCGTTGGTCCATAGCTCCCGTGGCCCTGGCCCGCGCCACTTCGGGACATTGCAGCTGCGGCGTTGAAGAACATCGTCAAAACGTAGTTGCCGCGACATTGATTTCCAGATTTCAGGCGGTATTTGAGACGCACCGGAAGGTCGTCGAAACCATCCGCTGCCGGCGAACCGTGGTGCACGATGTATGATGGCAGGCCAACACGGATTCCGAAACCGTGATCGTCCGAAAGAATATAACTAACCCCCTTCATTCCTCCGTAGTCAGTGACCGAGCCGCCGCTGGAGACGCCGTTTTCGAAAAAAGTGTCATCGCGAACACCGTTGCTGAGACGTCCCGTGCTGGTGACGAGAGGGGATGCCCAATTCGGCTGGTTCTGGGTCGTGCAGGTCCGCGCGCTGGATCTGTTATTAAAGTATTCGGTTGTGTTCTGGGCGCGACAGGGGATTTCGATGAAAAAGATCCGCACCAGCAGAATTATGGCTACCGCGCAAACGCGTGGCCGGGCGTTTGATCTTAAAATGCGACCCAAGTGGGGCTGGCGGAAAATCTCACGCAATCGGCGCATCATAAACGCACCGGAAAAGCGGTTCAATTAGCATCTTTTGCGTTTGTGCTTAGATGGTTCCTGATACCTAAGGAACATGCGGAAGGCGAGAGATAAAATCAGTAACAAAACGCCAGCTAGACGGCTCGGAGCGACGCGCCAAGCTTTTGCGTAAGCGCCGAAACGATGCGCGCGGACAAATCCGTTAACTGTGCCTCGGTGAATGTCGCTTCATCACTTTGGAATGTGGCGCGCACGAGCAGCGAGTATTTTCCCGCGGGAATTTGACCGCCTCGGAACAGATCGATTGCCTCAATGCGGCGCAACTCCGGGATATTCGCCACGTGAATTGCTTCCTCAACCTGCGCGAATGTTGTGGCATCCGCCAACACAAGCGAAAAATCGCGCTCGACGGCAGGGAACCGCGGCAGCGGCTCATAGCGCAGCGATCGATGAGCGTGCGCAACGGCCTGAGCGAGCGGCTCCAGACGCAGCTCAGCCAAATAAACTTCCTGGCGCAGCTTAAACCGTTGCGCCAGATTGCGCGCAAGCGGCCCTGCGAGGCCAATTCGTTTGCCATTCCTTGCTGGTACCGAAATTTCTGCCGCCCTGCCCGTTGCCAGCCATGCGGGCCCCCCGAATTTCCACAGCGCGCCACCGGCAAGGGCTAGAATCTGGTCCAACTCGCCTTTCAAGTCATCGAAAGAAAATTCGCGCGCTGCTTCGTGGACTGACTGTTCGCGCGCAAGACCTGTGGCACCGAGGGTGAGTACATGCGTCTCAACGGGTTTTCCCGCGCGCACTTCGTACGCTTTGCCGAATTCAAAGAGCCGCAAATTGCGCTGTCCGTGATTCAAATTCCATTCGAGAGCCACGATCATGCTCGTGATGCCCGAGGTATGCATCGTCGACGCATCCTCGGACAGTGGATTTGCTATGATTGCTGCTGTTGCGTTTTCGGGCCGGAACGCAGCGTCTCGATCTGGATCGACCAGCGGAATAGCCACAATTTCCTGGTAGCCGAGCGCAACCAACCGTTCGCGTAGTCTGTCTTCTTCCATCGCGTATGGCAAACGCGCCGCAGGCTGCTTTGCGGGCGGCAAGCGCGGGGGAAATTTGTCGTAGCCGTAATGCCGCGCGATTTCTTCGATGATGTCGACCTCTCGCGTCACGTCGCCGCGCCATGACGGCAGCGTACATTCCCATGTGGCGACGAGCGACCCTGCGCTGCCGCGGTTCGCATCAATGCGTCGGGGCGCGAAGCCCAGCGCCGAAAGAATTTCCTCAATCGCGCGATCCGGAACGTCCGCGCCCATAATGCGCAGCAGCTCTTTGCGCGACAGTTCTATTTTCTGCGGTTGTGCCGGATGTGGGTACACGTCGATGACGCCCGCAAGCACCTCGCCTCCCGCAAGTTGCTGAATCATTTCCGCCGTGCGCCGCGAGGCGAGGTCGGCCAATTCGATATCGACACCGCGTTCGAAACGCATCGACGCCTCCGTGCGCAACGCGAGCGCTTTCGATGTGCGGCGAATCGAGATCGGATCGAACCATGCCGATTCGAGCAGCAGGTTTTTCGTGCTGAAACTGATTTCGCTTTCCGCCCCGCCCATTACGCCGCCGATCGCCACGGGCGCGCGCGCGTCGCAAATCAAGCACATGTCTTTTGTCAGTTTGCGCTCGATTCCATCGAGTGTGCGCATCGTCTCGCCGGGCCGCGCCCGGCGCACTACGATGCGATGCTCGGCGAGGCGGTCGAAATCAAATGCGTGGAGCGGCTGGCCGAGTTCGAGCATGACGTAATTCGTAATGTCCACCACGTTGTTGATGGAGGATTGGCCGAGCGCTTCGAGCCGCTGCCGCAGCCAGTCCGGCGACGGCTGAATTTTCACGCCGCGAATGATCCGCGCCGTGTACCGCCCGCAGAGATCGGGGCAGTCAATCTCGACACGCGCTGCCTTCGACGCCGTTTCCGGTAATTCCTTGAATTTCGGCTGCACCCATTTCAGGTCAAGTCGGTAAAGCGTCGCAATTTCCCGCGCAATTCCCAAATGGCCGAGCAAGTCCGGACGGTTGATCGTGATCTCGGCGTCCAACACTGGTCCCGCTGGCGTTTCATCGACGGAATCCACGGAAACGCCGGCCATGGAAAGGCGTGAGCGCAACTCGGCCGTCGGCGCGGTGAACTCCACGAATTCTTTCAGCCAATTGTAAAGAACCTTCATTGTTTCCTTGCGCCGCTTTCGTTACGCAGCGCCCATTTTGCGAAGTTCGTCATGCGACCTTCTTGATCGCTACGCCCGCGATATGCGGTCGCACGATCGGCACCGGCCCGTCGAAATGTTCGAGACGAACTTCCGCAAAACCCGCCGATTCGATGGCGCGCCACGTCTCGCGATCCGGATTGCATCCGTCGGCGAGAAAATGAAACCACGGACGCAAGCGTTGTTGCCACAGCCGCAGGCGCGTCCCCGGTTCGGCGGCAACGTGCTCGATGAAAACAAATCGTCCGCCGGGTTTGAGCACGCGCAAAATTTCCGCTAGCGTGCCGCGCAGATTCGGCACCGAGCAAAGTACAAGCGTGCTGACCACTACGTCGGCGGAATCGTCCGGGCACCCGATCGCTCCTGCTGTACCTTCGCGTAATTCCGCCTTGACGCCGATACGTTCCACCTCGCGCCGCAAGTACGCGCGCATGTACAGATTTGGCTCAATGCCAATCCAGCGCACAGTGTTCGCGTAATAACGCAGATTCGAACCCGTTCCAGGACCAATTTCAATCACGGTTCCCGTTAGCCCACCAAATAATCCGCGTTTGCGCGCCGCAATTTCCCGCTCGTAATCCCCGTTAAACTTATGCAGTGTCCACGCAAAGAGCCGTTTCCGTAGGCCGCGCTCTTCGCCGCAAACAGGGCGCGAATTTTCCGGAACCGACGTGGTCGTCATGGCTATGGCGGCCATTTACGGGAACTGGCGCAAGAAGCGCGTGTCGTTCCTGAAAAATTGCTGCAAATCGTCGATGCCATACTTCAACATGGCGAGCCGGTCGACGCCCAATCCAAACGCGAATCCGCTCACTCGCTTCGGGTCGTAATCGACGAAACCATAAACGGCCGGATCAACCATGCCCGCGCCGAATAGCTCGATCCAACCAGAATATTTGCACGTGCGGCAACCTGAGCCGCCGCAAACGTGGCAGGACGCGTCGAATTCCGCCGAAGGCTCGGTGAACGGGAAATAACTTGGCCGCAGCCGCACGCGAGTTTGCGGCCCGAAAAATTGCTGCGCGAAATACTCGATTGTGCCCTTGAAATCGCAAAAGGTAATGTCTGTGTCGACGGCGAGCCCCTCGAGCTGGTGAAACATGAACGAGTGTGTCGCGTCCGGATTGTCACGGCGATACACCTTGCCCGGCACGACGATGCGCACTGGCGGCTTCTGTTTTTCCATGGTGCGCACTTGCATCGGCGAAGTGTGCGTGCGCAACAGATACCCGGGCGCGTTGGCAAGATAAAAAGTGTCCATGTTGTCGCGCGCGGGATGGTGTTCGGGGATGTTGAGCGCCTCGAAGTTGTAATACGGCGTCTCAATCTCGGCGCCCTCGACGATCGAAAAGCCAATCGAGTTGAAAATGCGGTACAGCTCCTCGTAGGTTTGGGAAATCAAATGCCGCGTGCCGATCGGCCGCGTGACGCCGGGCAGCGAAAGATCGATTGTGGAGCCTTCGGAAGCAGCGACAGGAGCGTTGAGAATTCCTTCCAGAGTTGCATCGACGTGTTTCTTCAGCTTGTTGAATTCTTCTCCTACGGCGCGCCTTAAAGTTGGCGTCACAGGCTTGAGCCAGTTGTCACCGACGTGCGTCAGGACTCCGTTCTTGCGGCCCAACCAATCGAGACGCAGGGCTTCCCATCGATTCCGACCGTTTGGTACGGTCCTTTCGAGATCCGAGTTTTGCGTATCGAACTCTTGGCGCAACTCTGTAAATAGGGCCGAAACCTGATCGGAGGAAGACACGCCGAGGTTGTCAAAAGTAAGATTCGTTTTTTCGAGGATGTTCGGCATGGCGATTAAGTGTCGCGGCTGAAGCCGCGACCCACAAAGCTCAAAGCCGCAGCGCAAGGTGCCGCTGCGCGCAAAAGGTCGGTGCAGGTCGCGCGCCAAACGGCGCGAGCCAAACCTCAGTTACAACGAAAATACCGTCACGCGGAGGCAGGCACCGCAGTGAGGTGCTGCTTCGCCTGCGCCACCAGCGACGTAAACGCCGCCGCGTCGTGCACTGCAATGTCCGCCAGGATTTTCCGGTCCAGATCGACGCCGCCCACTTTCAGCCCGTGCATGAACTGGCTATACGAAATGCCGTTGTTGCGCGCGGCTGCGCCAATGCGCTGAATCCACAGCGTGCGATAATCGCGTTTGCGCGTGCGGCGGTCGCGATACGAATAGCGCAGCGAACGGTTCATCGCCTCCTTCGCCGAGCGATGCAGCTTGCTCTTGGTCAGAAAAAAGCCCTTGGTGTGTTTGAGAATTTTCTTGCGCCGGGCGCGGCGTTTGGTTCCACGTTTGACTCTAGGCATCGAAAAGCTCCTCGAAAGAATTGTAGAGATTCGCCGGCGCGCGGCCGGCAACCAAAATTCACGGGAACAAGGCAATGAGGAGACAACAGGTCGCGGCACGCCAAACGTCAGCGCGACGCAACGGGTTTGTCTCGTAGGCTTGCTGCCATGCCCCAAAATTCCGGGGCTGACCGGCCGGCAGGCACCCGTGAAGCGCTGCCTGGCGCAGTTAAAAACCAAATCTTCAAACTCAAATTATCGCAAAACCAAATGCTAGCGGTAGCGGCCGTATGGCAACTGGAGCCGGATCTTTGCGGCATCGCCCGGCGTCACCTCGATCTGTTTCTTCAGCCGGCGCATCCGCTTCGGCTTCTTCGTGCCTAGCAAATGGCGCTTGCCGGAATGCATACGCATAATTTTCCCCGTCGAAGTGACCTTGAAACGTTTGGCCGCCCCCCGATGGGTCTTCAGTTTGATTTTCTTTCTCGGTTTTCTCGGCACAATCCCCTCGCTAAATTTAGCACAACTCGAATCTCAGGCCGGTTTGGCGGCCGCCGCTCCCTTTTTCGGCGCCAGCAGCGCGAGCAAAATATTCGCTTCCATACGCGGCCCGAATTCCACCAGCGCGTGTTCCTCGATATCTTTTAACAGGCGCATCATCTTTCCTCTGCCTACATCCTGATGAGCCATTTCGCGTCCGCGATGGAAAATCATCGCCTTTACTTTGTAACCTTTGCCGAGAAACTCGATAATCTGGTTTTTGCGGACCTGATAATCGTGCTCGGCCGTGGAGGGCCGGAACTTCACTTCCTTAATCTGCGTGCCCTTCTGGTGCTTGCGCGTCTCGTGAGCTTTTTTATTCTGCTCGTAGAGAAATTTGCCGAAATCGGCGATTTTGCATACCGGAGGCACGGCATTCGGCGAAATCTCGACCAGATCGAGCCCCGCCTCGCGCGCCGCCTTCATCGCGTCGAAGTACGTCATCACGCCTAGCTGATTGCCCTGGTCATCAATCACGCGCAATTCGCGCGCGCGAATGCGTTCGTTCACTCGCGGACCGCTACTCGTACCAACTCGTTCGGCGATAAACCCACCTCCAGCCCCAACTAACCCGCGACCGCGCTGACAGAAACGCCCATCACGTAGACGGGCCATGAAGTATAACACGTCCAGCTGGGACGGCGGCAAGGGGCAAGCAAGTCACTTTAGCGTTAACCCCATCGACCCGACAAGCGGAGCCAAGCCTATGCGACCTTCGCGGCGGTCGCATAGAAAAATTACGCGCTGCGACTCCGCTTTCGATCTGAGCGGGTGTCGGCTTGTGCTAAACTGAATTCGCCGGCTTCTGTTCGAACTTCAAACTTATATTTTTCCAGGCGCATGCCCAAAGAGCTTTTTGGTACTGACGGAATCCGAGGCCTTCCCGGCAAATATCCTCTCGATGACGCGACGCTTTTTCGCGTTGGCGTCGCACTGGGCGAGTACATCGCGGACCATCGCGACG
>Ga0307373_10014401_pt1 | contig 10888 bp, 7 predicted proteins | sample OX2MG_FD_202534 | JGI IMG/M metagenome (GOLD analysis project Ga0307373, IMG submission 202534) | Soil microbial communities from Risofladan, Vaasa, Finland - OX-2 | ecosystem: Environmental > Terrestrial > Soil > Coastal area > Acid sulfate soil | place: Finland: Risofladan, Vaasa | collected... | reverse complement strand
GCCGGTCAGCCGCAGAGTGTCGGCGGATTGACCCGGTTCGAACTCGAGGGGCAACACGCCCATGCCGACCAGGTTGGAGCGGTGGATCCGTTCGTAGCTGGTGGCCAGTACGGCGCGTACCCCGAGCAGCAGGGTGCCCTTGGCCGCCCAGTCCCGCGAGGAGCCTGACCCGTATTCGGACCCGGCGATGACGAGAAGGGGGACGCCGTCGGAGACGTAGCGCGTGGCGGCGTCGTAGATGGTGCAGGCCTCGCCGTCAGGGAGATGGAGCGTGACGCCCCCCTCGGTGCCGGGGACGAGGCGGTTGCGGATGCGGACGTTGGCGAGGGTGCCCCGGATCATGACCTGGTGATTGCCGCGCCGGGCCCCGTAGGAGTTGAAGTCGGCCGGCTCCACGCCGAGGCCGACCAGGTGGCGTCCGGCCGGGCTGTCGGGGCGGATGGAGCCGGCGGGGGAGATGTGGTCGGTGGTCACGCTGTCGCCCAACAGGGCCAGCACCCGGGCGCCGGTGATGTCGGTGACGGGCTCGGGGGCGGGCCGGATCCCCTCGAAGAACGGCGGCCGGCGGATGTAGGTCGAGTCGTCCGCCCAGGCGAAGGCAGCGCCCCGGGGGATGTCCAGGGCCCGCCAGGTTTCGTCGCCATCGAACACGGTGGCGTAGCCGGCGGCGAACATCTCGGGCGAGATGGAGGCTCGGACCACCTCGTCGACCTCCGCCGAGGAGGGCCAGAGGTCGCGGAGGTATACCGGGGCACCGTCCGGGGCGGTACCGAGCGGGTCGGTCATCAGGTCTACGTCGAGGGAGCCGGCCAGGGCGTAGGCGACCACCAGAGGCGGGGAGGCCAGGTAGTTCATGCGGACCTCGGGGTGGATTCGGCCCTCGAAGTTGCGGTTGCCCGACAGCACCGAGCACACAGCCAAATCCCCGTCCCGCACCGCCTCGGACACTCCCGCCAGCAAGGGCCCGGAGTTTCCAATGCAGGTGGTGCAGCCGTAACCGACCAGGTGGAAGCCCAGGGCTTCGAGGGGCCGGGTCAGCCCGGCCCGGTCGTAGTAGTCGGTGACCACCCTCGAGCCAGGGGCAAGGGAGGTCTTGACCCACGGCTTGGGAACCAGGCCGGCGGCCACGGCGTTGCGGGCGAGCAGGCCCGCCGCGACCATCACCTGGGGGTTGGAGGTGTTGGTGCAGCTGGTGATGGCAGCGATGACGACCGCCCCGTGGCCCAGAACGGTGTCGGCGCCGCCGACCGGGGCGGTCCGGGTCGGACGGAGCGCGCGTGCGGTCCCAGGCTCGTCGCTGGTCGTGCCAGGCACTCGGGTGCGGGTGTGTTCCGCTCCACCCGTGATGGCACCCCCGGCAATGGCAGGTGAGTCGCTGGCCGGAAATGACTCGGCCGACGCTTCGTCGATCGGCCCCCTCGGGGTGGGGGGTGGGTCACCGGCGTGGCCGTCGCCGACAACGGCGGCAAGCGCCGCCCGGAAGGAAGCTCGGGCTCGACGGAGCGGAACTCGGTCCTGGGGTCGGGCCGGCCCGGCAATGCTCGGCTCGATGGTGCTCAGATCCAGCTCGATGTTCTCCGAATAGACCGGCGCGTCGCCGTCGGGCTCATGGAACAGGCCCTGTTCCTTGCTGTACACCTCGACCAGGGCCACCTGCTGCGGGGACCGGCCGGTGAAGGCCAGGTACGCCAGGGTGGCTCCGTCGACGGGGAAGATGGCACAGGTGGCGCCGTACTCCGGGGACATGTTGCCGATGGTGGCGCGGTTCTCGACGCTGACGGCGCCCACTCCCGGTCCGTAGAACTCGACGAACTTGCCCACTACTCCGTGGCGGCGCAGCAGCTCGGCGATGGTGAGCACCAGGTCGGTGGCCGTCGATCCCTCGGGCAACTCGCCGTGAAGGCGCATACCCACCACGCTCGGGGTCAGCATCGACAGTGGCTGGCCCAGCATGGCTGCCTCCGCCTCGATGCCCCCAACCCCCCAGCCGAGCACGCCCAGCCCGTTGATCATCGGGGTGTGGGAATCGGTACCCACCAGCGTGTCGGGGAAGGCCATGCCGGAGGGATCGGTCATCACGACCCGGGCCAGGTACTCGAGGTTGACCTGGTGGCAGATCCCGGTGTCGGGGGGAACGACCCGGAACCGCTCGAAGGCCTGCTGAGCCCAACCCAGCAGCCGGTAGCGCTCGGCGTTGCGCTCGGCCTCGATGGCCTTGTTCCGCCCGAACGCGTCGGGACTGCCGCTGGCCTCGGCGATGACGGAGTGATCGATGACCAGCTCGACGGGCACCCGAGGTCTCACCATGGCGGGGTCCCCACCCAGCACGACGACGGCCTCTCTCATGGCCGCCAGGTCCACGACGGCTGGCACGCCGGTGAAGTCCTGCATCAGCACGCGCTCGGGGGAGAAGGAAAGCTCGTCCGGGCCCGAGGCGGGTGTCCACCCGGCCAGGGCGGTGATGTCCTCGGCGGTGACGGCCACCCCGTCTTCGTGGCGGGCCAGGTTCTCTAGGAGCACCTTGAGGGAGTACGGGAGGCCTCCCACCTGGCCGACACTTTCGAGGCCCGACAATCGACAGATGTCGTAGTCGACCTGGCCGACTCTCAGTCGAGACCGGATACCGAAGCTGTCCATACAATCCTCTTTCGTGGCGTCCCTCGTCAGATCTCGTCGCGATAGCCGAAGAACTCATGGTCTTCGTTGTAGCCGCCCTGTCCGGCGTAGCGCTCCGAGAAGTGGTGGACGAACTCGATCTCGCTGATCCACTTGACATGTTTGAAGCCGAGCTGGTTCTCGACCCGCAGGCGCAGCGGCCGGCCGTGCAGGATCGGGAGGCGCTCATCGTTCATCTCGTAGGCCAGCAGGCTCTGGGAGTGGCGCAGATCGCGGATCGAGTGGGAGTCGTAATAGCGCCCACCGCCTTCCCCCCCAGCAGCGAAAGAGTAGAACATCACCCACTCGGCCTCGGGTCTGGGACGGACGAGGTCGATCAGTTCAGAGAATCGCAGACCGCCCCATTCCGCGATGCCGGACCAGCCCTGGATGCAGTGATGCAAGGTGATCTGTTGCTGCTTGCGCATGGCCTGAAGCTGATCCAGGGAAAGCTCGACCGGATTATCGACGAGGCCGTGCACCTTGAGCCGGTAGTCCCGGAAGTCTCCGTCAGCGAGGACCTTCCATTCCGGACTGTCGGGCATGCGGGCGTGATTGGGCCAGAAGTACGGGCTGATGTCCTCCCGGCTGTACTCCACGCGCGGTGCAAAGCGGTCCAGGAACAGGTCCATGAGCCGCCCGACGGTCAGGTTCGAAATGCGCTGCAGGACTCGAGTGTGGGTCCACGAGAAGCGCACCGCCCAGGCGTTGAAGGCGATGACCACCGCAATGACGAGCAGCCAGATGGCGAATCCGTCGAGGTTGTGTTGGTTGTTGCCCAGGGTGATGTCATTGAGGTTGGCCGCCAAGCCGGTCAGGGCCACCAGGGTCATGTGGCCGATGAAGAACACCACGAAAGAGACCATGATCAGGAAGTGGATCGAGCGGGCGATCTGGCGGTTGCCGAACAGGCGTACGTACCAGCGGTACCGGTTGCCGAGCGCGGGCGACATGGCCAGGCCGGTGAGTATGGCCAGCGGCGCCAGGATGAATATGACCGAAAAGTAGGTGAGCTGCTGGAGAGCGTCGTAGCGGAAGTAGGCGCTGGGGCCAACGGGAAAGTGGAGGCTCAGGTAGGTCACGGCGCAGGAGGCGGCGGCGGGAAATATCGAGATACGGGTGGGCAGGAGCCGGTGCAGCCACGGCGTCGAGACGAAGAAGGCGGTATAGACGATGCCGGTGAGTACGAAGAGGATGTCGAAGCCGAAGTGCCAGTGACGTGCCACCCCGATCGTGTGCCGGCCGCCGGGGAGGCCCACGAGCGGGCTCAGGGTGATGGTGTCCTCCTTGGCGGTCCATACGCGATCGGTAGGCACCGGCCCACGGAAGCGCAGCCACTCCTTCCCTGGGGTGCAGTGAACCTTGGTGTACAGACGAGGGTGGTCGGCCAGCACCTGGAGGCCCGAGCGCACGATGATGACCAGGAAGAAGAAGCTCAGGAGATGGGCCCAGCGGACGAAGGCCGGTATCCCGGCTGGCTCAGGCGGGGAGAGCGGTATGCAGGCATGCTGGGCCAGGAAGGCCCGCCCGGCGGCGGTGGCGGAATAGACCTTGGCGGCCACGATCGAGACCGCCCCGAGGGCGATAACAACCCCTAGGAGCCACCACACCGAGAAGAACCGGCGGCCGAGACGGACATGAACGCGGGTGAGGCGCATCCGGGGATGGACACCTTCCTCCTGGAGCAGCTTCTCCTGAAGGAACTCGTCCTGCAGCTCCGCTTCGCCCACCGGGGGGCGACGGCCTCCGTCCGGGTCGGCAGCGTCCGTCATGATTGTGGTCCCGCCAGCGGGACCCCCCGTGTCCTGGGAGCGCCCCCACCCGGTGCTTCCTCACGGCCGCTCACCAGCGGGATGCTCGTCATGGTCCCGAACCGCGAGGGAAGTCCGGCGGAACGGTCATATCCGAGGGGACGCGGTCCTTAACCGAAACCCGCCCCCCTCGAAGCGGCCATGCCCGTCGTTCCCCCTCTTGGTTCGAGAACATGGGACCGGTGCCGGCTTTGGCAACCGGCACCAAGGCGTCGATCCCCGACTCGTCGTCTACGCCCACCAGGATGGCGCCGGCGCCCCGTGAGGTGAGATAGCTCCACCCCCAGTCCAGTAGAACCTTGATCCGGTTGGAGAAACAGATCAGGTACGCGATGTGGACGCCGGCCCACAGCAGCCACGCAACCAGTCCGCCAAACCGGAGCCGATAGCGGTTGGTGGTGCCGGCGCCGAGCAGCAGCGGAAGCTCGGCCACGGCGTCGCCACGCCCCAAGACCGCCATCATCCCCTTGTCGTGGTAACGGAACCGCACCAGGGGTTGGTCGGCTAGGAGGCGCGCCACCTGCCCACCGGCGTGTCGACCAGCCTGGATCGCCACCGGCGCCAGCATCGGCAACGACGCCCCGGGCGCCGGCCCGGCCACTGCGGCCAGATCGCCGGCGACGAACACGTTCGGGTGGCCGCGCACCTGCAGCCGCGCATCAGCCACCACCCTTCCCCGGCTCAGCTCCAGCCCGAAGGTGGCGCCGAGCCGGCTCGCCTGCACTCCGGCGGCCCAGATCACCGTGGTGGTGGGGATCCGCTCGTGGCCATCGAGGGTGACACCGTCGGCGTCGGCCGCCTCCACGGACTGGTCCAGGCGCACCTCGACGCCGCGGCGACGGAGGTCTTCCAGTGCCCGGGTCGACGAGCGGGGGCTGAAGGTGCTGAGCAGCCGCGGGCCGGCTTCAACAAGGATCACCCGGAGCGTGGCCAGCGGTCCGACGACCTCATGGGCCATCGAGGCCAGAGCGCCGGCCGTCTCGACTCCGGTCGGGCCTCCACCCACCACAACGACCGTGATCGGTGAATCGATGGGTTGGCCTGTGCCCGCCACCGCTTCGAGGCTTCCGAGCAGGTGAGTCCGCAGCGCCACGGCGTTGGCCAGCGTGTAGAGGGGCCAGGCATGGTCGGACATGCCCGAGATCCCGAAGAAGCTCGTCTCGGCACCGGTGGCCAAGATCAAGTAGTCGAAGTCAAGCTCCGATCCGTCTTCCAACCTCAAGTGTCGGTCGGCCCAGTCGACGCCGACCACTGCCGCTATCCGCACGGTCAGGTTGGCTTGGTGGCGGAACACCGAGCGAAGGGCGGCACCAACCTCCTCGGGGGGGAGATAGCCGGTGCTCACCTGGTAGAGCAGGGGCTGGAAGGTGTGGTAATTGTGCCTGTCGACCAGGGTGACCCGGGCAGCGGAGTGCCCCAATGCCCGGGCGGCGTTGAGGCCGGCGAAGCCGCCCCCGACCACAACGACATGCGGTCGTGCGCGCCCGCTGGTGATGCTCATCGGCCGGCGAGGCGGCGTGCGGCGGCGACGATGTGGCGGGCCGAGATGCCGGCGGCGTCCAACAGCTCGGGCGGGGTTCCCGAGCCGGGGAGGACTCGCACGGCCAAGTGGGCGATGTGCAGGGCGGGGACGCCGACGTCGGCCAGGGCCTCGAGGACCGCTCCCCCGATCCCGCCGGCGGGGTAGTGGTCCTCTGCTATGACCAGCCGGCTGCCCGTGACCCGACAGGCCTCCACCAGTGAGGGGCGGTCGAGGGGCTTGAGCGAGTACAGGTCGATGACCCGAACGGGTATTCCGTCCTCCTCCAGCTCTTCGGCGGCGGCCTGGCACTCGTGCAGGGTCACCCCGGCGCCGATGAGGGCCACCTGGTCATCCGCCGCCGCCCGGTGGACTTTGCAGCCCCCGACAGTGAAGGCCTCACCGGCCGGGTAGATCACCGGGTAGGCGCCGCGCGTTGTGCGCAGGTAGACGATCCCGTCGGTGCGAGCCATCTGGCCGACCAGAGCCGCGGTCGAGGTGGCGTCCGCCGGGTACAGCACCACCGACCCCTGTACGGCACGCAGCGCGGCGATGTCCTCCAGGGCCATCTGGGACGGCCCGTCCTGACCGATCTCCACCCCGGCGTGCGAGCCGACCAGACAGATGTTGACACCCGAGATACCCGCCATCCGGATGAAGTCAAAGGCCCGAGAGAAGAACACCGCGAACGTCGACGCGAACGGCCGATAGCCGCGCACCGCCAGCCCAGTGGCCGAGGCGACCAGCTGCTGTTCGGCGATGAACATCTCGAAGTATCGATCGGGGGCGGCCTTGGCGAACTCTTCGGCATGGGTTGAGTTGCCGACTTCGCCGTCGAGCACGACCACGTCGGGACGGGCGGCGAGGGCCGCCACGGCCGCTCCGAATGCGGCTCGGGTCGCCACCACCTCCCCAGGCGCGAAGCCAGGCCAGGCGATCGCAGCCTCGGGCTCCGGCATGATCGCCGGGAGGCCGGGGCCGGGCACCGCCGTCGCGACCCGCAGGTCGGTCCGCCCGCCCAGAGCCGCGATGGCCCGGGCCGCCATGTCGGCCGGTAGCACCTTTCCGTGCCATCCGTTCTTGTCCTCGAGCTCGGGCACGCCCTTGGCCTTGACGGTGCGGGCCAAGATCACGCTGGGCCGATCCGGGTCCGACCTGGCCCGGCTCATCGCCTGGTCGATGCTGGCCAGGTCATGGCCGTCGATCACCAGTGCCTGGGCGCCGAAGGCCTCTACTCGGAGGGCGTAGCGGTCGAGGTCCCACTCCAGCTCGGTCGGCCCGCGCTGGCCGAGCCGGTTGACATCGACGATGGCGGTGAGGTTGTCCAGGCGGTAGTAGCTGGCCTTGTCCAACGCCTCCCACATCGAGCCCTCGGCGGTCTCGCTGTCCCCGCACAGCACCCAAGCGTGGTAGTCCAGCCAGTCCAGGTAACGCCCGGCCAGGCACACGCCCACCGCGTCCGGCAGCCCCTGGCCCAGCGAGCCGGTGGCCACGTCCACCCAGGGCAGGACCGGGGTGGGATGACCCTGAAGGCGAGCGCCGAAGCGCCGGTAGGTCTTGACCAGCTCCATCTCGTCGATGACTCCCACGGCCCGGAACATCGAATAAAGCAGGGGGGAGGCGTGGCCCTTAGAGAAGATCAGGTGATCATTGGCGGCCAGGTCCGGACGCTCCCAGTCATAGCGCAGATGCCCCATGAGCAGAACCGCCATCAAGTCGGCGGCGGACAGCGACGACGTGGGGTGCCCCGAGCCCGCCTCGGTGGAACAGCGGATCGAGTCCACCCGCAGCTGGGCCGCTAGCTGTCGGGCCATCTCGAGACTGTCCTGATCCATCATCGGTGCCTCCGCCGTCACCGACGCCTCCGTCATCAGCGGCTCCCGGCCGGTAGCGGGGCGTAAAGACCCTCGAGGGCCACCGCCAGGTCCGCGAGACCGGACACGTCGATCGGGGCGCCGGTCTGGATGAGGGAAGCGATGGCATCGCCCTGGTCCCAGATGTTCACATTCATGCCGGCTAGCACCCGCTCTCCTCCCAGCCAGATGGTGACGAACTCTCCCCGGGCCGGATCGCTTCCCTGGCTGTGGGATCGTTCTGGGCCACCGTGGTGCCCACTGACGCGACACCAGCGGGGCTGGTCAAGATCTCGGTCGCGGTTTGAAGCGTCGGGTCGAAGCTCACCGAAGCGGCTGTCATCGGCGTGAACCAAGCGGTTGGGACAGAGCCGGCCCGGCGCCGCTGCCGGCTCGCCTGATCTGGCCTGGACATCGCACCACCCCGTTCTGGAGTTCCTCTGAGAGGATCCACCGAGGTCCGGGGCGGTGCCACCACCTGGCGGCAAGCCCACGATAGCCCCCTCCGGGTCATTCGACCCCACCGCCGCCCCACAACCAACTCTCCCGTCGGTGGGCCCCCCGCCACCGGGTGACCTTGCGGGGCCTGGCGTGGTGTCAAGGGCCTTCAAGAGTGGCTGGGTACGCCGGGTACGTAAGCCGAGGTTTAGCCGGTCAAGTCCCGAGGTCGTCTCGGACCGGTACCCAACCATGCCCGTCGCCGCTCCGTCGGCCGTCGCCGGGTCTCCACCCGGCCCATGCCTCGACACCGCAGCAGATCGCGGCCACGATGATCGTGAGGTGAATCGCTCCCCGACCAGGTCGGCCATCAGGATCCCGCCGCCGACATCGGAGGCCATCCACACCGATCCCTTCAATGGAGGACCAACCAACGTGACCCAGAGCGCCGGACTGCACGAGCCCCAAGACCGCCTGTCAGCATCGACCCTCGATCGACATCGGGCTCTGGCCTCCATCCAGGAGGAGCTGGAAGCCGTGGACTGGTACGACCAGCGGGTCGACGCCAGTACTGACGCCGCGCTGGCGGCTGTGATGGCCCACAATCGCGACGAGGAGAAGGAACACGCCGCCATGTTGATCGAATGGCTGCGCCGGCACGACCCCGCCTTGGACACTCACCTGCGGACCTACCTGTTCACCTGTGCCCCCATCACCGAGCTCGAGCTCGAAGCTGTGCCAGCCGGCGCCGCCCCTGAGCCGGACAGAACCGGCTGGCTCGGCATCGGCACCCTGAGGGACGAAGGCCAATGAACCATCTCCTTCGTGCCCTTGCCCCGATCAGCGATACCGGATGGGCCTGCCTCGACGCCGAGGCCCAACAGCGTCTCCGCCCGGCCTTGGCCGGCCGACGTCTGGTCGAGTTCTCCGGCCCCTTGGGCTGGGAGCACTCGGTGACCAATCTGGGCCGGGTGGCGTCCGTCGATCCTCCCGAGGAAGGCCTGCGGGCCACCCAGCGCCGGGTGCTCCCCATGGCGGAGCTACGAGCCGATTTCGTCATCTCCCGGGCAGAGTTGGCCGACCTGGACCGCGGCGCGCTGGACGTCGACCTCGGAACCCTGGACGCCGCCGCCCGGGGGATGGCGCGGGCCGAGAACGTTGCCGTCTTCCACGGCTGGATAGGTGCAGGCATCGTCGGTATAACCCAGGCGGCGGCTCCCGCGTCGATCTCGGCGGGGGCGGACTTCGCCGAATTCCCCAAGCACGCAGCCAAGGCCGTCGAGATCCTGCTCGGCGCCGGGGTGAGCGGTCCCTACGGGCTGGCGCTGGGGCCCGACGCCTATACCGGGGTGGTGGAGACCACCGAGCACGGGGGCCTCACGGTATTCGATCATCTGCGCGCCATCCTGGGTGGTCCGATCGTTTGGGCCCCTGGGGTTGTCGGTGCCGTTGTGGTGAGCCTGCGAGGCGGAGACTTCCTCTTTGAGTCGGGACAGGATCTCTCTCTCGGCTACGACCACCACGACGCCGAGGCCGTCCACCTCTACCTGGAGGAGAGCTTCACCTTCCGGGTTGCCACCCCGGAGGCAGCAGTTGTGGTCAAACCCTAGTACCTCGGCTGCACGCTCTCCCCGTTGGTCAGCCCATAGGCGACCCGCCCCGCCCCGAGCCCCCATCCGAGGGTGTCCATGATCACCACGGCGGTGGCGGCGAGAAGGCGTCGGAGGGCTCAAGTGGTTGTCAGTGCGGCCATGGGCGGGGAAGTCGTTCCGGTGAGCGAACGGGTGCAGGGTCCGGGGGCCATAACGACGGAGTGGCCCGCCTCAACTGTGAGGTGAGCCACTCCGAGATGGTCGACTATCAGGCGACGGTGACAGCCAGGCCGTTCAGACCGGTGTAGCCGGTGAACGTGTCCGCTCCTGGGGTGTAGGTGCAGCTTGACGCGTTGGACAAGGTGCTGCCGCAAGTGAAGGTGCCGACACCGGAACCGCCGCCCGAAGGCGCAACCGTCACGGCGTGGCCGTCCGCGGTGGTGGCGAAGGTCAGCGTGGTCGTGCTGACCTTGGTGTCGGTCGTATCGGTGTAGCCATAGGAGATGGCGGTGAGCGTGGCGCCGGTCACGGCCTGGCTGACAGTACCGCCGACGAACTGGGCGGAGGCGGCGGTGCCGCTGGTGGAGACGCCGGTGCCGGTGAAGGCGGAGCCGGTGAAGGCGGAGCCGGTGAAGGCGGAGCCTCCGAGGGCACCGACGGCGCCGACGATCGCTCCTGCGCCGACCATGAGCTTGGCGGATCTGGTGATGTTCATGCTTGTTGCGCTCCTTGTTGGGTTCGGTAGCCCGGCCGACCCGGTGTTGGGTCCCGTTGGCTTTGCGTCCCCGCCTTACGACGGGTTTGCCGTTTCGCCCGGCGATTTACCTCGTCCGGCAATATCAGTATCGTCCCCCCCTCCCAACCCTGGAGCCACCGGCTCCGGAGTTGTTCAAGCGTTGTCCAAGACCCGAATGGGGACGCCGCCAGATACCGAATCGTCCCGCACGGTCCCCTCCGCGTGCTCGTGGTCGAAGATGCCGTCGCCGCCCACGAGGCCCGCCGCAAAGCTGGCGAGTTCCG
>Ga0307373_10014400_pt1 | contig 10889 bp, 9 predicted proteins | sample OX2MG_FD_202534 | JGI IMG/M metagenome (GOLD analysis project Ga0307373, IMG submission 202534) | Soil microbial communities from Risofladan, Vaasa, Finland - OX-2 | ecosystem: Environmental > Terrestrial > Soil > Coastal area > Acid sulfate soil | place: Finland: Risofladan, Vaasa | collected... | reverse complement strand
GTGGATCCGGCCGGTGGCGACGGTCCCCACCGGAGCCGGCGAGGCCGAGGCCAGCGCGGAGCCGGCGGTGGCGGCGGCGGTTCAGCCATGAGCTCGGCGGCCAACAACGGCACCCCAGATGTAGCCGAGCGCGAGCCGCTGACGGCGGAGGTGGTGGAGTTCTTCGACACCACTCTGCGGGACGGCGAGCAGTGCCCCGGAGCCACCCTCCACCCGGCTGACAAGCTCGCCATCGCCCGGCAGTTGGCCAAGCTGCGAGTGGATGTGATCGAGGCTGGGTTCCCGGCCTCATCCCCGGGGGACTTCGAGGCGGTGCAGCAAATCGCAAGGGAGGTCGAAGGCCCGGCGATCACCGGACTGGCCCGGGCGGTGCGCAGCGACATCGACGCCGTCCACGGGGCCGTCCGGGACGCCGGCCAGCCCCTCATCCACGTCTTCATCAGCGTTTCCGACGTCCACATCACCCACAAGCTGGGGCTCGATCGGGCCCAGGTACTGGCCCGCACCGCCGAGGCGGTCGCCTACGCCCGCTCGCTGTGCGAGACGGTGCAGTTCTCGCCGGAGGACGCCGGCCGGGCTGACCTCGATTACCTCTGTGAGGTGGTGCAGGCCGCCGTCGACGCCGGAGCCGGGGTGATCAACCTGCCTGACACCACCGGCTACTGCCTGCCCCACGAGTTCGCCACCATGGTGGCCACCGTGCGGCGCGAGGTGCGCGGCATGGACGGGGTCTTGATCAGCGTCCACTGCCACGACGACCTGGGGCTGGCGACGGCCAACTCGCTGGCCGGAATCGGCGCCGGGGCCCGCCGGGTCGAGGGCTGCATCAACGGCATCGGCGAGCGGGCCGGCAATGCCGCCCTCGAGGAGGTGGTCATGGCCCTGCGCGTGCGGCGCCCGGTGCTCGGGCTTGGCGACAACATCAGGAGCCAGGAGCTGGTGCCCACCAGCCGCCTGGTGGCCGAGCTCACGGGCATGGTGGTGGCCCCCAACAAGCCGGTGGTGGGCGCCAACGCGTTCAGCCACGCCTCCGGCGTGCATCAGCACGGAATGCTGCGCGACCGCCGCACCTACGAGATCATGGCGGCTGAGGACGTCGGCGCCGGCGAGACCCAGATCGTGCTCACCGCCCGCTCCGGCCGCCACGCCCTGGCCCACCGCCTGGACCGGATCGGAGTGGCCGTGCCGCCAGAGCAGATGGCTGCGGTCTGGGCCCGCTTCCTGGAGGTGGCCGACACCACCAAGGAGGTGGCGGACGACACCCTGGTACGCATCGTCGGCGAGGTGCGGAGCTACCACACGCCCCCGGTGGCAGGGCCGGTTTGAGCATGCCAACGCCCACTCTCAAGCTGGTGGTGGTGGCCGGCGACGGCATCGGACCGGAGGTGACCGGCGCGGCCCTGAGGGTGCTGCAGGCAGCCCTGGACCGGGGCGGCATCACCCTCGAGGTCGCCCACCACCTGATCGGTGGAACTGCCATCGACACCGTTGGCAGCTCGCTCCCCGCCCCCACCCTGGCGGCCGCGAGAGCGGCCGACGCAGTCTTTCTGGGCGCGGTCGGAGGACCTGCCTGGGACCATGGAGGGGAGCGCCCTGAGGCGGGATTACTGGCCCTGAGGCAAGGCCTGGAAGCCTTCGCCAACCTGCGCCCGGTTCGGGTCTGGCCGGGTGCCGAGGGGCACAGCCCGCTGCGGCCAGAGAGGGTCACCGGAGCCGACATCCTGTTCGTGCGGGAGCTCACCGGAGGCGCCTACTTCGGCCGTCCCCAGGGAGTGGCCGGCAACCGACCCCGGCGCCGCGGGGTGGACACGATCGAATATGGCGAGGCCGAGATTCAGCGGGTGGCCCGGGTCGCCTTCACGGCGGCTCGGGGGCGCCGGAAGCTGGTGGCCTCCGTCGACAAGGCCAACGTGCTGGCGACCTCCCGGCTGTGGCGTGAGGTGGTCTCCGAAGTCGCTCAGGACTTCCCCGATGTCGCCCTGGAGCACTGCCTGGTCGACAGCTTCGCGCTGCGACTGCTGCTGGACCCCAGGGCATTCGACGTGGTGGTGACCGAGAACCTCTTCGGCGACATCCTCACCGACGAGGCGGCGGCGCTGGTGGGCACCCTGGGAGTGCTGCCCTCCGCCAGCGGCGGTAGCGACGGCCCTTGGCTCTACGAGCCGGTGCACGGCTCCGCTCCCGACCTGGCCGGCCGCGGCATCGCCAACCCTCTGGGCGCCATCGCCACCGCCGCCATGCTGCTGCGGCTGAGCCTGGCTCGCGAAGACCTGGCAGGGGCGGTCGAGGACGCCTTGGCGTTCGTCTTCGCCAACGGTCCCCTGACGCCCGACCTGGGCGGCTCCGGGAGCACCGAGACAGTTACCGACGCGATCCTCGCCCAGCTCGCCTCGGGGGTTCCCCGGTGACCGGTGAGCTCGGCACCGAGGATTCGGTGGTCCTCTACGACACCACCCTGCGCGACGGTATGCAGGGCTTTGGCATGCAGCTCAGCGTGGAGCAGAAGGTGCGGGTGGCCGCCAGCCTGGACGGCCTGGGGGTCCACTACGTGGAGGCCGGGTGGCCCGGCGCCAATCCCCGCGACACGGCCGTCTTTGAGCGTCTGCGAGAGGCACCTCTGCCACGCGCCCGCCTGGCCGCCTTCGGCGCTACCTGTCGCCCCGGGGCCAAAGCCGACTCCGACCCGGTCCTGGCGGCGACCCTGGTGGCCGCCACCCCGGTGGTCACCCTGGTCGGCAAGGCATCTTTGTGGCAGGTGGAGACTGTGCTCCGCACCACCGGTGAGGAGAACCTGCGCATGGTCCACGACTCGGTCGCCCACGCAGTTGCGCAGGGGCGCGAGGTGGTCTTCGACGCCGAGCACTTCTTCGATGGTCACGTCCAGGATCCGGGCTACTCCATAGCCGCCGTCGAGGCCGCGGTGAGCGGCGGCGCCAGTTGGGTGGTTTTGTGCGACACCAACGGAGGCCGCCTGGTGGATGAGGTAGCCAGCGCGGTGGCGGCCACCCGGGCTCGCATCGGCGACCGCCTGGGGATCCACTGCCACAACGACGCCGGACTGGCCGTGGCGGCCTCCTTGGCCGCGGTCGCCAGCGGCGCCCGCATGGTCCAGGGCACCATAAACGGCACCGGCGAGCGCTGCGGCAACGCCGACCTCCTAGTGATCGCCGCCAACCTCCAGCTCAAGTGCGGCCTGGCGGTGCTGGCTCCTGGGGCGCTGCGCGAGCTGGTGGCGGTGTCGCGGCTGTTCGACTCGATGGTGAACCGAACCCCCGAGCCCCAGCGGCCGTATCTGGGGCCGGCCGCCTTTCTGCACAAGGCGGGCTTGCACGCCCAGGGCGTGGCTCGCGATCCCCGGGCCTACCAGCACATCGACCCCGCCCAGGTCGGTAATCAGACCAGAACGGTGGTGTCCGACCAGAGCGGCCGCAGCAATGTGGCCACCAAGCTCCGGGATCTGGGGCTCGACGACCTCGACCCCCAGGCACGGGGCGCGATCGTGGAGCGACTGAAGCAGCTGGAGGGAGCGGGCTGGGCGTTCGAGGACGCTGACGCCTCCTTCGAGCTGCTGGTGGCGCGCGCCCTGCCGGGGGACGCGGCCCCGTTTGCGCTCCAGGAGTCACTGGTGGTGGCGCACGACCAGGACTCGCTGCAGACTGCCGACGCCGCGCACCAGGTGGATGCCAGCGTCAAGGTGAGGGTCGGCCCCACCCTGGTGCACACTGCGGCCACCGGCAACGGCCCGGTGGAGGCGCTGGACGGAGCGCTGCGGCGGGCCCTGACCTCCCACTTTCCGGTCCTGGCCGGGGTCCAGCTGGTGGACTACCGGGTGCGGGTCATCGACGGCGATCGGGGCACCGGGGCCACCGTGCGCGTCAGCATCGACTCCAGTGACGGCGACCGGACCTGGACCACCGTCGGTTGCTCGCCCAACATCCTGCACGCCTCGGCGCTGGCGCTGGTCGACAGCTACGAATGGGTGACCCGCCACGCCGCCGAGTCCAACTGCCTCTCCAGCACCGCCTGATTAAGGAGTCGAAGCCATCGAAGCTCAACCTTCCCCCGCGACCACACCGGGGTCGGCGGCTCGCACCGCCTACCGCAAGATCTGGGAGTCACATCGGGTCAGCGGCGACCCCGATCAGCGCGTGCTCCTCTACGTGGACCTGCATCTGGTGCACGAGGTCACCTCGCCCCAGGCCTTCACCGGGCTGCGCCAGTCCGGACGGTCGGTTCGCCGACCCGATCTCACCCTGGCGGTCATGGACCACCTGGTGCCGACCTGGGAGCGCAGCCGGCCCACCCCAGACCCGGTTGGCCGGGAGCAGCTGCGACAGCTCTCCGAGAACTGTGCGGCGGCGGGGATCCCGCTGCTGGACCTCAACGACCGCCGTCAGGGCATAGTCCACGTGATCGGACCGGAGCTGGGCATGACCCAGCCCGGCATGACGGTTGTCTGCGGCGATTCCCACACCGCCACTCACGGCGCCTTCGGAGCGCTAGCGTTCGGCGTCGGAACGTCTGAGGTGGAGCAGGTGCTGGCCACCCAGTGCCTGTGGCAAGCACCATCCCCCACCCTCGAGGTCCGGGTCGACGGTCACCTGCCCGCGGGGGTCACCGCCAAAGATGTGGCCCTTGGCATCATCGGGCGACTGGGCGTCTCCGGAGGCCAGGGGTCGGTGATCGAGTACACCGGCGAGGTCATCCGCCAGCTCTCGATGGAGGGCCGCATGACTCTGTGCAACATGACCATAGAGGCCGGGGCCAGAGCCGGCCTGGTGTCGCCGGACCAGACCACGGTTAGCTACCTGGCAGGCCGTCCCGGGGTTCCCACCGGCGCCGACTTTGAGCGCGCCTCGGAGCGCTGGCTGCAATTCGCCACCGATCCCGGGGCGGTCTTCGACCGCAAGGTCGAAGTCCGGGCCTCGGAGCTCGCGCCCTACGTCACCTGGGGCACCACTCCGGCCATGGTGGCGACTGTCACCGGCCGCGTCCCCTGGCTGGCCGATCTCCTCGACGAGGCGGAGCGATCGGCGGCCGCACGGGCTCTGTCGTACATGGGCCTGACCGAGGGCACCGCCATCGAGGACATCCCGATCGACCGGGTCTTCATCGGCTCCTGCACCAACAGCCGGCTGGAGGACCTCCGCGCCGCGGCGGCGATCGCAGCCGGGGGTCGGGTCCACCCCAGGGTCCGGGCCATGGTGGTCCCGGGGTCAGGCACAGTCAAGCGGGCAGCCGAGGCGGAGGGGCTGGACCGGATCTTCCAGGCCTCCGGGTTCGAGTGGCGCGAGGCCGGCTGCTCGATGTGTTTGGGCATGAACCCCGACATCCTCCAGCCCGGTGAACGGTGCGCGTCCACCTCCAACCGCAACTTCGAGGGCCGTCAGGGAGCCGGCGGCAGGACCCATCTGGTGAGCCCGGCGATGGCGGCCGCGGCCGCTCTCTACGGCCACTTCGTAGATGTACGGCGGCTGCCTTCGGCCGCTGCCAGCGGCAACTGAGAGGTAGGGCAATGGATGCTTTCACGGTGCACGAGGGCCTCTGCGCCGCCCTCAGCCTGGACGATGTCGACACCGACCAGATCATTCCCAAACAGTTCCTGAAGCGCACCGAGCGCGACGGCTATGGGGACTCATGCTTCTTCGACTGGCGCTATGACCAGTCGGGCCAGCCGCGCCCGGACTTCGAACTCAACCACCCCGCCTACCAGGGCGCGAGCGTGCTCCTGACCGGTCGCAACTTCGGCTGCGGCTCCTCCCGCGAGCATGCCGCCTGGGCTCTTTCCGGATACGGGTTTCGAGCGGTCCTGGCGGCCTCCTTCGCCGACATATTCACCACCAACGCCCTCGCCAACGGGCTGCTGCCGGTGCGGCTCTCGGAGGCCACCATGGAGGCGCTGCTGGCACGCACCCGTCGTCGCGACGGCTACCACCTGACCATCGACCTCACCCGCCAGCAGGTGAGCGACCAAAGTGGCGTCGTCGCCGGGTTCGACGTCGAGCCCTTCTGGCGTGAGTGCCTGCTGAGCGGGCTGGATCCCATCGCCATGGCGCTCAGCCAGGACGCCGTGATCAGGGCCTTCGAAGAGGGGCGCTCTGAGCTGCTCCCGGTCACGCTCGGACAGCCTCGACTGTAGGCGCTGGCGCCGGAGCCAGGGGGAAGGCCACGGCGGCGATCCATGGGCCTCGGACGGGCGAGGCCGCTGTTCCGCTGTCGTGGCCAAGCACCTATTGGGATGCAAATTTGTAGTGACCTGAACATGATGACGGCTTGAGCGGGAACCGAGATTATTGCCGAAACCGTGAGCGGCAACCCCTGATGCAGCCCAGCCTGCTGAGGAAACCTCGGTGTACATCCCCTCCTCATCCTTCCTGAGCCCCGGCGACAACTCATGGCAACTGACGGCCGCCACCTTCGTAGGCCTGCAGTCGATCCCGGGATTGGCGATCCTCTACGGAGGTCTGGTCAAGCGCAAGTGGGCCGTCAGCTCGGCCATGATGGCGATCTACGCGTTTGCGGCGGTGATGGTGGTGTGGGTGCTGGCCGGCTTCAACATGGGCTTCGGCCACCCCTGGCTGGGGAGTGTGGTCGGAATTCCCCAGCCGGTGCTGGGCGCGCTCACCGAGGAAGGCCGGGCGTCCATTCCGCTCCTGAAGGGACTGATGCCACCGTTCGCCATTCCGGGCTCATCGCTGATCTACTTCCAGTTCGTGTTCGCGGCGATAGCCCCGATCATCCTGGCGGGGGCGATCTTCGGGCGGATGAGCCTGCGCGCGTGGATGATCTTCGTGCCGGTGTGGTCCCTTTTGGTCTACAGCGTCAACGCCTTCATGATCTGGGGCGGGGGCTGGCTGTCACAGTTGGGAGTCGTCGACTACAGCGGTGGCTACGTCATCCACGTCGCCGCCGGGATCTCGGGCTTCGTCGCCGCCTTGGTGGTGGGGCCCAGGGTGCTCAAGGATCAACGTGATTTCAAGCCCAACAACATGCTGCTGGCGGTGGCTGGCGCGGGCATCCTCTGGCTGGGCTGGAACGGCTTCAACGGCGGCGACCCGTACTTCGCCAACGGGGACGCCGCGGCGGCCGTGCTCAACACCAACCTGGCCACCGCGGTGGCGCTGCTGGCCTGGTTCTTCCTGGACATGATGGTCAACCGGAAACTGTCGGTGGTGGGGGCCATCAACGGCATGATCTGCGGCCTGGTGGCGATCACCCCCGCCGCCGGCTACGTGGACGGCACCGGCGCCATCCTGATCGGGCTGCTGGGGGCGTCCATTCCCTGGTTCACCATGAACCGGCTCAGCGAGAAGTGGCCGTTCCGCAAGGCTGACGACACCCTGGGCGTGGTCCACACCCACTTTCTGGCGGGCGCGGTCGGAGGTGTCATGGTCGGTCTGATCGCAAATCCGGCCATGATCGTCTACCTCGGGGTGCGCGGCTCCGCGGGGGTGTCGGTGGGCGGGCTCATCTTTGGCAATGCCCATCAGTTGCTGGTCCAGGTGTTCGGCCTGCTGGTGGTCACCGCCTACTCCGGAGCCATGACGTTCGGCATCCTCAAGGCGATCGCGTTCTTCGTGCCCCTGCGCATGACCGACAAGGAGCTGGAGGCCGGGGACCGGCTGATCTTCAACGAAGAGGTGTTCGAGCTCCACCATCCCATACCGCCCCCGGAGCCAATCGACGTTCCCTCCGGCAGCGTGGGCGACCGGGGCAGCGCACCGGCGCTGGGCTAGCGGCGAGCGATGGCTGGTCCGGGCCCGACCGGGCTTGGGCCAGCCATCCACCCCGGGCTCCATCGCCCGCCGCCGCCGCTCAGGGCGGGTGGTCAGAGCTCGGTCAGCACCTGGGCCAGGACCTCGATCGCCCGGGCGTAATCGCCCAGCGAGATCGACTCCTGGGGAGTGTGGTCGAGTTCCGCGTCTCCGGGTCCGTACACCAGCGCCGGACAGCGCCAGGCCGGGAGCACGACGTTGAGGTCCGATGTCGCCAGCCGGCGCTGCCACGCGGGGCGAGCCCCATGAGCGCGGATGGCCCGCGCGAACGCGGCCGGCAGCGCCCCGGTGCGCGGGACGGAAACCGCGGCTTCCAACCCGTCGGGCTCGACCCGGGCCTGGGGCGCGAGCCTGCGCACCATTTCCAGCAACTCCTGAGGCGCGATCCAGAGCGGCAGCCGGAAGCCCAAACCCAAACGGACAGAGTCCTCCAGGCCATCGCTTCGAGTCTCAATCGAGAGCAGATGTCCGTCCACGGCATCGAAACCGCTTCGCTCCCGGTTCAGCCCGCGCACCATCTCGCCCACCGCCGACCACAAGGCCAAGCCGTCTTCGGCGGCGGTCGGCTCGGGCCTTGAGCTGTGCTGCCCGGGACGGCTCAGCTCGAGGCGGCAGCGGAGCCGTCCCCGGTAGCCGATGACCAGGCATCCGGCCCCGGACGGTTCGCCGACCACCAGGTACTGGGGCGGAGGCAGGGAGCGGGCCAGGTGTCGGGCGCCTCTCGAGTCGCCCTCCTCCCCCACCGCCGCCAGGATCAGGACCCGGCGGCGCAGCCGGCTCCGGGCCCGCAGGGCCGCCGCCACGAACGCGGCCAGCGGTCCCTTGGCATCCGAGGCACCCCGGCCGGAGAGCCTGCCGCCCAGCAACTCCACTGGCCAGAACCCGGCCACAGTGTCGATGTGGCCAAGGAGGTAGACATCTCCCGCCGTGGCCATGCCCCCCAAGGGCTCCACGATCCCCACCACATTGCCGGCGCGGTCGCGCCGCGCCGGCACCCCCAGGGCCCGGAGCTGCTGCACCAACCACCCGGTGGCCTCCCGCTCCCGCCCGGTCGGGCTTGGAATCGCCACCATCGCTCGCAGCAGCTCGACCTCGTCCAGCGAGACCGCGGCGCCGGCCCGGCTGGCGCCTGGGACCCCATCGCCAGCACCCGCCGCGTTCACGCGCCGGTCCTGGAAACCCCGGTGCGACGGAACACGGTGCCCCGGCCCTGGATGGCCATCTCGATCGGGCGGTCGACGCGGCCGTCCGCCAGCACCACCCGGCGCACCCCTCCTTGAAGCGCCTCCCTGGCCGCCAGTACCTTGATCCGCATTCGCCCCCGCGCGACCTCCATCGCCCGGCCGATCTGGTGGCGCCGGATGTCCGGCATCAAAGTGGCGGGGTCGGCGGGGTCCAGCAGGAGCCCGGGGACGTCGCTGAGCAGCACCAGGGTGGACGCCCCCAGCGCCACCGCGACCTGCGCCGCCGCCCGGTCGGCATCGACGTTCATCGCCCGACCTTCGTGTGAGAGGGCCGGCGGGCACAGCACCGGGAGGTAGCGGGAACTCAACAGAAGGTTGAGCAGAGCGCCGTTCACCGAGGTCACCCGCCCGCTTCGGTCCCCTCGCAACACCCGCTCGCGACCGTCCTCCAGCCGGGAGCGGAGGACGCCTTTCTCGGGCCCCCGAAGCAGGCCGCCGTCGACGCCGCTCAATCCGACCGCGGCCACCCCGTGACGCTGGAGGGCCTCCACCCAGCCGACGTTGGCGCCGCCCGCGTAGACCATGGAGAAGATCCGCATGGTGGCGTCATCGGTGTAGCGGCTCTCGATCCCTGACGCGGAGGTCACCCTCACCGGGGGGTGTCCGAGGGTGGCTGACACCGCGTCCAATTCCTTGGATCCGCCGTGCAGGAGCACCACCGGCTGGCTGGGCCACCGCCGCGCCAGGTCGGCACAGACCGCCTCCTGGTCGATGGCCAAGCCGCCCCCTACCTTCACCACCACCAGGGCTCGCCCCAGGCCGCCCTCCCCGGTCACAGCGGGTGCAGGCCCATGAAGCCAAGCCCGGAACGCTCCTCGAGGCCGAGCATGCAGTTGAGCGTCTGCACGGCGTTGCCCGCCGCGCCCTTGCCGAGGTTGTCCAGTGCCGCCAGCAAGGTGAGCCTCTCGCCGGAGCGATCCAAGGCGAAGCCGACGTCGCACAGGTTGGTCCCCGCCAGCCAGCGCGGGTCCGGATAGCGGTGAAGGCCACGGCGCTGGGTGACGACTCTGATGAACGGCTCTTCCCGATAGGCGCTGCGGAACGCTTCCCAGACCTGGCTCTCGGTCACGGGCCGGGCCAGAAAGCAGCGCACCGACACCGAGATGCCCCGCACCATCTCAATCGCAACTCCGGAGTAGCTGAGGCTACGCTCGTCCCAACCCAGCGCCTGAGCGACCTCGGCCTGGTGGCGGTGCCCCTCTGGGGCGAACACCCTAACCGCCCCCGAGCGCTCTGGGTGATGGCTGGCTGAGGTGGGCTGAGCTCCGGCCGCGGACGACCCGAAGCGGGCCTCGACACAGGCCGGCGCCGTCAGCACCCACCCTGAGCGGACAGCCGGCAGCAACGCCAGGATCGTAGCCGTCGCGGAGCAACCGGCGCCGCTCGCCAGCGTCGATCCCCTGAGCTGACTGCGGCTCATCTCGGGAAGCCCGTAGACCGCCTCCGCCAGCAGCTCTTCCGGTGCGGGCTCGTCGGGGTACCAGGACCGGTATGCCCTGGGATCACGCAGACGTAGCTGGGGGCCACAGTCCACCACGACGCCGGCCAGCTGGCGCAGCTCCACCAAAGATGGCCCCCTTCCCGGCGTGGTGTTGGCGACGAGCACCGCATCGCACGGCTGCAGGTCGGCGGGGTCGGCGAAGCGCTGCTCGGTGAAGCCTCGCAAATTCGGGTGGACGCTGGCGACCGGCCGACCCTGGTGCGAACTGGAGGTGACCTGAGCCAGGGTCAGTTGGGGGTGCCCGAGCACCAGCCGCACCAGCTCCCCGCCGACGTAGCCAGCGCCTCCCACCACGCTCACTCGGATCATCGCGACCGCACCGCATCGAGGGTGTGGCGCACCAACAGGCCAGGGATGTCGACGCCGGTT
>Ga0307373_10014399_pt1 | contig 10889 bp, 14 predicted proteins | sample OX2MG_FD_202534 | JGI IMG/M metagenome (GOLD analysis project Ga0307373, IMG submission 202534) | Soil microbial communities from Risofladan, Vaasa, Finland - OX-2 | ecosystem: Environmental > Terrestrial > Soil > Coastal area > Acid sulfate soil | place: Finland: Risofladan, Vaasa | collected... | reverse complement strand
ACCTTTCCATCGAAATCTGGACGCACGCCATCGGCGGGCTTTCGGAGAACGACTTCATCCTTGCCGCCAAGATCGAGCAAGTGCCCATCCAGCTCAAGGCGAAGCCTTGACGGTCGTGAAGTAACTCCGCACCACGCGGTCGAAGTGCTCGGGCCGCATTTCCAGCGGCAGGTCGTTGTACGCGCAGTAATTACGGATCTGTCCTAGCAGGTCGCGCGGATGGCAGCGGCGGAGGCAGCGATTGACCGGCCGGTAGTGCGTCGCCAGCAAGTGCTCGATGACATCCGGCCGGTACTCGAAGCCCATCGACGGCGAGCAATGGGCGAACAGGCGGTGGAACTCCTCCTCCGGGGGATCCTCGATGTGGACTTTGTACGGAATCCGCCGTAAGAACGCCTCGTCGACCAGAGCTTCCGGATCGAGATTGGTCGAGAAGATGATGAGTTGCTCGAAGGGGACCTGGATCTTCTTGCCGGACGCCAACGTCAGGAAGTCGTAGCGCTTTTCCAACGGCACGATCCAGCGGTTCAGAAGGTCGGCCGGCTCCATCCGCTGGCGACCGAAGTCGTCGATCAACAGCGACCCGCAGTTGCTCTTGAGCTGCAATGGGGCCTCGCTGACGTTACTCTTCGGATCGTGACGGATTTCAAGGCAGTCCATCGTCAACTCGCCGCCGGCCACCACCGTGGGACGCCGGACCTTGATCCAGCGGCGGTCGTGGTCGTTCGACTTGAGGAAACTGTCCTGCGAGCTTTCCACCGCCTCGTGATAGGCCGGATCGTAGAGCTTGATCAACTGCCCGTCTTCGATCAGCGTGCGGGGGACCCAGATGTGCTGGCCGAAACAGCGCGTGACCCGCTCGGCAAGCGTCGTTTTACCATTGCCCGGCGCGCCGTAGAGGAAAAGCCCGGCCCCCGAATTGACCGCCGGTCCAAGACTGTCGAAGACTGAGGGCTCGGTCGAGATATCGGCGAAAGCGCTTTCGAGCTGCGCCCGCCTGGGCGCTTCGGCGCGGATCGACTGGGCCTCGACCGAGAGCACGTACTCGATCAAAGGCACCGGCGCCGGCCCGACATAGGCGCAGGCGTCGAGGTAGGTTTGTGCCCTTTGCCGGCCCTGGTCGGTCAGATGGTAGTAATAATCGTTGAGCGGGGCCGACCCGCTGTAGGCCAAGAACTGGCGCGTGCGGAGACGGTGGAGCTGGTCCTCGATCACTCCCAGGGGAAGACAAAGGTGGTCGGCGATTCCGCGTCCGCTGGCCGTACCGACGACCGAAAGGTACTTCGACACGAGCGAGTCGATCAGCGAGTCGCTCAGGCCGGTATCAGCCAACGACGCGGGTTCGGAGGGTTTGAAGGTTTCATCGGAAAGGATTGCCGACAAAAGACTTAGTGGTTTTTCGGCGACGGTGGTCGTGCTCATGGCGTTGATTCTTGGGGGGCGGGAACGAACTCTTGACAAGCCTACGACGTAAAACAGGGCAAGTGCGGCCAACATGCGGGTCGCGCGGGTTGCGACGAGCGGAGGGTGTTTTTGTGCCGCCTCGGTTGGTATGATGCAGTCAGATCGTAGCGCAATTCATGAGATTCCGAACGTCGCGCAGGTAATCGGAGGATCGTTTGCCAAGGAAAGTCAATCCGAAGATAGGGTGAAAAATGAAGTCCGCTCGATGGTTGATCGTTGCCGCGCTCTTTGCGGCATTTTTCACTGAGGCGGGGTCCGCGGAGGCACAGTACCGTCGCCGCGGCGGCTACGGCATGAGCGGATGGAGCCCCGGCGGCATCTTCGTGGGCATGGGGCAATTCAATCAGCTCACTTCTCAAGCGGCGATCAATTATCAGCAGGCATACAGCAAGGCGCTCGACAATCGCCTCAAAGCCGAGCAGATCTATTTCCAAATGCGGCGCGAAAACGCCAGCGCACGGGCCGAAATGGCGGCGATGCGCCCGCACTACACTCCCGAACAATACGCCGCCGACAACCAGGCCCGCATTGCAGGCCGGCTTTCGCCCTCCGAATGGGACCCGGCCCGTGGAGTGTTCGTCTGGCCGAAGAGCCTGGCCGGCGACGGATTTGCCCATGACCGGGAGCATATTGAAGCCCTGTTCGGTGCTCGCGACGCCGATCCCAGCGCGGCTGGCCTAGGGACCGCCAACTATCGCGAAATCAAGCAGGCCGTCACGGGAATGTCCGATCATCTGCACTCGCAAATCAAGGAGATGGGCTCCGACGAGTACATCCCGGCCAGCAAGTTCCTCAAGAGTCTGGAGTACGAGGCCCGCTTCGCGCCAAGTACGGAGATGGCGTCGGGGAAATAGGGCGAAGTCAATTCAGGTGAGAAGGTGACCATGTCAGCTCGATGCTTGATCGTCGTCGTGATCTTTGGACTTTTGTTCATCGAGGCGGGTTCCGCGGAGGCGCAGCACCATCGTCCTGGATATGGCGGCGGTGGCTATGCCATATATCCCGCCTGGGGCTTCGGGTATCCTGGCTGGGGCTACGGCGGATACGGCTATGGCTTCGGTTTGCAAGGCTGGAGCCCTGGGGGTATTTTCATGGGCATGGGGCAATTCAATCAGCTCACCTCACAAGCGGCCGTCAATTATCAGCAGGCCTACAGCATGGCGCTCGACAACCGCTTGAAAGCCGAGCAGACCTATTTCCAAGCGCGGCGGGATAATGCCAGCGCGCGCGCCGAGATGGCCGCGATGCGCCCGCACTACACTCCGGAACAATATGCCGCCGCCAACCACGCCCGCATTCCCGGCCGGCTTTTGCCCTCCGAATGGGACCCGGGCCGTGGAGTTTTCGTTTGGCCGCCGAGCCTCGCGAGCGACGAATTCGCCGCTGACCGGGCGCAGATTGAAGCCCTGTTCGGTGCTCGCGGCGCCGATCCGAGCGCGGCCGGTCTCGGCACCGCCAACTATCGCGAAATCAAGCAGGCCGTGACGATGATGGCCGACCATCTGCACTCGCTCATTCACCAGATGAGCCCCGACGAGTACATCCCGGCCAGCAAGTTCCTCAAGGGCCTCGAGCACGAGGCCCGTTTCGCGCCGAGCGCCGCGAGGGCGTCGGCGGATTGAGGCCTCATCCCCCGAGCTTCTTCCTGTACACCACCATGTGGTCCCCTTCGGCATAATAGTCGGGCACGGTGGCGGCTTGTTCGTATTCGTGCTTGAGGTAGAACTTTCGCGTCAACTCGTAATGCGGCAGCGACGAAGTTTCGATCAGCAATTGCCGGCCCCGGTGGTGGCGGATTTCGCCCTCGACGAACTTCAAGAGTGTGCCGCCGATTCCCTTGGCCTGGGTCCGTTTGCTGACGGCGATCCAGTAGAGGTACCACGAGCGGTCGGTCATCGCCGCGGGCGCGAAATAGGCGAACCCCAGGATCGTGCCCTGTTCCTCGTAGGTCACCGAGCGGTGCCCGTGCGCGTGGGTCGTGGCATGGTAGTCGATCAGCACTTCCTCGAGGGCCTCGATTTCCAAGGGCTTGAAAACGCCCGTCTCACGCGCCAGGTCGACGAGTGGGTATTGATCGGCTGGAATGGTCGGTCGGATCACGGCAATTCCTCGATCGTGATGTCTTTGTACCAGGCTTCGCTGGGTGGACCGCCGTGGATTTGAAGTCCAATCAGGCCGCGCTGTTCGAGCGTGTCGTCCGGTTCGGTGTAATCGACGGTTTGCAGCTCGTTGATCCATAATTGAACGCGATTCCCCTGGCAGCGAATGCGGTAGTCGTTCCAGTCGTCGCGTTTCAGGACCTTGGCGACCGCCTCGGCTTTGGCGTTTGCCAGCATTTTCTTCCGCCGCGATTCGTCGTAGAGCGAGCCCCACCAGCCGTCGCCCAGGTCGGCCTGGTAGCCGATCATCTCGTGGTGGTCCGGGATGCGCCGGCTGCGGAATTGAATGCCCGCGTTGGCTCCCTTTCCCAGCACCTTGAATTTCAGCCGCAGATCGAAGTCGCCGTATTCCCGCTCGAAGCACAGAAATTCGTTGCGCGGCACGGCGGCCTTGAGACTGCCGCCGACGATCGCGCCAGTGTCGACACGAAACGTCTTCAGGTCCCCCTCCCAGCCATCGAAGGTCTTCCCGTCGAAGAGGGTTACACGATGATTTGGTTGATCCGCCGCGGCGAAGGCGACGCAGAACGAGACCGCGGTGAGAGTAAGGATGGTTTTCATGGGAGTGATTGTAACCCAAACCGCCGCCGAGCGACAGCGGACAGAGGGGGATTCGATTGCCCACAGGAGCCCGAGCGAGTAATTTGACGATACGTCGACGAAACCCAAATCATGAAATGGGAGTGATCCATGAGCACCGCCGCGACCTTCATCGAAATTTACAAGTTCAATCGCGGGCGCACGCTGGGCCTGCTCGATAAAATCGAAGCGCAGCCGGAGCCACGCGTGGCGCTGGGCTGGCGTCCAGGTCCAGGGCGAGCGCACATTGGTTGGCAATTGATGCACATCGGAATCACCGAGGAGCTATTCGCCACGGAACGCCTGGCGCCTGAAAAGCCCGGCGCCTTCACCGAGCTCTGGCCGCGCTTCCGCGGCGGCAGCACGCCCGACGACAATGTGCCGGAACCGGCGACCATCCGCCGGGTGCTCGCCGAGTCGCGGGCCCACTGGTTGGAAACCCTGTCGCACTTTGGCGACGATCGGCTGGGCGAAATCCCCCAGGCGTTGGCCGCCCGCAAGCTGACCATTCGCGACGTCCTTTACATCCTCGGCTGGCACGAGGCGCACCACCAAGGACAAGCGCACATCACGCTGAATCTGTTTCTGAATCGAGCGGTCCCTTCGTGACGCGTTGTGTCTGTCATGATCCAACTAAACGAACAGCAAAATCAAGCAGTTTCCAGCGGGGCGGCCGTCCGTCTGCGGGAAAATGGCCAGGAGTACGTCGTCGTGCGCGCCGACGTGTTGGAACCCCAGCACCTTGGAGCAACAAACCGGCCGGGTCGATCGCATCCGCTGCAAAGCGGAGATCTGTGCCATGCCGATCCTGGTCCACCAGCCGTTCGTAGCGGGCGGCGCCGACGAGAAGATGTTTCGGGTCGTGCGCGATCGCGAACGATGGTTCCAGGTCGTGATGGGGCAGAAGTTCCAATTCGACGAAGGCACCAGCGAGGCGACGGCCGCTCGCGTACCGCTGCCGCAATCGCTGGCCAAGGAGCTGACCTTTGACCTTGCCAGGTGGGGCCGCTGTGGCAGTACTGACGCGTTGCCTTGATCCAAGGCAATGATCAGTTCGCTCCTCGAATCCACTCGATTTCATGCACCCGTTCACCATGACCGGCGAGCCGCCAACGTTTCCGCAGGGGAACCGCTGGGATTGGAAGGACGCAGGAATTTCCTTTCGGGAGTTATGAAACAATTGCTCTTCATTTTTCGCGTCGGTTGCGCTCGGGTTGCGCTCGGGTTGCGCTCCGGATTCCTCCAACCGAAGCCACCAGCGAGCATTAGCCCCCCGTCCACTGGTTTCGACAAGTCCAGCCCCCCCGCAGGAATCCCAAGTCCAACTGCAATGTGCGCAAACGCGGTGCATTCTCCAGATGATCAAGAATCTCTTGTATTCTCCACCGATTTCCTTGGCTCAAAATCAAGAGCACTTTCCGCTGCCGGTCGCTGAGGTCGTGACTTACCTGTAGCGGAGGAGAATAGCCACTAGGAAGAAACCGTACCACGACCGCACCCGATTGTTCCTCGAAGTCGGGCTCGGGCTGGCCCGCCGCCAGGCACCAGTCGACCATTTTCTGTGTACCACGGCCCCACTGCTCGATCAGCCCGCGCCGAAAGAACACGCCGGCGATCAGCGGATTGCGCGGCAACGACGGGTGTTTTCGCTTCAAATCGGCCACCGTGATCCCAGCGGGCAAAAGTCCCGTGCTGATGACCTCCAGCCGATCGTCATAGACGGCGACGTGGACCGCCCCGCCCGCAGGGGTGTAGTCGCGATGGCACAGCGCGTTGACCAAGGCCTCCCGAAGGGCCAACGGTGGGTAGAGCGGTCGTTTTCTTGAACTCCAGTCGATCTCCTTCGCCTTTCGTATCGGCGACGAGTTGCGGCAACTCAGCGAGGGTCATGGTGTCGTGACGGAAATCAAAACCAAATAGACACACTTCGTTCTTGGGGCCGACCGCAATTCTAGCAGTTATTCGAAGCCGGTAGCAGCCCTCGGGGGCGAGCAAACCTGCCCCACGTTCTTTTGGCAGGCCGTAAGCCCCGAGTTCGGCCCAACTGCGGTGGACGCGATCGGGCGTTGCTGCTATCAATGCCGCCTTCTCTTAGGATGGGACCCCGCGCGAAAACGACATGGAAACCTCGCTGCACCGCGAGCTGAAGCAACGGTACGCCGGCCAGGCGGAGAGCGGGGCGCAGGTCGAAATCCGCCACGGCAATTACCGAATCGACGCCGTGGTGGGGGACGAACTGGTCGAAATCCAGCACGGTTCGCTGGCCGCCATCCGTGACAAGGTGCGCGTCCTCTTGACCGAGCGCCGCGTGCGAGTCGTCAAACCGCTCCTGGCGAGCAAGCTGCTCGTCAAGCGTGCCCGGCGGGGTGGCCCGGTCGTCGACCGCCGGCTCAGCCCGAAACGCTGCACGCTCTTGAGCCTCTTCGACGAATTGGTCTACTTCACCAAGGTTTTTCCGCACCCCCGATTGACGCTCGAAGTCGTGCTCGTCGACGTTGAAGAATGGCGGCGACCCGGCCACGGCCGCCGCCGCCGTTATCGGGCCGGCGATTTCGTCGTCGACGACCAGAAGCTGATCGCCGTCCGCGAGGTGCACTGCTTCCGCACGGCCGACGACCTGCGCGCTTTGGTCCCCCGCGAGCTTCCTTCGCCTTTCCACACCGGTCAATTGGCGGAGGCCGTCGGCGTCGCTCGCTGGACGGCGCAGCGGATGGCCTATTGTCTTCGAGAGACCGGCGCAGCCCGGCAGGTCGGCAAGCAGGCCAATGCCTTGCTCTACGAATTCATCGAGCCCATCTCCCGCAAGCGACGAAAACGCGCGGGGTGAATACGCCAGCCTTCGATGAGGGTCAAGTGCGTAGCCGGCGGTTGGTTCGTTCTGAGTTGGCTCGCGCTGAAGTGGCCGCCACGGTTTGCTCCGGCAAAAGGGTTTGCTGCTCACGGTTCGGCGTGGTAACGTACCCAAAGTCTCTCCCGACGCCGAGGCCTGCCGGCAATGCCCCGACCTTAACGGATGAATCATGAAAACGACGACCTTTGCCGCGACCGTGTTGCTTGCGGGGACGTTCGTGCTGTCCTGCGCGGCCGGAGGCGCGTCGGCAGCCGAGCCGAAAAAGCCGGACGCAAAGAAGCCAGTCTACGACGAGAAGGCGGACGCCAGGGTCGAAATCGAGGCCGCTCTAAAATTGGCCAAGCGCGACAACCGGCGCGTCCTGATCCAGTGGGGCGCCAACTGGTGCGGGCTTTGCGTGCGGCTCGATGAGCGTTTCCGCACTGACCCCGACTTGAAGAAGACATTGACGTATGAATACATCGTCGTTCACGTGGACATTGACGGAGGAAAGAAGAACGTCGATCTATATCACCACTACAAGATGCCCCCTAGCATGCCATCGCTAACGGTGCTTGACGCCGCTGGAGAGGTCATCGCGGGCCAGGCGGCCGGAGGATTGCTCGTCACGACTTCCGAAGAGGGAGAGCAATACGACGCCAAGCAGCTACAGGAATTTCTAACGGCCCACAAAGCCGAGCCGCTCAACGCCGACACTGTCTTGGACGCCGCCCTGTTGGAGGCGGCCAAAACCGAGCGGGGCGTTTTGCTTCACTTTGGCGCTCCATGGTGCGGCTGGTGCCTGAGGATGGACGACTGGCTCGCGCGGCCGCGCGTCGCCGAGATCATCGGCAAGGACTTCGTGGACTTGAAGATCGACCTGGACGGCATGACCGGGGCAAAAGAGTTGCTCGCGCATTACAAAGGCAACAACCAGGGAGGAATCCCCTGGTTTGTGCTTCTCGACGCAAATGGCAAGGCCGTGGTCACGAGTGACGGCCCGCAGGGAAATATCGGTTTCCCCGCGACGGACCTGGAGATCGACCATTTCGTCACGATGCTTCGGGCGGCACAGCGGCGCCTGTCGACCGCCGAGATCGACGAGCTGCGCCGCTCGCTAACTCCGCCAGCCAAGGAATAGGCTTTGAGCCGGCGAACCACTCATCGCGGGCGGGAAGGTGCCGGACGTACCTTGACGCAGCCGCGCGCCGCCGACGTTTGCCGCACGCCATAGGCAATTCCTCTCCGGCGGCGGTCGTGAAACCGCACGAACGCCCGCGGCAAAAACGCCTGGTGCTCCATCGACAATCGCTCCACCACCCACGCGGCACCGCCCGGCCGTGAGGGAGGGAACAAGTCTCAAGCGGCAACGACCCGCCCCGCCGGGCGCAGTCGGCGCGGTTTCCAATGGACCGTCTGTGGCTGCTTCCTCTGGGGGTCGTGGAGACGCAGGAGTTTTGCCGCGGGCGTTACCGCCTCCGCCGTGATTACGGCTATTGGGTGCGCGCTTCCACCGTATGCCCACTGATGGCGTCACCATTGGAGGCGATCAGGTCGCCGTTGGGGGCCAGCACCAGCCCCAGCGGTCCGTGCAGATGGGTGCTGTCCTGGAATACGAGTGCGCCCATGCCTGAGCCATGCGACATCGTGCCCGCGTGAGCGATGGCATTAGGCCTTACGCTGATACGCAGCCGTATCGACTGACCGCTCGTCGTGCGGATCGGAATTGAAGTCGATCACGATGACATCGTGATTGTTGTCGCGGCCTTCCAGTAGCGAGAGCTTGCCGCCAAAGATGATCACCCAGTTCGCCGGCACCCACAGAAACGTGGCTCCTTCGTATTCGGTGACAAAACAGTCGGACGCGTCGATATCCGTATTTTCACGAAACGTCAGTTTCCATTTCCCCGTCGCGACGATTCGATGTCCATTTCGTTTGAAGACATTGTCGCGATAGGACTGCACCAGGTGTTCATCCGACCCCTCGCCGATCGTTTCGGTCAGGGTCAGTTGAAAAGACACCGGGTGATTATCTCCTAGCCGTCCGTCCGCCCGGCTTTCTGCGTCGGTGAAACCAAGAGCTCGATTGAGATCTTCCGACAGGGCCCAGGTACCGTTCCATTTCAAGAGTGCTTTTGCTTTCGGGTTCGGCGCGGCACCTTTTGCAGCGTACGCAATGGCGGACAATGCGAGACAAGCAACGATCGCCGCGGTGATAAATCTTCGCATATTCTGCACTCCGAAAAAAAGATGGAACTTTTGTTTTCGACGTTTGACCGCTGGGGCTTCGCGCTACAGTATACTGCACGCGGCCGAGAATGAGACATTCACGGTGACTGGGGCAGAGCCTGGGCCGCTAAAAACTTGGGCTTTGCGGTGGATCGACATTAGGCTGATTTCGTTCCGCACGTAGAACGGAATTCATTCCGTTAGAAGGCGGAAACGGAATGAATTCCGTTCTACTTTTTCGTGTCCCAAGGGACTCCCATGAGCCTGTTTCAACGCGACGAAATCTTGTCGAAACTGAGGGCGAAGGTCGCCGCCGGGCGGCCGATCATCGGTGGCGGGGCGGGCACCGGAATCAGCGCGAAAATGTCGGAAGCGGGTGGGATCGACTTGTTGGTGATCTACAATTCGGGCCGCTTTCGCATGGGCGGCCGCGGCTCGTTGGCGGGGATGATGCCCTACGGCGATGCCAACGCGATCGTGATGGACATGGCCCGCGAGGTCCTGCCCGTCGTTCGGCACACGCCGGTGCTGGCGGGCGTTTGCGGCACCGACCCCTTCCGCGTCATGAAGCTCTTCCTGCGCGACGTGGCCGCGACGGGGTTCTCGGGCGTGCAGAACTTTCCCACGGTGGGCCTGATCGACGGCACGTTCCGCACCAATCTCGAAGAAACCGGCATGGGCTTCGGTCCCGAAGTCGACATGATCCGCCTGGCCCATGAAATGGACTTGCTGACCACCCCCTATGCCTTCAACCCCGACGAGGCCCGCGCCATGGCCGCGGCCGGCGCCGACATCCTGATTCCGCACATGGGTTTGACGACCAAAGGCGCGATCGGCGCCTCGACCGCGCTGACGTTGGACGAATCGGTGCGGCAAGTGCAAGCCATGCACGACGCGGCCAAGCGCGTCAACTCCCAGATACTCGTCCTCTGTCACGGGGGACCGATCGCCGAGCCCGCCGACGCGCAGTACATCTTGGACCACACCGAAGGGATCGTCGGCTTCTACGGCGCCAGCAGCATGGAGCGGCTCCCTGTCGAGCCGGCGATCGCCAATCGGGTGAAGGAGTTCACCAGGCTGAACAGGAAGCGGAAGTAGCGGAAAGCGCTCAAATCGGCACCGTCGCACGCCGGCGACCGACACCGCCGCCCGCGCAGCACGCGAACCTGGTCAGACAACAAAAGTATGAGGGAAGGAATCGAGTTCAGGGCCGTTTTCAGTCGAATAGACTAAAGAACCTATCCCAAAACCACCTGGCAGGCGGGACGCCCGCACCCCAACGACCGACGCGGCAAACAGCCAAGGATACACTCGATGACGCTGAAAAACTGGGCGGTGACCATCCAACAGATGATCGAGGAATCCAATGACCAGCCATTGGAATCGGGCAAGCACAAGGTCTTGATCCAATGGAGGGCGAAGCTGGCGAGAGAACCGCACGTCTTGCAGCCGTTTCAAATCGACGAGATCGTGCGAGAAGTTCGCAAAGGGCTCACCAGTGCCGGCCAGCGACAAGGCGGCGGCCCTCAGGCCCCGCTCAGCGCCGCAACTGCGACGACTCTGAGTTGACCTAGGCGAGCGGCGGAAAAAAAATCAACCACCCGCCAAAAGTGCAGTACGAACCCGTG
>Ga0307373_10014396_pt1 | contig 10892 bp, 12 predicted proteins | sample OX2MG_FD_202534 | JGI IMG/M metagenome (GOLD analysis project Ga0307373, IMG submission 202534) | Soil microbial communities from Risofladan, Vaasa, Finland - OX-2 | ecosystem: Environmental > Terrestrial > Soil > Coastal area > Acid sulfate soil | place: Finland: Risofladan, Vaasa | collected... | reverse complement strand
AAGAGTGAGTCCACTGGAGCGGCTCCAGAACCCGCCTTCGGCAGCCCTCCCATCCCCGAGATCGTCTCCACTCCGAGATAGGCGGCGATTGTCGCGAAGGACAGATCTGGGATCGAGACCACGCCTTCGAGAATGGTCTCATGAAGGAATCGACTGGCCACGGCGCCAACGAGCTCCAGCCATGGTTCCATCCGCAGTCGCAGTGCGTCGCCCAAATTGGGATCGGACGAGGCTCCCGCCGCTAGCTCCTGGACGATCCGAACGTGCCCACTTCGCACGTCTTCGTCATACAGCCTTCGGAGGGATGGCACGAGCTCTCGAATCGATCCCACGTCCGCCAGGGTTTGCTTGTAGCTGAGCAATCGGCGCTCGCTGCTGTGGTCTAAGGCTGCGAGGAGGAGGTCCCGAACGGTGCCGAAGTGGTAGAAGATCAACGCCTGGTTGAACTTGCCGGTGCGAGCGATAGCGCGGGCGCTAGCCCCGGCAAGCCCAGCTGTAATGAGTGTGCCAAGCGCCGCTTCGACTATTTGGTCGTGAGTGCTCGGGTAGCGCCCTGGCACGCCTAGGCCTCGCGCAGTAGAGTCAGAGCTCGGCGAGGTGGGTTGAGCGAGAGCTTTGAGCACTTGCTCAATATATTCCCAATCCTGCTGATTGTCAATACGTTTTCAGCTAGTCGAGTTCGATGTAGCCTGACGACGCTGGCCGCCGTCGCCCAAACAACCAGCGCTCCAGCCATCGCGTCGAGGGTAAGATGTGGCACTCGGTAGCTAGGTCAGCCCTAGTTCGAGAGTGGGCGAATGTCGGTTCTATGGCGGTTACCTAACCGAGCCGATGCACCCGATGGCTACTCCTGCGACTCCTTGTAGGCAGCTAGAGTCCTCTGTTTGCGTTGGGTCACTAACTCCGCTGTCCGGACCCCCTGAGACTGGTCCAAGTGGTGTGTGGTCCAATCTGGCCCTAACGGGCAAGGAGGACCAAGTTGAAGGGCAGCGAGCACACGCTGAAGCAGATCGTGCGCAAGCTCCGGGCCGGGTGCGTCTGTAGAGCACCGCCGCCGGACTAGCTCTCGGGGGAGCTCCCAGACCGGGGCCGGTGGCGAGCCAGCACCCAAAAGCGCTCTTCCTCGAACTCGATGGGGCCGTGGTTGCATCGGCGGTCCAGTTCGCGAAGTGACTCATGGTAACGGTCAGGAGTGAAGTCTGGTATTGCCCATGGAATCATCTTCAAGTACCAAACGAGCGCTCCGATATCAGCGAGATGGGTTACTGGTCTTGCTTCACCCGACCTAAGCACCTCGAATCCGGCGGACTCCAGCTGATCTATGGCCACAGATAGCTGCCATCTCTCGCGGCTTTCCACCGTGCCAGGAAGCCCGAGAAGAGGAGAGAGGGTGTCCCACTCTCCTACTTGCTGAGTAATGAAGTGACCATCTCGCACGAGCACTCGGGCGAGTTCGTCAGCAACTAGCGACTCATGGCGATTCGTAATCAGATGGAAAGAGGCGTCGGGGAAAGGTAGGAGCTCTACTGCTGATTCGAGTCCGACTGCACCCGAAGGGTTGACGTAGGCGACCACATCGATTCCGAACGGTCCCAGCCGAGTCTGGGCCACGCTCAGGTTGGGCGCCCAGCCCTCAGTCGCCGCCGTGCGCGCTGGTCGGAAGGGGAGGCTAGCGAGCCATTCGCCGCCGCCGGTTCCCAAGTCGAGCAGGTCCGGAGACGTCTGCACCAATTCTAGGACCATGGCGGTGTAATCCCAGGGCACCGGGTCCTCTTGATGGCGGTCTCCCAACCACGAGAAATCCCACCCCTCAGTTGGTTGTGTCCACGCTTCATTAACCAGAGCCTCGAACGTCCTCATCTCCCTTCCTCAGACAGCTCCACGATCTCCGCTTCAAAGCCGTCCATATCCTCAAGGTAGGCGGCGTAATTCTCCGCTCCGCCAGCAAATGGATGCCTGTCAGGGAAGAGCAGCGACTTGCCGTGATCTGTAGCCTCATCAGAAATGTGGTCGACATCCTGGCGACTGCCTCCGTGGAAGGCTAGGTGGTTGAGTCCTGGACGACACCGGTCGTGCTCCGTTGCGGTCAGAGCCAGTGACTGCTGGATCACGATGTACGCGTCGCCACATTCCCAGCTCTGTCGATTCGGCCACTTCTGCAGGGGTTGGTAATCGATTGTCTCCAAGAGCCAGCGCCAGCTCGCAGTGGCTCTGCCTAGATTTGGAACCCAGAGTTCGACATGGTGCAGGCCACCGCATCGGGGACGGTTCGCGGTGTCGGCCATTGGGGGAGTATCGCTCCGAAGCGCTAAGGAGGCAAACGAGTGGCCAGCTCGTCGGTGACTTGATAGGTTGTCGAGCCGCGGAGCCTCCAGCGCTAGACGGAGAGAGCCTCCTCCATGAGTTTCGGCCCATTCGCCTGCCTCCAGTAGGCTGCTCCATAGCGTAGAGGCTATTCGAGATTTAGGGCCTGTAGGTGCTGACTTTGGAGAGGCTCTAAGAGAAAAGAGGAGAGCCTTGGACTACCCGCCTTGCCCGGTCCACGGCGAAGGCGGCATGGAGGACTGTGGTTCAGCATGCTTTTGAGTTCATCGGCTATGAGCCCCGCACATCTGGGCTAAGTGAGGCCAGTCACCTCACCTGGGCTGGAGTGGGCCGGAGGCACCCGGCTCTTCGCCAAGCCCCGCCTCTTTCAGGAGTGAGTCAAGCGCGAGGCGAACTCGATCGGGGTTCGCACCCATGTCCACCAGCACCCGGGCGGCGATGCCCTCGCCTTCGACCACCACTCCCAGCAGCAGGTGCTCGGTGCCGATGTGTGAGTGGTTTGACTTCTCCGCCTCGCTCTGGGCCAGGGTCAGGACCTTCTTGGCCTTTTCGGTGAAGCGCTCAAACGGATACACGGATTACCAACTCCTCTTCCGTTGGCTCGGTGGGGTTCCCGAAGCCATCTTCCTCCAGGCTGAACCGGAGAGGGGAGAGAGGCGATAGGCAGCTGGCCGTGGCAGTGGGGAGTTGGCCGGGCACGCGACGCCGCAGGTGACGGACCTGGCCACCCAACCCGGTCCCTCATCTGAGATAAGTGAGGACAGTCATCTCCCCTGGGCTGGAGTGAGCCCGAGGCGCCCGCCCCGATCTAGCCTGGCGGCGGCTGTTCATCCGCACCTCGACTCCGACACCAGCTTGCGTTGGCGGGGCAGCGCTTCTAGGATCAGATGATGATCGGTTTAGGCTCGACAGAAGTGGGCGGCATCGTGGTTACCTGCGTGGGGAGCGGCGTCATTGAGATCTTGACCCAATGATGAAGACGAAGGACCAGAACGTGCCGACGGCCGCGGCCATCTTCGCCGGCGGGGCCGGGATCCTGGTCATGGTGGTGGTCGGGGTGATCCTCGACAAGTATTTCGACCTAGGCCCTTGGGTTCCTTTCATCGGCGGGATGGCTTGGGCCGTGGTCTTCGTGGGGATCATCCGGCTGAGGCTGGGCCGAGTGCCACTGCGGCCCTGGGTGCTCCGCTTGCTGGGCCGGGAAAACTAGGCCCCGAGATCGCAGCTCCGCCCGCTTGCCGCGCCTGGCTTGCTGGGGATTCAGTGAAGAGGCTCTCTACGGGCTTCAGTGGAGGGCGCCTCTTTACGGTCCAGCCTCCGGAGAAATAGAGCTAGGTCTAAATTGCCACCCCAGAATTGGACACAGGGGACAAGAGGGCGGAGGGAGAGTGATTCGCCTCCTCACTCGCCACCCTGGAGGTCCTGTTCGCGTGAAGGGTTTTCGATCGCGCGAAGCCATGGCGGGCTACGAGCGGTTGGCCAGGTAAGTGCCCGCTGAAATCGATACGAACCCCTCTCGATGGTGGCAGTACCTGTGATCAGCCTCCGTTGAAAGCTAGAGCGGAGTTCGAATCCTCTCGGTCTGGGGAGACTGGACACAATGCGAACCGACCAGCCGTGGTCGTCGCGCCTTCGATCTCGCTTCGGCGAGCACCCAGCTGAGAATGGCTGAACGCTCGCCCACGGACGGCGGGCTCAAAGCAGCGACTCCACGAGCGACGCGGCCAGGATCGGCGGACCGCCAGCCCGCAGGCGGGCCGCGTGGGCTGCTGACGCGTCACGCGGAACGGTTGTTAGGGGGCGCGACTCTGCCTGCTCAGCCGCTGGCTAGTGCCTAAAGGAGGCCCGAGGGCCTGCAGACTTGACCTTGCTTCCTATGCCTGCTACCTTGTTATCCAAGGTAACTGGTTTCGAAGGGCAGCCAGGAGAAGGATATGGCGACCCAAGAGGCGGATGACATCACACGGCGCTATCTCAAGCGCTTGGAGAAGGAACTCGGCGACTTACCGGCGGTGTCTCGGAACGAAGTGCTGGACGAGATCCGTGAGCACATCGCCGATTCCAGGGCGGCCGTCCAGTCGGATGCCGACATGCTGGCGGTGCTCAACCGGCTCGGTGATCCAAAGAGCATCGCGGACGATGCCCGGGAGCGTTTCGAACTCAAGTCGTATCGAGCCGGCACCATCGAGATCGCGGCGATCATCCTTCTGCTCTTCAGCTTCTCTATCGTCGGATACATTGTCGGATTGGTGCTCGTCTGGCGATCACCGGCGTGGCGACGTCTCGACAAACTTATCGGCACTCTGACGCCGGTCGTCGCCGTTCCTGCCGTGTGGATCGCGGGGGCGCACCTGTTCCTGCTGGTCGCTCTCATCGTGGCTCCGGTTTATCTCGCCGTCCGGATGCGCAACCGGTCGCGCGCAGTCCTGCTCTTCTCCCTTGTTCCACTCGGATTGGTCGTGGTCGCTAGCGTCGGGCTGACTGTGATAACGGGAGGCGGGATCTCGAGCGGCAATAGCTACATGGTCGTGAACGGGCAGCACGTTTGTTGGGTAGGGACCAGCACCGCAAATGAGAAAGAGGTTCCCTGCAACTCGGTTCCGCCGCCCAATGGCGGATGGAACGATCTTGAGAAGCACAGCTTCACGACGGGCTATGACTATGCGATCGCGGCGAACGGACAGCATCGGTGCACCGTCGACACGCCGAAGGGCATCTTCCAGCAGACGTCATGCAGCTTCATCCCGGCACCGCCGGGGGGATGGCAGGCCGTGGCGGCGTCGCAGCAATCGACCAACTGCGTTGGCGACGAGCCGCATTGCCTGTTCGTGGCCACGGCTTCGCCGGTGGTGCCGCCGACCACCTACCCCACGCCGTGAAGACCGGGCGGGATGTCAGCGCAGCCGACGATGTCGTCGGCAACGAGGCGATGGTCGCGCAGATGCGAAAGGGCGCCCTGGAATACTGCGTGATGGCGCTCATCAGCGACGACGAGCGCTATGGCTTCGAGCTGGTGCAGAAGCTTCGCGACTTCGATGGCGTGGTGACGACGGAGGGAACGATTTATCCACTGCTCAGCCGGTTGCGCAAGGATGGGCGCGTCGAGACGTCATGGCGCGAGTCCCCTTCGGGACCGCCACGCCGCTACTATCACCTCACTGACAAGGGGCGTGAATCGTTGGAACGCTTCGCCGTCGAGTGGGAGCGGTTTCGCGACGCGGTGGATGCTGTATTGAACGAACGCAGACCTGTGAACAACGGATCGTAATAGTTACAACGTCCCTCGTCGTCTAGCCTGAAGATTTCGTGTGCCCAGCAAAGGGCCGATCGACCAGCGGGTGTGAGTCCCGTCCGGGCAAGCCACCAGAGGAGCCCGGTAGTCAACCTCCGGCGTTCGGCGAGATCCGGATGTCGAAGCGAGGAGAAGCGAAGCTGCAGGCCGCAACGAGAGTGAACTCTGCCGCGTCGAAAGAGGCTCCCGTGAGGGGAAGGGCGGGCCGAGCCTGGGGAATTTGGGCGAAGGCAGCAGTCCGGGCCTGGGATTCTGGAGCAGCCCGGAACCGCTCCGGCGTATTGGAGACAGCATGCAGCGAAAGCCGGTCGGTCAACTGGGGAGACCCTACCGCACCCGGGGGCGAGGTCGAGAGTCCCGGAAGCAGGCCCTGGTATAAGGCCACACCGAAGTCCAGGGTGGTGCGGAGGGAGTCGGAGCGGGGCATAGTACCGAGGATCGCCGAGACAACAGAACTCGGCGTAGGAAAGGCTCCGCACTTCGGTGACGCGCGAGCTGCAAGGGACGGGCAAGGGCATGGCTAAGGCCAACTCCCCCCGGGAAAACGTCCGTGCACTTCAGCGCGCGCTTTATGTGGCCGCGAAGTGGAACGGCAGGCGGAAGTTCCCCGCCCTGTACGACCGGATCGCTCGGCCGGACGTGTTGCAAAGGGCCTGGGAACAGGTCCGGCGCAACAAAGGTGCCGCCGGCATCGACGGCGAGACCTTGAAGGCCATCGAGGCCCAAGGGGTGGAGCAGGTGCTGACGGAGCTACGCGAGCTGCTGGAGAGCGGAAAGTACCGTCCTCAGGCGACTCGCAGGGTCTACATCCCGAAGCCGGGAAGGCCCAAGGAAAGGAGGCCGCTCTCGATCCCACGGGTGAGAGATCGGATTCTCCAGACTGCGGCCAGGCTGGTGCTCGAGCCGATCTTCGAGGCCAGCTTCCTGCCGTGCTCGTATGGCTTTCGACCCAGGCGCAGCGCCCATCAGGCGCTGGAGTCCATCAGGAAGGAGGTCAACAACGGTTCGCGGTGGGTGGTGGAGGTCGACTTCAGAGACTTCTTCGGGAGTCTCGACCCGGACCTGCTCTTGGGTCTGGTGGCGCAGAGGATCAGCGATCGCAGGGTGCTCCGGTTGATCAGGAAGTGGATGCGTGCGGGAGTGATGGAGGATGGCGTGACCATCTCCACCGCGACCGGCGTTCCGCAAGGCGGCTCGATTTCACCGCTGCTTTCCAACATCTACGGACACGCCCTGGACGCTCTCTGGGCGAAGGAGGCGAGCCACCTCGGCACGATCGTCCGTTACGCGGACGACTTGGTGATCCTGTGTCGGTGCGAGGCCGACGCGCAGCATGCCTACCGATGGCTCCAGGGGAGAGCCCAAGCCCTGAGACTGGTCCTGCATCCGGGAAAGACCCGGATCGTGGACCTGAGCCGAGGGGCGGATGGCTTCGACTTCCTGGGGTTTCACCTGAGGTTGGTGAGGTCGCAAAGGTACGGGCGGTGGTACTGCCAGAGGTGGCCGTCAGGCCGCGCCATGGTCAGTATTCGGGTCAAGGTCAAGGCGATCACGGCCCCGCGCTTCCGGCTGAAACAGCCCATCGGAGTCCTCGTGACTGAGCTCAACCCGGTGCTGAGGGGCTGGGGCAACTACTTCAAGTGGGGCAACTCCACGCGGAAGTTCTCCCAGATCGACAGCTACGTTCAGGCGCGACTGGCGCTCTTCGACAGTAAGAAACGCCAGAAGCGGGGACGCAGATGGGGCACGGTGCACACCGCCGCCTGGTATGGCGGGTTAGGCGTGTTCAGCCTCTCTGGGACGATTCGCTACGGCCAGCCCGCGACAGCAACCACGTGAACACCGTCGGAGAGCCGGATGAGGGAAAACCTCATGTCCGGTTCGATGAGGGGCGACTGGGGAGGCTCCCGCTGAACCAGCCGCCTACTCTGCATCAAGTAGCTGAACAACTGGGCCCCCCTCTCCGTCAGCTCCTTCCCGAAAAGCTCAGGCTAAAGGGCAGGAGGCCATCCCTACCTCCAGGATAACGGTCGTAATCGAGATGGCCTACGAAGAGGCCAAGCGGATGCACAAGACCTACGTCGGCACCGAGCACCTCCTGCTAGGGCTGCTGCTCGAAGACGAGGGGGCCGCTGCGAAGATGCTGCGGAAGCGCGAAGTCACCCTTGAAAAGGTCCGCCACGAGATTGACTTTCTTCTCAATGAGAAGGGTCGCGAGGAGTAGTCGGGCTCAGCGGCGGACCAGCTCAGAACCGGACGCGTGATCTTAGCTAAACAGCGATGGACGGAGCAGGCACCCTACCGCTTGGGCAGCCGGTCCCGCTCCCGCCGATCTAGCCGGAGCCGAGGTCCAGGGCACCCCCCTTGCGGACCGCCGGGCCGGGCACTCCGGCGCGAGGTGGGAAAAAACGGTCACTTGTCTGCTCCGCCTTCCGGCTCCGGCGGTGAGAGCGCTCCGGGTGCTCCGCCGGCCAGTCCCTTTGTTTTCCTTTGGGACGGCTCCACCGTTCGCTGGACTGGTCCGGTATTTAGGTCGCCTGCGTCGCTACCTTGGCGGGCCCTTCCCGGGGTGAGGCGGAGCTTCACTCATCCAGGCGGCATGAGAAGGCCGCGCTGCCTCTGGCGCCTCGCCACCGAGGAGCACACGTGTGAGGCGGTTCCGCTCGCCGAGCAACCGGTCTAGAGCCTCGTGCAATTGGGGTTGGCTAACGCGGAGCGGACCGGGTTTCGTGCCAGCGGTAGCAGCGACCAGGGCGGCCCGACGCAGCAACTCCTTGATGAACGAAGCGGTCACGCCCTCGGTCCCCGCAACCGCCTCCTCCAGTGCCTCGGGAGCAAGCTTTAGTTTGCCTCGGTAGAGCTCGACCAGGCGGCGGCGGGATGCGGCGTCTGGCAAGGGGATCTCGACGGCGAGGTCAACCCGCCCGGGCCGAGCGGCCAGGGCCGGCTCCAGGAGGTCGGCCCGATTGGTTGTGAGTAGAAACGTGACGTCCACGTCCTCTCCGAGACCATCCATCTCGTTGAGAAGCTGGAACAAGAGGGGATGGCCGCCCGGCTGCATGCCCCGGGCCTCAGCGATGAGATCGACGTCTTCCACCACCACCAGGGCTGGCTGCAACGCTCGGGCAACCGAGCATGCCGACGCCACCAGGTGCATCGCAGATCCGGAAAGGATCACCACCGTGTGACCGTCCAGCTGAGAGAGGAGGTATCGCACGGTGTGGGTCTTGCCGGTGCCAGGAGGCCCGTGGAGGAGTAACCCTCGCTTGAGGTGGAGGCCGGCAGCTTGAAGTTCGGGGGCGTGCCGGGCGACACCCACGACTTGAGCCTCTATCTCCTCCAGGAGTCCAGGAGGCAGCACGAGGGCCCCTCGGGGAAGGTGTGGGCGCTCGTGGAACGTAAGAGCGGTTTCCCTGGGACCGAACATCTCGGAGCCGAAGGACACAACCTGACCCCGGAACACGTTGTGGACCAGGGCCAGGCGGCGCACGTCGGCGAGCACGGCATCGCCGAGCTCCCAGTCAGCGCAGAGGACCTCCAAGACCACGCCCGGGTCGGGTCCATGCTGTTCGTTTTTCCGGAGCAGGATGGCCAAGTGGACCCCGTCCTTGCTGACCAGGTAGAGCCCGCACCGGACACAGGGCCGCGTGGCCCCGTCGGGACCGACGGGCATCCTGGCCATGGCTACGCCGCCAACGCCCGGCCCGTGCATTACGGCCTCTGGCTGGGACAAATCAGCCAGCGAGAACATCCGGTGCTGGAAACCTGTCAAGCCCACCAGTCGGTGGCTGCGGCCCTCGCCGGCCAACCAGGCATCAAGACCGGCTTGAAGGTTGACATGCTCGTAGGTAGGCCAGGTCTCGCCCACCACTGGCAAGGCGGCGGCATCAGGGCCGAGGTGGTCGGCCAGCAGGCCGGGCAGCGTGGGGGCTTCGTCGGCTCGGGCCCACTTCAGCCCCAGGCGCAGGACTCGGCGTCCGGCTCGGCCGACATCCTCTAGCTCAGGGCGTGGCGGCGCCGGCAGGACCATGCCCCTCCTCCCGATTACCCGGTGGTCAGTTGCGGCATATTGTCCTCCCGTCTGGTCCAGGGAAGGGCATGCTGGATTACCCGGTCCCGCCCCGCCGGAGAGACCGACCGCTCTGGCTGCTCAGCCATCTACGAGCGGGTACATAGTCCGCAAGGACTCCCTTCGGGACATCTCGTCGTCCCACTCGGGCAGTACTGGCATGAGAGCCTCGCTGACGACGTGATCCCGCTGCCGGCAGACTTGGCGCTCGTGAGTAATCCCTCCCGCGCCGTCACCCGGCCAGCGGTCGCCCAGGATGGTCCTCGCATCGCTCAGATCTACCTACGGGCAGTCCGGCAGGCGATGCCCTCGCTCCAGCTGGCTCACAGCGACGACGAAGTAAGGGCATGGTTCTCTACTGAGCACCAGCGCAGGCACGAGGTCTGGGTGGCGGAGAGCCGTAGCTCGATCAGCGCCTTCTTGGCCCTCAGCTTGGACAATGGTTGGGTCGACCACCTCTACGTCGACCCGAAGGCCCAGGGCTGCGGCCGGGGAAGCGACCTGCTGGCGCTAGCCAAGTCACGAAGCTCGGGCCAGCTGCGCCTAAAGGCCTTTCAGCGCAACCTTCGGGCTCGGACCTTCTACGAACACCGTGACTTCAGGGCGATGGAGTTCGGGGATGGCACAACCAACGAGGAGGGTGAACCAGACGTCACCTATCTATGGGAGCGCGAGGTCTGAGGCCATGTTCTCGCGGCAGGGAATCCCGAAGCATTTCCTTCTGGACCGCGGTCTGCAGTGGCAGGGTGGAGCGGAGTGGCTGCTCAGGAGCGACCGGGACTCCTCCTGACCAAGACTTGAACTGTGGCGACAAGAGCCCCAATCGCCGCGCTGCCGCCCAGGAGTAGGAGTAAGCCGCTGCTCTGGCCTCCGGCGTGGTCGAAGCGGAGCCAGGTGGTCACCACCACCACGCCCGCCAGCAGGAGAGCGAGCAACCCCACGGTCCGGCGCGACCAGCTCGGGGAGATCATGGGGACATTGTGCTACCGAAGCCTGCCCGGTGGGGTCATGTCCCGGTCAAGGCCGCCGCCAAGGAGGTCACCCGCTAAGTGGTAGGCCCACTTCAGAGGCTCGCCGAGCTGATCTCAAGTAGGTCGGTTTCGTAAACCGCTGGCCGGGAGTTCGAATCTCCCCGTCGGCTCCATTTCGATCTCAGAAGCGTTCCGCGGGTGACCACGCCCGACCGCCGCTGACCGCCATGGTGGC
>Ga0307373_10014395_pt1 | contig 10892 bp, 9 predicted proteins | sample OX2MG_FD_202534 | JGI IMG/M metagenome (GOLD analysis project Ga0307373, IMG submission 202534) | Soil microbial communities from Risofladan, Vaasa, Finland - OX-2 | ecosystem: Environmental > Terrestrial > Soil > Coastal area > Acid sulfate soil | place: Finland: Risofladan, Vaasa | collected... | reverse complement strand
TGGCACTGGGGCGCACCGGCCCGGTGGTGTACGAATTCGTCGGATCATTTGACTTGAGCGAGATCAGTCCTCCTTCGATCGTGGTTGGGCTTTGGCTGTTCTCGGCTTCCATTGTGGTCGGGTTCGGGCTCGTCGCCAGCCTCCGCCGCCACGCTGCGGTCATCATCGGACTCATGATCGGATCGCTGCTCATCCCTACTGCGCTGATGGTGTCACAGGCTCACAAGGACGGCCTTGTATGGCAAGCCCGGGACGGTTTCCCACTCTATGCGGGCATCCTGCTGACTGCCGGAGCGGTCGCGGGTCGCACCTGGCCATTGGACGCATCGAACATGCGACGGAGGATGTTGAGACGGCTCGCCATCCTCCTCGCGACTACAGTTGCACTCGTACAGTTTGGCGACTTGGCCTGGGCCCTGCGCCGCTACACGGTCGGGCTCGGAACGGTCGTCAATCCGTTTGCGCATACGGGGGGGCGATGGAATCCACCAGGGTCTTCACTAGGGCTGTTCGCGGCCATGGCGATCGGATCCGCTGCCTACTGCTGGTGGATTGTGTACCTTGCTCGTTGTGACTTGACCACGGATCACACGGGGGGAGACTAGGGAATGACCGAGAGTCGAGACGAATCTCACGACCAATCGTGGCTCGAGGGGTTGCATGGACTGCTCGATGCGACGGACTCGGCGCTGGTGGCGTTGGCCGACGAACAAGAGCGGGATAGCGAAACGATTGCCGCTCTCGGTGGTCTCGCAGAAGAGCTTCGACGATGGTTCGTGCTCCACCCATGTCCAGATGACTCGTTACGGGTTCGGATCGACCTTCTCATCGGCCGCTATGGATACGCCGTTCTTCTCGCCGAAGACCTCGAATCGACTGATTCAAAAAGCTCGGTCGCAATCGACCGACTGCGATTGCTCAAGGTCGACGTTGCCAGACTCGTTGCCGATGTCGGCCTCACCAATCGCACGGTCGAACGACCAGAGCTCGCCACACACGAATAGCCTTAGCGCAGCTCATGTCGGCGGAGCTGCCGACGACGGGGAGATCGATGACTTGATCAACCCAAGATAGGGAGCCAACTGTTCGGCAGATGAGTCATCCGCCTCCCGAACCGACACCGCCCACTCCAGCAGGCGGGCCGTATCCACCTCGGCGCTCTTCCCGACGGTGAAGCGGAGGTCCCGTCGCTGCATGTAGAGATCGGTCAACACCTCAGTGGCCGGTTCGAGGTCCTGGTGATCCAGGGTCGCCGCCTGCAACGCCCCCCGGATTGCTTCGGCGACCTCGCGTCGGAGCTGGTCGCCGAGTCGGGAGACCGCCGCTGCCACCGTCGGCTGGTCGCTGATGGCCCACTGGAGGTAGCCCTGGGCATCGAACGAGCCGTCGGCGCCGAACGTGGCGGACACGTCGTTCCGGGCCAGGTAGAGTTCGGCCAGGTCGTCGACCGTGTCGGACAGAAGTGGCAACTCCTCGGCCCACCGGTCGGGTAGGACGAACTCGACCAGGGCTTGACGGATGGATTTCCGGGTGGCCTGCATCCGTGCCCGCTGCAGGCGGTCTTCCGCCCGCACGTGGGACTCGCCGACCAGCAGGCCGATGGACGAGAGGTACTGGCTGAGGCCCGAGGATGCATCGCCTGGCAGACCGGTGACCGCCAGCTCCGACGGTCCGGCCACGGCGTCCGCATAGGAGGATGGGGGATCGTCGACCCCGATCGGCGTGAGCGCCCAGACGAAATGCTCAACGGCCCAGTCGGCGTTGGTGGACTGGGCCAGGACGCGCAGCGCGCCGGACATCGCCTCGGGGAGCTGTCCATGGAGTGCGGCCGAGTATTGGGACGAATAGATGGATTCGGAATCGTCGGTGGCAGTGATCTTCCACCCGCACCGATCGAACAGCCGCTCGAGGATGCTTCGGGTGAAGTGCCGCACCGTGGACCCCTCAGACCCGTCCCCGTCGAGCGGGTCCCATCGGCCACACAAGAGGAGCAGGCCGACGTCGAAATGAGCGACATTGGGTACCGACACCACGAGAGGTGGCGCTCCGTGGTCACAGGCCCAGTTCGACAAGTCAGCCAGCATCCGGTGGGGTTCGGTCCATCGCCCGAGGGCGTCGCCTATGAGCAGCGCCCCGGGATCGTCGTCGTGGTCGCGCCGTTGCAGCAGGGACTGCACCCCGCCTTTACCGGTCTCGTCGGCGATCGCCTCGTAGGCGATCCGTGCGCCCTCGAAGGCTGACGCCATGCCGGGGGTGGCGTCACCGATGTGCAAAGCGCGCCGCGGACCGGTGATCACCTCGCAGGCCAGCCGAAATGCATGTCCGGCCACACTGTCGGGGTCAAGGTCCGCCGCGTTGCCGGGCACGGTGGCGGACGGCGTACTGCCGGGAGCCTTCGCCAGACCCACGGTCGACACACTGGCGTTGTCGATCGCCCGGCGGGTCGCTTCGAGGTAGGCGCGACCGTAGCGCCGGTCAGGTTCGAGATGGTTGCCCTCCGCCCATTCGTTCCAGGCGGCCACGAAGATCAGGTTCTCCTCCTGGCGGACCTCAGACACCGACTCGATCGTCCGGCGGAGCCACGATTCGTACGCCGCCGGGGTGCTTCCCTCGAAGATGAGGGCCCCGGTCTTACGACGGGCCGTGTTGTCCCAGCCGACCATGACCCCCGGAAACCGCTTCCACGGTGTGGAGGTTCGACGGAGTGCCACGTCGACGGTGGCTCCGTAGTCGAGCACGACGTGCTCGCGGTAGGCGTCCACCGGAGCGCTCAAGCGGTCGAAGGCATCGGATCGGAATCCGACCGAGGCATCGAACCCCATCGGGCGGGGATCATCGCCCTTGCGGCGGCTCTCGACCATGGCCAGATAGACGTCAGGAAATCCCGCTTCCCGCGCCTCCGTCCGCCACAGGTCGGTGGTGCGCTTCGGATTGGGTAGGAGGTCGGAGCGGTAGATGAGCATCAGGGGGCGGCCGTCGATCTTGATATAGCGGTCGTCGGCGAAGGCCCGGACGAGCCAGCGGATGTGGGCCAGGTCGTCGGACTCGCTGAACCGCTGCTCGACGAGGACGTTCCCGCTCAGCGCGTCCCAGTTGCGGGTCCACTCCTCATTGGCCCAACACAGGGCGAACGGGAAGTCGGGTTGGCCCGAACTCAACACCTCCTCGAACGGGCGCTCCAGCAGTCTCCGACCGTGGAACCAGTAGTGGTAGTAGATGAACCCGGCGATGCCGTACTGCCGGGCGAGGGCCGCTTGCTGCTCGCGCACCTCCGGCACCCGCAGGTCGTAGTAGCCGAGCTCGCCCGGAAGATGGGGTTGGTAGTGCCCCGGGTACTGGGGCTTTGCGCGGGCCACGCTGGTCCACTCGGTGAAGCCCGGCTCCCACCACTCGTCGTTCTCCGGTATCGGATGGAATTGGGGCAGGTAGAAGGCCAAGACCGAAGGATGCGACTGATCCCCTTCCCCTCCGGCGCTCACCGTCCACCGTGCCTTCGGTGGCGTCCAGCCGACAGCGAGCGAAAGGGCTGGGTCAGTCGCCAACTCGTGGTCGTCCGCATGGCCTGCACCGTTCGGTACGACTGGGCCGCGCTGGCCTCCAGTTGCTCGATGATATCTTCGGACACCAGGCGGGATTCCTCTCGAGCCTCGACCTCGCGGCTGAGCACCACCGCCTTCCGGTGCTCCTCGAGGACGGCGGAACCCCACGGCGAAGGTGGTGCCAGGCCCGCGGCCGGAAGCGACTGGTGGGGTCCATGGAGTTGGCGGAGCCGCTCGAGGAGGTCCCTCTGGCTGTCGAGGAGTGGTTCGTCCTCCTCGAGGCGCTGATGGCGGAGCGCTTCTTGCACACCGGCAGTCCCTCCCTCTACGTCCCATGTGCCGCGCCGGGCCGCCAGCGCGTCGAGCGAGTCCAACCATGCTCCGAGGGCACCGCACAGGCCGACCGGGTCGACGAGTAGCTCGTCGTAGGACGTCACATAGACCTGGGTGCCTTCGAGGGCACCGAGGGCCGCCCGGTTGTAGTGCTCCCACAGTGCCGTCCCGACGGCCCAGCTGAGGCCATCACGTTGGTACAGCGAGCGGGCCACCTCCGTGGGGGACCTCCACATCAGCACGGCCGCCCACGTCTCGGGGATCAGTCGCCGCCAGTAGGGCAGGAGCAGGCACGATCGCGGGTCCTTCCAGACCACAGGACCGCCGTCAGGGAAGGCACGGCGGGCGGCCCGGCGAGCCTCGTCGTCGAAGGCCTGCACATCCAGCCGGTGTTCCCATCCGGCCGGAAGATCGGGAGGACCGTCCCAACTACCTCCGAGGAACTCGAGAAGCCGATCGTCGAACAGGACGCTCGACATGCTCTCGAAATGCTCAGGATTGCTGGGCAATGGATCCCACTGGTCATCCGGCTGGGGCAGCCCGAGGCCGAGGCCGCCGAGCATGCCGGTCAGCGCCGAGGTGCCGCTGCGGTGCATGCCGACCACCAGAATCCACGGACCGTCCGGGAATTCCGAAGCCGAGCCGGACTCGGTGGCGCCTGTGGGCGGAAGTGACACCTCGGAAATGGAAACCCCTTTGCGATCAGAGCCGCGAAGCCGGGTGCACTGCCGGCGCGCAAACCCGCACGATGGCTGCGGCTCTCGATACCTCATCGGAGTATACCTCCGGTGTTCTGTTGGACCTGGCGTCGCAGCCATCGGAGGAAGGCACGGCATGGCGCCTCGAGCCGACACCCGCTCGATCACTTCTGAACCGATCTGATCGTCTCGACCACTCGTGACTGATCGCTCTCCGACAAGGCCGAACCGGTGGGTAAACAGAGCCCTCGCTCGAAGACTTCGGCGCAGGCCTCACCACCCACGGTCCGCGCCCCCGCGAACACCGGCTGGAGGTGGAGCGGCTTCCAGGTGGGGCGCGACTCGATGTCCTCGGCTTCGAGGGTCAGCCGTATCCGCTCGCGATCAGCTCCGAACCGGTCCGGATCGATGGTGAGGCAGGTGAGCCACCAGTTGGGTGTCCCGTACTCGGCGATGGGCATGAACTCGATGCCGGGGAGCTGTTCCAGCTCGGCGCGATAGATCTCGTCGATCCGGCGGCGCCGCGCCATGTGGTGCTCGAGGCCACCGAGTTGAGCCCGGCCCAACGCCGCCAGGAGGTTGCTGAGCCGGTAGTTGAATCCCAACTCCGAATGCTCGTAGTGGGGAACGGGCTCTCGGGCCTGGGTGGCGAGGTGCCGCGCCCGGTCGACGAGCTCCGCAGACCGCGACACGAGCATGCCGCCGCCGCTGGTGGTGATGATCTTGTTGCCGTTGAACGAGAACACGCCCACCGATCCGAACGAGCCGGCCGGCCGGTTGCGGTGGGTGGCGCCCAGTGCCTCTGCCGCGTCCTCGATCATCGGGATCCCGTACCGGTCGCAGAGGCCCGACAAGGCGTCGTAGTCGGCGGTCTGTCCGTACAGGTCAACGGTGATCAGCGCGGCGGGGAGCCGACCCTGGCGAGCTCGCTGGTCCAACTCCGCTGCCACCCGCTCCGGATCGACTGTCCAGTTGGATGGTGAACAGTCGACGAACACCGGAGTGGCACCGACGTAGGTCACCGCCGCAGCCGTCGCCACGAAGGTGAAGGAGGGAACGAGGACCTCGTCGCCTGGGCCCACCCCGGTCAGCAGGAGTGCCAGGTGGAGCGCGGCGGTCCCGCTGGACAGGGCGACGGCATGATCCATCCCCACCTGGGCGGCCAGTTCCCGCTCGAAGGCGTCGACGTCGGGCCCGACCGGGGCGATCCAGTTGGAGTCGAACGCCTCCAACAACATCCGCCGCTCCTCCGACCCGACCTCGGGAGGGGACAGGTAGATCCGGGTCATGCCGTGGCCTCCTGGTCGGGGGTGAGTGCACCGGTTGCCGCTGCCGATACGACGAGGAGAGCGGCGGCCACGAGGTCGACGACAAGTGCTGCGCTCATCGTCGTCGTGTGCACGGCCGCCAGCACCCCTGCGGTCAGGAGCAGCTGCATGGCAATGTAGGCCACGCTGGCCGCGAGAGGAGCCCAGCCTCTCGCCACGAGGTGGTCGTAGGGGTGGCCCCGATCACCGGCCAGAAGGGAGCGACCCCCCCGCGCCCGTCGGACCAGGGCGAATGCGACCTCGGCCACGGGCACCGCCACCAGTGCGAGCGCCGCCAGTCCGATCGGGACGGCCACCCCCGGAGCCCACGCATCCACCAGCAGCACGGTTGCCGCGGTGCCCAACAGGTACGAGCCGCCGTCTCCCAGGTACACCCGGGCCGGCGGTCGGTTGTACAGCAGGAAGCCGGCCAAGGCCGCGGCCAGCGCAATGCCCAAGGATCGGCCGGCTCCGTGGAGCACCACGGCGAAGCCGATCGCCGCAACCGCGATCACCCCGGCGGCCAACATGTCCAACCCGTCGATCAGATTCACGCCGTTGATCACCACCACGGTGACCACCACGATGGCGATGGCACCGAGGACGCCGGGCAGATGGACAGGGCAGGTGACCACCACCGTGCCTCCTATTGCCAGCTGGCCGACGAGTCGCGTGGTCGGGGTGAGGTCGAACCGGTCGTCGGCGACCCCGAGGGCCAGGGCCATGGCCAGCGGCACGACTGTGGTGGGCCGGCCGCTCGCCGCGCCGACGATGAGACCGGCGAACACCGCCACGCCTCCGAGGTAGGGAACCGGGCGTGTCTGCGGCTTGAGCTCCCCAGGTCGATCCACAATCCCCAGTCGATTGGCCACGACGATGACAACCGGGGTCGCCGCGATGGTCACCGCCAGCGCCATGGCGCCGACGACGGCACCGTTCACGGTGACGGTTCCTCGGAGCTCGGCGTGGACCGACGGTCTTCTGACCTGTCCCACTGCATCAGGAGCGACTCGGTCCCGGGGTGGAGCTCGAAGCGCTCGATCTCCACGAAGCCGGCCCGCGCATAGAGGGTCACTGCGTCGTGGTTGGCTGCGCCCACCACGACGTGGGCCGCATGGTTCCCTTGTGCCGTGACCTCATCGAGGAACGCACCCACCAACATCCGTCCGGCGCCCTGGCCCTGGTGGGCCCGATCCACCGCCACAGCCAGGAGTTCGGTGCCCCGGCCGGACCCGGCCCCGTCGGACGAGCCGTGACGAAGCGTCTCCAGCATGCGGCGCCAACCCGTGACCAGGCGGCCGACCGCGAACACGGTCGCCGGAATGCCATCACGCAACAGGAACGATCGGTACAGGCGGGCCGCGTCGGTCGATCCGGCGATGAACCCCACGGTCTCGCCGTGCTCGTCGGCGATGAGCAGGAAGCAGTCGGGGGACAGGCCGATCCGGCGATAGAGACGCCTGAGGAAACGGGGGCCGAGGAAGGAGAGGAACCCCTCGGTGATCTGAGAGGCGTGCAAGACCGCAACGGTGCCCGCATCAGCCTGGGTGCCGGGGCGAACCATCACCTCCGACCGGGCTGGAACGCCCCCTGGGGGAGCCGGTTCGGGGTGGTCCTGACTCCCGTGCATCGGGCCCCTTTGGGGCCTCGGGCGTCCGTCTCCGTTGGGCCCCATCGTCGTCTCCCCCGACCTCGAGCGGAAGGCCCGGACCATGGGTGGCCAGTCGCCACACCTGGTCAACCAGTGTACGACCAGTTCCCAAGGCGCGGGCCAGCGACTAGATTTGCCGGTCATGGACCGGGGTCGGGGCATCGCTGGGTCGGGTCAGTACCAGCTGTCCCAGCTACAGAACATCGAGGCGCAGTCGATTCACATCATCCGTGAGGTGGCCGCCGAGTTCGAACGCCCGGTACTGCTGTTTTCCGGCGGCAAGGACTCGGTGGTGATGCTCCACCTGGCTCGGAAGGCCTTCTGGCCGGGGCGGATCCCCTTTCCGGTCATGCACATCGACACCGGCCACAACTTCCCCGAGGTGTTGGAGTTCCGTGACCGCTTCGCCGAGGACCTCGGCGTCAACCTGATGGTGGCCTCGGTGCAGGAGTCCATCGACTCGGGCCGGGCCACCGAGGAGAGCGGACCAGACCCGTCGCGCAATCGACTCCAGACCCGGACCCTGCTCGACGCCATCACCGAGCACCGCTTCGATGCCGTGTTCGGTGGGGCCCGCAGGGACGAAGAGAAGGCCCGGGCCAAGGAGCGTGTCTACTCCTTCCGGGACGAGTTCGGGCAGTGGGACCCGAAGAACCAGCGCCCCGAGCTCTGGTCGCTGTACAACGGGAGACATCGAGCCGGCGAGCACATCCGGGTGTTCCCGCTCTCGGACTGGACCGAGTTGGACATCTGGCAATACATCGCCGATGAGGCCGTCGACCTCCCGTCCATCTACTACTCCCACCGGCGCCAGGTGTTCCGGCGGGACGGCATGCTGCTGTCCGTCGGCCCCTATGTCACGCCACGGGACGAGGAGGAGGTGTTCGAGGTCTCTGTGCGCTATCGCACGGTGGGTGACATGACCGTCACCGGAGCGGTCGAGTCCTCATCGACGTCTGCCGAGGACATCGTCCTCGAAGTGGCCGCGTCGCGCTTGACCGAACGGGGTGCCACTCGGGCCGACGACCGGGTGAGTGAGGCCTCCATGGAGGATCGCAAGCGGGAGGGCTACTTCTGATGGAGCTCCTGCGCCTGGCCACGGCAGGTTCGGTCGACGACGGCAAGAGCACGCTGATCGGTCGGTTGCTCTACGACTCCAAGGCCATCTTCGAGGACCAGCTGGAAGCGGTCGAACGGGTCAGCCGGCAGCGGGGCGACGAGTACACCGATCTGGCGTTGCTCACCGACGGCTTGCGAGCCGAACGCGAGCAGGGGATCACCATCGACGTCGCCTACCGCTACTTCGCCACTCCGGCCCGCAAATTCATCATCGCCGATACGCCGGGCCACATTCAGTACACCCGGAACATGGTCACCGGAAACTCCACGGCCGATCTCACCATCGTGCTGGTCGACGCCCGCAAGGGGATCGTCGAGCAGACCCGCCGCCACGCCTTTCTGGCTTCACTCCTTCGGGTGCCCCACCTCCTCCTATGCGTCAACAAGATGGACCTCGTCGGCTACGACCGCGAAGTGTTCGAGTCCATCCGCGAGGAGTTCGCCGCTTTCGCCAGCCGCCTCGATGTCGGCGACCTCAGCTTCATCCCCATCTCCGCCCTGCAGGGCGACAACGTCGTCCAGCGATCGGTCAACATGCCCTGGTACGAGGGCGCGTCCCTGCTCCACCATCTGGAGCAGGTCTACATCTCGTCCGACCGCAACCTGATCGATCCCCGGTTGCCGGTGCAGTGGGTGATTCGGCCCCAGGCCACCAGCCAGCCCGACTATCGCGGCTATGCCGGCCGTGTGGCCGGTGGGGTGTTCAAACCGGGCGACGAAGTGATGGTCCTTCCCTCCGGCCTGACCACCACGGTTGCCGCCATCGACATGTTCGGTGGTCCGATCGAGGAGGCCTTCCCTCCCATGTCGGTGACCGTCCGGCTGACCGACGATGTCGACGTGTCGCGTGGGGACCTGCTCTGTCGACCGATGAACCAACCGACAGTCGGGCAGGACCTCGACGCCATGGTGGCGTGGATGACCGAACGACCACTCAGGCCCGGAGACTTTCTCGCCCTCAAGCACACCACCCGCTGGGTGCGGGCGATGGTGCGCGACATCCACTACCGGCTCGACGTCAACTCGTTGCACCGGGACGAATCGGTCACATCGCTGGACCTCAACGACGTCGGGCGGGTGAGCCTTCGGGTCACGCAGCCCCTCTTCTACGACAGCTACCGGCGCAACCGGCAGACCGGATCGTTCGTGCTGGCGGCCGAGGACACCAATGTGACCGTCGGCGCCGGCATGCTCCATGGGCCTGATTGAGGATGGCCGGACACCGGGCGATGTCGTCGAACGTGACCTGGCACCCGGGTCAGGTGAGCCGCGGGGATCGTGCCCGGTGGCTCGGGGCCAAGGGGGCGACGGTGTGGTTTACCGGGCTCTCCGGTTCTGGCAAGTCCACGGTTGCCGCCGCGGTCGAAGCCCGTCTGGTATCCGAGGGGCGAAGCGCCTACCGGCTGGATGGCGACAATCTGCGCACCGGACTGAACGGCGATCTCGCGTTCAGTCGGGAGGACCGCGATGAGAACGTCCGCAGGTCGGCCGAAGTGGCCTGCCTGTTCGCCGATGCCGGGGTGGTCGCGCTCGTGGCCCTGATCAGTCCCTATGCCGAATCGAGGCTGCGTGCCCGTCAGATCCACGAACGGGCCGGGCTTCCGTTCGTCGAGGCCTACATGGCGGCTCCGGTCGACCTGTGCCACACCCGGGATCCGAAGGGGCTGTACGCCAGAGCCTCAGCGGGTGAGATCGGATCGTTTACCGGAGTGGATGATCCCTATGAGGCACCCGAAGATCCCGAGCTGGTGATCGAGTCGGGCACGCCGGTGGAACGTGCCGTCGACGCCGTTGTGGCCGCCCTGCGGCGCGCCGAGGATGCAGTCGACCATCTCGGAACAGTGGAACCATGATGGAAACCTTGGGTTGTCGGTCGGTCCGGTCGACGCGCGAGCAAGCTCGGCGACCACGGAGAGTCGCACGGCTATCTCCCAACGCAGTTGAAAATGCTAAAAGGACAGCCCAAGGGTACGATTGCGGTTGTTTCCGGAACCTCAATTACTTATCGCCAGTGGGGCGGGGCTGACGCTGTACCGACAAACTCTGAGGTCATCGAGCAGAGAGAGGAAGATGACGAGAGGGGCGGCGGGCAGTCGCGACCAAGGGACGTACATGCGAAAGCGGCGTGGGAGAGCAGGGCACCATGTGGCACTCGTGGCTGCCGCCGTTCTCGCCGGACTGGGGGGGCAGCTGGCGATCTCGGGTAGTGCGTCGGCAGCGTCGCGGTCAAAGACGACGGTCGCAG